>Ga0070694_100000794_pt1 | contig 17695 bp, 14 predicted proteins | sample KBSK1251metaG_FD_65470 | JGI IMG/M metagenome (GOLD analysis project Ga0070694, IMG submission 65470) | Corn, switchgrass and miscanthus rhizosphere microbial communities from Kellogg Biological Station, Michigan, USA - KBS K1-25-1 metaG | ecosystem: Host-associated > Plants > Roots >... | reverse complement strand
GACCCGGATGCAGCCGTGGCTGAGATCCCGGTCCGACTGGCCGAACAGGCCGCGCGTGGGCGTGTCGTGCAGATAGATGTTGTAATCGTTCGTGAGGTGGAACTTCAGTCGGCCGAGCGCATTGGCCGGGCCGGGGTCCTGGCGCAGGCGATAGGGAAAGCGCCCCTTCTCCAGCGCACGCCAGTCCACCTTCGCCGGGTTCACCTCGCGAGCGTTGTCCTCCGGGCCCTCGAAGAGACGCAAGCCGAGGCGCTCGAATGCCCTCGGATTCTTGAGCTGCTCGGGGAGGTACTCTCGAAGGGCGATGCTTTCGGGGACGTTCCACGGCGGGTTGGCCACGATCGCCACGATCGTATCGCTGAACACCGGCGTAGGCGAGAAGGCCTTCCCGACGACGATACGCGTGCGCCACGCGGAAACCCCGCCCCGGACGAGCTCGAGGTCGAACCCCGGGATGTTCACGAAAATGTGAGGATCGCCGAGCTCCCGCGGGATCCACCGCCAGCGCTCGAGGTTCAGCTCGACCTGCCGGATCCGCAGCTCGACGGGCACGTTCAGCTCGACCAGGGTGGCCTTGTCGAGCTTCCCGTCGGGCTCTATCCCGTGCAGGTCCTGGAAGCGCCGGAGCGAGTCGGCCAGCGCCTCGTCGAACACATCGCCCGCGTCCATGGTCGCGCCGGAGGCGGCGCCCCCCTGCTCGGCGGGCTCCGCGAGCCGCTGGCGCAGGAGGAGGACCCTCGGTCCGCGCGAGCCCATCTTGATTTCGGGGCCGCCGGGGATCGCCGGCCATCCGCCCGCCTTGCCGATCTCACGCAAGCCATTCAGCGCCTCGCGCAGGCGCGCATAGCCGGGGTGCGGCGGCGGCAAGGCTTCGAGCAGCTGGGAAAGATCATCCCCCTCGAGCGCCCGATCCAGCCTGGTCAGGGGATCGAGGTCGGGGAGATTCGTGTGCCAGTCGTTCCGAATCTCGTCGGGGTGCACCCTGCCGGTGGACAGGTCGGACGCGTAGCGGAAGAAGCCGGCGGTCATGAGCAGATCGAAGTCGGCCAGGCGCGCCACCGCGGCGTCGTCCAGCGGCCCCTTGCCGATCTGCGCCCCCAGAAGATCGAGCCGGCTCAGGGCGTAGTCTTCCGGGTCCAGACCATGCTCCCCCGCACGGCGCAGCGCATCGAGCAGGATCGTGGTCGAAGGGCGGATCCTGCCGGAGTCGTCGCACCACGCGAGCTTATGCCCGTGACTGGCGTAGAACTCCGTCAGGGTATCGCGCGTCGGGAAGACCGGATGGGATGGGGTCCCCTTGCCCGCCGATGGAACGGGGGCCACCCTCAACTGCCGTGCGAGCGCCTGCTCGACCTCGTCGCGCGAGAGATCCGGCCGTCCGGCGGTGATGGACCTCAGGCGCGCCTGAAGCCGTTTCGGTATGGTCTCGCGCGGACCGCAGTCCACGGCCGCGAGAAGGACGACAACAAGGACGGGCCAGGCGCTTCGCAGGACCGTTCGCATCGTGATCACTCCGAACCGGGCCCGGGCCGCATGGCTCGCCTGCACCTGCGACCCAGGTCGGTCCCTCACGCCACGAGGAAGGCCAGCAGCTCGCGGTTGACCTCCTCGGCGTGGGTCCAGTTGAGGCCGTGCGGGCCGCCCTGGATCACCGCCAGGCGGCTCCCCTTGACGCACTCCTGCGTGCGCTGGCCGGTCGCGGCCAGGGGAAGAATCCGGTCGTCGTCGCCGTGCACCACCAGCGTCGGGATGTCGATGCGCTTGAGATCCTGGCGGAAGTCGGTGAGCCAGGCCTGGACGCAGTCGAGGGTGCCCTTGGGAGAGGCGCCGGCCGCGATGCTCCAGCTCAAGCGCACGGCGTCATCGCTGATCCTCGTCCCTTTCAGGGTGTCGACGTTGTAGAAGTTCGACAGGAAGCCGGAGAGCAATGCCGGACGGTCCGCGGCGATACCCTTCTTCAGCTCGTCGAAGACTCCCATCTCCGCGCCCGAGGGGTTGTCGGGCGTCTTCAGCCGGAACGGCGTGATGGCCGACATGAACACCGCCTTGCTCACGCGCCTGCTGCCGTGAGCGCCCAGATAGCGGGCCACCTCGCCGCCCCCCATCGAGAAGCCGACCAGAGTGACGTCGCTCAGGTCGAGTTTCGTCAGGAGCTTGTGCAGGTCGTCGGCGAAGGTGTCGTAGTCGTACCCGGTGGTCGGCCTGCTGGAATTGCCGAATCCCCTGCGGTCGTAGGTGACGACCCGGTGGCCGGCGCCCACCAGCGCCGGCACCTGCTTCTCCCAGGATGCGCCGCTCAGCGGCCAGCCGTGGATCAGGACCACGGGCTTCCCCTGCCCGTGGTCCTCGTAATAGAGATCGATGCTGCCCGAGTTTTCCTTGTCGACCGTGATGTAGTTCATGAGGCCCTCTCAGACCGCCTTGGCCTTGAGCAGGATGTTCACGCGGCGGTTCTGACGCCGACCGTCGTTCGTGTCGTTGCTGGCCACGGGCTCTCCTTCACCGAAGCCGGTTGCGGCCAGGCGCTCCTGGTTGACCCCGTGCACGATGAAGAAGCTCTTCACCGATCCCGCGCGGCGCTCGGAGAGGGCCTGGTTGTGCTCCTCCGTGCCGGTGGAGTCCGTATGCCCCTGGATGACCACCGCCGTCTTGTTGTATTCGTCGATGACGCCCGCGACCTTCCCGAGGTTGTCGCGCGATGCCCACGTGAGCGTCGAGGAGTCGATCGCGAAGAGGATGTCCGAATCGAAATGGACGAGCAGCGTGTCCTTGCTCACGCGTTCGACGCTCGTGCCGGGGATTTTGGCCAGCTTCTCTTCCTGGGCGTCCATGTACGCGCCCACTCCGGCGCCGATGCCCGCCCCGATCGCGGTGCCGACCAGGATCTCGTCCGCCTTGCGCTTTCCGAGCGCCACGCTGAGCGCGGCGCCGGACAGTGCCCCGATGCCCGCCCCTTTGAGGGTCTTGTCGCGCGTGGTACCTCGCATCGTCGCGCTCTGGGTGCATCCCGCCAGAAACGCAACGAGAGCGATCGATGACGCCCATCCCGCGTGCTTCCTGATGAGGGTGTTCATCGAAGATTCGACTCGACGTTGGTCACGCCCTCGGTCGTCCGGGCGATCTCGATCGCCTGCTTCCGCTCGGCCTCGCCGGCCACCGTTCCCGTCAGGTACACCACGGAATTCCGGGTGTCGACGTCGATCTGCAGGCCCTTCACGAGGGGATCGTCCAGGAGCCGCGCCTTCACCCGCAGCGTGATCCCGGCGTCATCGACGCGCGTTCCGAGGGTGCGGCTCGGATCGGGAGCTTCGCCGCTCGCCATTCCCGACCGCACAGAGATCATGTCCTTCACGTCTTTGACGCCGCTCGTATCGCGCGCCAGCTTCATGGCAGCGTCCCTCGCCTCCTGGCCGTCCACGTTTCCGGTCAGCGTCACGATCCCGTTCGTCGTGTCCACGTTGATTTCGGACGCGCTCACACGGCCGTCGGCGGCCAGCCTGGTCTTGATCAGGCCCGTGATCGTCGCATCGGTCGTCTGCGTACACCCGACGGCCAGCGAAACGAACAGTGTCAGCAGGGCAACTGCAATGGCTCGTGGCTCTCTCATGACTGCACCTCTTTCTTCGGAGCGATCGCTCCGCACTGTGTGGCGCTTGGATGGACGTCCACTCTAGGACGCGCCTGGAGCGCCGTCAATTGAGGAGATGCCTGACAAGTGCATCAGGAGATTCGTGAAGCCGGAATTCCACGATGAGGAATGCCGGCTCTTGTCGGAAAATCCCCGACAGGAATTTCAGGAATCGTCTTACTGTTTCGCCGCGAACAGCCCTCGTATAGTGCCCGGGCGAAAAGTGGTCTTTCAACAGAGGAGGGAATGCATGAAGATCGTCACAGTGCGGAAAGTCGCGATGTCCCTGGCAATCCTGGCGCTGTTCTCCGCTCCAACCTGGGCGGGCAGCTTCAGTCTTTTCGGTTCCTACTGGGATTCCAAGGACGCCGACGCCAGCCTGGGAGCGGGCGTGCGCGTGGGATTCGACCTGACGAAGAGGTTCGAGCTGGAATTCCACGGAACGTACTACCCCGAATTCAAGGACGATCAATCCCCCGGCACGCCCTTCGACCTCACCGCCATTCCCGTCGACGGCGGCTTCAAATTCAATTTCATGCCCGACAAGACCGTGAACCCCTTCATGGGCGCAGGGGTCACTTATTACTTCCTGAGCACCAACCCCGGCGAGGTGGACGACCAGTCCGGCGTGTATCTCAATGCGGGCCTTGATATTGGAGCCCAGGACAGCGCCCGGTTCTTCGCCGAGTTGATGTGGCGCAAGGTGGACACCTCGATCAGTTTCGGTGCTTTCGACCAGGACGTGAAGTTCGACGGTATCGCCCTGAACGCCGGAGCCACCTGGCGCTGGGGCAAATAGACTCCTCTTCGGGCATGCCAGTGGGCGAATCCCGGGGGCGCGGCCAATCCTGTTCATCCGGATCGGCCGCGCCCTCCTTAGATTTATCCAGCGATCCGTTGTCAGCGCCTGCCTGACGGCGAATTCAGAGAACCTCCGATTGTGCGGACTCCGGGGTTTGGACGACGATTGCATGCGATGGCAATCAACTGTCATCGAAGCGCTATCAGGAGGCGGCATGAAGAGAGGTTCGAAAGGAGCGGGATTCATCGCTTGCGTGGCGATTACCGCGCTGACCGCGGCTCCCGTGCTGGCGAAGCCGGGCGGTGGGGTGACCACGGCGGACTTGGCGCTGCAGATGGCGCGAGCGGCGGGCATCAGTCTTCCGGCCGATGCGTCTCCGCAGTTGGCCCTGGAGTGTCTCGGCAAGGCGGGAATCCAACTGGGAAACGACCTGAAGGCTCCGGTGACCGAGAAGGTCCTGGTTCAGGTGGGCTCGGCGATGGGCGCGAGGGTGTCCACGTCTCATCCGGAGGCGGAGGTCACCCCCGCGGCGAGCAACGCCTTCATTCAGTCGCTCAGAGGACCGCTTCAGAGCGCAGCCGCCGCCTCAGGCCAGGGCGGGAAGGAGCTGATCCACGCCTCCTGCCAGGGCCGGGCATCACGCGAGGCTCGACAGGGAACCCCGGCCAGCCCGTCCAGCTTCAACGCAACCGCCGGCCCCTGCGAGGAACCGGCTTCCTGACCTGAAAGGTGGAGGTGCACATGAGCCTGACGACAATCCTGATCATCGTACTGGTGGTTCTGCTCCTTGGAGGCGGCGGGTTCTTCTGGCGGGGACGCGGCTAGGCGAGGTGTCGTCCCCACACTCAAGTGGAGGTTTGGCATGAGGCACGTGGCATGGCTGGTGGTGCTCGCGCTCGCGTTCGGCATGACGGCTTTCACGAGCGAGAAGGTCGCGGCTCTCGATGGCACGAGCTGGAAAATCGATGTCGATCCTGATTCCATGGCCAAGGCGAAGGGCGAGAAGCAGTACAACGAGATCCTGACCTTCGCCGACGGATTCGTGTCCATGACCGAGGGTCAGAAGGTCGGATTCGCCTCCTCGGCCTACGAGGTCACGAAGTCAGGGGAGAAGAACTGGACATTCAAGACGTCGCAGGAAAACGAGTCCACCGCCCGGGCGGTCTGGACTGGCACCATTCACGAGAAGAACATCGAAGGCAAGCTGATCATGACCAAGAAGGGCGGCAGCATCCTGACATACACATTCAAGGGCAATCAGCTCGACTGATGCCGGAGAACTCCCCCCCCCGCTTGACGTTCCCTCCTCAACACTCAGTTCCCGCCTGAGGGGCCTCGCGTCGAACAACGACGCGGGGCTCCATTTTTTCTGTAAGATCGCCTTCCCATGCCCCATCACAAGGACGCCCGCCGGCCGCTCGAGCCGGGGCCCGATGAGCTCCGGCGTCTGATCGACGCCTGCGCCGCCTTCGTCGTCGAGCAGATCGAGACGCTCCCCTCGCAGCCGTCCTGGGACCTCGACGGGGCCGAGCGGGTCGCCGCGGGGTTCGCCGAGCCCCCTCCGGACGACGGGCGCGCCATCGCGTCCATCCTCGCGAGGCTCCGTCCCGCCGTGGCCAAGTCGCTCAACGCCGCGGGACCCGGCTACCTTGCGTACATCCCCGGAGGCGGCATCCCGTCCGCGGCGCTGGCCGACTTCGTGGCGCTGGCGGTCAACCGGTTCGTCGGCATCGCCGGCCCGGCCCCGGCCCTGGCCCGCATCGAGGCGCAGGCGATCGACTGGCTCGCCTCGCTGATGGGCTATCCCCCGGGCGCCGGCGGCATCCTGACTTCGGGCGGGTCGATCTCGAACCTCACCGCGATCGTCACCGCGCGCACCACGCGGCTGCCGGAGGATTTTCTCTCCGGCGTCATGTACTTCTCGGAGGAGGCGCACCGCTCGGTGGCCAAGGCGGCCCGCATCGCCGGCTTCCCGGACAGGTGCCTGCGGAGCATCCCGGTCGATTCCCGCCTGCGCCTGCGCCCCGATCTGCTGGAGGCGGCGATCCGGGAGGACGGCGGCCGCGGACTCCGGCCATTCCTGGTCGTGGCCAACGCCGGCAGCACCAACACGGGGGCGATCGACCCTCTACCCGAGATCGCCGACATCGCGGCGCGGCACGGTCTGTGGGTGCACGCCGACGCGGCCTACGGTGGTTTCTTCCGCCTGGTCCCCGATGGCGCGGCGCGACTGGCGGGGCTCGAGCGCTGCGACTCGATCACGCTCGACCCGCACAAGGGGATGTTCCTGCCTTACGGGACCGGCTGCCTCCTGGTGCGCGATCCGGAGACGCTGCGCCGCGCCCACGGCGGCCAGGCGGCCTACCTGCAGGACCTGGGGCACGGCGACGGAGGGGCGAGCTTCACCGAGATCTCCCCCGAGCTGTCGCGCGACTTCCGCGGGCTGCGCGTCTGGCTGCCCATCCAGCTGCACGGTCTCCGGGCCTTCCGCGAGCAGATCCAGGAGAAGCTCGACCTGGCGCGCTGGGCGTACGACCAGCTGAAGGACGAGCCGCTCTTCGAGATGCTCGACGAGCCGCAGCTGTCGATCGTGGCGTTCGCCTGCCGCCCGCCGGCGGACGGGGCCGGCTCCACCCGACCCGGAGCGGCCGTGCGCGACGCCAACGCATTTGGCGCCGAGCTCCTGCGCCGCGTCAACGCCCGCCGCCGCGTCTTTCTGTCCAGCACGACGATCGGCGGCCGCTTCGTCCTTCGCCTCTGCGTGCTGAGCTTCCGCACCCACATGGACCGGGTGCGGGACGCCGTGTCGGCCCTCAGGGAAGAGGCGCGCGCTTTGTAACGGAGGGATTTCCTGACTGACCATTCAGGAATTCACCTATTTTCCTGAATGCTGCATTCTTGCTACGGTGGCGCCGGTCCAACTCAGGGGGGCACCACATGGCGCAGGAATCCCACTCTCGCAGGTACTTCATCCCGCTCGTCGTTCTCTCCATGCTGCTCGTGACAGGAGCATCCCGTGTCGCGGGCGCGGCCGGCCTCGTTCCCGCCATCGATTGCTCCTTCTGCGACGACGGGAACGCGTGCACGACCGATTACTGCAACGCATCCACCGGCGAGTGCCGGCACGCCCCCCTCGTGTGCGACGACGCGAATCGATGCACGTTGGACAGTTGCGACCCGGCGACCGGCTGCGTGCCGACCCCCCTTCCCGCAGGGACTGCCTGCGACGACGGAAAAGAGTGCACGGCGGGCGATGCCTGCGACGCGAGCGCCAGGTGCGCCGGGACCGACGAGCCTTCCGGACTGCCCTGCGACGATCGGAACGCTTGCACGGCCGCCGATGCGTGCAACGGGGCGGGCGCCTGTCTCGGTGTCCCTCAACTCCCCGGCAGCCCCTGTGACGACGGGCTCGCCTGCACCACAGGAGATGCCTGCGCGCAGGATCCGGCCGGAGTCATTGCCTGCCGGGCAACACCCACAACCTGTGACGACGACGGCGACCTCTGCACCGAGAACCTCTGCGATCCGGCGACCGGCGAGTGCGTCACGCGGCCCGTGAATTGTGACGACGGGAGCGAGTGCACCGTCGACTCCTGCACCTCCACCACCGGGTGCCAGCACCGGTCGCGGGCAGGGGAGCACTGCGAGGATGGCAATGCTTGCACGCTTAATGAGTATCTTTACTGCGACATGGGGCGGCTCTACTGTGTGCGCTCAGGGCAAAAAAAGGTTTGCGACGACCGAAATAGCTGCACGTACGACACATGCTATCCGGATGTAGGGTGCGCCGCCATACCGTTGCCCCGTGATTGCAACGACGGCGACGCCTGCACGACGGGGGACATCTGCGGGAACACCGGGACATGCTCCGGAGTGCGGGTCACCTGCGACGATGGGAACGCCGGCACGATCGATCGTTGCGATCCTGCCACCGGCTTGTGCCGGAATATTCTTGCCTGCGACGGCGAGGACGGCGGGGGCTCGCTCATGGGCGCGCCCACCATAAGCTTCAAGAGCCTGCTCGGAAAGGGCTCGGGCACGGCCCAGTGGACCACCCGCTGCGAGACGGCCCTCGTCGGGTTCAACGTGGTGACGATCGACGGCGATGGCGTGCGCACGCAGCTCAACAGTACGACGATCCCGTGTGAATCGTGCCTGGCGGGAGGCCGGCAGGAGTACACCTCTCCGGTCCCGAAGCACAAGAGCGGGCGCAACATCTTCGTTGAGGTTCTGCACATCGGCGGCCGGATCGAAACGCTGGGACCGGCCGTGAGGGAGTAACGACCGGGAGCCGGATACTCGGACAGGCGCCTACTCCTTCGCCCCGGCCTTCCGGAGCGCCTGCAGGTCGGCTCCGGGATCCGCCCCGTCGGTCGCCGTGCTGCGGTAGCGGCTCTTGGGGGCGAGCGAATACTCGCCGTGCGCGGCGTCCTTGAAGCCGACGTCGTCGAGGCTGGCCGGGAACGCGTTGCCCGCCGGGTAGCGGGCCGCGCTTCCGCCCACGATGACGTTCCCCTTCACGATGGCCTGCGGGAAATAGGCCTGCAGCGTCGACGAACCCGAGGCGGTACCCGATCCGTTGATGCCGTACTCGTTGTGCAGGACGAGGTTGTCGCGGAACACGAACCGCTCGTGCGGCGTCCCTTCGGCCATGATGATGCTGCCGGACTGTAACGCCGTGTTGTGCTCGATCACCACGTCGGCAGCGCCTTCGAGCACCTGGAACAGGATGCCGGCGCCGCCCCATTCCTTGCCGACGTCCTCGAACAGGTTGTTGGCGAAGCGCAGGCGTCTGGTCAGGCCGCTCTTGCCCGGGGGGCCGGCGTCCCGGCCGAGGATGTTCACGCCCGACCCGACACTCCGCACGACGTTGTTCGTGAAGGTCACGTCCTCGACCGCCGCCCACGGGACCCTCCCGTCCTCATTGCGCACCGTGTACAGAATGGCGAAACCGCTCTGTGCCTGCGCCCAGTTGTGCTCGAACAGGTTCCCGTCGACCAGGACGCGCCGTGCGTTCTTCAGCTCGAAGAGGTTTTTCACCGTCCAGGTGGTCCCCTGGTACTCCGGCGTCCCCGCCTTCCAGGCCAGGGGCTTGGTGAAAAGATTGCCCCGGATCTCGATGTCGGAGGCCACGAGGCCGGGAATGTAGGCATCGCCGCCGCCGAACATGACGTTCTCCCCCGCCGCCTCGAGACGATTGTTGATGATGGCGAAGGGGCCGGGACCGTTCCATCCGCAGAGGGCCTGGGTGTCGGCCCCGCTCTCCTTGAAATCGGCGAGGACGGAGTCGATGACGGCCGTATGGCTCGAGTTCAACGCGATCCCGCGCCGCGTTCCCTTCGTCTGGTCACCGTGAAGGTAGCAGCGATCGAAGATGATGTGGTGCGGCGTGGCCTCGGCGCGCGACTCCCGGTCTCCCAGCTCCACCAGGTTGTACAGGAAGGTCCCCTTGGTCGGGCGGATCTCGATCCCGACGAAGCGGAAATGATGCGCCCCCGGCGCCGCCCTTATCACCGAACCGTCGGCGGCCTCGAGTCTCGGCATGAGCGCCGCGTCGGCCAGGGTGACCCGCGTGCCCGCGGGGGGGAGACGAAGGGCGGCCTCGGTCTGCACCACGATCCAGCCGTCCCCCGCCTTCTTCGGAAGCGTGAATGGTCCGCGGAACGACGCTCCCGCAGGCAGCGTGATCGCGTCGCCCGGCCGGGCCGTGTCGAGCGCCGCCTGCAGATTCCCTCCGGCGCGCAGTGCGATCGTCTTCCCCGTCACCGGCAACGCGGCGGTCTCGACGAGGACCCTGGGAAGCTCGGGCTTGGAGGGCGCGACCACCGGCGCGCCGGCCGCCAGCGACGCGAGCGCGACCAGGACGGCCGCGACACTCGGCAGGTTCGATCTCGACGTGGCTCCGGTTCCATTCAGCATTCCTTCGATCTCCGGTCGGCGCCGGGCCCTCGGCGCCGACCCGTGGATGGTCAGTGCGGCCTGTAAACCCATTTCTTCAACCGGACGCCATGGCGTTGCGCGAGATCCTCGAGAGCGGGAGCGAGGCGCCGCTCGTCGTCGGCGGAGACGTAGCTCGGCACATACCTCCAGCACAGAGGCGCGATGTCGCGGGTCCACGGCCGGCCGCGCCCGAGTGAATGATCCCGGAGCTGGGCGTTCAGCCGCTCCGACGATCGATGGCAGGTGATGTGCTCCATTGCCCAGGCGCGCGGCTGGAACGTGTCGCTCGCCTCGAGAAAGGCGCTCAGCTCGCGTGCCAGATTGCGCTCGGACAGGAGGACGCCGGTGCGCTCGTTGATGTAGGCCTTCGAGCCCACGTGGGCGTCGCGCATCAGCCCCATCGGGGTGTTCGCGAACAGGCACTCGGCGGTCGCCACGCAGGAGCCCTCGCGCTTGCTCAGGATGATCGAGGTGCGCGCGTTGCACTGGTTCGCGGTCACGACATCGATGTTCGCGTTGGACAGGATCTCCAGGTCCTGCGGCGCGCCGAACGCCCTGGCTTCCGCTCGCAACGTATCGGCCGAGCGATCCGGCGAAGGGATGCCGATGAGAGTGACCCTGAGGTCGGGGCGCATGTGCTTGAGCGCGCGGAAGAGCAGCCAGTGTCGCTTGAATCGCGTGAAGTTCGCGACCATGAGGATGTCGATCTCGCGTTCGGCGCGCGGTTTGGGAGTGTAGAAGCGGGGGTCGATCCAGTCGCTCGCCATGAGCGGGACGGGCTCGACCGCCGGCCCCATCACGCGGTAGGACTCCATGTCCGCGGGGTTCGAGATTCCCGCGAACAGCGGGTCGTCCGACAGACCGGCGTAGTTCGCAAACACGCCGTAGTCGGTGGGCGACCACGACGACGCCGCCACGACGAGGTATTCTTCAAGGAGGCGGCGGGCGTCGTGGTGGGCGATCAACCGCATGATGTTGTACTCGAACGACACGTAGAGAACGCCCTTCTCGCCGCCGGGCCCCGGAGCCTTGAGGAGAAGGCTCGTGTGGAGCTCGGGCTTCGCCAGGTCGAACTCCCGGTAGTACCGGTCCCAGCCGATCCGCGCCTGCCGCCACTCCTCCGCGCGCTGCGGCTCGACCCATGGGGCCACTGCGCGCTTGAGTCGCTGCCGCGAAGAGGGGGACGCAAGGCGCCGGCAGGCGATCAGAGTGTCATTCAGCCGCCGGGCGTCCGACCGGCTGCGGAAACCCGCACGGAGCAGGACCGCGCGTCCAACCACCTCGGAAAGCAGCCGCGACTCGTTCAGCACCCCGTGCGCGCGGGCCCGCGCTCGCATGGACATCGCCTTCAGCAGTGGCACCCGCATGCGCTCCCCGAGCGCTGAGATTTCATCCTGCCCGGCCTGCGCAGGCTCATCCTCGTAAATCGATCAGTGAAACGATATGCGTCAATCGGTTTGCAGGCTATCGGTCCCAGCCTGAAAGCCATGTCAGGACGTGCCTGAAGGCAGGGCGATCGACTCTGCAACGTGGCGGTCGGCAACCATTCGTTCTCTTGCTGTGGCGCGGCGCGGGCGTTACAATTGCGTCGCCCCGCAGGAAGCCGGCCGGACGAGCCGGTTGCCACCATCAGGATGATGAGGCTCGATGCGATCGAAACTGCTGGGTCTCGTCAAGCGTTTCATTCATCGGCTGGGCGCATCCCCTCGAGGCGCGAAGCTTCTGCGGCTGGCCGCCGAGGAGTATGCGATCTCGGAGGCGGGCAAAGCCACGCGTGCCGCCGATCCGGCGCTTCGGGCTGCGCTCGCGCCGGTCGTGCTCCGCGGGCCCTTCGCCGGTCTCCAGTATCCGGAACACGGAGCGGTCGGCAGCACCTACTGGCCAAAACTGCTAGGCGCGTATGAGTGCGAGCTCGCGCCGACGATCGAGGCCCTGATCGCGAAATCCTACTCGCATGTTCTCGACATCGGCGCGGCCGAGGGATATTACGCGGTCGGTCTCGCGCGCCGCCTGCCGACGGCCCGCGTGATTGCCTTCGAAGGCAGCCCGAAAGGGCAGCGGCTGCTGCACGCGATGGCGGTGAAGAACGGCGCGGACGATCGCATCCGGATCGAAGGCTGGTGCGATCTGCGTGCGCTTCGCAACATCGCGCCAACTTTTCCCCCCGGACGCACGCTGCTCATTTGCGATGCCGAATCGTCGGAGTACGATCTGCTCGATCCGGCGGCCGTTCCGGAGCTCGCCAGGTGGGACATGCTGGTCGAGCTGCATCGCCGAAGCAGCATCGGCGATCCACGCTCGTGGGCCACCCGGACGTTTCAATCCACGCACGCGGTGTCCTTCATCGACGCGGAGCCCCGTCTGCCGTCGGCGTATCCTGAGCTGCGTGTGCTGCCCTCGGAGCACAGGGCGGGCGTGCTGCTTGAACGGACCGATCCTTTCGGATGGGTGCTGCTGGAGAGCCGCGGGGCCGGGAACCCGCCCGGGTACCAGGCCGGCTCTTAGGAGTGTGTCCGAGCGCGCTCTGCCCGCCGCGGCGACAGCATCGTGCCGCGGCAGCGGCGCGCGCCGCACCGGCAGGCGTAGCGCTCCTCCCGCTGCTCGTCGGGGCCCCCCTCGCGCGCGAAGGCATAGTCGTAGGCCAGCTCCTCTCCCGGCTCGATGTCCCGCGCCGCCACGATGTACACGCGGCCCCCTTCGATGACCGGCCGGCAGTTCGGCTCGCAGGCGTGGTTGATGAAGCGGGCCGCGTTGCCTCCGACCGCCGCGTCGATGACGGTCTCCCGGTCGACGGTGAACAGGAAGGTGTGGTGGTGCGGACCGCGGGCGTCGTCGTAGCGCGCGTCGGCCTCGGCGTGGGTGATCCGCTCGCCGGTGTACTCGACGATGCGCGTGCCGCGCGCGATCGACCGGGTCGCGAAACCGCCGCGCCCGTGGATCGGCGATCGGCGGACCTCGAAGCAGCGGCCGGGCATCAATGCACCACTTCGTCGTCGTCCGGCGCGGGCGGAGGAGGACGGTCCTCGTTCTCCCAGCGCTCCAGGATCGCCCGCGATCGGGCGCGACGCCGCGCGCCGGCGAACAGGGCCAGGAGCGTGATCCCCGACCAGAGAGCCGTCGTGCCGGTGAGGGCCGGGATCCAGCGGTAGAGGAACAGGCTCCCCCTGCGCCACTCGGCCTCGGAGCGCTCGAGCGTCACGCCGGTCGCAGCATGCCACGCCTCCGGAAAAGGCCTGGTCCGGGCCTCCCGGACGATGTCCCGGATCACACCGTCGCCGTAGCGCTTGACCGACCAGAGGATGAAGTCGAAGGAGGCGGCGTAGGCGGCCCGCGCCCGGTCGTCCGACGCGTCGAACGCGGCGTCGAGCTCCGCCAATGGCGGCAGCCGGCCGGTCAGAAGGGACGACGAGTAGACCAGGATGTCGCGCATCCCCCAGGATCGCTCGATGCCGGTCGCCACCCCCTCTCCGAACCAGCGCGGCAGGTTGTCCCCCGCCGCGTCGAACAGGATCATGTGGGTCGCCTCGTGCGCCAGGACCGACCCGAGATCGCTGTGCGGGTAGCGATCCGCTTCGGCCAGCCGGATGGCGCCGAGGCGTCGCGCCGGCAGGAGGAACCCCGCCGCCCATTCGGGGGCCATCCGATCGAGCTCTCTGAGGCTCGGGCGGCCGGAGACTCCGGGATCGGGGGCCGATCCAGCGGCCGGCAGGACTCGGGGGATCAAGAAGATGCGATAGGTGGCGGCGGGCTCCATTCCCAGCTCCGTCGCCACCCGCTCCAGGAGCGGCACCGCCTGGTCCGCCAGCCGATCCAGAACCGGACTCAGCTCCTTGGGGGCTTCGAGAAGGCAAAGCCCGGCCGACCTCCGGACCATGTCGGCTGGCGCCGCTTCGGCGGGCGGGGGCAGCGGGACGACGTTCTCCCCGGCGGTCCGGCCGGTGGGGACCACCGCCAGCAGCACCAGCACCATGGCCGCGCCGACTGACCGCATCATATTAATAGGGTATCCTCTCTGGCCCGCGCGGAGGCTCCGAAGCGTGCTGCGTCCCGTCATCTCCCGGCGCCAGGCGGACCTGCTCTCCTTTCGCTGGCGTGTCGTGCGCGCGTTCGCATGGATGCTCGTGCCGGCCTTCGGCATGGTCCCGGCCGGCTGCGTCTCCGCCCTCAAGGAGCCGAGGCCGATCGGAGAGATCGCCGGCCCTGCCCCGCCGCCCGCGGAAGGCCCGACACCGGTCGATGCCAGGACGCTCGCCGCACAGGCGGACGCCCTGTTCTCCGGACGCGCCCCCGACGCGGCCGGTTTGGAGAAGGTGCGTCAGGCCGCGCAGGCCTGGCTTCGAGCCGCGGCCGCGCAGGGCGCCGGGATCGACAGCCTCCTCGCCGCAGCGCGCGCTGAGGTCTGGCTGACCGATCACGAGCCGGATCCGGGAAGACGCGAGGAGGCCGCCCGGTCGGCGGTCGAGGCGGCTCAATGGTGCGGGCGGACCGCGCCGGCGGATCCGGAATGCGACTACTGGCTGGGGGCGGCCCTCGGCGTGCAGGCGCGCGAGCGCCCCGCGACCGGCATGTCCGCGCTCCCGCAGATCGAAGCGGCGTTCCGCCGCGCCCGCGACGCCCGGCCGGAGATCGACGAGGCCGGCCCCGACCGCGCCCTGGCGCTTCTCTACCTGAGGGCCCCGGGCTGGCCGACCGGGCCGGGGGATCCCGACCTCGGGCTCAGGCATGCCCGGCAGGCGATGGCCCTCAGGCCGGACTATCCGCCCAATCTCCTGGCGCTCGGAGAGGCACTGATCAAGACCGGAGACGGCGGTGGAGGCAGGGACGCCTTCCAGCGCGCCATGACTCTGGCGCGCGACCGCGCCGCCGACGGAGATCGTGACGCGCCGGAATGGGTGGAGGAGGCGCAGAGATCTCTCAGAACCCGACTCTGAGCCCCGCTTCGAAGGTGCGCGGCGAGTCTATCTGTCCGATCGGCCGGCCGAAATCGGCCGAGATCACCCGTCCCTCGATCGGTCCGCCGTTCCATCGATTGAGGACGTTGAACACCTGGATGTAGAGCACCCCGGCCCCCTTCTGCGTCCCCCAGGCGAACGGACGGGTCAGCCGGAGATCGATGTTGGCCAGGATCGGCGCATCCGGGATCGAGGTCACAACCGGAAGCGGCGGCAGCCCGACGTGCTGGCGCAGGATGTTGGCCTCGTCGCGGACCGCGTTGATCGGGCCGAGAGGCGTGGACGAGCCGGTGTTGCGGCGGACCCCCGGCGGCCGGTCGGTGGTGATGCCGTCCAGGTTCTCGTCGCCGCCGGTGGTGACGTTGAATGGCGCGGCGGAGGCAAGGCTGACTCTGCCTGAGGCGCGCAGGCCGAGCCACGGCAGAGGGACCTCGCCGACCAGAACGAAGCAGTGGCGGCGATCGGAGTCGCTCAGGCCCCTTTCGGCGGTGAGGTTGAACGAGTCGGGCGGAAGGGAGATCCCGCCCTTGAGCGGATCGGGCCCCAGATCTTCCGCGCGTGACAGGGTGTAGCCGGCCCTGAACCAGGCGGCTGGCCCGCGATGGTGGTAGGCGAGGGTCACCCCCTCGTACCACGATCGCCCCTCGCTGACGATGGCGGCGATCGATCCGACCGTTCCGTCGAGATGGATCGGGATCCCCTGGGGATCGGTGCCGATGACGGGATTCAGGTCGCGCAGAAGAGTCTGGTGGTAGCCGAGCACGCGCGTGGCGCCCGCCTCGAAGGCGCCGCGCGTCCCGATCCGCCACTGGGCGGTCAGGTTGTACTGCGCCGCGTACGGCGTGTCGATGCGCGTCCCGGTGCTGAAGCGCAGGATCAGCTCGGGAGGGAAGAACAGCGCCGCCTTGACGGCGTCGATCCCGACCTGCTCGACGACGTCCTCGGTCAGCTCCACCGCCGTCCCCTGCGGGAACAAAAGGCCGATCTGAGTGCCCGACGTGATCGCCGCCACGGCGGGGAATCCCAGGACCAGCTTGTCGTAGAACATGCCGGCGCCGCCCCGGATCACCAGCCGGCCGTCGGTCCAGGGAGTCCAGGCGAAGCCGAGGCGGGGGGCGATGTTGTCGGTGTCCCGGTCGGCGCCGCCGTTCTCGATGAACGACGGGACCGCCGTGCCGCGGGGCAGCCGGAACGTGCTCAGGTCGTAGCGCAGGCCGTAGTCCAGGACGAGATGCTCGCCGGCGCGCCAGGAATCCTGCGCGAACAGCCCCAGCCGCGTGTCGTCCAGGGTGGCGCGCGGCTGCCGATCGATGAACTGGAAGAACAGCGGGTAGGTCCTTATGAGCCCCGGCTCGTCGATCATCCCGTCGCCGTCGTCGTCCACTCCCGGGTTGCCGGGGCAGGGGATCGGATCGTCGCCGTAGGCCGCCACGTCCGAGGCGTTCAGGTCGCCGCAGTCCCCCGGCTCGAACCGCGCGTCGGTCTCGTACAGGAAGTTGCCGTTCGGGTTGAAGCGCGTGCGGATGCGGGTACGCGAGCGGATCAGGTCGACGCCGAACTTCATGGTGTGCGCGCCGCGCGCCCAGGTGATGTTGTCGACGATCTGCACGCGGTCCTCGTCGCGCTCCTGGCGGTTCAGGTTGTTGCCTCCGAAGCTTCCGGACGGCCGGTCGACCCCGGGGCGGCTGGAGTTGGCGAACTCGTCGAACGCCGACGAGCCGATGAACACCCGGGCCTCGTTGAGAACGGAGGAGGTGAGCGCCGAATTGAGCACCGCCGCCAGCTGCACGTCCTGCTCGTCCAGACGAAAGCCGCTCTCGGGCGTGCTGTTGCCGCCGACGTTCACGCCGCTCGTCGATCGCTTGTCGCCGGACAGGCGCAGCATCAGGGTCTGCGACGACGGGAGGTTGAAGTCGGTCCTCAGGAAGAGGTTCTCGTCGCGGGTCGGCTCGATCACGAAGCCGCCGCGCACCCCCCGGCGATCGACGCCGGTGAACGGGATCACCGTGTCCTCTCCCTGGTGCTCGTAGGCGAGGTAGTAGAACGCCTTGTCCGGCCGCAGCGGGCCGCCGATCTGGAACCCGGTCTGCAGCCGCCCCGTCGAGTCGTCGAGGCGGGTTCCGTCCGCCACCGACGACACGAACTCCCCGGTGGCGCTGGCGCGCCGGCTGATCCCCTGCATGAAGGCGGACCCCCGGGCCTGGTTGGTCCCCTGCTTGGTGATGATGTTGACGATTCCCCCCGAGGCGCGGCCGAACTCCGGCGCAAAGTCCCTGGTCAGGACGACCGCCTCCCGGATCACCTGCTGGGAGAAGAAGGCGTTCAGCGCCGTGCCGCTGGTCAGGTCGTTGTTGTCGAAGCCGTCCACGAGAT
>Ga0070694_100000791_pt1 | contig 17708 bp, 16 predicted proteins | sample KBSK1251metaG_FD_65470 | JGI IMG/M metagenome (GOLD analysis project Ga0070694, IMG submission 65470) | Corn, switchgrass and miscanthus rhizosphere microbial communities from Kellogg Biological Station, Michigan, USA - KBS K1-25-1 metaG | ecosystem: Host-associated > Plants > Roots >... | reverse complement strand
GGCGTCGTGGTCGGTTGGGCGTGGAACGCCTGGTTCCCGATCAATAAAGCGTTGTGGACTAGCTCTTATGTCGTCTTCACGGCTGGGATGGCGCTGCAGTTGTTGGCGCTGTGTTATTGGACGATAGATCTTAAAGGCTACCGGCGCTGGGCCAAGCCGTTTGTGATTTTCGGAGTCAACGCACTCGCCGTGTTTGTGCTCTCCGGATTAGCGGCGCGTTTGATGTCGCTCTGGAAACTGCCGCGCGCCAACGGCTCGCCGGGTAATCTTCAGACTTTCATCTTCGAGCACTTCTTCGCCTCGTGGGCCTCACCGATTAATGCTTCGCTCTGCTACGCCATAGCCTTTGTCCTCGTTTGGCTCGGTTTGATGAGCGTGCTTTACCGCCGGAAGATTTTCATCAAGGTCTGAGATGTACGGCGAGCACGCCTGAAATGGCTGTGCGCCGATAAAGAAAAGCGGCGGGGACATGGCTTGCGCTATCTCTCCGCCGCTTTGATCTCAGCCCTTAAATCAGAGCGAGTTTACTGAAGCGTGATCGTGGTTGGATTGGCGGTCTTGCCATCAATCGTGATAGTGACCGTGACCGATCCGGCGCCTGCCAGGCTTGACGGAATAATCAAGTTCAACTGATCCAGCCCTGGAAAATCAGGTTGCTCAGCACAGTAAGTCACTTCTGCTGCCACGCCGTTGATCATCACTGTGACAGCACTCAAGGCTGTGCGGTGACGCCAGCCCGTGCCGAAGAGGGTGAGGTAAGTCGGCGTCTCGACTGGGCCCACAGTGATCGGCGTCGGCGCGAAGTTCTGATCCCAAATCAGGGAGTAGTTGAGGCCGTCGGTAGTCGTGATCCCAATCGGCAACCCGGTTCCGGTTTGATCCAGCGTGAAGACGCCCGGCGCCTGATCCTCGATGACGACCGTGCCAAGCGTGGTGAAACCGTCGCTCGCCAGGACTAACACTTCCTTCGAACCAGCAGTGAGGTTGTCCGGCAAGATGAAGTTGATCTGGCCAAAGCCGCCCGTGTCATCTCCAACGTAGAGCAACTGCATGGCTTCGCCGTCGAGGAAAACCTGCGTGCCATTGATCGTGGTCGGCAAGGGGAAGCTACTGGCCGGGCCGCTGCTGGTGGCCAGATGCGTGCCGAAAAGCGCGATCATGGATCCCGGCGCGGCTTTGTCGCCATAAGAAGCCGCCAGGGTGAGCATGCTCGCTTGCGCATTGATTTTCGCCGGATCCCTGACCACTAACGTGCGGGTTACGGAGACAGTGGTGTCCGTCGCTCTGACTTCAAAGGTCAGCACGCCCGCTGTCGCGAGCATGTTATCAGGGATGGCGATAGTGAGTGACGTACCAGACTGTGTTTGGATGGCGGTGTCAACGTTGTTGACGAAGACCTTGTCATCATTAGCGAATGAGGTGCCACTGAGTGTCACGGTCACGTTCGTCGCCCCGGCGTCCACTCTGGTCGGCGAGATGACATCAAGGCGCGGCGTGCTGGCTTGGATGCCCTGGCTGACGGCCAGCGCACACACCAGCACCGCGCATAAGCGTAGGATCAAGTGATGCAGTTTGAGAGTCGAGTTCATTGCTTCCTCCAAAGACTTAATTTTATGGTAAGGGGCAGAATTGATGCTGGCGCCTCAGAGCACGCTGGAATGGCAGGCCAAGTTCGGCTGCGCTTCAAACATGCCACAGGGTGAAATGCGATGGGTTCAAAAGATGCTGAGCCGGATATAGTGGATTTAGCAGGACCAGGGCCGGTCTCCGTACCTCACGGGCAAAGATCGTGGAGGCTTGAGCGCGTCGGCACGATTTCGCCTCAATTCCTTCTGCCTCTCCGGGCTGTTCAGGGTGAAAGTGAGAGACTGACCGGGGGGTCTCGTCAATCGGCCTGGCGGCTCTCGATTGACCGGGGGCCATTATAGTCAGTGTTGAAGCGCTGTCAATTAAATTTTTTTTCAAGCTTTCACGATAGTTCGATAGGTCACGGCCACTGACCGCTGACGGCTGACATGCTATGATGATCGCGGCACGCCCCCGTCAGGCGTGCTGGGCACAAAATTATGAAGCCGCTCAAACTCTACACGCGCATGACGATTCTGGTGTCGGCGGTGCTGATCGCCGTCCTGCTCGGCATGGTCTTTTTCTTTATCTCCAAAGCCCAGGACATTGAGCTGCAAGATCAAATGACGCGCGCCAAGCTCTGGGCCACGCAACTCGCCAGTCGGCTTGTCAGTGGCTCACAGGAAACAGCCGCCATGAAGGGTGATGTGCTCTTCTTCCGCAATGTGCATGAAGGGCAAATCCGGCAGATTCGCGTGTATGGCCAAGTGAAGAGGGAATTGCGTGAGTCCGTGACTGAGCCGCCAGGTGAGACGGAAGAGATCTCAGCCAGTGATCTCGCCATCTTGCGGAACGACGCCATCTCCAGCACACGCGTGATTCAAGTCGGAGAAGAACAGCAGACAGTGATTTATGCCGCTGCACCGCTGCTCGGTGATCAGGGCTTCGAAGGCGTGGTGAGTCTGACGACGACGCCCGTTCGCTTCTCCGACCTTTCGCAGCGGCTCGTGCGACTGACGGTGGCTTTGCTCGCGGTGGCGATCATCTCAATCACCGCCTTGCTCTACTTTCTTTTCAGCCAAGTCATTTACCGCCCGGTTGAAGATCTGCTGCAAACCATGGGCGAAGTCGAGACCGGCAACCTGGACGTCTCAGCACCGGTGCGCGCGCACGATGAGTTCGGTCAACTCTCGACGGTCTTCAATCACATGGTGTCGCGTCTGCGCGTGATGACCGCCGAGCGCGCAGCTTATCAAAAGCGATTGGAAGAGCGGGTGCATGAAGCGACGGGGGAACTGGCTGAGCGCAACACACAGCTTGAAGAAGCGAACGCGGCGCTTTTTGAGATTCAGCGGGAGTTGACGAAGTTCGAGCGGCTGGCTGCCGCCGGTCAACTCGCCGCGCAATTCGCTCACGAAGTCGGCACGCCGCTCAATCTCATCTCCGGCCACGTCCAACTGCTCGATGCGCGCACGAAAGACCCGAAGACGCGCGAGCGCCTCGACCTCATCGCCTCGCAGATCGCGCGCATCGAACGCATCGTGCGAAATATGCTCGACGCCACGCGACGGCCGCGGCCAGAGCTTCAACCAACCGACATCAATGCGCTGCTGCGGCGCATCTTTGAAGTCACCGCGCCAACGCTTGCCGCGCGTCAAGTTGAACTTGTCACCGCGCTTGACGATTCGCTCCCGCAGATTCGCGGCGATGGCGAACAGCTTCAACAAGTCTTCATCAACCTCATCAACAACAGCCTCGACGCCATGCCGCAGGGCGGGCAATTGACCTTCACGACTTCCGCCGCGGATGGACAAGCGCAAATCAGTTGTCGTGACACAGGCGAAGGGATCAGCGAAGAGATCAAAGAGCGCATCTTCGATCCGCTCTTCACGACCAAAGCCTGGCAGCGCGGCAGCGGTCTGGGTTTGACGGTCGTGCATCAAATCATCCGCGAGCACGGCGGGGCGATCACAGTCGAGAGCGATGTCGGGCAAGGCGCGGAGTTTCAGATCCGGCTGCCGCTCGCTGAAGTGGCCAGTGATCAGTGGTCAATGGTCAGTAGCAAAGAACCTCTGGCCACTAACCATGAACAACTGGCCAGAGCCCGCGAGGATGCGCTGACGAGAAGATAAACTATGGCTCACAAGCGCATTTTAGTGATTGATGACGACCCCGACACGTGCGACTTCCTGCGCGAGATCTTCGAGGATCAAAGCTGGCACGTGAGCGCGGCCTTGAACGCGGATGCGGCACTCGCTGCGGTCAAAACTGAAACCTTCGATTTGATCGTCAGCGACATCAACCTCAACGACAAGCTCAACGGCGTCGAGTTGCTCAAAAACTTCCGCCAGCTTGCGCCTGCTTCGCAGGTCATTCTCATCAGCGGCTTCGGCACGCTCGAAACCGCGATCGAAGCGGTGCGTGAAGGCGCGTTCGATTTCATCAGCAAACCTTTTAACGTGCAGGAGGTCATCGCCACGGCGCGTCACGCGCTCGACATTGCCACCGAGCAGGAACGCGCCGAAACCGATGCGCTCAAGGAACTCTCCTCACGCTACGCTTCATCGGGTTTGGTCGGGCATAGCCGCCAGATGATCGAGTTGTACATGGAGATTGCGCGCGTCGCCGCTTATCGCTCGACCGTGCTCATCATCGGTGAATCAGGCACCGGCAAAGAACTCGTCGCGCGCGCTATTCACACCAACAGCCCGCGTGCGACGCGAGCTTTCATCGCGGTCAATTGCGGAGCGCTGACGGAAACATTGCTCGAAGCCGAACTTTTCGGTCATGCGCGCGGCAGCTTTACCGGCGCGGTGGCGGACAAAAAGGGATTGTTTGAGGAAGCCGAGGGCGGCACGATTTTTCTGGATGAAATCGGCGAGACCAGTCCAGCGTTGCAAGTCAAGCTGCTGCGCGTGCTGCAAGAGGGCGAGATGCGGCGCGTGGGTTCGACCAAAGCGTTGCGCGTGGATGTGCGTGTTATCGCGGCCACCAATCGCAATCTCGAGGATGAAGTCAAAGCGGGGCGCTTCCGCGAGGATCTTTATTACCGGCTGAGTGTGATTACGCTGCGTGTGCCGCCGTTGCGCGAGCGGCGCGAAGACATCACCCTGCTCGCCCATCACTTTCTCAGGCGGGCTTGCGAAGAGACCGGCAAGCGCGTCACGCTCTCGGAACGTGCGCTCGCTGTGCTCAAAGATTGTGAGTGGAGTGGGAACGTGCGCGAGTTGGAAAACACGATGGAGCACGCCGTGCTTCACACGCGCGGGCAAGTGATTACGGAGGATGATCTGCCGCCGCGCCTGCGAGCGGCGAAAGCTAATGCCAGCGCCGCCACTTCAGAATCGCAGCTCTTCGCCGGATTGCCCTCGCTCGATGAGCTTGAGCGCCGCTACCTGATTTATGTGATGGAAGCTGTCGGCGGGAACCGCACACGCGCCGCTGAAGTCCTCAAAATTGATCGCCGCACGCTTTATCGCATGGCTGAACGCTTCGGCATCAAGTTGGATGAATAAGTCATTGGTCATTTGCAAAGGACAAAGGACGAATGACCAATGTCCAATGACTACTGATTACTTCGATTCCGCCAGCTTCTCGATTTTCTTCATCAGCTTCTCGAATGAATCATCAGTCTTCTTATCATTCTGCTCGACCTTTGTCTTGAATAAATCGAAGTCTTTGGCGACCGCTTCGAATTTGGATTTGGATTTGTCGGGCGCGTTGGCGACGGCAGCAGTGATTTCCACACGCGCCAGCTCGATGAATTCCAGCGCGCCGCGATTGTTCCGGTTATGAAACTCCTTGATTGCCAGCTCAAGTTTGTCGGTTGCAATATCTAGGTCGCCCTGGACGGGCCTCGGGGTGGGTTTAGCCGCGCGACTGGCCGCTGGAGATGGAGCGACAACCGAAGATATTTCTTTTTTGGCGCACCCGCTAAGCCCAAGCACGGCACACATTCCGCTGAGAAACAAGCTGAGCCATATTTTTCTCACAATTCCCTCCTCATCGAAGCGGTTTTCAAAATCGGTTTGGGGTGTGGCGGATTTGAAGCAACCTGGCAGAATTGCCACAGAAGCGGCAAATTGATGAATGGCCATGAGCAGCAAGATGGATGACAGCTTGCTGCCCGCTCATTGATCGTCGTCCGCCGTCTTGCCGGTATGGTTTCCGCTGGTGGGCGGACGCTGCTGGAAGAGCGTCTTCACCATCTGGTCAAGGCCTTTGTTGAATTCCGGGAGCAGCGCCGTCATCTCAGGAATTTGTCCGGCGGCAGAAAGTTGCTGCACGAGTTGATCGAAGTGCTTGGCTTGCTCGACGCCATTGCGCTTGGCGGCAATAATCGGGCGTACATCGCGCCACCAGGCATCGCGCAAGGCGACGGCGCGCAAACGCAGCCTCTTCTCATCGCCAGCCTCACCCCATAGCCCAACTTCGCGCACCAGGAATCGCAGACGCTGGAATTCGAGCGGGATGCCGCGCGTACCGAACCGCGCCCGCTGGTCGCCGACAATTCCGTAAAGCTGATTGATAGCGAAACTGGCTTGCGACGCATTTTGCTGCGCCAAAGCGTTTTCGAGCTGCACCGCGTAAAGGACGAAGAAATCTTGCAGGATCGGCGAGATGTCCGGGTGATGCAGTTGCGGCGCGGGCAGGCGCTGCGTTTTGCTTTGAAATTCGGTGAGTGCTTGCTGGGCGTTGGCCCAATCGTTGGCCGCCATGGCCGTTGAGATGGTGCCGAGCAAATCTTGCGCCCGCACCAGATCGGCATGCATTTGACCTTCATCCTGACTCGGTTTGTAATTCGCAGGTGGCGGGAGCGTAATCGAGAGCGGACGTTGTTTGTCGGAAGATTTAGCTTGAGCCGCAGTTCCTGATGGATTGTTCTCCGGGCGCTTGGCCCCCATCAGGTTCGAGACCAGAATAAATCCGCTGAGCGTCAACAACGCCAGCATAATCACCATAGCTGTGGCTTTTCTAGTCACCTGTGCTTTACCTTTTGCGGGGCCTGTTTGTCACCATGCTCTTTACCGAGCTGGTTAGGGGAAGCATCAATTGCCAGCAAGGATTATACCACCAGTTCGTTCAGCAGCTATTCTATTCCGTGAGCCGCGTTTTGCAAGCTAATTGCCGGTCTCTCAGACGCTTAAACGATTTCTCTCAACTTCATCCAAAACGCATCTGGCGGGCGGGCGGAGTGATTCATTGACAGATCTGCCACAGCTCACGGCCATTCGTGTCACAGTCACTAGAATGAAAATAGGGGCTGGAGGCTGGGGATTGGAGACTGAAAGCACTCTCCAACCCCGAACCCCCAGCCCCTAACCCCTATCCTCCTTCATTCCTTGCTTCAAGCCGCGGCAGTATTTTCAAGCGCTGCCAGCAACCCGTAGTTGTATTGCGGCCAAGCAGCCGGGAAGGGAATCGTCTCAGGCATGGCGTCAGCTTCAATCGTGGTCAGACGCATGCGGAGTTGTTCGCCTAACTCTTCGGCGAAGAAGCGGAGTTGATCGGGCACAAAGCCCAGCTTCCGCATCTCTTTTTCGATCTTGCGGCGATAATCGCTCACCGACGAATCGGAGATGCCGACCATCTCGGCGACGATCAACTGTGAAGGCTCTGTCGGGTCGAAGTAACAATGCCAGAGCACCCGCCACAGCCGCTCGGTGCGCTGATGATGCGCGCGCGTCAGGTGGTGAATGCGCTCGAGGAATTGGCCGGCGGCGTTGCGGGCCGCTACTTCCTGCTCGCGGATGAGCGCGATTTGTTCGGGGCTGGCGTCAGTAGAAGCGTAGCTCTCATGCCGCTTGTGTCCCTCGCGTTCCTCCGACGACTCTTCTTCAATCGAGATCATGGACGCATCGTAGACCGGCAGCTTGGTGAGCGCGAGCGAGCGCAGTACGCGCAGCGGCGCGGGAGAATCAATCGCCCGCAGAATCTCTTCCATCAACTCGACCATCTCTTGACTGGTGATAATCATCTGCGCTTCACCGCGACAGCCGACTCGGCGGCGGTTACGCATCCGCGCCGGGACATTGGCGATCAGCCGCATAAAGGTTCCGCTGTCCTTGACCGGTTTGTCGTCACCCCACTGGCTCAAGCCATAGATCGTGCTAGCGGATTGCCGATAACGTTTGTGGCGATAGCCGCCATCCTTGGAGTCAAAGGTGCGGAAGAGCATGTCGGTTTCCAAGACCTGACTGACGCGGCGCACCATGCGGTAGTTTTCAGGCCGCCGCTTCCGCAACCGCCCAATCAGCAGGTTGGTCAATTCGATTTGGAAAATCTCCCGCTCGATCTCCGTATCGGTCATCTCGCACTGGAGGTAATGATCGAAGCGCTGTTTTTCCAGGAGCAGGACATAAAGATCCTGCGTCAAGTCGTTGAGCGAGAAGAGCGGCGTCGGATGCGTCGGGCCGTGCAGGCTGCGTTGCGCTGAGCGGACGAGCGGATGCGCCGAAACCAAGCGATAGAGAGCCTGCCAGAATGAGGCGGCGTCATTATTTTCTAAAAGCGATTTCCAAGATTTTGCGACCGGGGCCTTCATAGATATTACCCGTGTGAGGTTACAGACCAGCAGCACATCATCTTGTTGTGGTCTGGGCGGTTGGAAAAACTGTTCGAATCGCCGGATCCGAATCAACCTCCAAACGCCGAAGAATCGGGCAGTCGGGGCGGGTTATGCACCCATCCCATTAGCGCGGTGAGGCGCGACTGAAAAGACTGAGACCAAAGATTCTCTCGCCCAGCGCAAGATGCCTGTCAAAGGCACCTGACGCTGAAAACCATCCGCTTAACTTTGAGAACTTCAGCGGAGCGAGCAGCCACGTTTTAGACCTCAAAAACGTCAAGTCTGCTCTGCGGCCTGACCGCGCGTATCACACACGCAGCCACGCAGAGAGGCGCTCATCTGCTAACTTTCGACTGTTGGACTACAGCTCTAGGTAATCTCGTAGGACTGATCTGTTGGTCATGTTCAGCAGCATGGTTAGGACGCCACTGCATGATACTTGAAATAGTGACCCAGTGATTCGATGGGCGCATTATAGTCGGAATAGGCCGATGTGCCTAGAACTTTTTTTTGCTCGACCGAAAAAAAGCGCGAGACTGAAGGGAGGGACAGAGAGAGGGAGAGACAGAGCGACGGAGCGACGAAGAGGCGGGGAGAGAGGGAGAAACAAAATGATCGCGCATTCTCTTTGTCGCTCCGTCGCTCTGTCTCTCCCTCTCTGTGCGTTACCCATTTCCGTTGCCCGGCTCACCGTCTTCTCCCGGCGGCGGTGGGCTGGGTGGTGGCGGCGGCGGCGTGGTAGATGGATAGCTTGGCGGATACGGGGGCGGATATTGTGGCGGCGGAGGCGGAGTATTATCGCCCTTGCGCTTCTCGAAGAACGCCACGCCCAGCAGGCCGCCCAGCATGGTAAAGCCCGTCAGAAAAATAGCAGAAATGATGGCGAAGACTAATGTCGCCACGATCCGTTGTGAGAGCGCCTGATTGCGTTGCCCTTCAATGATCCGCTCCATCATCTGTTGGAACTGAGGATCGCTCATACTATTCGACACCGATTCAAGGAGGCGGAGCCTGAGAGGTTGGGTCAGCGCGTTGAGCGGAACGCCGATAATAATATGAATGGCCCCGCCAATGGCTCCAGCTAGCAACCCGACCATCGCCCCATCACCGGATTTCACCGGTTGCGGCGAGCGGTCAATTAACAGTTTAGCGGCCACTACCCCGCCAACCAACGCCCACAGGCAGCAGCAGAAATTCCCGGCGTCAATCAACGGAAGGACTGAGAGCACGCCGACGATCAAACCACCGATGAGTGCAGGTTGTTTCCGATCAACTTCGGCCATGGCAAGCTATCCTCCGAGAAGTTTTGAATTATGGGCCTCAAGCTGCGGGTGGCAGGCGGTGGAGTTTGAGCTTCGCTCTTCAACGCCAAGCTGAGCACTCGAAATCCGAAACCTGATCGCCATCAACCCCGGCAAGATGTAGAAGACCGCCGCCGCCCCGGCGATCAAACCCGTCACCGTCCGCGACCAGAAAGTGTTCGTGAACAAACCCGCAGCCTGGCCCGCGAAGTCAACCAATACCGGCACGGCAGCCGCGACGAGCCACCAGCGCGCGGGCATCGTTTCATCTTCTAGCCGCCGCAGACTGGGATAAAGCAGCAGCCCGATCAGCGCGCCCACGTAGATGCCGGTGCAACGCGCACAGACCGCCAGCGGAAAATCAAGCAAGTGAAACGAACGCTCCGGAAGTTGATGGCAGATTGCTGAAAAGCTGCCGTAGATCAGCAGCGCCGATGTGTAATGATGCCGCGCCGCCAGCCAAGGCGCACCCCAAAGCAAGCTCAACCAACCCAGGGCACCGACCAGCAGCACCGCATAGATGAGACGCGCGCGCGGCATCAGTTTCATAGAGTGGTCAGTGGTCAAGTAGTCAGTGGGTCGTTGCAACTGACCACTGACCACTTTAGAATTTATCGAACCGGATCAATGAATTCGGCCCGCCTTCGATATGCACGGTATCCACAAAGCGCACGTGGCGCGTTTCGGTCGTCATCACCAGCGACTCGGTGCGTTTGCCGTGGCCGAAGAAGCGCACGCCGCGCAGGATCGTGCCGTCGGTCACGCCGCACGCCGCGAAGATGATCTTTTTGCCGGGGGCGAGGTCGGTCGTGCAGTAGACCTTCTGCGGATCTACGCCCATCGCCTCCAGACGATCAGCCACATCATCGGAGATCTTATCGCGGTCTTCTTTGGCTTTGAGCTGTTCCTTGAGGATGAAGCGGGCTTGAATCTCGCCATTCAAACAGCGCATGGCCGCAGCCGTGATGACGCCCTCCGGCGCACCGCCAATGCCCATCACCGCATGCACGCCGGAGCCGCCCACAGCGGCTGAGATCCCCGCCGACAAATCGCCATCTGTGATCAGCCGAATCCGCGCGCCCGCTTGGCGGATGTCGGCAATCAATTTCTCGTGGCGCGGGCGGTCGAGCACGATCACGACCAGATCCTTGACTTTGCGCTTCAAACATTGCGCAATCGCTTCCAGGTTTGCGCGCACCGGAGCGTTAATATCCACCGCACCCTTGACTGAAGGGCCGACCACGATCTTGTCCATATACATATCAGGAGCATGAATCAATCCGCCCTTTTCGGCGGCGGCCAGCACGGCAATCGCGTTGGGAGATCCAGTCGCGCAGAGGTTGGTGCCTTCGAGCGGATCTACGGCAATGTCCACTTCGGGGTAACCTTGCGGATTGCCATCACGCGCGCCCCGGCCGACGCGCTCGCCGATGTAGAGCATCGGCGCTTTGTCGCGCTCGCCTTCACCAATGACGATAGTGCCGTCCATGGGGATCGTATCCATGACGGCGCGCATCTTCTCGACCGCGACCTTGTCTGAATGTTTGCGTTCGCCCTCTCCCATGGTGCGCGCCGCTTCCACCGCGGCGGCTTCGACGACTCGCAGGAAATCGAAGAGTAGATCATGCTCCATTGCGCGTTCTGCGCTCATAGCTCCTCCTTCTGTACCGCAATTTGGCGAATGGCGGTGCTGCACTCCGCTATTTTTTGTTTCACGGCATCGTCGCGGACGCCTTGAACCGACTGCCTTGCCGAAATGTGTGATGAATGAAAACTCTTTCAGAGCGGGCCGCCGCTCTAGTTTTTGACCTCGACGGCCTCTCTGGCTTCGATCAATTCCGCCGCAAGATGCGGATCAAAACACTGTCGGCATCGCGCTTCATAAGAACCGGTCGCACCCACCACCACACGCTCCTGGCTCGGAATCAGCCGCTGCGTATAGCTCGCCGGGCTGCCGCATTGCATGCAGATGGCGCGCGCTTTAGTGATGTCTTCGGCGATGGCCAGCAGTTGCGGCATCGGCTCGAATGGCTTGCCGAGGTAATCCATATCGAGGCCCGCGATGATCACGCGTTTGCCCTGCCCGGCCAGGCAGTTGGCGACCATGACCAGCTCCTGATCGAAGAATTGTCCTTCATCAATTCCGATGACGTTAGTGTTCAATTCCACGAGCGCTAAAATCTCTCGCGCCGAGCTCACAGCCTGCGATTCGATCCGCAGCTCGGAATGCGAAACGATATGGTTTTCGGAATAGCGCGCGTCAATCGCCGGTTTGAAGATCTGCACGCGCTGGCGGGCAATTTGCGCGCGGCGCAAACGGCGAATCAATTCCTCGCTCTTGCCGCTGAACATCGAGCCGGTAATCACCTCAATCCACCCTGTGTCTGGCGAATGATGCTCCAAGTTGTCAGTTGTCCTTTCAATTTTTTCAATTGGTGATGGCTTTCTACACTAAATCGCCGCCAGCGTCAAATTGCGGTGGCGCGCTTGCCGCGCGCGCCGCGCGGAACGCAGCTTTTCAAGCCGCTTGACACCGCCCGCCGTGATCGGTTACTTTCGGCTGTTGGCAGCTCAGACGATTATTTAGCTGATCGTAACTATGGAGCGCTGCCATTTACTCTCGAAGCAATTGACTTGTAAGGAGACGTTAAGGTGAAACCGAATATTCATCCAAAGTACGAAGAATCGCGCGTAGTTTGCGCTTGCGGCGAGTCGTGGACGACCCGCTCGACCAAGAAAGAAATTCACGTCGAAATCTGCTCGGCCTGCCATCCGTTCTTCACCGGCAAGCAGAAGTTGATTGACACGGCGGGCCGCGTCGAGCGCTTCAATAAGAAATACGGTAAGAAGACTGAGACCGAGCCGGCCTCGGTCTGAGCCAAGCTCTCTATCTATGAATCATTACGCATACTACTGCTGCGAATCTACGCTAGCGACGATAGTAGTGGTGTGCGCGCCGCATTAGCGGCTATAATCAAGCCACAGCGAGCGAAAGCTGCGGGAGCTTCTCCAAGCTCCGGCCTTTTTGCTTCGTCTGTGGCTTTTGTCTTTCTATAGCGCAAGTGCAGTTTGTGTTGAAGTGGAGGTAGTAGCTTATGAAACCGGAAAAAGAGATCATCGTCGGCGGGCAAGCGGTCATCGAAGGCGTCATGATGCGCGCGCCCAATTCCTACGCCGTCGCCGTGCGTCGCCAGGACGGCACCATCGTGACCAAATCCGAGCGGTTGCCCAAGCTCGCCGAAAAATATCCGCTGCTCCGCGTGCCTGTCTTACGCGGCAGTGCCGTGCTCATCCACTCAATGCTGCTTGGAATCAAGGCGCTCAACTTCTCGGCGACCGTGGCTTTTGAGGAGCAGCCGACTGAAGAAGAGATCAAGAAGATCGAACCGGCGCTCGAAGCCGCCGCCGTGACCGGCGCGCTGATGACTACCGCACACGCCATCGAAGCGCCTCATCAATTCGATCTGCCCAGGCCAACCTCTACTGTCCCCAATGCCGCTTCCAATGGCACTTCCAAATCTGAAGCCAAAGACGAAAAGAAGAGCGCCAGCGCTAGCGCGACTGCGACGGCTGCAGGTTCGATTGCCTTCGCGCTCGTCTTCAATATGTTTCTCTTCATCGTGCTGCCGCTGCTCCTGACGAATGCGATCTTTATTTACTTCGGTTGGAGTAATGCGCCGCAATTAGCGCTCGACCGCGTGGCCGCCGCCGCCGAGCCCTGGTACCGCGAAGCCTGGCTCTGGCTGCAAGCTTATCTCAAGCCCGTGCGCCCGTCCGTTGCCTTCAACCTCGTGGACGGCCTGATCCGCATGTCGTTCTTCATCACCATGATCTTCAGCTTCTCGCTGCTGCGCGACATCAAGCGCGTCTTTGAATATCACGGTGCGGAGCATAAAACAGTTTATGCCTGGGAAGCGGGCGATGAATTGACGGTGACCAACGCGCGGCGCTATCCGCGCCAGCATCCGCGTTGCGGAACGAGTTTTCTGATGATCGTCATGCTCGTCTCGATCGTGCTCTTCTCGGTCGTCAAATTCGATTCGCTTCTCTTGAATATGCTCACGCGCATCGCGCTAGTCCCGCTCATCGCCGGCCTCTCTTACGAAATCATCCGCGCGGCGGGCAAGAGCGAAGCCAGTGTCATCTTCTCGTTCATGACGCGCCCCGGCATGTGGCTGCAAAACCTGACCACCCGCGAGCCATCAGACGATCAATTGGAAGTCGCCATCTACGCGCTCAAGGAATCACTCAAGCTCGAACCGCCACGCGATGTCGAGCCAGTGCCACTTTCATAATCGGGGGCTAGGGATTAGGGGCTAGGGATTAGGGAAGAAAACTTCCTTAGTCCCTAGCCCCTAACCCCTAATCCCTAACCCCTAACTTATGTTTGAAAAACTCGAAAGCATCGAAAGAACCTACGAAGAGTTGACGCAGCAGATGACCGATTCAGCGATCATCGCTGACCAGTCGCGCTATACCAAAGTCACTAGACAGCACCGTGAGTTGGAGCCGGTGGTAGAAAAGTACCGCGCCTTGCGAAAACTGGATGGCGACATCGCTGGTGCGCGCGAGATTCTGCGCGAGACGGCGGATGCCGAGATGCGCGAATTGGCAGAAGTCGAGCTAGCGGATCTGGAAGAGAAACGCACGGCGGCTGAGGCTGAATTGAAAGTTTTGCTGCTGCCCAAAGACCCGAACGACGAGAAGAACGTGATCCTCGAAGTGCGCGCGGGCACGGGCGGCGAGGAAGCGTGTTTGTTTGCCGCTGAAATTATGCGGATGTATGCGCGTTATGCTGAACGGCAAGGCTGGCGCCTTCAAATTACGGATGCTTCCGAAACTGGTTTAGGCGGTATTCAAAAAGCCGAAGCGATTATCGAAGGCGACCGCGTTTACTCCAAGCTCAAACACGAATCCGGCGTCCATCGCGTTCAGCGCGTGCCGCAAACCGAAGCGAGCGGTCGCATCCACACTTCCGCCGTCACCGTCGCCGTGCTGCCCGAAGCCGAAGAAGTGGACATCAAGATTGATGCGAAGGATCTGCGGATTGACACTTTCTGCTCATCAGGCCCAGGCGGTCAATCGGTCAACACTACTTACTCTGCGGTTCGCATCACGCACCTGCCGACCAATACGGTCGTTTCGATGCAGGACGAAAAGTCACAGATCAAAAACAAGGACAAAGCGATGCGCGTGTTGCGGTCGCGGCTGCTGGAGATAGAACAGCAGAAGCAGCAGGACGCGATTTCGGCCGAACGCCGCTCGCAAGTCGGCTCTGGCGACCGCTCGGAAAAAATCCGCACTTACAACTTCAAAGATAACCGCATCACCGACCACCGGATCGGCTACACTTCACATCAACTCAATCTGTTTATGGAAGGCGAGATCGGGGATCTGATCGGAGCGCTCGTCACGCACTATCAAGCGGAGAAGCTCAAGGGCGAGACTGAAAAACAAGTATCAGATTCCGGAGATATGCGGCGCCGCTCAACGCATCAGCTACACCTTGCATCAACCCAATCCGAGGATTCAAGGCGAGATCGGTGAGCTGAGGTATCCTTCTAATTTCGCCTTGCCATGCGCCGTTCCCTTACCATCGCCGAAATGCTTCGATTAGCGACAGAGAATTTGCGCGGAGCGAATGTCCCGAACGATGTCCTCGACGCGCAAACACTCTTAGCTGAGGCGCTCGGTTGCGACCGCACCTATCTGATCGTCAACTTCAATCAAGAACTCAGCGCCGAAACACTGGAAAAGTATGAGCGACTGATCACGCGCCGCGCATCTGGCGAACCGCTGCAATACATCACCGGTCACCAAGAGTTCTTCGGGCTGGAATTCGAAGTCACGCCCGACGTGCTCATCCCGCGGCCCGAAACAGAATTGATTGTCGAAGAGACGATCCGCCTGGTTCAGGTGATGGCGGTCAGTGAAACCGAGTGGCGCCCTTTGATCGTTGACTTAGGAACTGGCTCTGGCTGCATTGCCGTGGCGCTAGCGCGCGAGGTCAATCGCGCGCGCGTGATCGCATCCGACATTTCGCTCGCTGCGCTACAAGTGGCGCGACGGAATGCGGCGCGTTACGGTTTGCTTGAGCGCATCGGCTTCATGGCCAGCGATCTGCTCGGCGCTTTCGCCGAAGCCCCATGCGCCGACTTCATCATCTCCAACCCGCCTTATATCGTTGAGCGCGACCTTGACACTTTGCAACGCGAAGTGCGCGATTGGGAGCCGCGCCTTGCGCTGACAGACTTCGGTGATGGCTTGAATTTCTATCGCCGCTTGTTGAGCGCGGCTCCGGCTCGGCTCCATCCCGGCGGATTTTTGATTTGCGAGATTGGATACATGCAGGCCGAAGCTATCACGGCGCTGATAGACGGGCGTCTTTGGGATGAGCCACGTCTTCTCACCGATTTGCAGGGTATCCCGCGCACGTTAGTGCTGCGGCGGATAAGCTGAGACTGCGTCCTGCCTCACTCTTTCAATGTTTGATTGCCGCGTCAGTTGCCTTCGCATCAGCCTTGAACGCTTTGTCATCGAGTTGCACGTTGAAGACAGCTTCGACGATCGTGCGCTCTTCGATCTGGCGGCCGTTTTCATAGACTACTGTCTTGGAAGGAATGACTGTGTTTTGAATGAGTTTGAATTTAGAAAATGCAAGACGGTATTTGGTCGGCTGAGCTTCAGGAGAAGCTTTCGTTTCATACTCCAGGTAGAGAATGTGCGAAAAGCGGCGGTTGATCTGGTAGCGAGTGCGCTCGCCTGTCGGCGTGATCAAGTCCACGATGTCAATATCGAGCGTGAGAATTTTATCGTTCCCGACAAATTCCAGCTTGCAATTGTTCTCCTTGTAGCGCAGCAATGCTTCGTAACTGTGAGCGTGAGAAGCGTGGAAAGGGCTGGCGATTTCAGGCGTAGCAAGCTGCGTCTGACCGTTGAATAAAGTCCAGGTTTGTTTGCCGTCAAAACCAATCGTGTATTTGACGTCCGGCAATTCGACTTCGATCATTAACGGATCTTCGGACAAGAGCGGCTTGCGAATGAATTTAGTAACCGTCTTTCCTTCGCGCTTGCCTTCGGGGCTGATGAGCGTGACTAAACCGCGCAGAATGCCGTTGCGCTGAATGGCATACATCCCGGCGCGTCCGCTGCCGGGAAAGTACGCATTGATCGCCTGCTCGACAATTTCTTCCGCGCGCGAATTTTTTTGCTCTTTCTCTTTCGCTTTTTGCGCGGAGACTTTGGCGCTCAGGCCAGAGAAGTCAGCTAAGAGCAAGACTGCCAACGTGGATGTAAAAAAGATGATACGGGCGCGCATCAAGCTCCTATTTAAGCTCATTTCGGTTGACACCTTCCGGTTGAGAAACTACACTTTGCAGTTTCGTTTGACGCATCATAACCCACGGAAGCTCGCTATCGCTAGCCCCCGTGTGCCGAAAAAGGGAGCCACGCCGCCAGCCTATGCATGAAGAATATCATCGTTGGTATAGCCCCAGTCTTGGGCGCGAGATGGAAATGCTCGTCTTCGGGCACGCCGGAGAGCCGGTGCTCGTCTTTCCGACTTCGATGGGGCGCTACTTCGAGTATAAAGATTTCGGCATGATCGGCATGCTCGCGGATCGAATCGCAGATGGTTATCTGCAAATTTTTTGCCCCGATGGCGTGGATGCCGAAAGTTGGTACAACCGCGCGGTGCATCCGCGCCAGCGCGTGCTGCGTCACGTGCAGTATGAAAACTATATTATCCACGAAGTGCTGCCCTTCATCCACCACCGCGCCCCCCAAGGTTTTCTCATCGCCACCGGATGCAGCTTCGGCGCCTTCCACTCCGTCAACTTCGCGTTCCGGCATCCAGCGCTGGTTAATAAAATCATCGCGCTCGGCGGCGATTACGACATTCACGGGCGGCTCAACGGATATTACGACGATGAATGTTATTATAACTGCCCCGTTGATTTCATCCCCAATCTCAGCGATCACGCACTACTTGAACAAATGCGCCGGATGGAAATTTATCTGGCGGCTGGTGAAGCGGACTTCTGCCTGGCCGGGACGAAACGGCTGGCGGAGCTTCTTTCGCGCAAGGGCATCCCGCGCCACCTCGACGTGTGGGGCGATGGCGCAGGCCACGATTGGCCTTATTGGCGCAAAATGATTCGAGAATATTTGTAATGTTGTAGCTATCAGCCGTCAGCTATCAGCCATCAGCTTTTAAGGAATGAAGCTTTAGTTCCTTAAAAGCTGATAGCTGACGGCTGATAGCTGATAGCTCT
>Ga0070694_100000790_pt1 | contig 17709 bp, 16 predicted proteins | sample KBSK1251metaG_FD_65470 | JGI IMG/M metagenome (GOLD analysis project Ga0070694, IMG submission 65470) | Corn, switchgrass and miscanthus rhizosphere microbial communities from Kellogg Biological Station, Michigan, USA - KBS K1-25-1 metaG | ecosystem: Host-associated > Plants > Roots >... | reverse complement strand
GGAACGGAATCGGTGCTGAGCGAGGCGGATGCCCTGCTCGGCGAAGATGTGCTCCCCGGATTCCGCTGCGTCCTCAGCTCGATCCTCTAGTCCCTACCGGAGAAATTGACTCACGAAGTCGGTCACGTCTTTGCGATCCAGCCGGAAGACCCCGCCAGTGCCCGCGCAGTGGAGGGACAAGAAGGCGGGGCCCTGCAACGTTTCCACGCGAAACTTTCCCCTCCACTCTTCGCGTATCAGTGCTGATGCGCGCGATCCGCAATCCCGGTAGAGTGGTTGGCTTGTGGTATCTGAGTCTCGTGCTGTTCGGTCCCCTCACCCTCCTCTATATCCCCAACAAACTGTTCGTGCACAACGATGCCGCGGCCACCGCCGCCAACATCGCCGCGCACCAGCTGCTCTTCAAAACCGGGATGCTGGCCGATCTGGTCGGGAGTATCGTCCTGCTCTTCCTCGTTTTCGCCTTTTACCGGTTGTTCAAGGATGTGGATCACGAGCTCGCGGTGTGGCTCGTGATCACGGGCGGCGTGATGCCCGCGGTCCTGCAGCTCGTCAACTTCGTGAACGACGCCGGCGCGCTCATGGTCGCTCAGGGTCCACGCTTCCTGAGCGTGTTCGACAAGGCCCAGCAGGACGCGCTGGTGCTGCTGTTCGTGCAGCTGCGCGAGCATCAGATCACGGCGGCGGAGATTCTGTGGGGCGTATGGCTGTTTCCGATGGGCGCGCTGACCTACAAGTCGGGTTTTCTACCGCGGTGGATTGGCGTGTGGTTGATCATCAACGGCGTCGCCTACGTCGCGCTCTGCGTTGCGCGGGTCATGGTGCCCGCGTATGCGGACGGGCTCTTCCTCTACTTCCAGCCCGCGCTCTTCGGCGAGCTGGTGATCATGCTGTGGCTGGTCATCAAAGGCGCCGGCCAAACGCCACCCCTCGGCGCTCCGGCCCTGCCAGCGCGACGATAGCCCCCCCGGTGAACACCAGCGCAGCCGAGAGCGCCATCGTCTGCGCGTACGTGGTGCGCGCGGCGAAGAGCGCCTGCACGTGCGGGATCTGGCTCGCCACCGCCACACCGCACTGGTAGGCGAAGCCGGGCAGGAAGCCGCGCACGCCGTCCGGCGACAGCTCGTTGATGTGCGCGGGAATCACGCCCCAGGCACCCTGCACGAAGAACTGCATGACGAACGCGCCGAGCCATAATAGAGGAAGGGCAGGGGCGAACGCCCAGATCGGGATCGTGATCACCGCTCCCGCGAGCGCGAAGGCGATGGTTCGACGGCGTCCCAGCCGATCTGAATACATACCACAGATAACTCCGCCGACGAGCGCGCCTACTTGCGAGAACGCGGTGATGGCGGCGCGTGTCGTGGGTCCGAAGCCCCAATCCCGCTGCAGGAAGGTGGGATACATGTCCTGCGTCCCGTGGGAAACCATGTTCATCAGCGCCATCAAGCCCACGAGATACAAAAAGAGCTTCCAGTTCCGCGCGATCGCTCGGCCCAGATGCGACCAGGTCTCGTGCCGAGTCTCGCGCCACACGTCCGACTCCTGCACGCGCGCGCGCACGAACAGCGCGAGCAACGCCGGCAACCCGCCGATGAAGAACAGCGGCCGCCACCCCCAATGCGGGAAGACGAGCAGGTAACACAGCGCCGCGAGGAGATAACCGGCCGCATAGCCCTGCTGCAGCAGCCCCGACATCACGCCTCGCAACCGCGGCGGCACCTTCTCCATGACGAGCGACGCCCCCACGCCCCACTCCGCTCCCATCCCGATCCCGAACAACGCGCGCAGGATGAGAAACGTGATGTAGTTCGGCGCGAGACCCGACAACACCTCGATCACCGAGTAAAACACGAGATCGACCATCAGCGGGATTTTGCGGCCGTAGCGATCGGCGAGCAGACCAAAGATGAATGCACCGACCGGGCGGAACGCGAGCGTGACCGTGATCGAGAGCGCGATCGCGGCGTCCGACTTGCCAAACTCCTTCGCGATGGCCGTCAGGGTCATCACGACGAGGAAGAAATCGAACGCATCGAGCATCCAGCCGAGGAAGCCGGCGGCGACCGTTGCATTCTGATCGCTGGTGACTGCGCGGGGTGTGGTCATGAGTCCCGTGGACCGAGGGCCATCAAGATTACGCTACGCCGCGGCGCGCGCGCCACAGTGCCGCGCCCGTGTTGCATCCACGCCCGCTCCGGGCGTGCTGCGGCGCACCTGGTCCGAAGCTTGCCCCTGGTACGGCCACTATGAAACCCACACGAATTCTCCCGGTTCTTGCATTCGTTGTCGCCGCCTGTGGCGACCAACACATGTCTACTGCGCCCGGTGCCCTTCAGGCTGCCATCGCGTCCGGCAACGGCGTTGCGGCGCAGATCACCCTCGACCAGCTCGAGGCCGCGGTCAATATCGGTGTGCCATGGACCAATGGCGGCACACACGTCGGCAAGGAATTCGATCAGAGCCCGCACCTCGGCGACGCGATCGTCGCGACCTTTGTGTGGCGGGGCACGACCAACACGATCACGGAGGTGACCGACCACCTGGAAGACGGGACGCCGGTCGGCAACAGCTACACACTTGTCGAGTACATCACCGCCGACGGCTGGTCCGAGGCCACGTACGTCGCGACCAATGTGCGCAATTTCCCCGATCCCGCGCCAAGCCCTGACAAAATCCTCGCCGTGCACGCGATCTTCTCCGTCCCGATCACCGACGGCGGCGAGATGATCTCGGCATACAGCGGCGTGAGTCCAGCGTCGGCCGTGGCGTTAGGTGCGCACCACTCGGCAACGGGGACCGGATCGACGACGACCCTCGCCGACCCCGGCGGCATTCCTATTGACGCGGGCGCGCTCGCGTACACCTTCACGATGTCGAACGGCGTCGTGGACCTCACGCAGCCCACGGGTTTTTCGTGGCTGACGGGGGTCTGGAATACGACGAACAAGGCCGCCGGAGCGTACGCGGTCCAGTCTGCCGCCGGCGTGGTGGAGCCGCAATGGACCTGGTCATTCCAGGCGCCCAGCACATGGTTCGCCAGCGTCGTAGCGCTAAATCCGCAGATCGCGACGCACGTCGGCTTCGTGACGCAGCCCAGCTACACTGCCATGCCTGGCGGCACCATTACACCGCCGGTACAGGTCGCCGTCCTCGACGATCAGGGGAATCGGGTAACGGGCTTCACGGGCTCCGTGACGGTAGCGCTCGGGAATGACGGCAGCCTGTTCAAGAACGCGCACCTGTCGGGTACAGCGGTCGAGCCCGTCGTAAACGGGGTCGCGACGTTTCCCAATCTGAGCGTCGACGAGCCGGGCATGGGCTACACGTTGCGAGCCGCGGCCGATCCGTTGACGGGTGGAACCAGCGCGCCGTTCAATGTGACCTTCCCCTAAGCCGGATCTCCCCCCCCTCTCCCCCTGCAGAGGGGGAGGGGCCAAGCACGGGTGTGACGGCGCTCACACCGAGGCCCCGGCGCACACACCATCTTCGCCGGAGCTGCTCAGAGCAAAGCCGTCGAAAGGCGGCGACGCAGAGCTACGGGGCTACGGCGGGGTGACCCGCTATGCTCGCCTGGCCGCCAGCAATCGCTGGCGGCCTTTTTTGTTTTCGGGAGGTTGAGCCATGAACTTCAGGTTCAAGCTGTCGCGACGACTCGCGGGGATGAAGCTTGCGGTAGTCATAGCGGGAACGCTTGCCCTGGGCTGTGGGATCGGCTCGAGCGGACCCGTGATTTCGCGCATCGAAGGCATTCAGATAACTCCTGGCCGCATCGCACTGCAACCATTCCAGGCCGCCAATCTCACCATCGTCGTCGTCACGTCGCGGGGCGTCGATAGCACCGGCGCGGCGGCGGCGCTGCAACTGTCGGCGACTGGTGGATCGATTGTCAGCAACGGCGTGCTCGGCGGCGTTTACTACATCACCTATACGTCGCCCCCGCAGCCGGGCAACTATGTGCTCACGGTCACAACGGTGAACGGCTCGCCGACGGCCACCGCGAGCATCGGCGTGACGTCAAATCCGGTGCCTGTGAATCAGGTCGCGGTCACGCCCGCCACTGCCACCCTCGCCGTCAATGACACCACGAGGCTCAAAGCGAGTTTGACGGATTCTACCGGCGCGTCACTCTTCGGCCGGCCGATTTCCTGGTCCTCGAGCGACGGCAATATCGCGTTGGTCGTTGAAGGAGGGTTTGTGCGCGCCTTCGCGCCGGGGACGGTGACGATCACGGCAACCAGCGAAGGTCACATCGGGTCCGCGACCGTCACGGTGAAGCCGGGGCCGTAACCGGCCCCGGTCCTTCTTCAGCTCACAAGACGGGCGGGATCGTCAGCACGACCTGATCGCCAGGCATGACCGTGATGCTTTCGGAGCGCGGGTTCGCGCGACCGCCGATCGGGTGCAGCTCGAATCGCACTTGCGGCGAGCTGCGGACAATGTCGTCGGGGATCGGGAATACCTGCGTGGAGTGCCCGCCGACCATCCCGAGCCGGATGCGCTGACTTTCCCGCAGGATGTAGACGTCCATATCGAGAAAGTTCTGATTCTCCACCTTGACGGTGGTCTGGGGCCGCGGCTCGAGCGAGTCCTGACTGGCCCCGGCCCCCCTGTGCTGGCACCCCAAGCTCAGCAGCGCCAGGGCCAGCAGTGCGCGTCTCATTCGTCCTCCATCTTGGGCGATGTCAGACCGGTGGGATCGTCAGCTCGACATGGTCCCCCGGCCTCACCATGATCGTCTGGGTGCGCGGGTTCGTGGGACCGCTGATCGGGTGAAGCTCGAAACTGAGCAGTACGGCCCTCCTGACCAGCTCGGCGGGTATGTTGAACACCTGCGTGGTCTTGCCGGTGACCATGCCTAGACGGACGCGTTGGCCCTCCCGCAACACGAAGATCTCCATGTCGAGGAAGTTCTGATTCTCCACCTTGACCGTCGTTTGCGTAAGCGGCTGGGGTCCGGCCGCAACGTCGTTGGTTGCGTGAGCGCAGGCCGTGCCAAGCAGTGCCATCGCGAGCAGCGCGTTTCTCATGGCTCCTCCAGGTTCTCGAGACCCTTCATGATACCTGCTTACCCGCGCCGAGGTGCCCCGCCCGCTTCGCGGCTATTTTTCGGGCGACAGCTCGGACAGCGCCGAACGCCCACAGGGAGGAGCCTTGTACAGATCATTGCTGGTCGCGTTGAGCGTATTCTGCACGTCCAACCTCTTGTCCCAGTCGCCTGCTGCGCAAACCAAGCTCTCGGTGCATTGGGAGGAGCTGAGCGCGGCCGAGTTCAAGGATGCCATTGCACGGTCGCAGGGCACGTGTCTGCTTCCCTTCGGGATCATGGAGAAGCATGGGCCGCATCTGCCGCTGGGCAACGATCTGCTCAACGTGCGCTACGCCGCACTCAACGCCGCGCAGCAGGAATATGCCGTCGTCTTTCCCGAGTACTACTTCGGACAGATCTTCGAAGCAAAGCACCAACCCGGCACAGTGGCCTACAGCCGCGGGCTGCAGCTGCAATTGCTGCAGGAGACGACGGATGAGATGGCCCGAAACGGCTGCAAGAAGATCATCATCGTGAACGGGCACGGCGGCAACAACAGCCTGCTGCCGTTCTTCGCGCAGTCGCAGCTGGAGTCGCCGCGCGACTATGTGGTTTACGTGCAGAGCATCGCGCGCAGTGCCCCAGGTGAGCCGCAGCATAAGTCCGACCGGTCGACGGACATGCACGCCGGTGAGAGCGAAACATCGGTCAGCATGATCGCGCGGCCCGATTTGGTGCATCTCGATCGCGCGAAGCAGGAATCGGGCGCGGATCAGGGACGGCTCAAGGCGCTGCCCGAAGGTCTCTACACGGGCATTTGGTGGTATGCCCGCTTTCCGAATCACTACGCCGGCGAAGGCGGTGTCGCGTCGCGCGAGCTGGGCGATTTCGAGGCAAAAACGTGGATCAACACCGTCGTCCAGGCGATCCGGGCGGTCAAGGCGGATTCGGAGAGCCTGCGGCTGCAGAACGAGTTTTTCGAACGGAGCAAGAAGCCGCTCGACACACCGCAATAGTGGAGCAGTCATCAGTAGGGGCGCAGCATGCTGCGCCCCTGCATCGCTTCAAAACACCACCGTCTGAATCGAGTGCGCCGGTGTCTTGACCGTCACCGCCGCGTTGCCGATTCGCACGTGATACTCGCCGGCTTTCGCCGTCTGATTCATCACCACCACGGCCACACTGCCATCGGGGTTCACAAACCCGGTCGCGAGCAGCATGCTGCGACTGGGCGCCACCGCGATCCGCTTTGCTCCCGGCCGAATGAATTTCGAAAAGTGCCCGATATAGTAGTACGAGTTGGTGTAGATCAGCGCGCCGGTGCGCGTATCGGCATGGATCGGCGCGAAGCAGTAGTTGCCCACATGGTTCGGCCCACCCTTCTCATCGAGCAGAATGTTCCAGTCGGTCCACCCCTCGGCGCCGGAATTGAAATCGTGAATCATCGAACGCCCGTACGCCTCGCCGAGGCTCCAGCGACCGTACGCGGTCGAGTCGAAACTCGCCGGCGTGCCTTCGGTGAAGATGATGTGCTTGGTGGGGTAGAGCCGATTCACGAGCGCCACGTTGTCGTACATCTGCGTCCCGCCCGACCAGTCCTCGTACCAGTGAAAGCCGATGCCCCAGGCGTACTGGGCCGCCTTGGGATCGTCGAAGATCGTCTGCGCCCGCTGCACGATCAGGTCGCGGTTGTGATCCCACACGATGATGTTGACGTCCTTGAGCCCGCGCCGGGCCATCACCGGGCCGAGGTAGTCGCGGAGAAAATCGCGCTCGGCTTCGGGCTGATAGATGCAGGATTCCCAGGTCTGCGTGGCCATCGGCTCGTTCTGGATCGTGATTCCCCACACCGGCACGCCCGCGCGCCGATAACTCTCGATGAACTTCGTGTAGTAGAGCGCCCAGGCCTCCCGGTACTCGGCGCGCAGGTGGCCGCCGTGCAGCATGTCGTTGTTGTCCTTCATATACGCGGGCGGGCTCCACGGGCTCGCGAACAGCTTGAGGCGATTGCCGCTGGTCGAGACTGCACGCTTGATCAGCGGGATCTTGTAGCGGAGATCGTGCGCAATCGTGAAGCTGTTCAGGTCCTTGTCGCCGTCGGCGACGTACGTGTACATGTCGCTCGAGAAATCGCAGCTGTTGATGTTCGTGCGCGCGAGCGTGTACCCGATGCCCCGGTCGGTGCTGTAGTAGGCGGCCATCACCTCGTCCTGCCGCGCAGCGGGTAGCTTCGCGAACGTCTCCGCCGCGGCGTCCGTCAGTGCGCCGCCGATCCCGATCAGTGTTTGGAACGTGCGGGTCGGATCGGCGAAGACGTAAACCTGGCCTTCGCTGATGGGCTCAACCGTCTTGAACGCGAGGGTTTCGGGTTGCATTCGCAGTGGGGTGCTGTCGGCCGTGGTGTAGACGACCGCTCGCTTTCCCACGACCTGCGCGTGTCCGGCGGTGGCTTGGGATACGGATGCGAGGAGAGCGAGCAGCAACCAGCGGGCGTTGAGTCCCATGGCGCGTTTCCGTCGGTGTAGGGTAAGCCTCACATTACCAGACGACTGCTGCGAGCCTCTTTCATACAATCAGGACCGGAGCTCCAATGTCGCGGTCGCCAGAAGGCGCATCCTTCATCTGTCCGAATTGCCACCAGCCAGTGGATCCTTCCAAACCCAATGCGATGCTGAGCGCGGCGACCAAAGACTGGCAGCACAAGGATTGCTGGCGCGTGAGCGCGCCGGCGGTGCCTCCGGAAGCGAGCGCCAACAACCCGCCCCCGCCCAATCTCCCGCGTCAAACGCGATGAGCTAGCGCGACTGCACTACGACGAAATGCACGGTGTCGGTGGCCGGAGGAACCAGCGGCACGTGACTCCAATCGGCCAGCGCCGCGATGATCCGATGCGGTCCCGCTGCCACGCTGTCCCAATGAAACTCCGTCTGCGCTCGACCCAAGTGAATGATCCCAGGGACGCCAGAAGGGATCTTCTGATCCAGGGGGCCAGTGTCCACATCGAGAAACAGATGGTGATGTGCGGTGCCCGGGCGTTCTTCCGCGGCGGGCGCCAGCGCGATCCCACTCACCCCCAACGTCACATGCACAGCTGACCCGCGCACCGTGTCGCCTTCGGCGGGAGTCTGAATGGTGACGCTTGGTTTGGAACTCCGACTACACGCGACGAGAACTGCAACAGATCCGACGGCGAACGCCAGAACCGAAGAGATGCGAGGAGCCACGGGAACCTCCTTCGAGAGAGCGAAAATATCCTCACTTTCCCGACGCTCGCAACTTGGCGAGCTTCGCCAGTTGTTGCCGCGCCAGGCCGAGGCTGCCGCGTTCGCGGTCGAGGACGAGATGTACGAAGAGCTCCTGCCCGCCTTCGAGAAAACGGATCACGTGGTACTGTCGTCCCAGGGTGAGCATGATGTCTTCGATGTGATCGTCGACGTGGGAGGCGGCCATGGCGCGTAGCGCCGCCAGCACCAGCTCCTTAGCTATCTGCGGTGACTCGTCTCCGACCTCGGCCAGGATGATGCCGCTGGTCGCGTCACCGACCGCGGCCGCGAGCGCGCCGTCGATCTTCCTCGCCTCTTCGAGCAGCCGCGCGGCGCGTCCATCATCCCGACTCGCGTGGTCCTCACTCGGTGGCGGCTCGACACCGCCGCGTGCGCGCTCGTCGAGTAGTCGCGCCGCTTCCATCAGCACATGCTGCAGCGGGTGGCGTACGGTGTGTTCGCGGGCGCGCCGCTTGTAGAAGATTTCGACCGCCGGGTCGGGCCAGCTCAGGATTTCGTATGCCGCGGCCAAGCCGTCGAGATGCCGGGTATGGGCGTGGACCAGTTGGCCTGTTTCGAAGTAGAGGCGGCCTTCCTGGTCCGACGCAGCGACGACGACGAGGCCGCTCTTGCGCTCCACCTCGAGCAGCTGCAGGAATCCGAACAGCGTGATGCCGCTGATGCGCCCGACGCCCTTTGGGTCGAGCACGCGCTGCAATTCATCGGTCAAGTCGACGAGGTCTACCGGCTTCGAGAAGATCGCGGCGATGCCATAGGCGAGCAGGCGCTGGCGGAGCGGGGCATTGATCGCCTGGCCGGTCATCACGGCGACCGGCAACCGGATCTCCTTTTCGAACAGCTCGGCGAGCAGGGTGAGCCCGTCCATCACGGGCATTTCGAGGTCGGTCAGGATCGCGTCTACCCGCTGCTCGGCCAGCACGTCGAGGGCGCGCCGCCCATGCTCCGCAGGCAGCACCGTAAATCCGCCCGTCCGGTTGAGCGCTCGGGTCAAGGCGCTGCGTACGAAGTCATCGTCGTCGACGAGCAGGAGCGTCGTCATAGTCTACAATGTAGGGCTAGCGGACCTCTTTCTTGCGGCGGGACCTGCGCTCTTCGACAGGTGGCGCGGCGACGGCGCCGGCGACCACGACCTGGTTGCGGCCGGAGTTCTTCGCCTGATACATCGCCGCATCGGCGGACGCGATCAGCTCCTCGGGGGTTTCCCCGCCGTCGGGGTATTCCGCCACGCCGACGCTGACGGTGAGCTTGCCCTCGCCCAGGTCCTGCTCGGCGATGCGGGAACGAATCCGCTCCGCGACGAGCGTGGCCGTGGCCATGTTAGCCTCGAGCAGCATCACGACGAACTCTTCGCCGCCGTAGCGTGCCACGCAGTCGACGGCGCGCGTGGTGCGACGGAAGACTTCCGCGATCTTCACGAGCGCCGCGTCACCCGCCAAATGGCCGTGGGTGTCGTTGTACTGTTTGAACCGATCGACGTCGGCGAGCAAGACCGAGAAGGAACGCCGCAGGCGTCGCGAGCGCTGTACCTCGCTCGCGAGCGTGCCCATAAGATGGCGGCGGTTGTAGAGGCCCGTCAGCGAGTCCGTCAGCGACAGCTTCTCGAGCTCGCCCTGGCTCTCGCGCTCGCGCAGACGCGAGACGACGGTGTTGAACGCACGCGTGAGGTAGCCGATTTCGCCGCTGCCGCCCGCGGGGAACTCCGCGTTCAGATCGCCGGCCGCGACGCGGCCCGCGGCTTCCGACAGGCGCGCCAGGGGGCGCGTCAGGAACGCACCCACGACAAACGCCAGCAATCCCATGCCGGCAAGCAGCGTCAGCATCAGCCAGATTGTGCGCCACCGGAGCGAACCCGCGGCGCGCGTTGCTTCGGCGCGCGGCGTCTCGGCGATCACGGCCCAGTGCAGCTGCGGAATCCGTCGCAGCACTGCCACAACTTCGCCACGCTGTGGCCGCGCCTGTATGACTGCCTGACCTTCGCGATCGACGAGGTCTCGCGCGCTCTCTGGGGCCAATGAGTTCTTCATGACGTCGGCGGAGCTAGCCGCCGATGTGAGCACGAACCGGCTCTGTTCGGTGATGAGCGAGAGCTCGCGCGTGCTGCCGCTCGCCAGCTGCTCGAGCATGTCGCGCACGGCGTCGAGGTTGACCTTTGCGCCGAGGCCGCCGAGGAACAAGCCGTCGTCGCGGCGGATCGGGACGACGAGCACGATCGCGGCTTTGCCGACCGACGCATCCCAGAACGCCTCGCCCACTTGCGCATCACCGGTGCGCAGGTTGTTCAGTCGGTCGGCGGTGAGCCGGATATTCGTACGGCTGCCGCTGCTGGTGAGCACCTGCCCGTCGGCGGCGATAATGGCGAGGCCGTCATGCGCGATGAGATTCTGGCGAATGGAATTGAGATAATCGCGCAGCCGGCCGACGGCCTGTGAGCCGGTGCGGCCGGTCGCGCGCGCGAGGTTGTCGGAAACGACGTAGGGGCTGGCGCGGAGTCGCAGGTCGTACAGGCGCTGATCGAGCCAGACCCCGATTTGCCGGGCGGCTTCGGAGCTCGCCCCGCCAAGCTCGGTGGCGGCGCGGTCGCTCAGCGCACTCCGGCTTCCCCCGTACAGCATCACCGCCATCGCCAGGGTCGACACCAGCGTCACGACGACCGCGAACGCCACGAAGCGCGCCCGCATGGTATCGAGACGCAACGCGTGTAACGACTTGACGATAGCGTTTTCCCAAGCTCTCACAGGCTATGCCTTGAAAAGACACAGCAACATTCACTTCCGCCCCCCAGAAGCAAGTGCTCAGGAGCACAGCGCGTAACTACAAGGCACGCTTGTGAGATGCGGACTGTTCCCAATTGACGAATAGGAAACCCCCAGGGGCGTCGAACTTGGGCTCCCCGGGGCCCGGCAGGATCTGCAGCTGCAACTCTTCGACCTTGTTTTTCGAGCAATCCCAACATTCCAGCGAAAAATCGCCGTCGTGCCGCGTGCGCGACACCAGCATCACGTGCACCATGGCGTTGTCCGTCACGGTTGTGCCGTTCCGGTAAAGGTGCGCGAATGCCCACAACGCGACCGCGCTGTTGATCGTCGGCACGAGGGGCGTGTGCACCTGCGTCACACCGTGGTAATAGAGCCCGAGGATCACACCGCCGAACCGCGGGTGATGCGGGACGTCCTTTGTCTGTACGCGATCGAGTACCAGCTTCCAACGCGCTCCGTCCTGCGTCGTGAACTCCGCAACGCCGTCGACCGAATCGCGCGTGGCGCCTTTGTCCCATGCCGTGAAACGGAACGTTCCCGACACCCGAGCCACGTTGTTCGAGTACGGCCCGTTCTTGACCTGGGACTCGAGTCCCTCGCGCTCGTCCCCGAAAGCCCGGAGGATCGGCGCGGCGCTGTCGGGGAAGGGGAATGGGCCCGGCAGGATCTGGACGACCGGCCCGCCACTCGTGACCTGAATCGCCTGGACGCCGGCGGTGTTATCGCGCGTATCCGAGGAGCCATATCCCGTAGCGCGGGAGGTTCTCGTGGTGCCGACGGTAAGGCGCGTGTCCATGCCGAGCTTCTTGTGCGAACCTTCACCGACGGGGCAATACACCTCGTACGTTCCCGGCTTCAGCGTCAAAGCCAGCGTGTCGGTCGCACCCGGCTGGATCGTCTCGATCTCCTGCTCGATCCCTTCTCCCTCGACTTCGATGGCGTGCGGGACCTGGCCGCTGTTGGTGACGACGAAGGTCACCGGTCCGGCCGCGATGTTCTGCTGCGACAGCTCCACCTTCCATTCGGACAGCCTGACGGTCACCTGGGTGGGTTCATGCGAACCCGGTAACAGGCCGAGTAGCAACAGCATGATCCGTTTCATTTTGGTCTTCCTCCGCTAGGGTATGAGTGGTACCGCTGCGGAGCAAAGACTCATGTTGCCGCGTTCGTATTCCCGGGAATAATTCAGGCTAATCGTGAGTCTCCTCTTCTAGGAGCCGACTTGGAGTTCGCAGCCGTTGTGCTACCGCACCTCGATGCCGCCTACACGTTGGCGCGCTACTTGACGCGCAACGAGGCCGACGCGCAGGACATCGTCCAGGACGCGTCGCTGCGCGCGCTCAAGTATTTCGACGGTTTTCGCGGCACGACGGCGTCAGACGGGCGCGCGTGGTTCCTCACGATCGTGCGCAATGCCGTCTACACGTGGGGGCAACGCCAGGGGAGCGAGGGGCGGGTCACCGAGTTCAACGAGGAGCTGCACAGCGATGACGTCACGCGCGATCCCGCGGCGACGGTCGATTTGCGAGCGGCGCTCGACGCGCTGCCGCTCGAGTTTCGCGAAGTGATCGTGCTGCGGGAGCTCCAGGGGTTGTCCTACAAGGAGATCAGTGACGTCACCGGCGTGCCGGTGGGGACGGTCATGTCGCGGCTGTCGCGCGCCCGCAAACGGTTGCAGGAGGCGTTGTCATGACGCATGCCGATTTCGAAGCCCAAGTGGACGCCTACCTCGACGGCGAGCTCGCGCCGGCGGACGCGCGTGCGCTCGAAGCACATCTCTCGCAGTGCGTCGAGTGCGCGCGATTCCGGGACCGCCGGCTCGCGCTGCGCGCGGCGATCAAGGCACAGCTGCCCACGCTCACGGCACCCGACGTGCTCCGTCAACGCATCATGCACAAGCGGCGGTTCAACGTTGGCTGGCGCTCGCTGGCCATCGCAGCGTCGCTGGCAGTGGTCGCGGTTGGCGGGTGGCAGCTGGGCTTTCAGAGCGGAGCGGGAGAGATGCTCGGCGACGCCGTGCTGACGAGCCACATTCGCTCGCTCATGCCGGGCCACCTGACCGACGTGCAGTCGTCGGACCAGCACACGGTGAAACCCTGGTTCAACGGCAAGCTGGATTACTCGCCGCCCGTCTTTGATTTCGCCGACCGCGGCTATCCGCTGTTGGGCGGCCGGCTCGAATACATCGACGGGCGCTCCGTGGCCGCGCTCGTCTACGGGCGCCGGCAGCACATGATCAACGTACTACTGTGGCCAAGCGATCGAGGGACCGCGGGGCCGTCCGCGAAGACGCGTCAGGGATACCACGTGCTGCACTGGACGACGCGGGACTATACGTACTGGGTCGTCTCCGACCTTGGGCTGGCCGAGCTGCAGGAGTTCAACGGACTCCTGCAGCAGGCTCGCTAGCGGTTGATCCAGTACGACAGTTTCACGAGGAAGCTGTTGTCCGGCCGGAGATTGAAGAGATCGTCCAGATCACCCCGGAAGCCTTGCGTTCCCTCGATTCCCGTCGACCCCCGGCGTCCCTGACTCCAGACAACAAACAGCGTGGACCCGGGCCGGTACTCCCACCGGAACACGACGTTCGAGCGGAACTGCTTGAAGTTGAATCCGCCGACGTTGTTCGTGTACGCGGTATCGCCATAGGCCTGATAGCGGCTGGCGTAGTCCGCCGCGCGCGGGTTCGCCGACAGCTCCCGCACGTTGCTGAACGTGCCCTTCGAAACGAACGGCTGCGCGTACACTTGCAGCGTCATATTGGCTGTAAACGGATAGGTCACGCGTGCCGTCAGCGCGAATTGCTTTTGCTCGAGATGGCCGAACAAGTAGTGCGTGACGTCGGCGGTGTCGGTCCGGGAGCCAAGTGACTGCAGGTCGCTGGTCCGGCGTGTGTAGCCCGGCGAAATCGCCGCGGTCACCCGAGACGCGATCTTGAAATCGACTTCGGGTGAGAAATTGAAGCTGCGGGAGCGCCCGCCATCACCGCGGAACCAATTGAACCAGAGATAGGGGACGATTGCCTTCCGGTCGTCGCCGTTGATGCCGAGCCACGGCGCGACGTAGGAGTCCTGGCGCACCGCTGGCCCGCCGCGCGCGCACGAGTAGCAGTAGGTAGTGCCGAGCTGTCCGATCGTGCCGCCGAAATGGAGCGACCACGTGTTGCGGAATGTCGTATGCGTGTTGGTGTTGAACGCCCGCTCTTCCGGCAGTCCATCCGTCGTCCAGAACTGCCACCAGTTGAAGTTCCATTGGAAGCGTTGGTACAGCTTCCGCGTGTGGCGATCGAAGTAGCCGGCCCAGGTGCTCCACGCGACCTGATCGGCGCGCTGCAGGTAGCCGAGATCGTTGACGTCGAACCCCGGCGAGCGGCGCTCGTAGTTCGACTGGAACAGGAAATGATTGCCACCCACCTTGCCGAACTGCAGCGACTCCACGTCGCCCGAGAGTGACGTGCGCGTGGAGTCGAATCGGAAGACATCGGGCCGCTGGTAGTAGTGCGTCGCGTCCTGTTGCGTCGCCGCGATCGCCTGCGTGCTCCCCGCCACGCGGCTGAAGTCGACTGCGCCTGACAGCTCGTAGCGCCCGCCGGGGAAGCGGTGGCGGAAATCCAGCGCCCCGACGTACGCGCTGCTGTGCAAGTACGGCGAGCTCCAGGAGTCGTTGTTCCGATTGACCGAGGTAACGATGCCCCCGATGCTGGTCTCGCCCTTGCGGAAGTCCTGGCGCAGCCGCAGCACGCCGTAGTTCGTGGTGGGCTCGATCGTCACATTACCGACGCCGGTTTCGTGGGAGGTCACGGCATCGATCGCGCCGATCGCGAGGCCGCCGGGCAGGCGTCCGGTGAGCTTGGCGGCGCCTAAAATCGTCGTGAACGCCGAGGATGTCGTGTCGTCGTAGATGCCGGCCAGCTCCGGCGCGCGTCCGATGCGCCGCGTATAGACAAGCCCTTCGCCGGTGCTGCAGTCGTTCACGGCGGTGCAGTTGACGTTGAACTGGAACGTGCCGGCGCCCTGCACGAAGAACGGCCGCCGCTCCTGAAAGAACGTCTCGAACGCCGAGAGGTTGAGGACGCCGGGGTCGGCTTCGACCTGGCCGAAGTCCGGGTTGATCGTCGCGTCGAGCTTCAAGTTGGAAGCCACGAGATACTTGAGGTCGCCGCCGACGGTCACGTCCTGCGTGCGGCCGATGCGGCTCGCTTCGAATTCGGAGACGTTCTTGGTCACGAGATACGGCGCCGCCTCGAGCCGGCGCGGCGCTTCGAGGCCGGCCAGGCCCTCGATCTCCCCGAACTGCGAGACGAAGCCGGCCTGCGACTGGCGGAACAGCGGCCAGCTCACGCGCTGCGCATAGCGGTAGATATCGCGATCGACCGTAAATCCGAACGTGTTACTGCGCTGGCGCCCATAGGGCAGCTGCCCCAGCGGGATTCGGAATTCCGCCGTCCAGCCGAGGGAATCAACGCGCGTCGCGACGTCCCACACCGCGTCCCACGCGAAGTCTTCGTTGCCGTCGTTGTAGATCTGCGCGTCGAGCTTCACGCCGGAGGGATTGACACCGAATTCAAAGCCGGTGCGCCGGTCGTGATAGGAGTCGAGGAACAGCCAGATCATGTCGGACGGGGTGAAGTAATCGCGGCGGGCCAGGACGGTGATGATGCTGTCGGGATGCGGATCGAACGCGCGGACGAAGACGTACAGGTTGCCCGCGTCGTACGCGATTTTCGCTTGGGTCGGCAGCTTGGGCGCCCCGCCTTCGCTCGGCCGCCACTCCTGGAATTCGGTGATCGGCTTCGCGTCACGCCAGACCGCGTCGTCGTCACGGCCATCGATGACGGGTGCCTGCGCGGCACGGGTCGCGGCGACCGTTCTGGGGACGGCCGCGGCGGGGGGGGCGGGGGGCGCACCTGCGGCATGATCGGGAGACTGCCCGGCAAACGTGACGGCTGCGAGGAGCGGCACCGCAAACAGCATGAGTTGTCCCGGGATGGTTTCCAGGTTGGATGACGGAACCGCAAAAAAGGTTGTTTCACCGGGACTTAAACGCACGAACGGCGAGCCGTCGTGAAACGCTCGCCGTTCGGGCCACTGTGGTGGTGTTGCGGAATGCTACTTCGCCAGCTCCCGCAGCACCGCTGCAACCGCCAGCACCCGCTTCGAATCCCGCGAGCGCGTCGCGTCCTGGTCAAGCTGCGTGGCGAGCGAAGTCAGTGCCCGGCGTGACGTGGTCCGTTCCGCGCTCGTGAGCATCGTCCGCGCGGCCGCGATGCGGTCCCCGGGGAGCCCGCGCGAGCGCTCGAGCTGATCGAGGTAAGCGCGCGCCAGTACAAAGCTCGCCGGCCACGTCACACGCTGCTGATCCTGCACGTTCAGGTACGCCTGCTTCACCGTCTTCGCGGCGTCGATCTCATTCTGCGTCAACAGCGCGCTCGGCTGCAGCTCGAGGACGTCGAGCCCGCGCATGATCTCCGTGCTGTAGATGTAGCCGTTGTACCAGTAGGCCGACCAGCTGCCCGCGATCTCGAGCTTCGTCGAGTCCATCGGACCGCGATCGAAATACCCGATCTCGACCGGCCGCGCGGGATCGGTGAAATCGAACACCGACACGCCGCCCTGATACCAGCCTTGCACCATGATGTCGCGGCCCGGGACGGGAATGAGGTTGCCATTATGGGCGACGCAGTTCTCGGTGGTCGTCTGCTGCGCCGGGACCTTGTAATAGTTGCGGAAGGTCAACGTGCGGGGGTTGTCGATCGTGAAGATCGCATCCGCGCCCCACTCGGGCTTGTCGGTCGCGCGGCAGCGCGGCGCGATGCCGCCGCCCCACTCGTCCGTGAAAATCACCTTGGTGCCGTCGTTGTTGAACGTGGCCGAGTGCCAGTAGGCGAAGTTCGAGTCGGACGCCGCCGCGACGCGCACCGGGTGTGCGGGGTCCGAGATGTCGAGCAGCAGACCGTAGCCGGCGCACGCGCCTCCGGCGATCCCGAGCTCGGGAAAGACGGTGATGTCGTGGCACTGATCGGGGCCGTGGCGCACGCCGCCGGGCCCCATCGGCGCGAGAAACTCGTCGTCGATGATCTTCTGGAGTGCGCCACGGAGCGCGGTGCTATCGGCGCCGTTGGCTGCGGTCCGGCCATTGCTCCGCGCCACGCTGTCGAGCATGGGCGCGACGAACTGCGGCGGCAGCACGACCGGCAGGCCCTGGAACTTCACGACGTACGCGCCCGAGGCTTGCGCTGAATCCGCAAACCGCTGCGCCGCGGCCGAATCGGTCGGCGTCGCTCCGTGCATCGGTGGCGCGACTAACGACTCGAAGATCCGCGGCCGGCTCACGATGCTGGCCGACTCTGGATGCGCGAGGGGGACGCGGATGATGTCGATGCGGAAGCGCGCCGACGCCGTGTCCTGCTCGGGCAGGGCAGACGAGCACCCGGCGAGCTCCTCAGCCGGACGGACCGGCGCCTGGCCGGACACGTAGATGTAGACGGCGGTCGTGTCCTTCGGGTTGGTGACGAGGGTGTGCGTGTGCGAGCCACGGCAGGTTTGCACGTTCGCGACGATGCGCGGATGCGTCGGAGTGCTGATGTCGACGACGCGCACGCCACGGAAGCGCAGGGGACTCACGGGCTCCTGCGCGCCTT
>Ga0070694_100000787_pt1 | contig 17731 bp, 8 predicted proteins | sample KBSK1251metaG_FD_65470 | JGI IMG/M metagenome (GOLD analysis project Ga0070694, IMG submission 65470) | Corn, switchgrass and miscanthus rhizosphere microbial communities from Kellogg Biological Station, Michigan, USA - KBS K1-25-1 metaG | ecosystem: Host-associated > Plants > Roots >... | reverse complement strand
CAGACCGACATCATGCACAATCCGCATGAGACCGGCGATGAGTCTCGGCGACTCGATCCGCCAGACCGCATCAATCGCGCGATGTGTATCGGTAGCCGTCATGGCTACCGATTAGATCATCTTCAAATCATCGGTTCAAGTTTCGGTCTGCTTATGCGATCACGAAATATCTATGCTAACATCACGCATCGTTGAATCGTCGTAACAAGATCAGAAGCTAAGGAGAATCATCGTGGCCAAGACTGTGCGAATCAGAGCCTTGATCCTGTGTGCCTGCTTGATGGCTTTTTTGCTGCCCGTAAGCTCGAAGATGGCGGCGCAAAATCCCCAAGCGCCCAGCGCCGACAAAGTCCGCGAGCGATATACGAAATATGAATATATGGTCCCGATGCGCGATGGCGTGCGGCTCTTTACTTCGATCTACGCGCCGAAAGACACGTCGCAGAAATATCCGTTTCTGCTCACGCGCACGCCCTATAGCGTCGCACCTTATGGCGTGGACACCTATCGCACCTCGCTTGGGCCGTCTGACCATTTCGAGAAGGAAGGCTTCATCTTCGTCTATCAGGATGCGCGTGGCCGCTATATGTCCGAAGGCGAATTCCAACAAGTGCGCCCTCACGTGCCCACCAAACGCAGCAACAAAGACATTGACGAAAGCACCGACACCTACGACACCATCGAATGGCTGCTCAAAAACATTCCGAATCACAACGGACGCGCCGGAATGGTCGGCATTTCACAGCCGGGCTTTCATGTGGCGGCGAGCATGATTGACTCGCACCCGGCACTGAAAGCAGCCTCACCGCAAGCGCCGACGGCGGATTACTACATCAACGACGATGTTTATCACAACGGCGCATTTATGCTCGCGGCGAACTTTGGGTTCTATTCCGGCTTTCGCCCACGCAAAGGCGCGCCGGAACTGCCGCAACAACGCGTCCAATTCGATATGGGCACGCCCGATGGCTACGACTTTTATTTGAAGCTCGGCCCGCTTGCTGAATTGAATCAGAAGCTCTTCAACGGCGAAGCGACTTACTGGCAAGAGATCGTGGATCATCCGAACTACGACGAATTCTGGCAGAAGCGTTCGCTCTGGAAGTTTATGAAGAACGTGAAATGCGCCGTGCTCAACGTCGGCGGCTGGTACGATGCCGAAGACCCGATGGGGCCGTTTCACACCTACCGCGCCGTCGAAAAAGAAAATCCCGGCACGGAAAACCTGCTCGTGATGGGGCCATGGTCGCACGGCGGATGGTCGCGCGGCGACGGCGATAGGCTCGGCAATGTCAGCTTCGGCGTCAAAACCGGCGCCTTCTTCCGCGAACAGATTCAATTCGCGTTTTTCATGCATCACCTGAAAGACAAAGGGCCGGAGTTGCCCGAAGCGTTTATGTTCCTGACCGGCCTCAACGAATGGCGTCGGCTCAGCGCCTGGCCTCCTGCCGCAGCCAAGCCGATGACCCTATACTTTCAAGCCAACGGGCGACTCGGCAATACCGCGCCGACCGAAGCAACCGCTTTTGACGAATACCTGAGCGATCCGAATCGCCCCGTGCCCTATCTCGGTTACATCACGCGCGGAATGACCTCTGATTATTTGACTGAAGATCAACGCCACGCCTCGCAACGCCCTGACGTGCTGGTATATGAAACCGCGCCCTTAGCCGAAGACCTGACCATCGCCGGGCCGCTCAAAGTCAGTTTGAATGTTTCCACCACCGGCACCGATTCCGATTTCGTCGTCAAGCTGATTGACGTTTATCCGGGCGATTACCCGACGCCCGCGCCCACGCCGGGCCAGCCCGTGCCGCCGAATGCGGTGAAGATGGGCGGTTATCAACAACTCGTGCGCGGCGAGCCATTCCGCGGCAAATTCCGCCACAGCTTTGAAAAACCCGAAGCCTTCACGCCCGGCAAACCGGCGGCAATCAACTTTGCCATGCCCGATGTCTATCACACTTTTCGGAAAGGCCATCGCGTCATGGTGCACGTGCAAAGCTCGTGGTTCCCGCTAGTAGACCGCAATCCGCAGAAGTTTGTGGATATTCCGAAGGCCAAGCCGGAGGATTTTCAGAAAGCGACGCAGCGGGTTTATCGGTCGCGGGAGTTGAACTCGTCGGTGACGGTTTTGGTGGAGGGGAAGGCCTTGCAACTTGCGGGAGGGCGATAAACCCACCGCCATCACCAAAATCAGCCGCATAATTCGTAGAGCTGAATAGATAGCCCTATCTGGACCAATGCCACAGATTCTGGTGAATGAGCATTATCTGTCGTCGGGTTTGGTAAAATAACTGCCAATCAATCCGTTATCCTCAGTTCTGTATGCTCCATTGATTCTCAGTCGGCCAAGCCATTTATCACGATGGCCGCCTCTGTGCCAATTCATTTTTTCTCCCAACATAATCCAGAGCATGCTATAGCCGTTGGCTTCCAAGAATTTCAAGAAGCCCTTTTTGCGGATCAATAAGGTTCCTGGCCCTACGTTGCGAACAGAAGGATCCAAAGCAATGAGTTTGCCGTCCTTATCGTAAAATTCCCCTTCAATTCCACACCAATCCAAGCTCATTTCATTTACAATCAGGTTGCATGGCATTTTGATAAGATGGCCATCATCAATCGAACAATCAAATCCCTGACTCTCACATAGATATTCCTCTGTCGAGACATAGACAGGTTTGGGAACACGGTCATGGTCTCCGCGAGTCCAGCCTGCATGGTGATAGTAGGGAACATTGAAATATTTGTAGGCTGGAGACCAAAAGAATTCGCCAAGAAACACTTTGTAAAGCTCGTGCGACTTAGGCATCCAATCCCCGAAAAAGTCCTGCTGTTGTGCCCACTCAAAAACTTCATCTGAGTCTTCTTTTCTAACTAGATAACTATGCAAGTGTAACCATATCTGTTTTCGCCAACCTCGTTCTTCGTCTTCTCCTACAGGGATTGGCTGATCCCATTTGTAATATGCGTCAAGCGAAAGCCACATCGAATCATCTTTCGGGTTTACGACTTCAATCAAGGACTTAAAATCCGGCAGGCTCTCTGGGCGATTAATCCAATCTTCATCAGGTTGTTGCTCTACCCAGTCACTTCCCCAATCGCCCTGCTTAATTGGAAACCACCACGTAATCGAAAACTCTTTCCAGGCTTGCCGTTCAGTTTTCTTCAATAAACTTGATGGGTCAATGTCACGGCTGGAATCCTGCCATGGGCCTTCATATACTTCCTTGCGACCTGACCATTCGTCAGAGTTATACTCAAAGTTATCAGCAACTCTTGCGAGAAACTCATGCCACGCAATCCATTGATACTTTTTGCCAATTCGTTCCGCTTTGTGCGCAGTACGGTAATCATTCGTCCAGCGGTTCACATTGTCGTCAAACTTTCCGAAAAGTTTTCGCTGCCAACCCAATTCGACTACCCGCTTCAATACAAAGCGTTGGGCTATAGATAAGTCAAACCTATGCTCATCATGTTGATTGGGGTTGTTAATATATGGAATCACATGTTTCTCAAATAGTTCACCCTTTTTCTTTCCAAGTGTCTTCTTAAGCCTATGCTCTTGTTGCACCATGACTGATTTGAAAAGCTTTTCTGTAATGCCCTCACCAAATTCTTCGCGCCTTTTTGAATCATCTAGTCGTAAGAAATAACGCAGATTGGCATGAATATTTTGATATTTCTGCAACTCTTTATCCTGTCTCTCAGTCAATGAATTTCTAAAGCCATTGTAGATTTCTTTGCTTGTTGGCTGCGCCGCTTCGCTGAGTCTTCTCGATGTCCAGTCGAAATGACTAGAGTTCGTGCCAATCACATATCTCTCAAAATCCCCCCAAGTCATGACTGAGTCGTAAATATGACTCTGGGATTCCTTGCCATCAGATAATTTCTTCGCCAGGATTTCAACTTCGTCTTCAGCAGGAATATTTTGGGGCCAGTCACTGCCGTAAGGCGGTCTGATCCTGCCAACTTCAATTGGCAAATCACTACTCCGATGAAGCGCCATTTCAATCACGCCTCTTGCATAATCCCTCAGGAGAATGTGGGCGGGAGGTGAACCGTCTTTGAAAACTTGTTCGTAAACATCGGTTGCTAGCGCCCCGATTCCCTCTTTATCGCGGCTCCGCATCGAACATCCATACGCGACTGCATAAAGTCGCTCCATCAAATAAAGATCATTTACACCTTGAAATTGGCGTAGCACTGTTCTGAATGTAGAAATACGTGGGGTGAAAAGTGCAACAAGAGCTTTGGTCGTTCTGTCACGTAGAAATCGATTTGAAGTGGTCAAAAACCACCCAAGCGCCACACCGCACAATCGTAAAGATTCGTCGCCAATATGCGACTTATCGCTGGACGACCACGCCCAATCAATCAGCCTCCGCACCGCGCTATTATCGTAATCAGAATAGTCATAATGTAGGAAGATTGACCACCAGGAATCTCTTTGCGGTAGCGAGTCCTTCTTGAGCCTCTGATCAAGAAAATCAGCGTTAAGCACATGATCTGGGTTAGTGGCTACAGTGAGAAGGCCATTGAGCAATTGCCGAAACATTTCTTCTGACTGTCTAGCCGCTTGGTTGAAGTAATCTCGAAATGTTTCACCAAAAGCTTTGGGTGATCGCCACACAAGGCTATCAATGAAAGCTTCCAGGGCAGGCTGCCACTTGCTACATTCAGGCGCACAATCGAACAACTCTTTGCCAGCTCGCTCAGGCAACTGAATGCAGAGTGCCTCGACAATCCCGCGATTAACCCAGCAAGAATGCTCATCTTTGACCAATGCTCCCAACGGCTGGTCTGTTAAGAATGAGACTGATGGATTTTTGTCATCGAGGTGCCGATCAAGTAGCCGTTTGGTAATTAGATGATCTGAAAGCCGCTCGTAAGAAAAGCGAACGATGTCAATCCATTCTCTGTTTTCCCAAGAGGTAAGCTTTCGGTCTTCAGCAATGATTCCCTCCGAAATCAAATGCCGGAACAGTGATCTTTCCCAACCTGCACTCGGCAATACTGATTCTATAGCAGCTTTAGCTTCATCCCGCAGAACCAAGGCTTCGCCCTTGTCAGCCATCAAATCAACAAGCTTATTGACAGCTTTTTTTACTGGATTATGTATAAGGTCGTAATCGAGCAACTTCCAAAGTTTTTCGTTAGCAGACTCAATAAAGAAATCGAAAATTGCTGTGATGCCCTGTAGTCCTGTGGGAACTTCTGTGAGCCCCTTATTTGCTAGCCCCTTACAGAATAATTTCAGGAAGAGCGGATTGTGGAATTCAGGACTCAGTAAAGGAACGCTTGGCGTTTTGATCTTGTAATGATTGAAGAAAGTTGTAGTAGCCTCCAATTCGTGGCCCGCGAATCCAACGTGCTCTACCTGAATTATTTTATCAGGCACAAGCCCTTCAGGAATAATCGTGCTTTTGTATGATGAACGTACGCTGACAGCTAAGCCGATCCATGGATATTTTTCGAGCGTCTTCAACATTCCAGCAATGCTGCGATACCATAGCTGTTTGCCATCACCTTCATTGAGAGCATCTATCATAATCAGTGCCCTGGCATCTGCAGCTTGTGCGGCAGCCTCAAGTGCGCCGAGAAAATCATCTCTGCTACAATTGAGTCCAAGCATTCGCATGATTTGCGACCAAGGCTCGTCAGTCGAAAAGTTCTCGCCTAGTAATAGCACCGTTGGCAAGTTGCTCTCTATTCTCTGTCTTGCAACATCACAGAAAAGATGGGATTTGCCTGTTCCAGCATCCCCGAGCAATAACAGCGCAGGAGTATTCGTAAGCTGGGCACCATCGCTCTCCGCAAGAGTTTCAACAGCCCTGATTTGGCTGATCAATTCCCAAAGATAATGTTTCAAATTCCCAGGATCGTGGTAATGAGGCTGATCCTTTGGTCGTTCCTGACCCTCAGGGGTGTTTCTTGTTTTCTTGGCTTCATCCAGCAGACGATCTGCCTCCCATATTTTTGAACTGACTCGTTCGCATAAACTGGTAACGGCCTGGAAATCAATGATCGTGACTTTAGATTCTGGCAGCATTTCTAGGAGGGCGAACAGCTTGAGCAAACCATCATTCAAATCGGTGAACAATTGAATTGCAGTAGGATATGGGTCATCAAGTCGAAGGGATTGATGAACTTTCCTGAGTTTGCCTCGCAAAAGCCTGATCTGATCGTAGAAAGCTTTTGTTCTTCCCAATCCTTCAAAAATCTTTGCAATGGGAAGCCCGACGTGATGCTCCGGGGTGTAACGTGGCCCCGCGTTAGCAATTGCGATATCAACAAGATCAGTCAGCCATTTCTGACTGAAGAAATCCTTGTTGAACCAGAAAAAGAACCGTCCATGATGTTCTTCCCGGCTTAGACGCTCCCAAATCTCATGCTCGCCCCAGTAAGGAAATTCAACAGGCAGCCCTTTCGCGGCTGCCCACTCACGCCATTTCTTGACGTGCGCTTCCCATTTGTCCATCAGATCATCCCGGCCTTTGATTCGGGGATCGCGCAAATCGAACGGCAGGCAAATTGTGTATGTCACAAGATTCGGATGTTTTTCTAATGCTGTCTCAACAGATTTGTCCAATTGCTTCCACTGTGAATCACCCAATTCGGAGAAGAATTTTGCCTGCCACGCCTTCTCTGTACTATCGGGCAATTTCCAGAAACATTCCACGCCTGCGTCCGGCACGCCTTTACGTTTGAACGTGGAGCCGAACGGAACTTTTTCGCAGGCTGCCAGTTGACAGCAAAGCTCTTCAAAGGCTGAGTTCAGTGAGTTGTGAAATGGTCGAAGATTATTCCAAGCAATGTTCATGAGATGTCATCATTTGATCTATCTGATAGCGTATACCAGGTCGCCCGCGCCTGACCACGTTTGGCAATCTGCTGGGCCTGCGTCAACTCTCGTAACCGCACCTTGAGCGTGTTCCTGTTCGATTCCGTCAATCGCTCCAACTCCGAAATCGTCAATCGTTCGTGTTCCCTCAGCAATTTCAGAATCGTCAACGACAACGGCGGCAGCGCCTGCGCCAACAAGCGCTCGCGTTTCAATTTAGCGGCGAGATGGTCTTTCTGTTTTTTCAGGCAGCGCAGAAAGAAAATGATCCACGCTTCCCAGTTGGGCTTGGCTTGTTTGAGCGTGCCTTGTGTTTTGCGCAACGCTGCGTAGTAGAGGTCTTTGTTCTCTTCGATCACGCTTTCGAGAGAGGCGTAAGGCACATACACGTATCCGGCGCGCAACAGCAAGAGCGTCGTCAGAATGCGCGAGAGCCTGCCATTGCCATCTTGAAACGGATGGATCGCCAGAAAGCGCACGACAAAGACAGCGATGATGAGCAGCGGATGTAGATGCTTTTCGGCCAGGGCCTGATTCGTCCATTCGACGAGTTGCCGCATTTCCAGTGGCGTCTGAAACGGCGGGGTTGTCTCAAAAATCACGCCGATCTCTTTGCCCTTTTGATCGTAGGCGACGACGTTATTCGGCGTGCGTTTGTATTGGCCACGATGATATTCATCTTTCGTGCTGAACTTGAGCAGGACGGCGTGCAGTTGTTTGAGGTGGTTTTCGGTCAGCGTCAATTCTTCCCACACCTGGAAAATCAGATCCATCGCTTCGGCATAGCTGGCGACTTCCTGCTCATCGCGCGATTTGAAGGCGTGGCGTTGCAACTTAGCTAGCAGTGTTTCGATCTGCTGGTCAGTGAGTTTGACGCCTTCGATGCGGGTGGAAGAGCCGATGCTTTCAATCGTCGCGATGTGGCGCAGCGCACGCAGGCGTTCTGGTGAGAGCGTTTGCAACGCTTCCCAGCGGCCTTTGAATTCGTCTATTTCCGCGATCAGCCGCAGCATTTCGTGCGAGGCTTGCAAGCGTATCTGCAAACTGGGCGGCGCGGTTTTGTTTCTCGCCATACCCGCAAATATACCCGATTTTACCCGATTCCGCTCTGGCTTATGGCTCCATTGAGCAGGTGGATGGAAGAGCAAAAGAATGAGCGCCGGAGGCGCGGACGGAGATTAGCCGGTGGTAGAGCGTAGCGCAACCACCGGAACGAGACGAAAAGGTTTTCGCGTCCCGGCAGGGACGCTGGAGCAAGTGCTAATCATAACCTCAATCCGTTCCTGCGCCCCTTCAGGGCGCGAACTGGTTTTGGCGCCTGTCCCGGTGGTTGCGCTCCGCTCCACCACCGGCTAATTTCTAGCGTCCCTTCGGGACAAAATACAGAGAAAGGTGGAAGGTGGAAAAAGTCAGATCTCTGATGCGTCTGATGCGGTGGATGCAGCGTTTGGGCTTCTGTCTGGTTTTATAACCGGAGTAGGTGATCGCGCAGAATCCGCGCCTGCAACCGGCTGGCGTTGAGTTGCTGACCATTGGTGAGAGTGGCGACGTAAGTGCCGCCGGGCATGACGCTCACGCGGCGCAGCATTGCCAGATTGGCGAGCGTGCCGCGCGCCAGCCGCACGAAGCGCAATGGGCCAAGTCGCGCTTCCAGTTCTTTCAAACGATAAGAGATAGGTGTAGGTTTCGTTACGTGCAGTCGCCAGGCACAGCAGTTCTCCGTCAGCGACAGTTGCGGTGTTGGTGGAATATATCCCCGGGCGCACGCCCCTTCTTCAGTCGAGGTCGCGAATCATGATGAGGTTGTGCGCTAACTGGCCGCTGATGTAGGCAAGCTGCTGGCCATCGGACGAGAGGTCAAACCAGAAGAGCGAATCATTCGCTAGTTCGAGCAAGGCGCGTGGCGCGCCGCCGTCGAGCGGTTGGAGGTTGAGCGTTTTGTAGTAACCACTGACGTGGCCCTGAATCCAGAGCAAAGCATGTCCATCGCGCGTCCAGCGGAGCGCCCCATTCCCAAGAGCACCGGTGAAAATTTTACTGGGCGTGCCGCCAGTAACCGGGATGACCGCCAGCCGCCATTGATTCGTCGCCGGGTCATAGTGTTCACAAGCAATTTGATTGCCGTCGGGAGAAATTGCCGGATTGCGGATTCCGGGTTGGGTTAATTGAGATGGCGTGCCGCCTGAGATGGAAAGCTTCCATAACGACTCTTGCGGCGAGCGGCCATTTTCGTAAATGACCCACTGGCTGTCCGGCGAGCATTGTGGACGAGTGCCGCCGACGGTGGTTAGTTGCACCGGATGGCTTCCGTCGGCGTTGATCCGCCAGACCTGTTCGCTGCCCGATTGCGTAGAGGTGAAAACGATGTAACGGCCATCGGCCGAGGCAAATGGATAATGGTTGACGCCGTTAGCGTTGGTCAGTGGTTGCGAGACGCCGCGAGGAGCGACGCGCCATAGATTATTGCCGCTTTCGGTAAGCTGGTTATAGATGACCTGGCCATCGGGCGTCCAAGCCAGCGTGTCGAAGAAATTCAAGCCCGGCGCGAGTGACTGCGCGCGGCCCGGATCGGAGAGCGGCGCCATTTGTAAATTGCCGAAGAGGTTGGGCCGCATGGTGAGCATCATCTTGCCATCAGCAGTCACGCTGATGCCCATGTAGTCATCGGTGTCTTCGGTGATCGGGCGGAACGTGCCATCGGCGTAAGAGACAAAATAGAGTTGATAAACGCCCGACGTTTGATGGCGCACTTGTGTCACCAAGCCGCGGCGGTTGGGCAGCCAGGCCAGTAATCTGAGTGGCTGGCGTTGGGCAGGTATGATGATCCGCTCCGGCCCACCGCCAACCGGCCTTTCCGCGATGTAGAAGTTTTTGCCTTCCGGGTCATTGAACTTGCGCACGATGTAGGCGATGGTGCGGCCATCGGGCGACCAAGCGTTCCCTTCAATTGTCGCGTCAGTAAAGGTGGCCAGAGTTTGCTCCTCGCCGCTTTCCAAAGTCACCAGATTTAGCGCTAAGCTGCGTGAATTCGGCACCCCTCTGGCCGCAGCTACGCGCTTACCGTCCGGTGAAAAAGCCTCGTTGTTGAAGAATCTGATTTTAGCGGGGAGTTGGCGTGGCGCTTGCCCGCCCAGAAGCGGGACTTGATAAAGCGCGACTCCATCCGGCTCACCAAGCGTGTAGTAAACGAAATTGCTATCACGCGAGATAGCCAGCGACCAAACCTGACGATGGCTGACGCGGGCAATCTGTGTGCTGCCGCCGCCGTTGATCTGCCTGAGCCAGAAAGCCCTTTCCCCATCCTTTTCGTAGACCACGCAAACAATGTATTTGCCATCGGGCGAAATCATGCCGCCTTCAAGGTCGCCTGGCACGCCGAAGCGTGTAATCTGCTTGCGCACAAATGGCTGTTTGTTAGCGCCTGCTCCAAACCATTTGCTTAGCCCGACTGCCGCCGCCACAAGCAAGATGAGCGCACCCGCCAGCGCCAGCGCTACTCTGAGCCTGGGCTGCGGCAATCTGCTCAGCAATGAGAGCGCGACCGTCGTTTTGTCCGCTGCCTCCGGGTCAGTTGCGAGGGCCGACATCAGCGTGTCTTTCACCTTCGCGCGTACCTCATCGCTCACCCTGCCTCGTCCAAGCTGTGCCTCGACCGCCAGTTCGTCCCTCAATTGCTTGAGATCGGCGAGCAAGTTTTTGGCCGATTGATAGCGGTCGTCGCGGTCTTTGCTTAGAACTCGGCTCATGATGCGTTGCAATGTGGCTGGTGCGGCGGGCCAATGTTGCGCGAGCGACGGCTCGTGATCGAGAATCGCCACCAGCACGTGATTCGTCGTCGCGCCCTCAAAAGGCCGCTCACCCGTGAGCAACTCAAAGAACACTACGCCGAGGCTGAACAAGTCCGTGCGCACATCCACCTTCTGCCCGCGCGCTTGCTCCGGCGACATATAATTCACAGTGCCCAGCACGGCGCCCGGCCGCGTCTCGAAACTGTCAAACAAGTCCGAGTCGCTGATCTCTCGCTCACTCTCTTCGCCACTATAAGCGGAATCAGGCTCGGTCAGCTTGGCCAGGCCGAAGTCGAGCACCTTCACGTAGCCGTCGGGCCGCAGCATGATGTTTTCGGGTTTGATGTCGCGATGGATTATGCCGACGCCATGCGCAGCGTCGAGCGCGCTGGCGATCTGGATGGCAATGTCGAGCGCCTGCGCGGGTGCGAAGTGTTCGCGCTTGAGAATGGTGCGCAGCGTCTGGCCCTCGACGAACTCGGTCGCGATGAAGTGCCGCCCTTGCTCCTCGCCGATGTCGAAGATGGTGACGATGTTCGGATGATTGAGCGCGGAAGCGGCGCGCGCTTCCAGACGAAAGCGATGGAGGCGCTCCGGGTCGTGGGTGAAACGCGCCGGGAGTAGTTTGAGCGCGACACGGCGACCGAGTTTCTGATCCTGAGCCAGATAAACTTCACCCATGCCGCCGCGCCCAAGCTCGTGCAAGATCTGGTAGGTGTCAAGCTGTGCGCCGATGATGGAGACGGGAAGCAACGCGGGGTTGGGTAAAGCGGATAAGAGATCGGCGGCAGTGACGCCTCGCGGCTCTTCGGCCAGCGTGTTGGGTTTGGCCTCAGCAGCGAGCAGCGTCATCACTTCGCGGCGCAACTCTTCATCCGTGCCGCAGGCTTGCGCTAGAAAAGCGGCTCGCTCAACTGGCGGGCGGGCCATGGCGGCGGAGAAGAGTTTTTTGATCTGTTGCCAGCGCTCTGGGGACATAGCGGAGTTCTCAGATCTCAATTGCGGCTCAGCTTGCTGACTGCAACGAGCGGGATCGGTCGCGCGCCACGCGCGTCACCTTCGCTCCACGCGAGCAGCAATGGCATCACCTCATCCGATGCATCTGCAACCAAAGCCAGCCATGATCGTGCGTTGATGTCCGAGCCAGGTGCTGGCCACTTCGCAACCGGTTCCCGGCCTGATTTGGTGGTGGGATGCTGCGCCGCGCAGTGATCTTAACTCATTCCTTCTGCCTGATCAATTTTCCGCCGCTAATCGGCTCAGGGTGCGGTGTTGACGAGCAGTGGCCGAATGGATGGATTGCCAGCGGCAGAGATCTGCACCTGATATTCTTCACTCGACATCCAGCGCCCTTCAGGTAGTGCAAAGACTGATTCGACCTCCTGAAAGACTTGCGGGTCGTGGCTGATAATCAAAATCGTGGGCACGGGGTCGAGCTTTTTCAGATGATGCAGCAATTGCTCGACCGCCGCCGCGTCAAGATGATTGGTTGGCTCGTCCAGAACGAGCAGTTTCGGTTGACGCAGCAACGCACGGGCAATCGCCAAACGTTGCCGCTGTCCGCCGGAGAGCAGCACGCCATTGTCGCCGGCAAAAGTGTCGTAGCCTTGCGGAAGCTGCTCGATGAATTCGTGCGCGGTGGCAAGCTGCGCGGCTTCAATCACATTTTGAAAGCTCACCTCCGGGCAACCGTAAGTCAGATTCTCCCGAATCGTGCCCGGAAAGATCACCGGGTCTTGCATGACGACGGCGATGGAGCGGCGCAGGTGAATCAGATCCAGTTGGCTGAAAGGGTGATCGTCGGCGTAAAGCTGGCCTTGCTGCGGGCGGTAAAAACCGAGCAGCAGGTTGAGCAACGTCGTTTTGCCGGAACCGTTCGGCCCGACGACGACGACGGTTTGGCCCGGCGAGAGCGTGAGATTGATCTCGCGCAGCACAGCTTGATCCTGATATTGAAACGACACCGATTCAAATTTGATCTGGCCTTGAAAGGAGAAGCGCTGGCGACCATCGTAAGGCGGAGCGTCGTCAGCCGCGATCAACTCGAAAAGTCTGGTCAGCGAATCATGGCCGATGATGATTTGCGGGATGGCGACAGCCACTTGGCGGAGATGATTGCTGAAGAGGCCGACGACGACATAAAACGAGAGCAGTTCGCCGAGCGTCATGGTTCCGGCGGCCACACTGCCGCCGCCAATAATCAGGATCAAAACGCTGATGAGGGCGAGCAGTGAGTGCTGGACCACATTGTAAGCGGCTTGCGAGATGCGCAAAGAGGCGCTCACGCGATGCAAATCTTCAAGCTGTTTTCGCTGCCGCTCAGTCTCGAACCCCTCGGCGGTTTGCAATCTGGCCAGATCGAGCATTTGCAAGACAAAGAGCATGCCGCGGCTGAAGGTTTTGAAAGATTGATGGTAATCGGCGACCTGCCGCGTGATTCTGCTCTTCAGCCGTTGATGCGCGAGCAGCAAGAGCGGAGCGCAAGCAGCGAGCACGAGGAAGAGAAACCAGTTGAGATAAACGAGCACCAGGCTGAGCACGAAGCTGGTCGCCAAGGCCGGGAGAAAATGAGCCGCCAGCGCATCGCTCATCATGTCTACGCGATCAGTGTCTTGGACGATGGTCGCGTGCAAATGGCTGCGGTCGGCTTGGGTGTAGTAGGCGCGAGAGAAGGCATAGACTCGTTGCAGGATTTCGTCACGCAAAGCGCGGATGGCTGTTTTGGTGATCGCGATGGCCTGCTGCTTGCCCCACAGACTGATGCCGTTGCTGACCAGATGAAGGAGCAACAACCCAACGCCAGCGGCAGCGAGTTGGGAAATGTTGCGTTTTGGAATCACGGTATCGAAGACATACCGCAGCAAGAATGCGACCGGCAGAACGAGCAGCGATTGCGTGACCGCCAGCGTCACACACCCTGCCAGCGGGCGAACGGAAGCCCGATAAAATCTGAGGTAATAGCGCCACGCTGAAGAATTTGTCATGATTGTGGTAATCTTTAGCGCGGTCAATATACTAAAGACCAGTTACCAACGCCAAGCACTTTTCACTGGCCAAAATCAGGTTTGAGCGTCTAAACGCCTGAACCGAGCGAAGCGATTATCTCCGATGAGTTGGGGCGAACTCTTAACGCGGCTGACGATCTGGATAGCTCTGAGCGGCTATGCCCTCGGAGTGATTGGCATTTTAGTCTCCGGGAAAAACCGGGCGTGGCAGTCGCTGGCGCGATGGGCCTGGACGGTTGGCTGCCTCGGCCTCCTGGCTCACACCGTGTGCGCGTTTCATTTTTATCATGCTTGGAGTCAGGCTTCGGCTTACCGCGAAACCGCTCGGCAAACAGCCGAGGTCATGGGCTACAACTGGGGCGGCGGGTTGTTCATCAATTATAGTTTTATCGCCGCCTGGATGATGGATGTCATCTGGTGGTGGCGAGGACTCGATGTTTATCGGCAACGACCGCGGTTTCTGGTGATGGCTTGGCAAGGCTTCTTTGTGTTTATGGTCTTCAATGCGACCGTGGTCTTTAAGACCGGCCCGCTGCGTTGGATCGGATTGGGTTTGTGTTTGGGATTGGGTTTGTTGTGGTGGCTCACATCCGGAAGTAGAGATTCCGGTCGAGTCAAAGCATCGAGCAGCAATCAGAACAAAGGGCAGAGCAAAGGAATGACTGCATGAATTCTCTCGGCGCTGAAGTCTCCCGCTCAGCGGTGCTCCGCCTGCCATTTTATTATGGCTGGGTAAATCTTTCGGTGGCGGCGCTGGCCATGGTCGGCACTTTGCCCGGACGGACACAAGGCTTGGGACTGATTACCGAGCCGCTGCTCAAAGACCTTCAGATTGATCGCGTGTTGTTTGCGCAAATCAACCTTTGGGCTACTTTGCTCGGCGCACTCTTTTGCCTCGGGATCGGGCGGCTGCTCGACCGGGTTGGCAGCCGCATCATTCTCACGGTTGTCGCCTTGATGCTCAGCGCCGTCGTCATAGCGATGAGCGGAGTGCGCGGAGTGCTATGGCTGGCGGTGCTCATCACCTTGACCCGTGGGCTGGGGCAAAGTGCGCTCTCGGTCGTCAGCCTGACGATGGTCGGGCAATGGTTCGTGCGGCGATTGAGTCTGGCGATGGCCGTCTACACGATAGTTATGAGCATCGGTTTTATGATCGCCTTTCCGGTGGTGGGCGCAGTAATCAAAGCGAGCGGCTGGCGCATGGCCTGGGCGGGAATTGGCGGAGCGCTGTTGCTTGGCTTAGCGCCACTCGCCTGGTTGCTTGTGCGGCGCACGCCCGAAGCTTGCGGTCTTTCACTTGACGGAGAGAAGCAACAAGAAAGCAAACCTGAGGAATCAGCCACCGGCTATACTTTGTGGCAATCGTTGCGCACGCCTGCCTTTTGGGTCTTCGCCCTGGCGAGTTCCGTTTATGGGCTGATCGCCTCCGGCATCGCGATTTTCAACGAATCAATTCTAGCCGAGCGGGGCTTTGACGCGACGACCTACTATCGCTCATTAGTGATTACGGCGTTGACGGCATTGCTCGGAAATTTCCTCGGTGGTTGGCTAGCCGCCAAATGGACGATGAATCGTTTGATGGCTCTGGCGATGAGCTTGTTGATGAGTTCCCTTTTGGCCATGCCATACATTCGCACGCAAGCACACGTCGCCGCGTATGCTGCCGTCATCGGCATCGCCGGAGGCTTTGTCATCGTGCTCTTCTTCTCGTTTTGGAGTCGCGCCTTTGGCCGCGCCCATCTCGGAAAAATTCAAGGCGTGGCGCAAACCCTGACGGTGCTCGCTTCTGCCGTCGGGCCGCTGTTGTTTGCCGAATGCTTCGCCCGCGCCGGCTCTTACGCGCTGATGTTTTATGCTCTGGCTGTGGTGGCCGGGATTCTAGGAATCAGCGCTTGGTTTGTGCCACTGCCGTCTGAGCCATGCGCTGATACGGCTTAATCGGCGTAGTGTCACTATTTTTGAAAAATCACACGCTCAGACCGACTCAAATCCGGCCTTAGCGTAAACGACCACAAGCCACAACCGGACGTGACATGGTAAGAACTCGTGGTGCCTGCCCCTGAGAAGGTGCCCGTCCCGTTCTGATGGGAGGAGGTGACAGCAATGTCACCTCCTAACCCGACTAGGCCGCGGGCCAAAATGCGGACGCCTGCCGATGCGTTCTATCGACGCGGGAGCGATAAACTGCGGTTCAGATAGATCGCGTTGTTGGCACAGTTGTTTCCGACGACGATGTCGAGCCGACCGTCGCCGTCCAGATCCCCAAGCGCGACCGCCCGAGTCGTGACTCCAGGCACACCGAAAGTTGGACCTTCACGTAGGCGGCCGCGGCCGTCGTTGAGGAACACTCGATTCGTGTCGTTGCGAACCCGATAAAGGTTCAGCACCTGGCGCTGTTCCCGGGCCGCAGCCGGGCCCTGCTCTCCGACCGATGTCACATCCAACGCATCGTAGCCAACCACGACGTCCAGCGTGCCATTCCCGTCGATGTCGCCGAGAGCGACAGCTCGCGTCCTCGCGGTTGGAGGGCCAAACGAAATCGACCGAGGGAAGCCGCCCTTGCCGTCGCCGAAAAACACCATGTCCGGCTGACCGGTATTTCCAGCGACCACGTCGAGGTGGCCGTCGCCGTCAAGATCCCCGACCGCGATACCCTCGCTGTTGTCTGTCGTTGGCCCGAACGGAATGGCACGGGGGAACTGGCCCGCTCCCTCGTTCAGCAGCAGGAATTTGGGATGGCCGGCCATCGCGCCGAGCACGATATCAAGGCGGCCATCGCTGTTGAAGTCACCCAGCCCGACTCCGGCAGCATCCGCCTTCCCGACCGGCAGCGGGCGAGCTTCAGGGAATTGACCCTTGCCATCGTTCACGTAGATCTTGCTCACATCGCCGGGCGCGACGACAAAATTTGCCGAGACGATGTCCGGAAACCCGTCGCCCGTGAGGTCGCCCACGGCCATCTCGCGGGTCCGATCCTCCACGCCGAAGAAATACTCATTGGAGAAGTTTCCTCGTCCGTCGTTCAGCCAGATTACTTTCCAGAAGCCGAAGTCCGTGCCTTCGACAAGGTCGAGATCCCGATCGCGGTCGATGTCAACCAGCACGACGGCGTACGTGGCGCTGTTCCCCAAGGGACGCGGCGGGAAAAAGAGGTCCGTCCGATTGCCGTTGATGTAAAGCAGATTCGGCTGTGCTATATGGCGTCCGTTCCCAAACACGATGTCGAGCCGACCGTCACCGTTGACATCGCCCAGGGCGATCCCAGGCGTCAGATCTCCCCGGCAGAGCGGGATGAATTGAGAAAAGTCCTGGCTCGATGATGACGTGGCACTCGGAGCACCGCACAGGGCCACGAGAAACAAGACTGAAAGAGCAGCGCCAGTGAACAACTTCATGGGAAAACCTCCGTTTGGTAATCGCCCGACACAGATGTGTGCAACAGCTCCTGCGGCTGATAGCTCTTCAACAGTGACCTTCACCCTTAACATGTGATTCTACAGTTTCTGGATAACCCCACGACCTGCACAAGAAAGCAAACCAAGGTGAAGAGTGATTTTAGTGCAGCGTGAATATCAGCCCCAAGAAGAACGCGACGAAACCGACGATCTGATTCATCCGCTAACCATAACCGCTGAGCGTATGATTATTCAATAAATAGTGACACTACGCCTAATCAAGCGCCGACGCTTGCTTCATTTTTGACGAAGCCTTTCCCAACCAAATACTCCAAAATCAACCGCGCATTCTCTTCGGCTGAATGTGCGACGGTGTCGAGTGTGAGTTCAGGTTGCAGCGGCGGCTCGTATGGATCATCAATCCCAGTGAAGTCTTTGATCTCGCCTCGGCGCGCTTTGGCGTACATCCCTTTAGCATCGCGCTCTTCGCACACATCGAGCGGCGTATCCACGAAGATTTCGATGAAGCGGTGAGCGCCGACTAGATTGCGCACATCGTTGCGAGTTGCGCGATAAGGGCTGACGGCGGCGCAAACCGCAAGCCCTCCGTGCCGCACGATTTCCGCCGCGACAAAACCAATGCGGCGGATGTTGATGTCGCGGTCTTCTTGGCTGAAGCCTAAACCTTTCGAGAGGTGC
>Ga0070694_100000786_pt1 | contig 17743 bp, 18 predicted proteins | sample KBSK1251metaG_FD_65470 | JGI IMG/M metagenome (GOLD analysis project Ga0070694, IMG submission 65470) | Corn, switchgrass and miscanthus rhizosphere microbial communities from Kellogg Biological Station, Michigan, USA - KBS K1-25-1 metaG | ecosystem: Host-associated > Plants > Roots >... | reverse complement strand
GGGCGCGTCCCGCCGCCGCGCTCGACCCGAGCGATCTGGCGTGGCTGATCGCCTCCGACGTCGCCTCGTGGAGTGTCTACCACGAGGAGGTCTGGGCGCTCGCGGCCCGGTTCCGCGCCGCCGGCGGCCGCACGGCGTTCCTCTCGAGCAGCGGTCCCGAGGTGATGGCGCGCGTGCGCGCGGACCACCCGCTGGAGACGCGCTTCGACGCGGTCGTGATCTCCTGCGAGGTCGGCCTCGCCAAGCCCGATCCCCGCATCTTCCGCCTGGAGCGGCTCGGCCTGTCGGCCGGCGCCGCCCTCTTCGTGGACGACCGCGCGGACAACGTCCAGGCCGCCGCGGGCGTCGGGCTGCGGACCCTCCGGTTCGAGGGCCCCGACGCGCTCGAGCGGCTCCAGGCCCTGGTCCGCTAGCCAGCGATCCGCTCCCCGCGCCGGGTGACCGCGCCGGTCGCCAACCTGGGCAATTCCCTTCTTCGCATGGGGGAAGGCGTCCAGACGCAAACGTTGCGGAGCGCGCCCAACGTCGCGATTCGCCGACGCTGTCGCCGTGGTGTGGCTCTTGCGTTGGAGTTGGTTCGCCGCGTCGCCCGTGGCTCACGCGGGCCGCGACGGGAGGGATGACGCATGGAGCGATTCACGATGGTGGTTGCGCTCGGTCTGGGGCTCTTTCTCCTGGCCGGGCAGGCAGACGCGCAGTGGCGATACACGGACGACAAGGGCTCCAGCAAGGTCACGCAATACAAGATCGACGTGCCGGAGCCCTACCGCGACGCGGCCGAGTGGATCGGGCCGGTCGGCATCGGCAAGCCGGCCCTGAGCGCCGACCAGATCCGCCAGGCGCAGCTCGCCGACGCCATCCGGCGGATCGTCACCGCGGAAGCCGGGCTCGTGCAGTTCCGGAACGTGCCCGCCCCGGCGCGGCCGGCGGCCGTTCCGGACGGGCCCGGCAAGCCCATGGCGTCCATGTGCGTCTCGGGCGAGCAACGGGCCATGACCTCCCCCGGCATCTGGAAGGTCGTGGGCGGGTGCAGCTCGGACTTCTCGAGCGGCTACGGGACGGGCGGCTACGGCACCTTCGGCGCCACCGGCGGCTACCCCACCCACTACTGACCGACCCCCGGCCCGGAGCGGAAGGCTCCCGGCCGGGGCGCGGCGCCGGCGCTAGAGGCGAAAGCGCGCGCGGATCTCGTCGGGCCGCTCGGAGTAGGGCGGGATCGCCTCCGCGGGATCGAACGCGATCTCGACGACGATGGCCGCCGGGCCACCCGCGCGGCGCGCCGCCGCGAAGGCCTCGCGCAGTCCGGCCACGTCGCCCACCGTGGCCACGTGCCGCAGGCCCGCGGCGCGGGCCAGGGCGGCCCAGTCCACCGTCACCGCGGGGAGCGCCTGCCCGCCCGAGGACTCGTAGCGGCCGTTCACCCAGAGCAGCATCGTGAGGTTGGGCGGCGCGGCCGCGGCCGCCGTGGCCAGCACGTTCGGGCTCATCAGGAGCGAGCCGTCGCCCTCGAGCGCGACGACGTGGCGGTCCGGGCGCTGGAGCGCCATGCCGAGCCCGAGCGGGATCGCCGCGCCCATCGAGTCGCAGAGCGCGAAGACCGGGCACGGCACCGTCATGTGCGGCAGGTAGCGGGCGTTGGCCCCGAGGCAGGACACGAGCACGTCGCGCGGGGTGAGCATCGCGACCAGCGCGTCCAGCAGCGGCTTGCGGGCGGTCACGCCAGGTCCTCTCCGCTGATCAGGAGCACGAAGGGCCCGCGCGACTCGACGCAGAACTCGACCCCCTGCCTCACCTGGGCCGCCAGGTCGCCCCGGCGATCGGCCCGCGCGTAGGGCAGCCGCCAGGCGCGCAGCGTCTCCTCGGTCACGCGGCCCTTGGGCGCGTGGTAGTACACCGGGTCGCGGTGGTCGCCCCGCAGCGACACGATGAAGAAGCACGGCAGGCGGTAGAGCTCGACGAGCCCGGCCAGCACCCCGCCGCAGTTGAGCAGGCCCGCGTTCTGGATCAGGACCGCGCCGCGGCCGCCTGCGAGGTTGGCGCCGCAGGCCACCGCGACCGCCTCCTCTTCCCGGGCCACGTCCACCGCGCGCAGCCGCGAGGAGCGGCGCACGCCCTCCATCAGCCGGCCGATCCAGGTGTCCGGCACCGACGCCACGATCGAGACCCGAGCCGCCTCGAGGCCGGCGACGATCTGCTCGATCCCGGTCACCGGCCGGCCTCCTCGGGCCCGAGACGGATGAACGCGTCCGCGGGCAGGTGCAGGCGGACCGCCTGCCCCGGCGCGAGCGCGGCCGGCGCGGGCTCGGCCACGAAGACGAGCAGACGCTGGCCGCCCCCGATCTCGACGGTCAGCTCGGTCTGCACGCCCTGATAGACCACCCCGGTGACGCGGCCGTCCAGGGCGTTCTCTCCCATCTCGCGGGCGAGCCGGATGCGCTCCGGTCGGATGGCCAGCTCGACCGCCTCCCCCGCCCGGAGCCCGTTCACGCCGAGCACGCGCAGCGCCTCGCCGCCCGCGAGGGCCACCCGGTCCGGGGCGGTGGCGCGGCCGCGCAGCACGGTGGAGGCCCCGATGAACTCGGCCACGAACCGGGTCGCCGGCCGCTCGTAGATCTCGCGCGGGGCGTCGAGCTGCTCGATGCGTCCGCCGCGCATCACCGCGATGCGGTCCGAGAGGCCGAGCGCCTCGGCCTGATCGTGGGTGACGAAGATGGTGGTGATACCGATCGAGCGCTGGATCTCCCGTAGCTCGCCCCGCATCTCCTCGCGCAGCTTCTTGTCGAGCGCGGCGAGCGGCTCGTCCAGCAGCAGCACGCGCGGCTCGTAGACGAGCGCCCGGGCCAGAGCCACCCGCTGCTGCATGCCGCCCGAGAGCTGGGCCGGGCGGTGCTCGGCCCGCGTGTCGAGGCGCACCAGGGCCAGCGCGGCCCGCACCCGCCGCTCGATCTCGGCCCGGGGCGTCCGCCGCTCGCGCAGCCCGAAGGCCACGTTCTCCCACACCGAGAGGTGCGGGAAGAGCGCGTAGGACTGGAACACCACCCCGAGCCCGCGCTGGTGGGCGGGCCGGTCGGTGACGTCCTGGCCGTCGATCCGCACCCGTCCCGCGGTGGGCGGCACGAACCCCGCGATCAGGTTCAGGGTCGTGGTCTTGCCGCAGCCGGACGGCCCCAGCAGCGAGAGCAGCTCGCCCTCGTAGACGACCAGGTCGAGCCCGGCGACCGCGCGGATCCCGCCGTAGTCCCGAGTGCAGCCGGCCAGCTCCACCACCGCGCGCGCCATCACCGCCGTCTCATCGGTGCCCGCCTCACCGGTGATGCAGGAACACCCCGCCCAGGTCCAGGAACCGGTCGGCGAGCCAGACGATCAGGAAGGTGCCCACGATGAACAGCGTGGAGAGCGCCGCGATGGTCGGATCGGTGTAGTTGACCACGTAGGTGAACATGGCCACCGGCAGGATCTCGGTCAGCCGGGTCGAGATGAAGAGCGAGACCACGAACTCGTTCAGGGACACGATCACCGCGAAGAGCAGCGCGGCGAGCAGGCCGGGGCGCAGCAGCGGCAGCGTCACCCGCCGGAACGCGCGCCACGGGGTCGCCCCCAGGCTGGCCGCCGCGCGCTCGAGGGTGGGGTCGAGGTTGCGCACGCTGACCCACGCCGAGCGCACCACGAACGGCAGCACCAGCGCCACGTGGGCCGCGATCAGCACGCTGCGGCTGCGCAGCAGGCCGAGCGCGGCCCCCACGATGAGGAAGCCGAGGCCCGCCGCGACTCCCGGCACCACCAGCGGCGAGAGCAGGACCGTGGCCCAGAGCGAGGCCGCGCGCGGCCGCCCGCGCGCGAGACCGAGCGCGGCCGCGGTGCCGATGGGCATCGCGAGGGCCACCGCGCCCGCGGTGACCAGGAGGCTGTTCCACGCCGCGCGCTGGAACTGGGGATACGTGACGACGTTGACGTACCAGCGCAGCGACAGCCCGGTCGGGGGGAAGGACAGGATCGCGGTCGGGTTGAACGACACCGCGACCACCACGACGGTGGGCAGGGTCATGAACGCGAGCAGGGCGAGGACGGCCAGCCGGAGCATCAGGGGCTCCGGTCGGCCGGCGCGGTGAGCCGCCCCACCCCGGCGAGCAGGGCCATGGTCACCGCGAGCGCCACCACCGCGAAGGCCGCGCCCCCGGGCCAGTTGAAGGAGTCGAGCGCCAGGTCCCGGACCACGTTGGCGATCATCTTGACCCGGCCCCCGCCGAGCAGCTCGGGGGTGGCGAAGGCGCTCAGCGTCCAGGCGAAGACGATCACCGAGCCCGAGACGATGCCGGGCATGGAGAGCGGCAGCGTGACGCGACGGAACACGCGGGCCGGGCTCGCGCCCAGGCTGGCCGCGGCGCGCTCGTACGCCGGGTCGATGTGGCTGATCGCGGCGGCCAGCAGCAGGATCATGGTCGGCATCGAGAAGTGCACGAGCCCCACCAGCACCCCTCGCGGCGTGAACAGCATCGGCACCGGCCAGGTGACCACCGTGTTGCCCAGGACCAGCATCCAGGCGTAGGTCCGCACGATGGCGCCGGTGAAGAAGGGGGCGAGGGTCAGCACGAGGAGCGCCGAGCGCACGCGGGCCGAGGGCGTGCGGGCGAGCGCGTAGGCCACCGGGTACGAGGCGACGAGCGTGAGCGCGGTGGTGGCCAGGCTCAGCAGCACCGTGTCCCACACCGCGCCCAGGTACTGCCGGCTCATGATGCCGGTGAAGTTCGCGACGGTCAGCCCGCCGGTCTGCAGTGACCCCGGCACGAACTCGAGCACGCTGTAGCGCAGCAGCGCGGAGAGCGCGGCCGCGAACACCGCGACGACGAGCAGGGCCGGGGTCAGGAGCAGCCGCACCGCGCGCCCCGCGCTACTTTATCCACGCTACTTGACCCACTCTACTTGACGATGTTGGCGGTGAACCACTCGCGCCAGGCCGGCAGGTTCTTGGCCCGCACCTCGTCGTTGATGCTGTAGGCGCGCTCCTTCCACTCCGCCGGGGTCAGGAAGATGCCCGGCTGGCCGTGGTAGGCGGCGGGCACGGTGGCTCCGCCGTTCACCGGCCCCGCCTTGAGCGCCTTCGCGAGCTCGGTCTGGATCTCCTTGGACAGCGCCAGGTTGATGAACTGATGCGCCGCGTCCGCCTTCTTGGTGCCGGCCATCACCGACATGCAGTCGATTCCCACCACGCCCGGGAAGTCCTTGGGCTGGACCAGCTTGACCGCGATGCCCTGCTCCTGGAGGTGGTAGCCGTTGACCGAGAGCATCACCTGCACCGGCGCCTGGCCGGTCTTCATCAGATCCTGGCTCTGGGCGTCGGTCGAGTAGAAGGCCACGATGCTCGGCTTGAGCGCCTTGAGCCGCTCCTGGCCCTTCTGCCACGTGGTCTCGTTGCCGCCTTCCATCAGGGCCGCGATCGTGATGATGTGCGAGGGGTCGAAGTCGGGCATCGCGATCTTGCCCTTGAGCGAGGGCCTCCAGAGATCCGACCACTTCGTGATCTCCTCCTTCACCAGGTCCGGCCGGTACACGATGGTGTACACGTAGCTCCAGCCGCCCATCTGGTACTCGCTCCGCAGGGCCTCGCGCGCGGTCTCCTTGGCGTTCGGGAGCCTGGCCATGTCGAGGGGGGCGAAGAGCCCGTCCGAGATGTAGAGCCGTCCCACGTGGCTCGTGGTGAAGGTGATGTCCACGAGCGGGTTGCCCTTGGCCACCCGGGCCTTGGCGAGGCGATCGATGGTGCCGCCCACCTCGAACTCCACCGGCATGCCGGTCTTGGCGGTGAACGCCTTGCCGATCACGCGGTCCACGGTGTCCTTCCAGTTGCCGCCCCAGACGCTGACCACCAGAGAGTTCTGGGCGTGAGCGGTCGCGACGGGCAGGCACAGGGCGAGCAGCGATGCGACGACGAGGCGGGCGAGCATGATGGGTCTCCTATTCGTTCCGAGGTGTGGACCGAGGTGTGGGCCGAGGTGTGGGGCGGGGTATGGGCGGCGCGAGCGCCTGGGCGGCCGCCTCGATGGCCTCGACGATGAAGTGGTAGCCGGTGCAGCGGCAGAGGTGCCCGGCCAGCATCTCGCGGATCTCCTCGCGCGAGGGCGCGGGCCGCTCGCGGAGAAACGCGCAGGCGCTCATGATGATCCCGGGGGTGCAATAGCCGCACTGCAGGCCGTGCTTGGCCCAGAAGGCCTCCTGGACGGGGTGCAGGCCCTCGGCGGGGGCGACGCCCTCGATGGTGGTGATGCGCTGGCCGTCGGCCTGCACCGCCAGCATGAGACAGGCGCGGATCGGCTCGCCGTCGAGCAGGACGGTGCAGGCCCCGCACACCCCGTGCTCGCAGCCCACGTGGGTGCCGGTGAGGTCGAGGTCCTCTCGAAGGAAATCGGCCAGGGTCTGGCGTGCCTCCACCGCGCGCTCGTGCTCCCGGCCGTTGACGGTCACCCGGATCGTTCTGGTCACGTCGTCCCTCCGCATCGGGCCAGCGCGGCGACGAGCGTGCGCTCGGCCAGCGTGGCCGCCACCTCCCGCCGGTACGCCGCGGTGGCGTGGATGTCGGCGTCGGGCGCGAGCGCGGCGGCCGCCGCGCGGGCCGCCTCGGCGAGACGCGCGGGGGTCGGCGCCTGTCCCGGGAGCGCCTGCTCCACGGCCAGGCCGCGCACCGGCGTGCCCCCGGCCCCGAAGAAGGCGAGGCGGGCGCGGGCCACGGTGCCGTCGGCGGCGCGGGCGAGCACCGCCACCGCGCCCACCAGCGCGAAGTCGCCGTGGCGGCGCGAGACCTCCGCGAAGCCCCAGCCCGCGCCGGCCGGCGGCAGCGTGAAGCGCACCGCGGTGGCGACCTCGTCCGCGTCGAGCGCGGTGGTGAGCGGCGCGCGATAGAAGCGGTCGGCCGGGATCATGCGCTCGCCCCGGGGACCGCGCGCCACCACCACGCCCTCCAGGCACAGGAGGAGCGCCGGCAGCTCGGAGGCCGGATCGGCGTGCACCACGTTGCCGACCACGGTGCCGCGGTTGCGGATCGGCGGATGCGCGACGTGCCGGAGCACCTCCGCGAACAGCGGCGAGCGGGTGGCGGCCCACCGCTCGAGCGCGCGCTGCCGGACGAGGGCGCCGAGCTCGAGCATGCCGGAGGCCTCCCGGATGCCGTCGAGGCCGGGCAGGCGGTTGATGTCGACCAGCACCGTCGGCCGCGCGAGGCGGAGGGCCAGCATCGGGACGAGGCTCTGGCCGCCCGCCAGCACCTTGGCGTCGCCCCCGCCGGTGGCCATGGCCGAGACCGCCTCGTCGAGGCTGGCCGGCGCCACGTAGTCGAACGGGGCGGGTTTCACGCCTTCCCCAGCAGGCCCAGCACCACCGACGGGCCGAGCGGGGTGCGGGTGACGCGCACCCCGAACGGGGCGAGCGCGTCCTCCACCGCGTTGGCGATGGCCGCGGGCGGCGAGATCGCGCCCCCCTCCCCGATCCCCTTGATGCCGAGCGGGTTGCGCGGCGAGGGGTACTCGAGGTGAACCGTCTCGATGGGCGGCAGCTCCATCGCGGTGGGCACGAGATAGTCCATGAAGGTCCCGGTCAGGAGCTGGGCCTGCTCGTCGTAGACCATCTCCTCGAGCAGCCCGCCGCCCACGCCCTGCGCCACTCCGCCGTGGATCTGGCCCTCCACGATGACCGGATTGATCACCTTGCCGCAGTCGTGGGCGACCAGGTAGCGGCGGAGCGCCACCGCGCCGGTCCCGGTGTCGACGTCCACCACCGCCACGTGCACCGCGCTGGTGTAGGTCACGGTGGGCTGATGGTGATAGACGGTGGCCTCGAAGTCGAGCGCGGTGACTCCGGGTTTCGCGAAGGTGGGGATCGCGGCCCGGATCACGGTGGCCAGCGGGGTGGCCGAGCCGGGCGCGCCCCGCACCGCGACGGTGCCGTCGCTCACCTCGATGTCGCCGGGCGCCGCCTCGAGCAGGGCGGCCGCCGCGGCGACGATCTTCTCCTTCACCCGGCCGGAGGCCTCGTGGATCGAGCTGCCCGCGTTGACCGCGCTGCGCGAGGCGAAGGTGCCGACGCCGAACGGGATGGCCGCGGTGTCGCCCCCCACCACCGTCACCCACTCGAGCGGGATGCCGAGGGCGTCCGCCGCGATCTGGGCGAACGAGGTCTCGTGCCCCTGCCCCTGGGAGCACGCGCCGGTGGCCACCACCGCGTGGCCCGACGGGTCGAGGCGGACCGTGGCGCCCTCGTAGGGCCCGATCGCGGTGCCCTCCACGTAGCCCGAGATGCCGATGCCGCGATGGATGCCCCGCTCCCGCAGGCGCGCCTGCTCGGCGCGCAGGGCCGGATAGTCCACCGCGGCGAGCGCCGCCTCGAGCCCGGCCCGGAAGTCGCCGCTGTCGTAGACCAGCGGGTTGCCGTCGCGGTACGGGATGTGGAGCTCGTACGGCATGTCCGCCTCGGTCAGGTAGTTGCGCCGGCGCAGCTCGGCCGGATCCATCGCGAGCTCGCGGGCGAGGCAGTCGACGATGCGGTCCATGGCGAACACGGTCTCGGGGCGGCCGGCGCCCCGGTAGGGCGCGTTGGGCGTCTTGGTGGTGACCACGCCGCGGCACTCCACGTCGAGATTCGGCACCCGGTGCGGGCCCAGCAGGTGCGCCACCGTGTTGTAGGGCAGCACGATGCCCCACGAGTTGTAGGCGCCGAGGTCCACCCAGATGCGATCGCGCACCGCCAGGAGCGTGCCGTCGCGCCGGGCCGCGATCTCGATGTCGTGCACCTGGGCCCGCGCGTGGGCCGAGCCCATCATGTGCTCGCGCCGATCCTCGGTCCACTTCACGGGCCGGCGCGAGGCGATGGCCGCGGCGGGGATCAGCAGATCCTCCGGGTAGCCGTTGGCCTTGGTGCCGAAACCTCCCCCCACGTCGGGGGCCACGACCCGGATCTTGTGGGGCGGCAGGCCGAGCGCGGCCACCAGGCCCTGCTGGACGAAGTGGACCACCTGGGTGCCGTTCCACGTGGTCAGCGTACCGTCGCGCGCGTCCCACTGGGCGACCACCCCGCGCGTCTCGATCGGCATGCCGACGTAGCGCGGGATCACGAAGCGCTCCCGCACCCGGGCGTCGGCCTGGCGCAGCGCGCCCTCCACGTCGCCGAAGCCGGTCCTGAACGAGAGCGCGATGTTGTCGCCCCACTCCGGGTAGAGCACCAGCGCGCCCGGCTCCGCGGCGGCCAGCACGTCGGCCAGCACCGGCAGGGGCTCGTAGTCCACCTCGACCAGCTCACCGCCGTCCTCGGCCACCGCCCGGCTCGATCCCAGCACCATGGCCACGATCTCGCCCACGTGGCGTACCTCGTCGCGACACAAGGCCAGTTGACCAATCTGTTTCATAGTCACCGCCACCCGGGCCGACAGGCCGGGCGGGATCGCGCCGAAGAGCGGCAGCGGCTTCATCCAGCGCTCGAGGTCGGCGAACGTGAACACGTGGGCCACTCCGGGCAGGCGCTTCGCGGCCTCGGTGCGGATCGCGGTGATGCGCGCGTGGGCGTAGGGGCTGCGCACGAACGCGACGTGGAGCATGCCGGGCAGCTTGATGTCGTCCACGAAGCGGCCCTCGCCCCGCAGGTAGCGGGGGTCTTCTTTGCGGCGAACCGAGGCTCCGAAGTACTTGGCGCCCATCTTAGCGGTGATCTCCTTTAGGCTCCGGCGGACGACCGCTTACTTCCTTCAAGCTCTTCATCTGCGGGGGCCCAGAAATGGCCCCCGCACTCCCCCAGGCCGCGGACAACCGGCTTCCTTTTGGCCCCGCACTCCCCCACGCCGCGGACGACCGGCTTCCCCTGGCCATTCTTCAACCTCCGAGATAGGCCTTCTTCACGTGGTCGTTTTGCATCAGGTCCTTCGCGGGGCCTTCCAGGGTGATGCGCCCGGTCTCCATGACGTAGGCGCGGGCCGCGAGCTGGAGCGCCATGTAGGCGTTCTGCTCCACCATCAGCACCGTGGTGCCCTCGCGCTGGATGCCGGCGATGATCTGGAACACGGTCTCGGTCACGGTGGGAGCCAAGCCCAGCGAGGGCTCGTCGAAGAGGATCAGGCGCGGCCGGGCCATGAGGCAGCGACCGATGGCCAGCATCTGCTGCTCGCCGCCCGAGAGCGTGCCCGCGGCCTGCCGCCGCCGCTCGGCCAGGATCGGGAAGTGGCCGAACACCCGCTCCCGGTCCGCCGCCACCGCTGCGCCGTCGGTGCGCACGTAGGCGCCCATCAGGAGGTTCTCCTCCACCGTCATGTGCGGGAACACCCGCCGGCCCTCCGGGCAGTGGGCGATGCCGAGCCGCAGGATGTCCTGGGGCGCCAGGCGCTGGATCTCCTGGCCGTCGAACACGATGCGCCCGGCCCCCGCCCGCACCAGCCCCGAGATCGTCTTGAGCGTCGTGCTCTTCCCGGCCCCGTTGGCCCCGATGAGACAGACGAACTCGGCCGCTCCCACCGTGAGCGAGATGCCGTGGAGCGCGGTGATGCGCCCGTAGCCCGCGGACAGCCGCTCAAGCGTGAGCATGGGCTCCCGATCCGAGATAGGCCCGGATGACCTCGGGGTCGCGCTGCACCGCGGCCGGGTCGCCGTCGGCGATGAGCCGACCGTAGTTGAGCACCAGGACGCGATCCGAGATGCCCATGACCAGGCGCATGTCGTGCTCGACCAGGAACACCGTGATGCCCTGCTCGCGGATCCGGCCGATGAGGGCCGCCACCGCGACCTTCTCCGAGGCGGACATCCCCGAGGCCGGCTCGTCCAGCAGGAGCAGGCGCGGCCCCGCGGCCAGCGCCACGGCCAGCTCGAGCAGGCGCTGGTCGCCGTAGGAGAGGCCGCTCGCCGGCTCGGCGCGGCGCGCGCCGAGCCCCACGAAGTCGATCACCCGGTCGGCCTCCGCCTCGAGCCGCCGCTCCTCGGCGCGCACGCGGCCGCGGGCCAGCAGGGCCGCGCTCACCCCCACCCGCCCGCGCAGGTGAAGCCCGGTGAGCACGTTCTCCCGCACCGTGAGGCCGGGGAACACGCTCGTCTTCTGGAAGGTGCGCACGAGGCCGCGCGCCGCGATGCGGTGGGGCCGCCAGCCGGTGATGGGCTCCCCGTCGTGCCGCACCGTCCCCTGGGTCGGCCGCTGGAACCCGGTGATGACGTTGAAGGCCGTGGTCTTCCCGGCCCCGTTGGGCCCGATCAGGCTGGTCACGGTGCCGGGCGCGACCGTGAAGCTCACGCCCGCCAGCGCGGCGACGCCGCCGAACCGCACGGTGAGATCGTGGGCCTCGAGGGTCACGACGCGCTCCACCGGCGGCGCGCGGCGGGCACGATCCCCTCGGGCATGAAGAACAGCACGCCGACGAGCAGCACCCCGTAGAGCAGCATCTGCCACTGCCAGGAGGTGGCGGCGCGCAGCGCCTCCGGCAGCACCGTGAAGAGCACCGCACCCACGATGGGGCCCGCCAGCGTCCCCTTCCCGCCCGCCACCACCATGATCACCATGGTGACGGTGTAGGTGAAGAGAAAGACCTCCGGGCTCACGAAGCGCGTATAGTGCGCGTAGAGGCCGCCGCCGAAGCCGGCCATCGCGGCGCTGACCACCGCGGCCAGCACCAGGTAGTGGGTGCCGTCGATGCCCACCGAGGCGGCCAGCGTCTCGTTCTCCCGCAGGGCGACCAGCGCGCGCCCCACCCGCGACCGGATCAGGGCCAGGCACACCAGGTACGACAGCGCGACCGCGGCCAGCACCACGTAGTAGAAGGCGGCCTTGGTCCGCAGCGAGAGCGGGGGGAGCCCGGGCAGCGCGATCTCGAGCGGGGGGACGCCGGGCAGGCCGAGCGGGCCGTTGGTGAGGTCCATCCAGTTCACGCTCACCAGCGAGACACAGCCCGCGAACGAGATGGTCAGCAGCACGAAGTAGGCGCCGCGCAGCTTGAGCGCGAGCCGGCCGATCACGTAGCCCGCCGCGCCCGGCAGCACGACCGCGGCGAGGAGCCCGATCCAGGGCGACCACTCGAGCTTCACGGTGAGCAGGCCGGCGGCGTAGGCCCCGATGCCGAAGAAGGCGGCGTGGCCGAGCGAGAGCTGCCCGGTGTAGCCCAGGAGCAGGTTCAGGCTGAGCGCCAAGACCGCGAAGATGCCGGCCATGATCAGGGTGTGCAGGTGGTACGGGTTCCACACCCAGGCCGGCGCGGTCGCCGCCGTCGCCAGCGCGAGCAGCAGCGCGGCCCGGCTCATCCGACGCGCTCGGCGCGGGCGAAGAGCCCGGAGGGCCGCAGCAGCAGCACCGCCACGATCATGAGGAAGCCCACCGCGTCGCGGTAGCCGGAGGAGACGTAGCCCGCCCCCAGCTCCTCGGCCACGCCCAGCACCAGGCCGCCCAGCGCGGCGCCCGCGAAGTTGCCCAGGCCGCCTAGGATGACCACCGAGAAGGCCTTGAGCGAGGCGAGATCGCCCATGGAGGGATAGAGCAGGAACACCGGGCCCAGGAGCGCGCCCGCCGCCGCGGCCAGCCCGGCCCCGAACGCGAACGTGATGGTGTGGATGCGCTCGATGCTCACGCCCATGAGGGCGGCGGTCTCGCGGTCCTGGAAGGTGGCCCGCATGGCGCGGCCGAGCTTGGTGCGCGCGAGCAGGAGGTGCGCGCCCAGGATGAGGCCGCCCGACACCACGAAGACGAAGACGCGCAGCGGGGCCACCGAGACCGGCCCCAGCACCAGGGGCTCGGTCGGGAACGGGGTCGGCACGCTCTTGGCGACCCCGCCCCAGCCGAGCAGCTCCGCGTTCTGCATGGTGATCCAGACCCCGATCATGACCAGCATGACCGTGTCGATCGACTGCCCCCGGAGCGGGCGCAGCAGGCAGCGCTCGCACACCGCCCCGGCCAGCGCCCCCGCCGCGATGGCGAGCGGGATCGCGAGGAAGAAGTGGACGGAGGCGAGCGAGAGGGCGGCGAACGCGGCGTAGGCCCCCAGCGTGTAGAACTCGCCGTGGGCGAAGTTCACCACGTTCATCAGGCCGAAGACCAGCGTGAGCCCGATCCCGAGGAGGCTGTAGGTGGCTCCGAGCAGCAGGCCGTTCAGCAGATGCTGGAGAAGCTGATCCAAGCGCCCGCGATCGCCGCCCGTGCTACTTCTTCGCCGCGAACGCGGGCAGCGCGATCTTGCCGTCCTTCACCTGGACGATGAAGATGCTCGGCTGGGACTGGCCGCTCTCCTTGCCGGCCGGACCGTCCTTCTCGAACTTGATCGGCCCGTTGAGCCCCATCACGCTCACCTTCCAGAGCGCGGCCTGCACCGCCTTCGGGTCGGCCTTGCCCGCGACCCGGATGCCCTCCACCGCGGTGACCACGCCGTCGTGGCCCCGGAAGCCCTCGGTCAGCCCCTCGAAGGGATGACCGCGCTTGGCCCACTCGTCCACGAACGCCTTCGCGAGCTTGCCGTCCGGCATCGCCTCGGGGAACCAGGGCAGGAAGAACAGGATGTGGTACGAGCCCTCGGCCGCCGCGCCCGCCTGCTTGATGAGCTGGCTCGGCGACGAGCTGCCGCCGGTGGTGATGACCTTGACGGCGAGCCGCTGCTCCTGCGCCTGCTTGAGGACCAGCGTGATCTGCTCGACGCTCGTGGTCAGGAAGAGCGTGTCGGGCGCGTCCGCCTTGACCTTGGTGATCTGGGCGTTCATGTCGGTGGCGGCCTGGTCCATGTACTCCGCGGCCCCGACCGCGACGCCCGACTTCTTGAGGATGTCGCCGAACGCGCCGACCGCGCCGCGGCCCCAGTCGGTGTTGACCGCGAGGAAGTCGGCCCGCTTGATCCCGAACTCCTTCAGGTACTTCCGCAGGCCGAGGGCCTCCATCTCGCTGGGCGGGCTGATCCGGAAGATCCACGGATTGCCCTGCTTGGTGATGGTGGACGCACTCGAGGTCTCGACCACCATCGGCACGCCGTACTCCGCGAGCTTGGGCATGGCGGCCAGGGTCATCGAGCTGCCCCAGGCGCCCACGATGACCGGCACCTTGTCGCGCACGATCAGCTTCTCGGCGGCGGTGGCGGCCTCCTTCGGGTCGGACTTGTTGTCCTCGATCAGCAGCTCGACTTTGCGTCCGAGGACGCCGCCTTTTCCGTTGATCCAGTCGCGGGCGATCTCGGCGCCCATCCGGACGTAGTTGCCGGAGGCGGCCACCGGGCCCGACAGGGGCTGGATCACCCCGACCTTCACCGACTCCTGCGCCTGCGCGACCGGCGCGCCGACGGCGAACACGATTGCCAGCGCAACGGAAAGGGCTCGGATTGCTCGCGTCATGACCGATCTCCTCTGACCCTGCTCCTGTTGGCCCTGCACCTGTTGTGAGTTCGCGCCGCCACGCTGCGGTGGTTTTGGGAATCGCGCACTTATCCTACATTTCATGTCTCGTGTCAAATGAAAACCCGATTGACAACGCCGCCGGGCGCGCCAAGAATACGGCTCCATGCCGCCCGCCAGATCCTCGGCCCCCCGCGCTGCGATCGCCCCGCTCCTGCATGAGAGCCTCGGCGAGCGAGTATACCGGACGGTGCGCGACCTGATCCTGAGCCAGGTCTTCCCGCCCGGCTCCAAGCTCAACGTCGAGCAGATCTGCCGCGACCTCGGGGTGAGCCGCACGCCGGTGTGGGACGCCATGCGGCGGCTCGAGAGCGAGGGCCTGGTCAACACGGTGGCCCGTCACGGGGTCTTCGTGCTGAACTACGGCGCCGACCAGATCCGCGATCTGTTCGCGGTCCGGGGAGCGCTCGAGGCGCTCGCGGTCCGGCAGGCCGCGGAGAACCTGGACGCGCCGGCGCGCGCGGGCCTCGAGGCCACCATGGCCGAGATGGAGCGCTCGGCGGGCGCGGGCCTGATCGAGCAGTACTCGCGGGCCGCCATCGACTTCCACGACCGCACGCTGGCCGCGGCGCGGAACCAGGCGCTGAGCCGCCTCCTCGAGAACGTCTACGCCCAGATCCTGGTCCTCCGTCTCCGGTCGCTCTACCTGCCGGAGCGGGTCGAGTCGAGCGTGGCCGAGCACCGCGCCCTCTTCGAGGCGGTGATGGCGCGCGACGCCGAGCGCGGCGAGCGCCTGGCTCGCGCCCACGCCGACCACGTCCTGCAGGACGCGCTCGAGTTCACGCGCCGCGCCGAGCAGGACCGGTGACCGCACGTTCATGACCGGGCAGACGCTGGTGGTCGACGGCGGCTCGGTGTTCGTCTAGCGGCGGCCCGTGCACGCCACGGTCCCGGTGATCGACATCGCGCCCTCCGGGCCCCGCGCCCACCCCGCGGAGCGGGCCGCGGTGGTGCGCGCGATCGACGCGGCCTGCACCGACATCGGCTTCTTCACGATCGCGGGACACGGCGTCCCGGCCGCGCTGGTCGATCGCATGCTCGAGACCTCGCGCGCCTTCTTCGACCTGCCGGCCGCCGTGAAACAGCGGGTGGCGCGACCGCACCCCGAGCAGAGCCGCGGCTACATCGCGCTGGGGGCCGAGAACCTCTCCTACAGCCGCGGCGACGTCTCCACCACCGATCTCAAGGAGTTCTTCGCGATCGGGCCGGTCGACGTGCCCGACGAGGCCTACTATCGCCGCCCCGAGGCCTACCCCTCGTTCGCGCCGAACCTCTGGCCGGAGCAGCCCGCAGCGCTCCAGGAGGTGTGGACCGAGTACTACCGGACCATGGAAGAGCTGGCCGCCTCCCTCATGCGCCTCTTCGCCCTGGCCCTCGGCCTGCCGGAGGCCTTCTTCCGCGACAAGACCGACCGGCACATCAGTGGCATCCGCGCCAACCACTACCCGGAGCAGGTCGAGCCTCCCGCCCCGGGCCAGATCCGGGCGGGAGCGCACACCGACTACGGGGCGGTCACGATCCTGCTGCCCGAGAACGTGCCGGGGCTGCAGGTGCTGACCCGCCAGGGTGCCTGGGTCGACGTGGTCGCGCCGCCCGGCACCTTCGTCTGTAACATCGGCGACCTCATGCAGCACTGGACCAACGACCGCTGGATCTCGACCACGCACCGGGTGGTGAATCCCCCGCGCGAGGCCGCGGCGGGCAACCGCCGGCTGTCGATCCCCTTCTTCCACCAGCCCAACTACGACGCGCTGATCGAGTGCCTGCCCACGTGCTGCGGCCCGGACAACCCGCCGCGCTACGAGCCGGTCACGTCGGGCCAGCACCGGCTCACCAAGTTCCTGCGGGGCGTCGGCGCGGTCGCGCCGGGCCCGCGAGGCTGACCCCATGAGCGCAGAGACCACGCCCCAGTGGGACCGCTACGCGGCCGCGCTGCCGTCCATCGCCGCCGCGGTGGGGCGCACGCCGCTCGTGCGCCTGAACCGCATCACCCGCGACGTGAAGCCCGCGATCTACGTGAAGGTCGAGTGGTACGGGGCCACCGGCAGCCTCAAGGACCGCATCTACCTGCACATGTTCGAGCGGGCCGAGGCGCGCGGCGACCTCAAGCCGGGCATGCAGGTGCTCGAATGCTCCACCGGCAACGCGGGGATCGCCTGCGCCTGGGTCTCGGCGGTCAAGGGCTACCCCTGCACCATCGTGATGCCGGAGGGCATGAGCGAGGAGCGCAAGAAGATCATGCGCGCCTACGGGGCCGAGCTGGTCTTCACCCCGGGCGGCGAGAGCGACGTGGACCTCTCGCTCGAGCGGTTGCGCGGCATCCGCGACGCGGCGCCCGGGCGCTACTGGGTGCCGGGCCAGTTCGACAATCCCGACAACGTGGAGGCCCACGTCCTCACCACCGGTCCCGAGCTGTGGGCGCAGGCGGGCGGCCGCATCGGGGCCTTCGTGGACTCGCAGGGCTCCGGCGGCCTGCTCACCGGGGTCGGCCGGTACCTCCGCGGCGTCGACCCGGGCGTCAAGCTCTACGCGGTCGAGCCCGCGGAGTGCGCGCTGCTCTCGCGGCGCGCGTGGGGCCACCACGGCATCGAGGGCATCGGCGACGGCTTCGTCCCGCGCAACCTCGACGTCTCGCTGCTCACCGGCGTGATCACCACCACCACCGAGGAGAGCGTGGACATCGCCCGGCGGCTCGCCCGCGAGGAGGGCATCTTCTGCGGCATCTCGAGCGGCTGCAACGTGGCCGCCGCGCTGAAGCTGGCCCGTCGCCATCCCGAGCTGCCGTCGGTGGTGACGATCATCAACGACACCGGCCAGCGCTACTTCACCACCCCGCTCTGCGGCGAGGCCAAGCACGTCGACATCCCCGAGCGCGAGCATCCCCTCGACACCTACACCGTCGAGCAGCTCGACCGCTACCAGAAGACCTGGGAGGTCCTCGCGTGACCATCGCCCCGCGCGAGTACGACTTCGTCGCCGCGCGGCAGCGCCTCGAGGCCAAGCCCAAGTCGGCGGGCCCGAAGCTCGGCTCGCTGGAGGACGCGGTCGCGCGCGTGAAGGACGGCGATCACGTCGCCCTCGGCGGCTGTCTGTACTCGCGCACCCCCCTGGCCCTGGTGTGGGCCCTGCTGCGACGGCGGCCGACCCGCCTCACCCTCTCCCGCAACCTCATGTGCTACGAGGGCGAGTGGGGCATGGTGGCGGGCGCGGTCGACAAGCTCGTCACCTCCTGGATGGGCATCGGCCTCCCCTGGGGCCTCTCGCGCATCCAGCGCGAGTTCGTGGAGGCCGGGCGCGTGGAGTTCGAGGAGTGGAGCCACCTGGGCCTGGGGCTCCGCTACCGCGCCGCCGCGATGGGGATGCCGTTC
>Ga0070694_100000785_pt1 | contig 17755 bp, 20 predicted proteins | sample KBSK1251metaG_FD_65470 | JGI IMG/M metagenome (GOLD analysis project Ga0070694, IMG submission 65470) | Corn, switchgrass and miscanthus rhizosphere microbial communities from Kellogg Biological Station, Michigan, USA - KBS K1-25-1 metaG | ecosystem: Host-associated > Plants > Roots >... | reverse complement strand
GGCTCGTAAAATTCCCGGTAGCCGGGCAGGTAGGTCTTGGGCACCACCCCGAGCACCCGGCCCCGGCAGATCACGACCGCGCAGTTGTAGAGGAGCTGGTCGACGACCAGCGGCATCCCGATCACCGCCACGATGGAAGGATCCCGGGAGGCCTCCAGCACGACCGACAGCGCGCTCCGGGATGCCTCGAGCAGGGCGCCCTGGTGGAACAGGTCGTCGCAGGAATAGGCGGACAGGCACAGCTCGGGGAACAGGACCACCACCGCCCGGCGCTCCGCCGCCTGGACGATCAGGTCCGCCACCTGCCGGGCATTGAAGGCCGGGTCGGCCACCCGCACCGCCGGCACCGCCACCGCCACGCGAACGAGCGCGTGGTTGTAGAGGTTGAAGAAGTCCTCGCCCGGCCTCACGGGATGCCCGTCACCTCACGGCTTCGCGCTGGCCGCGCCGCGCCACCTCCTCTTCCGTGGTGCGCATCAGGAACACCGGGATCTTCGCCGCGCGGAGCACCGCCTCGGCCACCGACCCGAAGATCAGGCGGCCCAGACCGCCGCGCCCGTGGGTGGACATCGCGATGAGATCGGCTCCGGCATCACGGGCGGCCGCGACGATCTCCTGGGCCGGGTCGCCGCTGCGGACCTCGGTCGTGACGCGCACGCCCTTGTTCCGGAGCTCGATCGCCACCGGGGCCAGGTACTCCTGGGCGTCGATCCGCTCCGCCACGGGGTCCCCGGCCGGCACGTACGCCGCGCCCTCGACCACCACCGGCGGGAGGGGCTGGAGGACGCGGAGGAGGATCACCTCCAGGTCCAGAGGCCCGGCGATGTCCAGGATGAACGGGATGATGGTCTCGGCCACCAGGGAGCCATCGAGTGCTACCAGTGCGCGCCTGTACATGGTCGTCTCCTCTCGCAAGGGGTCTCGGGTCTATTTGAACTTCGCGATGGCACTCTGCAAGGCCGGCTTCAGCTCTTCCCACGCGCGGGTGGCCCCGGCTCTCACGTCCTCCCAGGCCGCGCCGGAGGCGTGCCTGAGCTCCGAGAGCTTCGCGGTCATGGCCTTGCGCTGGGCCTTCAGGTCGTCGGTCAGCTGTCTCGCGTCGGCCTCGGCCCGGCCGGCGCTGCGCCGGAGCGCCTCGATCTCCGGCTCCCAGCGGGCGAGCTCCGCCTCGATCTTCGCGCGGAGGTCTCGCAGCGCGGTACGCGCGCCCGCGGCGGGCTCGAGGGCCTCGATCTCCTTCGCCCACTTCTTGAGCTGGGCCGCGATATCGTCCCGCAGCTCGCCGATGTGGTCGTAGTACTCCTTCCGCACCTCGGCGAGCTCCTTCTCCGCGCGGGCCCGCAGGCGGTCGAGCTCGGCGCCCCACGCGCGCATCTGGGCCTCGATCACGCCGGGTGCTGCGTCTCGGTCTGTCATGGCATTGCGCTCCTTCCGGGATCCTCAGGCGGCCCGGTTGCCCCGCACCATCGTGAGCAGCTCGCGCTCGCCGAGCGTCGGGATGCCCAGGCGCCGCGCCGCCTCCAGCTTCGCGCCGGGCCGCTCGCCGACCACCACGTAGTCCGTCCTCGGCGACACCGAGCCGGTGACCCGAGCCCCCAGGCGCGCGAGGAGATCGACGACCGCGTCCCGCGTGAGCGCGGTCAGGGCGCCGGTCACCACGAAGGTCTTGCCCGAGAGCCGGCGAGCCGCCGCCCCCGTCCCGGGCTCGGTCATGCCCACTCCGGCCGCGGCCAGCCGCCGGATCGTCCGGCGATTGCCGGCGTCCGCGAAGAAGCCCGCGATCGAGCCGGCGATCGCCGACCCCACGCCGGGGATCGCGGCGAGCTCCTCGACCGGCGCCGCCGCGAGCCGGTCCAGGCTGCCGTAGCGCGCGGCGAGCAGCCGGGCCACCTGCTCGCCCACGAGCCGGATACCGAGGCCGTTCAGCACGCGCGAGAGCCCGCGCCCCCGGGATGCGGCGACCGCGCGGACCAGGTTGTCCGCCGACTTCGGTCCGAAGCCCTCGAGCCCCGCGGCCTGCCGGGTAGTCAACCGGTAGAGATCGGCGAAGTCGCGCACGAGGCCGCGGCCGACCAGCTCGGCGATCGTGGCGTCCCCGAGGTGCTCGATGTTCATGGCACGCCGGGAGGCGAAGTGACGCAGTCGCTGCTTGAGCTGGGCCGGACACGCGCTCCCGACACAGCGCCAGTAGGCCTCGCCCCTGGCGCGGAGGGCCCGGGCCCCACAGGCCGGACAGCGCCGGGGGAAGCGGAAGGGACGGCTCCCGTGCGGGCGCCGGGACCCGACCACCTGCACGACGTAGGGGATCACGTCCCCGGCCCGCTCGATCAGCACGGTGTCACCGACGCGGACGTCCTTGCGTCGGACCTCGTCCTCGTTGTGGAGGCTCACGTTGCGGATCACCACGCCGCCCACCTCGACGGGGGCGAGCCGGGCCACCGGGGTCAGGACCCCCGACCGGCCGACCTGCACGTCGATGCCGCGGATCACGGTGGTCGCCTGCCGGGCCGGGAACTTCAGCGCGACCGCCCAGCGCGGATGGTGGCCGGTCGCGCCGAGGCGCTCCTGTTGCCGGAGGGCGTCGACCTTGATGACCACGCCGTCCGCCTCGTACTCGAGCCGGTCCCTCGCCGCCTGGAGACGTCGCCCATAGGCCAGGCCGCCCTCGATGTCCCGCACCCGGCGATTGCGCGGATTGGTGTGGAAGCCGGCCGCGGCGAGCGCCGCCAGCGCGCCCCACTGGGTCTCCACGTCGAGGCCGGGGGCGTAGCTCAGCTGGTAGGCGAACAGCTCGAGCGGCCGCTCGGCGGTGACCGCCGGGTCCTTCTGCCGCACCGATCCGGCCGCCGCGTTGCGCGGGTTGGCGAACGTCGCCTCCCCCCGCTCGCCGAGCCCGCGGTTGAGCCGGGCGAACGCCGCGCGCGGCATGAAGACCTCGCCGCGCACCTCGAGCTCGGCGAGCGCGCCGAGCGGGCCCCGGAGCCGGGCCGGAACGCTCGCGATCGTCCGCAGGTTCGCGGTCACGTCCTCGCCGACCCGCCCGTCGCCCCGCGTGGCGCCGCGCACGAGGCGGCCGCGCCGGTAGAGCAGCGCGACGCCGAGCCCGTCGACCTTCGGCTCCGCGACCCAGCCCACCGTCGCGCCGGGCAGCGCGCGTCGCACCTGGGCCTCGAAGGCCTCGACCTCCTCGGCGCCGGTCACGCTGTCGAGCGAGAGCATCGCGACGCGGTGCTCGACCCGCGGGAACGGCCCCGCGGGCGCCCCCGCGACGCGCTGGGTCGGACTGTCGACGGTGACGAGATCGGGAAATGTCGCCTCCAGCCGGTGGAGCTCGCGCACCAGCGCGTCGTACTCGGCGTCGGAGACCTCCGGCCGGGCCCGCTGATAGTACAGGCGGTCGTGGCGGGCGATCGCCGTGCGGAGCCAGGCCGTCCGCCGAGCGGCCGCGGCGTGATCGCGCCCCCGCCCCTCGCCGGTCATCGCCCGTGCGCCCTTCGCGCCGCGCCCGCCGGCTCGGCGTGCAGCCACGCCAGCAGCTTCGGCAGCGGCCAGGTGTTGACGACCTGACGTGGCTCGGTCCAGCCTCGCCGCGCGGTGGCCACCCCGAGCTCCATCCAGCCGAGGTGATCCAGCATGTGGGTGTCGGTGGAGACCGCCACCATGACGTCCAGCTCGTGAGCCCGCCGGGCGTGGATGTCGCTGAGATCCAGGCGGTCCGGATACGCGTTGATCTCCACCGCCTTGCCGTGCCGCCGGGCGGTCCGCAGCACCTCGTCGATATCCAGCGCGTAGGGCTCGCGCTCGCCGATCAGGCGCCCGGTCGGGTGACCCAGCACGTGCAGGTGGGGGTTGGCCAGCGCCCGGCAGATCCGTCGCGTCATCTCGGCGCGCGACTGCTTGAAGGCGGTGTGCACGGACCCGATGACGAGATCGAGGTCGGCCAGGACGCGGTCCGGATAGTCGAGGGTTCCATCCGGGAGGATGTCGCACTCGCTTCCCGCCAGCACGGTGAGCCGCGGGTGCCGGGCCTGGACCGCCCGGATCTTCTTGACGTGCGCGGCGAGCTCCTCGGCGGTGAGCCCGCCGGCCACCCGCGTGGACTCGCTGTGGTCCGTGATCGCCACGTACTTGTAGCCCCGCCGCTCGGCCGCGGTCACCAGCGCCTCGATGGTGTGGTGGCCGTCCGTGGCGTTGGTATGGCAGTGCAGGTCGCCCCGGATGCCGTCGAGCTCGACGAGGTGCGGGAGCTTTCCCCGGAGCGCGGCCTCGATCTCCCCCGCGTCTTCCCGGAGCTCCGGCGCGATCCACGGCAGGCCGACCGCCGCGTAGACTAGGGCCTCGGTGGCGCTCACGAGCCGCCGGCCGGTGGACGCCTTGAAGACGCCGTACTCGGAGATCTTCAGCCCCTTCTTCACGCCCATGTCCCGGATGTGGATGTTGTGCTGCTTGGATCCGGTGAAGTACACGAGCGCCGCCCCGAAGCACGCGGGCTCGACCACCCGCAGATCCACCTGGATGCCTTCCCGGTGCCGGATCGAGCCCTTCGTCGCCCCGCGCTCGAGCACCTCCGCCACCTGGGGCAGGCCGGCGAAGGCCTGCATGACCGCGGCCGGCTTCGTGGACGTCACGAGGATGTCGATGTCGCCCACCGTGTCCTTCATCCGGCGGAGGGAGCCGGCGAGGCTGATCTGCCGCACGGCCGGAACGCGCTCGAGCGCCTCGACGAGCTCGCGCCCCAGAGGCAGGGCGTGACCGAGCGGCATCCGCTCCTGCCCGCCGCGGACGAGCCGGATCCCCTTGAGGATGTTCTGCTCGGTCTTGGCCTGAATGCCGGGCAGGCCGCGGAGCCGGCCCTTGCTGGCCAGCTTCTCCAGCTGGCCGATCCCCTTGATGTGCTGCCGCTGGTACAGCAGCCGGGCCGTGCGGGGCCCGACACCCGGGATGTTCATCAGCTCGACGACCCCGCGGGGGATTCCCTTGCTCGCGGCCGCGATCTCCTTGATCTTTCCGGTCTCGAGGTACTCCCGGATCTTGCCCGCCAGATCGGCGCCGATCCCGGGGATGTCCTCGAGGCGGTCCTCGCGGGCGACGGCCTCCACGTCCTCGCCGAGCGACTCGAGGTTCTGGGCGGCCCGGCGATACGCGCGGATGCGGAACGGGTTCTCGCCCTGGAGCTCGAGGACGTCGGCCATGAGCTCGAACTGCCGCGCCACCTCGAAGTTCTTCATCCCGGGCAATGGAGTGCATGCGCGATGCCGTTGAGGAAAGGCCAGGAAAATCGATGGCCTGGTGATCTCGCCGCCTCGCCCGAGATCGGCCCGGCGAGGCGCCACCGCCTCTCGTGGGTCGGCCGCGCCACGCCTGGTCTTCTCGGGCCGGGCGTGGCAAGCTGCCGGAGCCCCATGTCCACCGTGGCCACCTGCCTGTCGCGCGCCGGCCGACTCGTGTACTTCATGGCGCCGGCCTACCTCGCCAACATGACCCCGCCCCTGGTCCGCTACTGGAGGGGATGGAACCGGCCGATCAGCGAGCGGTGGCTCGGCGGCCACAAGACCGTCGTCGGCTTCGGGGCGGGCGTCCTCGCGGCGGTCGTCGTCACGCTCGTCCAGTCGCGCATCGCCTGGCCGGACGGGCTCGTCGCGTACGACCACTGGATCGCGCTCGGTCTTCGATTCGGCGCCGGGGCCATGGGGGGCGATGCCGCGAAGAGCTTCGTGAAGCGCCGACTCGGCATCGCCCCGGGCAAGCCCTGGATCCCGTGGGATCAGGTGGACTTCGTGCTCGGGGCGCTCATCCTGGTCGGGGGCCAGGCGGCCCTGTCGTGGGCCGACGTGGCGATCGTCCTGCTCCTGAGCGCCGCGGGACATATCCTGGTGAGCCACGTGGCCTACTGGATCGGGGTGCGGGACGTGAAGTGGTAGATCCGGGAGGGCCTAGCCCTTCTTGACCTTGGGCTTGGTGACCCCCCACAGCACGCGCGGGCCCTGGGCGGCCTGGTGAATCGTGGTGTCCTTGCGGAAGGCGGCGCGGGCGCTCTTCATGCGGCGCGCGACGCGTGGAGCGACCACCCGGGTCTCGGGAGGTCGACCCGCCTTGCTGGAGCGAGACGCGCCCCTCTTCGCCTTTGCCATCGCGTCCTCCTGTGCCCTGCCGCTACCACATGTAGCCGCCGACGAACTCGGCGACCTTGCCCTCCATCATGAGGGCCTTGAGCACGTCCTGCTCCGTGAGCAGGCCGACGAGACGCCCGCGCTCGATGACCGGCAGGCTGCCCACCCGGCTCTCGAACATGATGAGGGCCGCGGAGAGCACCGGGGTCTCCGGAGCCGTCGTGACCACCGCCCACGTCATCACGTCTCTCACCCGCAGGTTCTCCAGGGTCTCACCCAGCTGCCGCGCGAGGCGACGGGCCCGGACCGAGAGGTACTCCTGCACCGCGGGAGCGAAGGCGGCGTGCCTCAGATCGCGATCGGTGACGATCCCCATCAGCGTCCCCGCGTCATCCACGACCGGCAGGTGACGAACGTGCTTGGTGCGCATGACGTCGAGCGCCGTGCCCACGGCCGCTTCCGGGTCGATCGTGACCGGATCCTTGGCCATCACTTCCCTGACCTTCATCTTGTGCTCCCTTCGCCGGACCGAACGTTTGGTGCTGCGGGTCCGCCGGGCTCGGGCCATGGCTCGATTCTCCCTCCATATCTCCAAGCTGCAACCGGCCTGCCATTTCCCGACGATCACGACCGCTTCTGAACCGGGAGCTTAGCCGCGGTTCGCCCGGGCCCGCTGGGTCTGCGGCTCCCCGGCTGAGGCGTTCCGGCCCCAGCGCTCACGCGCTCGGTGGGCTGGGGATCAGGCCTTCGCGCATGAGGAGCGCGACGGCCTCTCGCGCCTCCCGCATGGTCCTGGTCGCGTCGGCGTACAGGCGCTTCCAGTCCTTCGACACCAGGGCGACGCCATCCTCCTGGGCGGCGACGCCCGCCGCGGCCGCCACCCGGGGGAAGACGTCCCACTCGTCCATGCGCGGCAGGATGTCCTCGTCGTGGATCGATCGGGCCTCGGCGAAGCGCGCCAGCTCCCGCGCCACGCTCCGCGCCATGCCGTCGGTGATGGTCCGGGCACGGACGTCGAGGGCGCCCCGGAACAGCCCCGGGAAGACCAGCGAGTTGTTGAGTTGATTCGGAAAATCGCCCCGGCCCGTCGCGACCACCCGCGCGCCGGCCGCCCTGGCCTCCCACGGCCAGATCTCCGGAACCGGATTCGCGCACGCGAACACGATGGCGTCGCGCGCCATGCCCCCCACCCACTCGGGCTTGATGATCCCCGGCCCGGAGGCCGAGAAGGCCGCGCAGACATCCGCGCCGCGCAGGGCGTCGGCGATGCCGCCGACCAGATTGTCAGCGTTGCTCTCGCGGCACACGCGCCACTTGTCCGGGAAGCGCGCCCGCTCGGCCTCGATATCGTGCCGCCCCCGATGCAGGATGCCCGTGCGATCACAGGCCACGATGGCGCCCGGCTCGACACCGCTGGCGGTCAGCAGCCGATATCCCGCGACGTTCGCCGCGCCCATGCCCACCATCACGATCCGCGCCCGGCCCAGGTCCTTGCCGACGACCTTGAGGGCGTTCAACAGCCCGGCCAGGAGGCAGGTGGCCGTCCCCTGCTGATCGTCGTGCCAGACGGGAATGCGGAGCTCCCGGCGGAGCGCGTCGAGCACGCGGAAGCACTTGGGCTGGGCGATGTCCTCCAGGTTGATCGCCCCGAAGGCGGGCTCGAGCAGCTTGACCGCCCGCACCAGCTCGTCGGGATCCTTGGTCGCCAGGCAGATCGGCACCGCGTCGACTCCGCCCAGGTACTTGAAGAGCATCGCCTTGCCTTCCATGACCGGCAGGCTGGCCTCGGGCCCGATGTCGCCGAGGCCGAGCACCCGCGTGCCGTCGGTCACGATCGCGATCGAGTTGCCCTTGTTGGTGTGGACGTACACCTGCTCGGGATCGGCCTGGATGGCCCGGCACGGGGCGGCCACCCCGGGCGAATACCAGATCGCCAGGTCCGACAGGCCACGGATCGCGCACTTCGGCATCACCTGCATCTTGCCGCGGTAGAAGGGGTGGAGACGCAGGGCCTCCTCCGCCGGCTTCGTCGCCCGCGCGAGCAGCTCGTCCGTCCCGGGAGCCGGCGTCGGCTTCATGGTCATCGCTCAAGGTCTGCAACTCGACTGCCAGACGACAGACCCACAATCGCGGCCACTTACGCCGTGACCATCGAGGCACCCGCGCCCCAGCTGAGGCAGTGGCTCCCCCGGCTCGAGCCGGACGACAGGCTCGGCGGGAGATCGCCTGGCCTGCGCTCGCCAGCACTTGACGGCAAGGCACGGGGCTTGCTCACGCTTCGAGCATGAGCTATCGGTTCACGCGCGTCTGGTGCCAGGCGTCGGTAGTGGTGGGGACGGGCGTGATCGTGGTGACCCTGCTCTTCGCGACCTGGCTCGGCTTCTCGGGCGAACCCGAGCTCGAGCGCTTCGCCTCGGCGGCCCGCATCCTGACCGGCCTGATCCTGAGCCTCGCGGGCCTGGTCATCGGCGGCACCATGATCGTGGCGGGCCAGCTCGTCTCCGTGCTCCTCGACCAGCGCGAGCTCCTGGTCGAAATCCATCAGGCGCTCGCCACGGGAGCCAATCCGACCATGGAGGTGGCCGGGCCGCCCTGACGGTCACCCGGGTATCACGCCGCTCCTATCCCACGACGGCCCGAATGACATCGGTCGCCGTGACGATCCCGACCACCCGCCCGGCGTCGGCCACCGGCAGGGCCCCGAGCTTGTGGTCGTGCATGATGCGGGCGGCCTCACGGATGTCGGCGTCGGGCCGCACGGTGACCACGGCCCAGGTCATGATCTCGTTGACCCTCAGATGCCCAAGGGTCCGGGCCAGCCGGTCGGGCTCCTCCTCCAGGCACCGCCCGAGGATCACCAGCCGCAGATCATGGTCGGTGACCATCCCGATGAGCCGGCGGTCGCTGTCGAGGACCGGGAGATGGCGCACCTGCCGTGAGCGGATGATGCTCCAGGCATCCGCGACCGTCGCGTCGTGGCCGATCGTGACCAGCGGGCCGGTCATGAGGTCTGCGACCCGCATCGCTCGCCCGGTGGTCAGGCCTCGGCCCCCCAGCGGCCCGGGAACGAGATCACGCCCTCGTCCAGCATCCGGACCACCGCCTTCAGGACATCGCCGGCCGCGAGCATGCCGATCACCCGATCGTGCTCCACGACCGGCAGGGCCCCGATCTTGTTGGCGTGGATGAGCTGCGCGACCTCGCGCAGCAAGGCGCCCGGCTTCGTGGTGATCACGCCCCAGGTCATCACGTCCTTGACGGTCTGGGTCCGGAGCGTGCGATCCAGGTCTTCGAACGCGTCGCGGAGGGCGGGGTTGAGAATCGCCTGGCGCAGATCGCGGTCGCTCACGATGCCGACGAGATGCCCTTTGTCGTCCAGCACCGGGGCGTGGCGGATGTTCCGGCTCCGCATGGCCTTGACCGCGGCCCCGACGAGCATCCCATCGCGGAATGTCACGGCCGGGCGAGTCATGACATCGCGCACCCGCACCGTTCCCTCCGGCCAGCTGGCCTCTTCGAGCTCGCGCCCCGCCCTCCCCGGGCGCTTCGGGTTCCTGGTTCGTACGTCTCGCGTGATGGCTCTCTTCGGGTGGGTCATGGGACCTCCTCCTCGATCGACCTTGTCGAGCTCGTATCGGTGCAACCGGCCTGCCAGGCAGGGATCGTTGTCGATCCAGGGTCTTGGCCTCGAGTGGCCCGCGCTCCGGCTCCCTACTCGGGGCAGTGCCGCCTCAACTGAGGCGGCACCTCCCGCCCAGCGGAGGCCTCGATGCCTCGCTCGAGGTTCGCCGGCGTGCCTTTGCAAGGACTTGAGCGGAGGGCACAAAGCTTGCTGACACACGACCGGGGAGGGCAACGTGATGCGTTATCGATTCACGCGCAGCTGGGGTCAGGCGTCGGTGGTGGTCGGTGGGGGCGTGTTCTTCGTCGCCCTGCTCGTCGCGTGGTGGCTCGGCTTCTCGAGCGACGAGGGGTTCGAGCGCTTCTCCCCGGCGGTACGCATCCTGGCCGGCCTGGTCGTGAGCCTCGCCGGCCTTCTCGTGGGCGGGACCATGATCGTGGCGGGACAGCTCGTCTCCGTGCTGCTCGACCAGCGCGCCTTGCTGTCCGATATCCGCGAGGTGCTCACTGAGAGGGCCGGCGCGGGCGAGAAAGCCCTCGGTCGGTGACAGGAGAGAGATCGATGCGCTGTGTGAGATGGACCGCCATACCGGTGATGCTGCTGGCCGCGGCGCCATTCCTGGCGGGGTGCGCCTCGGGCCGTATCGCGTGGGAGAAGAGCGGCGTCACCCAGGCTGAACGAGAGCGGGATGAGAACGCGTGCCTCCGGGCCGCCATCACCGCGAATAGTGGCGGCGGCCAGCTGCTCGCTCCCTACTGCATCGATCGGGACGTCTATACTCGATGCATGGAGGGGAAGGGCTATACCGTCCAGTCCGAGTGAAGCGATCGGCGTCTCCGGTCGACGCGCGTTCATCCTGAGGGGGGTAGGTCTGGCCGCGAGCCTCGCCTGGCCGCCGCCCGGCGGCGCGGCGGGCGCGGGTCCCGCCGAGCAGCTCAGGGGCGCGATCGACCGGGTGCTCCGGGCCCTCGAGGACCCCGCCCTCAAGGGGGAAGGCCGCGCGGCGGAGCGCCGTCGCGCGGTGAGGCAGATCGCGGACGAGATCTTCGACTTCGAGGAGACCGCGCGCCGGGCCATGGCCCAGCACTGGCGGACGCTCACCGAGGCCCAGCGCAAGGAGTTCGTCGAGCTCTTCAGCGATCTGCTGGAGCGCACCTATACGTCGAAGATCGAGCTCTACGGCGGGGAGCGGATCCGGTACCTCGCCGAGCGGATCGAGGGCGACTTCGCCACCGTCCCCACCCAGCTCATCACGAAGAAAGGCACCGAGGTGCCGATCGACTACCGGATGCTCAGGCAGGGGGACCGCTGGCGGATCTACGACGTCAGCATCGAAGGGGTCAGCCTCGTCGCCAACTTTCGTACGCAGTTCAACACCGTCATCCGTACCTCCTCCTACGACGATCTCGTCAGGAGGCTGCGGAGCCGGAGCGAGGAGGCGCGGCCGTAGGCCATCGCCCGACCTGCTCCGGCGGGTCAGGCGGGATGCGACCAGTACCGGACCCGTCCGACATCCACGTGGACGAAGTCCGAGTCCGGGTAGTAGCCGACCCCACCGGCGCGGAGCGCCTCGGCGGCGTTGCGCAGGGTTGGCAGCGGCCGCCCCGGGATCCGGATGTCGACGGCCATGCCCGAGACGTGAAGGCTGGTGGGGGAGACACCGCCGGTGGTCGACGCGAGCATGGCATTGGACGCCGGCGAGCGGTAGCCGGAGATGACCTCGAAGGCCTCGCGGGTATCCAGTCGATCATGGAGGTCGTCCAGCAAGGCCAGGAGCCGCCGATCGATCGGGTGCACCGCGTTGGTGCGATGGTCGCGAAGGAGCCGGTCGATCTGGCTCAGGCCCTCGCGCACGTAGCGGCCCGCCGCCCAGTACGTCGCCCGCACGAACTCACCCGTGTGCAGATTGCGGAACGCAAGCGTCCGCACATCGGAGGCCGCGGCGGCACGCCGGGTCGGCACGATCAGGGCGACCGCCCCCCCGATGCCGGACCGCAGGAACCGCCGGCGCGCCCTCTGCCGATCATTCATCCCGTTCAACGCGAGCCCTCCTCGCCCAGCGCGGCGGCCAGACGCCGGTCGCGTCCGTAGACGTCCTCCCGGAACTGAACCTGCCCGTCCGGCTCCACGAATGCCGTCCAGTACAGTATGTACACAGGGAGGGGCCGGGTGACGGGAATTCGCTGGGTGTCGCCGGCCTCCAGCGCGTCCTCGAGCCGAGACCGGGTCCACCCCCGAGTGTCGTCCTCCAGGACGTGGAGGGCCAGGTCATCCGCCCGCTCCACCCGGATGCATCCGTGACTGGCGGTCCGCACCGGCCGCGCGAACAGGGCCCGGGTCGGCGTGTCGTGCAGGTAGACGTCGAAGCGGTTCGGGATGTCGAGCTTGATCCGGCCCAGCGGGTTGTCGGGCCCGGGCTGCTGCTGCAGCCGGAACGGGAAGCGATCCGCGGCGATCGCGGCCCAATCGATCGCGAGGCCGAAGGGATCGCTCTCCCGCCGCTCCAGCACCACGATGTCGTTCTCGGCCAGGTACCGGCGATTCTCGCGAAGCCGGGGCAGGATCTCCTCGGCCGCGATGGAGGTCGGCACGTTCCAGCGCGGATGGAGGATGACCGCCTCCACCCACCCCTGCACCACCGGCGTCGGGTGCCGGAGATCGCCGACCACGACGCGCGAGGTCAGGACCGGGCGGCCGTCCACGACGACGTGGAGTCGCGCGTCGGGGGCATTGACCACGATGTAGTGGCGCCCGAGATCCCGCGGAAGCCAGCGCCACCGCTCCAGGTTCAGAACGATCTGCCGCATGCGGTCGGCCACCGGGACATTCAGGGCCTGGACCGTCGCCGGGCCCACGACCGAGTCGACCGCGAGCCCGTGGCGAGCCTGGAAGCGTCGTACGGCTTCGGCGAGCCGGTCGTCGTAGCGGACGTCGGCGCTTCGCGGGACGAGCTCGTCGTCGGCCGCGAGGCGGGTCCGGAGCGCGGCCACCCGGCCTTCCTCGTCCCCCGGCTTGAGGTAGGTCCCGGGCGGCACCGGGGGCCACCCGCCCCGGGCCGCGAGCGCGCGGTAGCGTGCGAGCGCCGTGACGAGGGCGCGGTAGTCCGGTCCCGGCGGCGGCAGCGACGCCAGCATGGCGGCGAAGCCCGCCGGCTCGCGCAGCGCCCGCGTCAGGGCCCCGACCGCGTCGAAGCGCGGCGCGACGAACCCCCAGTCGGCCTCCCCGTATCCGGCCGGCCGCCGGCCGGTCCGGATCTCGGTCGCGTAGCGGACGAACGCGTCGGTCAGCAGCAGCTCGCTCTCGGTCGCGCTCCGCGCGCTCCCATTCGTCCGGCGTGCCCGGATCGCCTCGAGGTGGTAGCGCCCCGGGTCGAGCCCCTGGGTATCCGCGCGCTCGAGCGCCTGCAGGAGGAGCGCGGCCCGCTCCCGGCCGCCGTCACCCGCATCCCACGCGGGCGAGAACTCGCGGGCCCGGTAGAACCGCCCGAGCGCCCGCGCATCGAGCGATCGCCCCGCGATGCGGAGCCCGTCCGGGCTCGTCAGGAGCCGGCGGATGTCGCTCCGGCTCACGGCCCCCGCGGCCGGCTCGATCCCGGGGGCCAGGCGCGCGACGCCGAGCAGCGCGATCGCGATGATCGCCGCCCCGCCGACGCGCGTCCAGGCGGCGATCCGCCCGGCCGGGCGAGTCATCGCGGTCCGGATCGGACGGCGGCGTGGCGCGCCAGGAACGCGTCGACGACGGACCCGAGGGTGGGATCTCCGGCCTCGGCGAACTCGTACCGGGCGCGGACCACCGGCTTCTCGAGCGTCAGCAAGGCGGCCAGGTCGAGCGGGGTGGCCGCCACCACGACGTCCGCGGCGGCGCGGTCGATCGTCTCGCGCAGCCCCCGCAGCTGTTCGGCATCGTACCCGACCGCGGGAAGCACGCGGCCGATGTGGGGATACCGGGCGAAGATGTCCCGTACCCCCGGCGTCGCGGAGTCGCGCGGGTCGACGATGGCCGCGGCGCCGCCGCTGGTGGCCGCGACATAGCCCGCCCCGTAGGACATGCCCCCGTGCGTGAGCGTGGGCCCGTCCTCGACCACCAGGACCCGGCGGCCCCGGACCGCCCCGGGGTCGTCCAGCCGGACCGGCGAGGCGGCCTTCACGATGACGGCGCGAGGATTCAGCGCCCGGGCCTCGTCGATCACCGCCTGCACGTTACCGGCCGGCGCGGCGTCCACCTTGTTGACGACGACCACGTCCGCCATGCGCAGCACCGCCTCGCCGGGATGGTAGCCGTCGGCCTGCCCGGGCCGGAGCGCGTCGGTCATCACGATGTGCAGGTCAGGCTTCACGAACGGGAAGTCGTTGTTGCCGCCGTCCCACACGATCAGGTCGGCCTCCTGCTCGGCCTGGCCGACGATCGCGGCATAGTCCACGCCCGCGAACACGACGTGCCCGGCGGCCAGGTGCGGCTCGTACTCCTCGCGCTCCTCCGCGGTGCAGCGTGCCGCGTCCAGGTCGGCCGGCCGCGCGAACCGCTGCACGCGCTGGCGGTCGAGATCGCCGTACGGCATCGGATGCCGTAGCACCGCGACCCGGTTGCCGCGCTCCCGGAGACGCCGGCCGAGCCAGCGGGCGGTCTGGGACTTGCCGCACCCGGTGCGGATGGCCGAGATGGCGATGACCGGGACGCGCGCCGGCAGCATGGTGCGGTCGGGGCCGAGCAGCGCGAAATCCGCGCCCGCGGCCAGCGCCCGCGAGGCCAGGTGCATCACCGCGGCGTGCGAGACGTCGCTGTACGCGAACACGACGCCGTCCACCCGCTCGCGCCGGCAGATCGCCTCGAGGTCGGCCTCGTCCTCGATCGGGATGCCGTCCGGATACCGCGGACCGGCCAGCGAGGCGGGGTAGCGGCGATCGCTGAGCCGCGGGATCTGGGCCTGGGTGAACGCCACCACCCGCACGCCCCGGTCGTCGCGGTAGACCACGTTGAAGTTATGGAAGTCGCGGCCCGCCGCGCCCAGGATCACGATTCGCGTGGACATGCCTCACCAGAGCAGGAGATCGTTCTCGGCGGCCTCGGCGTCGACGCCGTGCTCCTTCCTGAGTCCGGCCAGCACGTCCCGCTCGGTCAGGATGCCCACGAGCCGCGCATCCGCCACCACCGGCAGGCTGCCGATCCGCCGCTGGAACATCGTGAGCGCCGCCTGGGCCACGGGGGTGTCCGCGGTCGTCGTCACGACCGACCAGGTCATCACGTCCCGCACCCGCGGCGCCTTCGCCCGGTGGGGTGGGCAGCCGGTGTGCTCGCCCAGCATGGGCACGAACGCCGCGTGCCGCAGGTCGCGATCCGTCAGCATCCCCAGCACGTGCTCGGCCTCGTCGACGACGGGAAGATGTCGGATGCCCTGGGTCCGCATCAGCTCGGCCGCCTGCTTGACCGGCGTGTCGAGATGGACCACCGTCGGATGCTTCGTCATCACGTCGCTGACCTTCATGGCGTCACGCGTGGGCCTTCTCGGGCACGGCGCCCGGGTTCAAGATCGCCCGCAGCTCTTTGCCCATCCGGAAGAACGGGGTCTTCCGCGCCGGGACCTCGACGGTCGCGCCGGTCTTCGGGTTCCGCCCCGTGCGGGGACCGCGCTGTCGCACCGCGAACGTGCCGAGCCCCCGCAGCTCCACGAGCTCCCCCTTGACCAGGGCCTGGACGATCCGCTCGAACACCGCGGTGACGACGATCTCGCTCTCCTCGGGCGTGAGACCGGCGACGCGGGCCACTTCCTCGATCAGGTCGCTCTTGTTCATGGCCACCCCCTCTCAGTGGAAGCGTGCAACTGCGCTGCCATGCCAGGCCGACCCGGAACGCCTGTGATCCTGGATGCTTACGCGGAGTCGGGCCGGGGCCCCGCTGGGGCGGTCCCTCCCCAGATGAGGCGGGAGATCCCCTTGGACGATCAGCCGAGACGGGTCAGCTCGTCTCGCGGAGACCACTCGAAGCGCACGCGCCGGCCTGCCCGGTACGCGTCGACACCGCGGCCGACCTGCACCGTCCCGATCACCGCGGCGGGGATCCGGCGGCGACGGAAGGACGCGAGCAATCGCCCGGCCCGCGGCTCGGGTATCGTCAGCAACAGCGCGCCGGACGCGATCAGGCCGAGTGGACGGAGCCCGAAGCGGGCGCACAGGCGCGCCGTGTAGGGGTGCACGGGCACGCGGTCGAGGTCGGCGACCAGGCGCCGGCCCGAGGCGGTGGCCAGCTCGAAGAGCGCCGCGGCGACTCCGCCTTCGGTCGGGTCGTGCATCGCGGTCGCCCCGGCCCGCGCGGCCAGCCGGGCCTCGCCGACCACCGAGATGCCGGGGCGATGATGGAAGCGCGCCGCCCGTCGTTGGCCGCCGACGCCCAGCGCCGCTCGGGCCTCGCGGGCGAATCGCCGGGCGATGATCGAGGTGCCCTCGATGCCGGCGACCTTGGTCATGATGACGAGGTCTCCGACCCGGGCGCCGGCCGCGGTCACCAGGGCGTCCCGCGGCACCAGCCCCTGCATGTCTCCGGCCACGATGGGCTGCCTCACCGCGGGGGAGATCTCGGTGTGTCCCCCGGTGACCGCGATGCCAAGCCCACGAGCGCTCCGATCGATGTCCCGGAAGATCCGCTCGACGGTCGCCGGGGTGGTGCGAGGCGGCACGATGATCGTGGACTGGAACCAGGCCGGGCGTGCGCCCATCACGGCCACGTCGTTGGCGTTGACGTGAACCGCGTACCACCCGACTTCCTCGGCGGTGAACGTGACCGGGTCGCTCTTCAAGATGAGGTACTGCGAGCCGAGGTCGATGACCGCGGCATCGAGCCCGAAGGCCGGCCCGAGGACCACGCGACGGTCCGGGGCTCCGCGAAAGCGGAGCAGGCGTCGCAGCGCCGCGGGCGGCAGCTTACCGGGAAGCAGGGCCATGGGGCCGTGGGGGCATGCGACTTGCACGATCGGATCGCTCATGGAGCCAGGGTCCATCGCCGAGCAGGGTCGGTCGGTGACCGTCTTCCTGTGCGGAGACGTCATGACCGGGAGGGGGATCGACCAGGTGCTCCCTCACCCGGGCGACCCCCGCCTCCACGAGCCGTTCGTCCACGACGCGCGCGAGTACGTGCGGCTGGCCGAGACCGCGAACGGCCCGATGCCGCGCCCGGTGGACCTCCAGTACATCTGGGGCGACGCGCTCGACGAGCTCGCGCGTCTCGCGCCGGACGCGCGCATCGTCAACCTGGAGACCAGCATCACCGGAAGTGACGATCGCTGGCCGGTCAAGGAGATCCACTATCGGATGCACCCGGACAACGTCGGCTGCCTCACCAGCGCCGGGATCGACGTATGCGCGCTCGCGAACAACCACGTGCTCGATTTTGGGCACGCGGGGCTCCGGGAGACGCTTCGAGCCCTCGCGCGGGCCGGCATCAAGACCGCGGGAGCGGGCCTCCACCTGGCCGAAGCCCGCGAGCCCGCCCTGGTGGAGATCTCCGGGGCCGGCCGCCTCGTCGTCTTCGCGCTCGGAGACGAGACGAGCGGCATCCCCGCGAGCTGGGCGGCGACCGACGATCGACCGGGTGTCGATCTCTTGCCCGACCTGTCGGAGGGAACTGCCGGCGCCATCCTCGAGCGGCTCCGGCGGGTGAAGCGAGCGGGGGACGTCGTCGTCGTGTCCATCCACTGGGGAAGCAACTGGGGCTACGAGGTCCCCCGAGGGCAGCAGCGCTTCGCCCACTGGCTGCTCGACGGAGGCGTCGACATCGTGCACGGGCATTCCTCCCACCACGTCCGGCCGATCGAGATCTACCGGGGCAAGCTCGTCCTCTACGGCTGCGGGGATTTCCTCGACGACTACGAGGGCATCGCCGGCTACGAGGAGTTCCGCGACGATCTGACCGCGATGTACTTCCCGACGGTCGAGCCCGCGACCGGCCGTCTGCAGAGCCTCCGGCTGACGCCGATGCAGATCCGGCGCTTCCGGGTGACCCGGGCCACCCCGGCCGATGCCGGGTGGCTCGC
>Ga0070694_100000783_pt1 | contig 17788 bp, 15 predicted proteins | sample KBSK1251metaG_FD_65470 | JGI IMG/M metagenome (GOLD analysis project Ga0070694, IMG submission 65470) | Corn, switchgrass and miscanthus rhizosphere microbial communities from Kellogg Biological Station, Michigan, USA - KBS K1-25-1 metaG | ecosystem: Host-associated > Plants > Roots >... | reverse complement strand
GGGCTCGATCAGCCCCTGGTGATCTCCGCCGGGGTCTGCGGGGCCCTGGCCCCCGAGCTCCAGACCGGAGACCTCGTGCTCCCCGAGAGCGTGATCGGCCCCTCGGCGGAGCGCCTCAACGTGACCCCGACCGCCTACGCCCGCGCCGCGGGGCTGGCCCCCGCCGCCCGACACGGCACGCTCGTGACCTCGCGGGACGTGGTCGCGACCGCTCCCGCCAAGCTGGCGCTCCGCACTCGGACCGACGCGGTCGCGGTGGACATGGAGTCTTCCGTGATCCTCACCTTCGCGGCGGGCGCCGGGTGCCCGACGCTGGTGGCGCGCGGTGTCTCGGACGCGGCGGGGGAGAGCGTGCCGGCGGAGCTGATCGGCCTCGTCACCGAGGCGGGCAAGCTCCGCACCGCCCGCGCGCTGGTCCTCTCGGTCACCCGGCCGCACGTGCTGCCGCGGGCCCTGGCCCTGCGCCACGCCACCCGGCGGGGGCTCGGCGCGGTCGGGCGTCTGCTCGCCGCGTTCGTCGCGTAGCCCGACCGTGGACGCGCTCGTCACCGGCGGCACCGGCTTCGTGGGAGCGAACCTCGTCCGCGAGCTGATCGCCGGCGGCCACACCGTGCGCGTGCTCGCCCGGCCGGGCGGCGACCGGCGCGCGCTCGAGGGCTGCCGGGTCGAGCTCCTCGACGGCGACCTGCTCGACGCGGCCTCGCTGCGGCGGGCGGTGGCCGGCGTCCGCCACGTCTACCACGCGGCGGCCGACTACCGGCTCTGGGCGCCGGACCCGCGCGTGCTCTATCGGGCCAACGTGGACGGCACCCGCCACCTGCTCGAGGCCGCGACCGAGGCGGGCGCGGAGCGCATCGTCTATACCTCCACGGTGGGAGCGGTCGGCATCCCCAAGGACGGCACGCCCGGCGACGAGACCACGCCGGTGTCGCTCGCCGACATGGTCGGCGCCTACAAGGCCTCCAAGTTCCTGGCCGAGCGCGTGGCCGACGAGTGGGCCGCGCGCGGGGCCCCGGTGGTCATCGTCAATCCGTCGGCGCCCATCGGGCCGTGGGACGTCAAGCCCACCCCGACCGGGCAGATGATCGTGGACTTCCTCGACGGCAGGATGATCGGCTCGGTCGACACCGGGCTCAACGTGGTCCACGTGCGCGACGTGGCGCGCGGGCACATCCTGGCCGCCCAGAAGGGCCGCGCGGGCGAGCGGTACATCCTGGGTCACGAGAACCTCTCGCTGCTCGAGATCTTCCGCATGCTCTCGACGTTGACCGGGGTGCCCGCCCCGCGCTTCCGCGTGCCCTACGCGGTGGCCTGGACGGCCGCCGCGGCGATGGAGGGCGTGGCCCGCGTCACGCGCCGGCCGCCGCGGGTGCCGCTCACCGCGGTGCGCATGGCCCGCAAGCGCATGTTCTTCAGCGCCGACAAGGCCGTCCGCGATCTCGGCCTCCCCCAGACCCCCGCCGAGACCGCCCTGGCCGACGCGGTCGCCTGGTTCACCGCCCGCGGCTACCTCCGCGCGCGGCGGCCATGAACGCGGGCCAGTTCGTCTCGCGCCTCACCCGCAAGAGCCGCTCGAACTTCTTCTACGCGTTCCTCTGCCTGCCGCGCGCCCAGCGCGAGGCCATCTACGCCTGCTACGCCTTCTGCCGCATCGTGGACGACGCGGTGGACCTGGGCCAGGATCGGGCCGCCCAGCGCGCGGAGCTCGCCCGCTGGCGCGAGGAGATCGCGCGGGTGTACGAGGGGCGGGCGGAGCATCCGGCCGGCCAGCGTCTGCAGGTGGCCCTGCGCCGCTTCCCGATCCCGCGCACCGCGCTCGAGGAGATCATCGCCGGGGTGGAGATGGACCTGGACCATCCGACCTACGAGACGTGGGACGCCCTGTATCCCTACTGCTACCGCGTGGCCTCCGCGGTCGGGCTCTGCTGCATCGAGATCTTCGGCTACGCGGATCCCCGGGCGCGCGAGTACGCGGTCAATCTGGGCATCGCGCTGCAGCTCACGAACATCCTGCGCGACGTCCAGGTCGACGCCCGCGTGGGGCGCACCTACCTGCCCCAGGCCGACCTCCGGCGCTTCGGGGTCACCGGGGAGGACCTGGCCCAGGGCCGCCACACGCCGCAGTTCGTCCAGCTCATGGCCTTCGAGGCCGGGCGCGCCCGCGAGTACTACCAGCGCGCGTGGGCCGCGCTGCCCCCGGGCGACGCGCGCCGGCTCTTCGCGGCCGAGATCATGGGGCGGACCTACTTCGCGCTGCTCCGGGCGATCGAGGCGCGGCGCTTCGACGTCTTCGGCAGCCGCGTGACCGTGCCGACCCCCCGCCGGGCCGCCATCGCGCTCCGCTGCTGGCTCGCCTCCCGCTGGCCCCGGTCGTCCGCGGCCCGCCCGCCCGCAGCATGACCGCTCCCGACACGTCCGCCGACCGGGGGAGTGCGGGGGCCATGTCCGGGCCCCCGCAGCTGAAGAGCCTGAAGCAGTACACGGATGACAACACGAGCCGAAAAGCCTGAAAAGGTAAACGGATGACACCCCGCCCATGAAAGCCGCAGTCTGCGCCGGCGGCGTCATCGAGCTGCGCGAGTGGCCCGAGCCCGCGCCCGGTCCCGGGGAGCTCCTCCTGAGGATGCGGGGCTGCGGGCTCTGCGGCTCCGACCTCCTCAAGGTCACGGCGGCCGCGCCCGCGCCGGCGGTGCTGGGGCACGAGGTGGTGGGCGACGTGGTCGCGGTGGGCGCGGGCGTCCCGCGCTTCGCGCCCGGCGACCGGCTGGTGGTGGCCCACCACGTCCCGTGCTTTTCCTGCCACTACTGCCGTCGCGGCAGCCCGTCGATGTGCCGGCACTTCAAGCGGATCAACCTGGACCCGGGCGGATTCGCCGAGCTGGTGCGCGTGCCCGCGCCCAACGTCGAGCACGCCGCGTTCCGCCTGCCCGCGGCCATGGCGGACGAGACCGCGTCGTTCACCGAGCCGCTCGCCTGCTGCCTGCGCGCGGTCAAGCGGACCGGCATCGGGCCCGGGGATACCGCGCTCGTGGTGGGCTTGGGGTCGATCGGCTGCCTGCTCGTCCAGCTCCTGGCCCTGGCTGGCGCGTCCGCGGTCCTGGCCGACGACGTGCTGCCCGCGCGGCGCGCGCTCGGCCGCCGCGCGGGCGCCGTCGTTCCCGACGATGCGGCGGCCCTCGACGCGGCGGTGGCCGAGGCCACCGACGGGCGCGGAGTCGACTGCGTCGTCATCACCGCGGGCGGCGCCGCCGTCCTGCCGGGCGCGGCGGCCCGGGTGCGCGACGGCGGCGCGCTGCACTACTTCGCGGGGGGCGGGGGCGAGAGCCTGCCGCTGCCGCTCGGCACGCTCTACCATCGCGAGCTCACGATCGGCGCCACCTACTCCTCGTCCCCGGCCGAGCTCGCGGAGGCGTTCGAGCTGCTGGCCCAGGGCCGGGTCCGGATCGACGGGCTGATCAGCCATCGCCTGCCGCTCGAGCGGCTGGGCGAGGGGGTCGAGCTGATGCGCCGGCACGAGGCGGTGAAGGTCTACGTCACCCCCTAGCGCGTCACCGCCCCGGATGCGAGCGCAGGTCTTCCACGGCCCGGGTGACCTCCGCTTCGAGGAGATCCCGGCTCCCGAGCCCGAGCCGGGCGGCGTGGTGGTCCGGGTGGAGGCCGCGCTCACGTGCGGCACCGACGTGAAGACCCTGCGGCGCGGTCACCCGGTGATGATCCCCCACGTGCCCACCGTCTTCGGCCACGAGCTGGCCGGGGTGGTGACCGCGGTCGGCCGCGGCGTCTCGGCGATCCGGGAGGGCGATCGGATCGTCGCGGCCAACTCGGCGCCGTGCGCCCAGTGCCGGCTCTGCCTGGCGGGCCGGCCCAACCTCTGCGAGGACCTGCTCTTCGTCAACGGTGCCTACGGCGAGCAGATCGCGCTGCCGCCCCGCCTCGTCGCTCGCAACGTCGTCCCGATCGGGCCGGGGCTCCGCGCCTCGTGCGCGGCCTTCGCCGAGCCCCTGGCGTGTGCCCTGCTCGGCATCGAGCGGGGCCGCGTCGAGCCGGGCATGACGGTGGTGGTCTTCGGCCACGGCCCCCTCGGCTGCCTGCTGGCGCTGGCCGCCCGGCAGCGGGGGGCCCGGGTGGTGCTCGTGGGCAAGGCCGGGTGGCGGCTCGACCGCGTGCGCGGCATGGGCCTGGGCGAGTGTGTGGACGCCCTCGCGGTGGAGGACATGGCCGGGTGTCTGCGGGGCCTGACCGGCGGTCGGGGGGCGGACGTGACGGTGGACGCGACCGGCCGTCCGGAGGTGTGGGAGCAGGCCATAGATGGGGTGGGGCGGGGAGGCACCGTGGTATTGTTTGGAGGTTGCGCCCCGGGCACGTCCGTGCGGGTGGACACCCGTCGGGCCCATTACGAAGAGCTCACGCTGGCGGGGGCCTTCCACCACACGCCGGGCCTGATCCGACGCGCGGTGGAGCTGCTCGAATCCGGGGCCATCGATCCGGGGCCGCTCGTGACCCACCGCATGGGTCTGGCGCAGGTGAGAGAGGCACTGGCGATGATGGAGCGCGGTGAGACCATGAAGGTACTGGTGGACCCACAGCGATGATCAAGACCGGACCGAACCGAGGCCGATGGCAGTGGGTCGCCCTGGCCGCGATGGCGGTGCTGTCCCTCGCGCGGCCCGCGCCGGCTTACGATCCCGAGGTCACGTTCGCCCGGGGCACGACGATCTTCGGGCTGCAGGTGGGCGGCGGCGCCGCGAACAACGTCGAGGGCCACCGCACCGTGAGCGACATCTCGTTCATCACGGAGACCCCGCGCCTGTCGTACCTCTTCTTCGCGCCCTTCGGCTCGGGTCTGCTCCGGAGCGCCTTCGAGCCCGGGCTCGAGGGGTGGTTCCAGCAGTACCTCTCGCCCCACTCGGCCACCGCCCAGGGCCTCAAGCTGACCGGCCGCTACCACTTCATCGGGCTCGGCCGCCTGGTCCCGTACCTCGAGGCCACCGCGGGGGCGGGGGGCACGAGCCTGCGAGTGCCGGAGATCGACTCCACGTTCACGTTCGTGCTCGAGGCCGGCGCCGGCCTCTCCTACTTCGTCACCGATTCCCTCGCGCTCAACGCGGGCTATCGCTTCCAGCACATCTCCAACGGGCACACCTCCGACCCCAACCGGGGCTTCAACTCCGACTCGGGGGTGGTGGGCGTCTCGTACCACTTCAAGTGAGGTGACGGGTATCATGACCACGCTGCCACTACAGCAGATCGTGCTCGCCGGCCCCCGCGGGTTCTGCGCCGGGGTCGACCGCGCGATCGACATCGTCGAGCTCGCCCTCCAGGTCTGTCCACCTCCGGTGTACGTGCGCAAGGAGATCGTGCACAACCGCCACGTGGTGGAGGCCCTGCGGGCCAAGGGCGCCCACTTCGTCGACGAGCTGGACGAGGTGCCGGACGACGCCACCGTGATCTTCAGCGCTCACGGCATCTCGCCCGCGGTGCGCGCGGAGGCCGAGCGGCGCGGCCTGCGGGTGATCGACGCGACCTGCCCTCTCGTCACCAAGGTGCACCTCGAGGCGGTGCGGTACGCGCGCGAGGGCTACTCGATCATCCTGGTCGGCCACGCCGACCACGACGAGGTGGTGGGGACCATGGGCGAGGCCCCGGAGCGCATGTTCCTGATCGCGCATCCGGAGGACGTCGACCGGCTCGAGGTGCAGGACCCCGACAAGGTGGCCTACCTCACCCAGACCACGCTCTCGGTGGACGACACTCGCGACTGTATCGAGGCGCTGCGCCGCCGCTTCCCCAAGATCGTGGGACCGCCCAAGAACGACATCTGCTACGCGACCCAGAACCGCCAGGCTGCGGTGAAGAAGGTGGCGGGGGCGGTGGACGTGCTGCTGGTCATCGGCGCGGCCAACAGCTCCAACGCCAACCGGCTGGTCGAGGTCTCGACCGTGATGGGGACGCCGTCGTACCTGATCAACGACAAGAACGACATCCGGCCGGAATGGCTGGAGGGGACCGGCCGCATCGGCGTCACCGCGGGCGCCTCCACCCCGGAGCATCTGGTGACCGAGGTGGTCGAGGAGCTGCGCCGCCGGCGCGGGTCGAACGTGCAGGAGGTCCACGTGGTCGAGGAGGACGTCCGCTTCGGCCTGCCGCGCGAGCTCGAGGACATCGCCCGCGCCGCCGGCAAGACGCTGCCCCCGCGCGCCGGCGCGGTGGCGGTGAGCGGCTAGGCCCGTGCGGCTCGTCACCTTCCGTCGGGGGCGGGGAGAGCCGAAGCCGGGCGCGCTCTGGCAGGAGCACGTGCTCGACCTGGGCGGCCTCGCGAAGGACCTGGCGGTGCAGCGGGGAACGGTGCGCCGGGGGCGGGGCGGCTTCCCCCGCACGATCCTCGAGATCGTGCAGGGCAGCGAGGCGGTCCGGGCCCTGGCCCGCGAGGCGGTCGAGCACGGCCAGCGGCTCGTGGGCCAGACCGCGGCGGAGGACCTGGCGCAGCGACGGCTCGCCTACCCGCTCAAGCGGGTGCGGCTGCTCGCGCCGATCCCGTCCCCGAGCCGGAACATCTTCTGCCTCGGCCGCAACTACGCCGACCACGCGGCCGAGCGGGGCGCGGCGGCGCCCGAGCATCCGGTCTACTTCACCAAGCCGGCCACCGCGGTGGTGGGGCCAGGCGACGACGTGGTGCACCACGCGATCACCAAGGAGCTCGACTACGAGGTCGAGCTGGCGGTGGTGATCGGCACCGGTGGGTGCGACATCGCGCGCGCCGACGCCCTCAAGCACGTCTTCGGCTACACGATCATCAACGACGTGACCGCGCGCGATCTGCAGAAGCGGCACCAGCAGTGGTTCAAGGGCAAGTCGCTCGACACGTTCTGCCCGATGGGGCCGGTGCTGGTCACCGCCGACGAGCTGCCCGACCCGCAGGCCCTCGCCATCTCGCTGCGGGTCAACGGCCAGCTCCGGCAGTCGAGCCACACCTCCAAGATGATCTTCCCGGTGGCCCAGTGCATCGAGGTGCTCTCCCAGGGCATGACGCTCCTGCCCGGCGACATCATCGCCACCGGGACCCCCGAGGGCGTGGGCGCGGCCACCGGCAACTTCCTCAAGGCGGGCGATCGGATCGAGGCGGAGGTCGAGCACATCGGCATCCTGCCGAGCAAGGTTGTCCGCCCCTAGCAGCGCCCCGATCAAGCTGTACGATTCGTACGCGCGCCGGAAGAACGATCTTCCGTCCCCGCCGGGCCCGATCGGCATGTACTTCTGCGGCCCGACCGTGTACCAGCGCATCCACATCGGCAATGCGCGCCCCTTCGTCCTGTCGATGTGGCTCCGGCGGTGGCTCGGGCTGCGCGGCTACCGGGTGACGCTCGCGGAGAACGTCACCGACATCAACGACAAGATCTACGAAGCCGCGAGGCGGCTCGGGATCGGCAGCGCCGAGCTCGCCCGGCAGGCCACCGGCTGGTACGTCGAGGACACCGACCGCCTCGGCCTCGGCCGTCCCGATGTCGAGCCGCTCGCCTCCGAGGCCGTCGCGGACATCGTGGCGCTCACCCGGGAGCTCATCGCCCGCAGGCTCGCCTACGAAGCGGGGGGAGACGTGTACTTCCGCGTGGCGCGCGTCGGCGACTACGGTCGGCTCTCGGGCGCGCGCCCGGACGACATGACGGCGCAGGAGCCAGGACCGCTCAAGGAGGATCAAGGGGAGGAAGCCGCACGAGGACACCTGGTGGGAGTCGCCCTGGGGGCGCGGGCGGCCCGGATGGCACATCGAATGCTCGGCGATGGCGGAGAAGCACCTCGGCGTGGAGTTCGACATCCACGGCGGGGGACTCGATCTGCGCTTCCCCCATCACGAGAACGAGCTCGCCCAGTCCCGCGGCGCCGGGCGCCCGTTCGCCCGCACCTGGATGCACAACGGCATGATCGAGCTCGGCGCCGAGAAGATGTCGAAGTCCATCGGCAATATCGTCTCGCTCCGCGAGGCGCTCGACCGATGGGGGCGCGAGACCGTCCTCGTCTTCTTCCTCGGCGGGCACTACCGGAGCGCGCTTCAGTACTCCGACGGCACCATGCAGGCGGCGCGCGCCCAGGCCGACGCCTTCCGCCAGGCCTTCCGCGTCGCGGCGGCGCGGCCGAGCGGTCTCACTTGGAACAGCTTCGCCGACGCGCTCGACGACGACTTCGACACACCCCGGGCCCTCGCCGTTCTCTGCGGCTGGCGCGCCTCCGGCCAGCTCGACCTCCTCGCGCGCGGCCTGGACGTCTTCGGGCTCGCGATCGACACGCCGGGTGCCGTCGCCCCGGCCGACGCTCGCCGCCTTGTCGAGGCGCGTCGGGTGGCTCGGGCACGCCGGGACTACGCCGAGGCCGATCGCCTTCGGGCCGAGATCGAGCGGCTCGGCTGGGAACTGCAGGACGGCGTAGACGGCGACCGCCTGATTCCGAAAGTCCGACGAGGCGGGAGATTGCGGGGTAGCCCTCCTCCGGGCTAGCATGCGGCCTCGGGAGGGCGCGCGCATGCGGACGGCGATCGAGGGCGGCTGGGTGGTGGCGTGGAGCGGGCGCGGCCACGAGGTGCACGAGCAGGGGACCGTCGTCTTCGAGGGCGACCGGGTCGTGCACGCGGGCGGGCCCTACGCGGGGCCGGTCGACGCGCGCATCGCCGCGCGCGGCAAGCTGGTCTCGCCGGGCTTCATCAACACCCACGTGCACACCGCGGGGCCCGGGGGCGACTACCTCCTGCTCGACATGGCCAAGAACGACTACCGCACCGCCAACTACATGTCGTTCGCGGCGCCGCTCAAGGGCAAGATGGCCCCGCCGCCCGCGGAGGCCACCGCGGTCCTCCGCGCCTTCGTGTTCCTGCACGCGCTCAAGAACGGCACCACCACCGTGATCGACGTGGGCGGCCTGCGCGGGGACTGGGAAGGCTACGCGCGCCTCGTGGACGACCTCGGGGTGCGGGTCTACGGGGGGCCCCCGTTCCGGGACCGCGACACCTACATGGACCCGCAGGGGCGGCTCACCTACGAGGAGGACGCCGCGGTGGGCCGGGCGCGCCTGCAGGAGGCGGTGGACTTCGCGCGCAAGTTCGACGGGGCGGCCCAGGGCCGCCTGCGCGCGCTCTTCAACGCGGCCCAGGTCGAGACCTGCAGCGAGCCGCTCCTGCGAGCGGGCAAGGACGCGGCGCGCGCCATCGGCGCGCCCATCCACACCCACGCGGGGGGCAACCTCGTCGAGTTCCAGCGGATCATGGACGAGTACCGCAAGACCCCGGTCCGGTTCCTCGCCGACATCGGCTTCCTCGACGAGCGCACGCTGCTGGGGCACGTGGTGTTCACCACCGCGCACGACTGGACGCGCTACCCCTTCGGCGACGACCTGCGCCTGCTCGTCGAGCGCGGGGTCACGGTGGGCCACTGCCCGTACAAGTACGCGAAGATGGCGATGACCCTCCGCTCCTTCCAGCGCTACCTCGACGCGGGGGTGACCCTCGCCCTCGGCACCGACACCTTCCCGCTCGACATCGTGGCCGAGCTGCGCTGGGCCTCGATCCTCGCCAAGGTCACCGACGCCAACTACCAGGCCGGGATGGCCCGCGACGTGTTCAACGCGGCCACCGTCGGCGGCTGCCGCTTCCTCGGCCGCGAGGATCTGGGGCGGCTGGCCCCGGGGGCCAAGGCCGACATCCTGCTGATCAACCTCGACCACGCGGGCGGGCCGGTCTACGCGGACCCGATCAAGGCCCTGGTCGACTCCGCCTCCGGGCGCGACGTGGACACCGTGATCGTGGACGGCCAGGTGCTGGTGCAGGGCGGGCGCGCCACCCGCGTGGACGAGGACGCGGTGTACGCGGGTGCGCGCGAGGCCACCCGGCACTACTGGAGCCGGGTGCCGGCGTGGCGCTGGGACGGTGCCTCCGTGGACCAGATCGTCCCACCCGCCTTCCCGATCCACCGGGCCGCCGCCTCCTCGTGAGCCCTCCGCCGTGACCAAGCGGCAGCGGGTGACCGCGGCGCTCCGGGGCGAGCCGGTCGACCGGCCCCCGCTCGCGTTCTGGATGCACGACTTCGCCGCCGAGAACTCGGCGGAGGGCCTGGCCGACGAGACCGTGCGCCTGCACCGCGCCTTCGACTGGGACTTCCTCAAGCCCCAGTCGCGCGCGCAGTGCTTTGCGGAGATGTGGGGGCTCACCTATGCCCCCTCGGGGGAGAAGGCGCGGCAGTACACCGTCACCTACGCGCCGGTGGCGACCGCCGACGACCTCGCCCGGCTCCCAGTCGCCGACCCCGGCTCGGGCGCGCTCGGCGAGCAGCTCGCCGCCCTGCGGCTGATCCGGGCCGCGGTCGGCCCGGACGTGCCGATCATCTGGACGGTGTTCGCCCCCCCGATGATCCTGCCGATGCTGGCGCGCGGCGGCCGCGAGCAGGCCCTTGGCTTCCTCCGCGAGGCCCCCCGCGAGACCGCGCGGGCCTTCGACGTGATGGCGGACACCCTCGCCGAGTACGCGCGGCGCTGCCTGGCCGCGGGTGCCGACGGCCTCTTCTACGCGACCAACGTGGCGACGCGGGCGCTCATGAGCGCGGAGGAATGCCGTCGCTGGCAGCGGCCGTGGGACCTGCGCATCCTGGCCGCGGTGGAGGGCGCCCCCTTCAACCTGCTCCACGTCTGCGGGGCGGGCATCCACTTCGAGGAGTTCGCGGACTACCCGGTGACCGCGCTCTCCTTCGCCACCGGGCCCGGCAATCCCGGCCTCGCCGCGGCCCGGGCGCGGTCCGGCCGGGCGGTGGTGGGCGGGCTGCCGGCCAAGCCCGAGATCGCGGGGATGACCGAGGCCGCGCTCCTCGAGCGCGCGACGGCGGCCCGGCGCGAGATGCAGGACCGGTGGCTGCTCCTCGGGCCCGACTGCTCGATCAATCCCGACACGCCCGAGCGGCTCCTGCACGCGGTCGGCGCCGCGGTGCGGCACGCCGGGCCCTAGGGGGCTGGAAGGGCTCGTAACGCTGTGGTAGCATCCCGCCCACACCATCTCCTTCGCAGGAGGCGGGCATGGCTCTGGACCTCGCCAAGATTCGCAACGTTGCGTTCGTCGGCCATGGCGGCGTCGGCAAGACGTCGCTCGTCGAGGGCATCCTGCACGCGTGCGGAGCGACCACGCGGCTCGGCCGGGTCGACGACGGCACCACCACCACCGACTTCGACGCCGACGAGATCAAGCGCAAGATCTCGCTCAACACCGCGGTGGCCTTCTGCGACCACAAGGGCCACCGCCTCAACCTGATCGACACCCCCGGGTACGGCGACTTCGTGGCCGACGCCCGCGCCGGGCTGCGGGTGGCCGGGGCCGCGGTGGTGGTGGTGGACGCGGTGGCCGGCGTGCAGGTCCAGACCGAGAAGGTCTGGAAGTTCGCCAACGACTACAACCTGCCGCGGGCGATCGTGATCAACCGCCTCGACCGCGAGCGCGCCGATTTCTACCGCACGCTCGAATCGCTGCAGAAGCGCCTGAAGGGCCGGCTGGTGCCGCTCCAGCTGCCGATCGGCAGCGAGGCCGGCTTCTCGGGAGTGGTCGACCTGATCGCGATGCGGGCCCTCGTCTCCGCCGACGGCCGGATGAAGGAGGCCGAGATCCCGGCCGACCTGGCGGAGAGCGCGAAGTCGTACCGCGAGAAGCTGGCCGAGGCCGCCGCCGAGACCGACGACGACCTGCTCGCCAAGTACCTGGAGGAAGGCGCGATCGGCGAGGAGGAGATGCTGGACGCGCTTCGCCGCGCCATCATGTCGGGCGGGGTGGTGCCGGTGCTCTGCGCCGCCGCGACGCGCGGCATCGGGCTGGGGCCGCTGCTCGACCTCATCGTGAAGGAGTTCCCGTCGCCCGCCGACCAGGGCGAGGTGGAGGGCACGGACCCGCGGACCAAGGCGGCGGTCAAGCGCGCTCCCGATCCGAAGGCGCCCCTCTGCGCGATCGTGTTCAAGACCATCTCGGACCCGCACGTGGGCAAGCTCTCGGTGTTCCGGGTCTATTCGGGCACGATGCGGGCCGACAGCCAGGTCTACAACGCGAGCCGCGACAGCCGGGAGCGCGTCGGGCACCTGGGCTGGCTCTCCGGCAAGACCCAGAAGGCGGTGGAGGCCCTGGGGCCCGGCGAGATCGGGGTGGTGGCCAAGCTCAAGGACACGCTCACCGGCGACACCCTCTGCGACGAGGGCAGCCCGGTCGTGCTGCCGGGCATCAGCTTCCCGGAGCCGGCCATCTCCTTCGCCATCCAGCCCAAGACGCGCGGCGACGAGGACAAGATCTCGACCGCGCTCCACCGCATGGCCGAGGAGGATCCCACGCTGCACCACCACTACGATCCCGAGACCAAGCAGCTGCTGGTCTCCGGCATGGGGCAGCTCCACGTCGAGGTGGTGGTCGAGCGGATGAAGCGCAAGTACAACGTCGAGGTGTCGCTGCTGCCGCCGCGCATCCCCTACAAGGAGACGGTCAAGGGGCGCGCCGAGGTGCAGGGCAAGTACAAGAAGCAGACCGGCGGGCGGGGACAGTACGGCGATACCTGGCTGCGCATCGAGCCGCTCACCCGCGGCGGGGGCTTCGAGTTCGTGGACGACATCTTCGGCGGGGCCATCCCGCGCAACTTCATCCCCTCGGTCGAGAAGGGCGTGCGCGACTGCATGAAGCGCGGCATCCTCGCGGGCTATCCGGTGGTGGACCTCAAGGTCACGCTCTACGACGGCTCCTACCACGACGTGGACTCCTCGGACATGGCCTTCCAGATCGCGGCCTCCATGGGGCTGCAGAAGGGCTTCATGGACGCCAAGCCGTGCCTGCTCGAGCCGGTGATGAACGTCGAGGTCTCGGCGGCCGCGGAGGCGGCGGGGGAGGTCATCGGCGATCTCAACGGGCGGCGCGGCCGCATCGTGGGCATGGAGCCCGACGGCGAGGTCGTCAACGTGCGGGCCCAGGTGCCGATGTCCGAGATGCTCACCTACGAGTCGAGCCTGCGCTCGATGACGGGCGGCCGCGGCGGCTACGCGATGGAGTTCTCGCACTACGAGGAAGTCCCGAGCCAGCTCGCCGAGAAGGTCGTGGCCGCCCACCGCGCCGAGAAGGACAAGCACTAGCGGACCGCGGAGCGCCCATCCGGGGCGCGCCGCGCCCGCCTCCGATCCCCACCATCCCGACCGCCGAGGCCCACGCATGTTCGTGACCCACATCGAATGCACCGTCTGCGGCCGGCGCCACGAGGCCGGCCGCCTGCTCACCGTCTGCCAGCAGTGCGGCCAGATGCTCGCGGTGCGCTACGATCTGCCCCGCGCCGCCGCCGCCGTCAGCAAGGAGACCCTCCGCACCCGGCCGCCCGGGATGTACCGCTTCCGCGAGCTGCTGCCGCTCGCGGCCTCCGAGGAGCCGGTGACGCTGGGCGAGGGAGGTACCGCGCTGCTCGAGCTGCCACGCCTGGCCGCCCACCTGGGCCTGCGGCACCTCTGGGCCAAGGACGAGGGGCAGAACCCGACCGGCACCTTCAAGGCGCGCGGGCTCGGCATGGCCATCACCAAGGCGCGGACCCTCGGGGTGCGCGGCCTCATGATTCCCTCCGCGGGCAACGCGGGCGGGGCCGCCGCGGTCTACGGCGCGCGTGCCGGGCTGCCGGTCGCGGTGGTGGTGCCGCGCGACACCCCGGAGGCCGCGGTGGCCGAGGCGGCCCTGGCCGGCGCCCACGTCTTCACGGTCGAGGGCACCATCGCCACCGCCGGCCGGGCCATCGCCGGGATCGCGCCCGCGCTCGGCTGGTTCGACCTGGCCACCCTCAAGGAGCCGTACCGGCTCGAGGGCAAGAAGACGATGGGGCTCGAGCTGGCCGAGCAGCTCGCATGGGACGCGCCGGACGTGCTGGTCTATCCGACCGGCGGCGGGACCGGGCTCGTCGGCATCTGGAAGGCCTACGAGGAGCTCGGGGCCATGGGCTGGGTCAAGGCCGGCCAGCCGCGCTTCGTGGCGGTGCAGGCCGAGGGCTGCGCCCCGCTCGTCCGCGCCTGGGAGGACAAGGCCGAGACCACCTCTCCGGTCGAGAACCCGGTCACCAACGCGCCCGGCCTGCGCGTGCCCGGCCCCTTCGCCGGGCGGCAGATGCTCCAGATCCTGCGCGACACCGGCGGCTTCCCGCAGGCGGTGAGCGAGGCCGAGATCGTCGACGCCCAGCGCCTCCTGGCGAGGATCGAAGGCATCTGGACGGCGCCCGAGGCGGCGGCCACTCTGGCCGCACTCCTTCACATGAAGGATGAAGGCCAGATCGAGCCCGCCACCCGGGTGGTGCTGATCCTCACCGGGGCCGGCATCAAGTACCCGGCGCCACCACTGCCGCGCCCCGCGCACCTGGAAGGCGCCCCGGAGGCGATGCTCGCCCAAGTCAAGCGGGCGATCGGGTGACTCGCGCTATGATGGCGGCTCCCATGGGCCACCACCGGGGAGGAGCGGCGGGGTCGACCGCGTGACGGTCGCGCTCGCGGTCCTTCTCTTCGGCCTGGCCTTCTGCGGCGCCTTCGTCTCCGGGCTGGTGGGGGTCGGGGGGGCCATCGTGATGATCCCGCTCCTCTACTACGTCCCGCCGCTCGTGGGCGTCGGTGAGCTGTCGATCCAGGAGGTGGCCGGCCTCAGCATGACCCAGGTGCTCGCCGGGGCGGCGGTGGGCGCCTGGAGCCACGGGCGGCACGCCCTCGTCCACCCTCGCCTGGCCCTGATCGGCGGATCCGCCATGGCGGCCGGCGCGCTGCTGGGCGCGCTCGGCTCCTCTCACGTCTCCGGCCGCGCCCTGCTGGCGATCTTCGCCCTGATGGCCACCACGGCGCTGCCGTTGATGTTCGTCGCGCCGACGGAAGTCCCGCCGGGCGTCGACCCGGCCGTGGTCCGGTTCAGCCGTCCCGCCGCGGTCGGATTCCCGGGGGCCATCGGGCTGGTGGCGGGCATCGTGGGCGCGGGCGGCGCATTCCTGCTGGTCCCGGTCCTGGTCGGCGTGATGCACATCCCGATGCGGCTCAGCATCGGCACCTCCCTGGCCATGGTGGGCATGGCCGCGGTGACCGGCTTCGTCGGCAAGGTCCTGACCGACCAGGTGCCGCTCTGGCCGGCGGCCACCGTGGTCCTGGGCTCCCTCGGCGGCGCGCCGCTGGGCGGGCGGGTCAGCCGCCGTGTACCGGTGATGGTGCTTCGCGGCGTGCTCGCGGGTATCATCGCCCTGGTCATGCTGCGCGTCTGGCTCGACGTGGCCACCCACTGACATGCGCTACGGCTTCGTCATCGATCAGCGGAAGTGCATCGGCTGTCACGCCTGCACGGTGGCCTGCAAGGAGGAGAACCAGGTCCCGCTCGGGGTGAACCGCACGTGGGTGAAGTACATCGAGAAGGGCGTGTTCCCGGACACGCGGCGCTACTTCAGCGTGATGCGCTGCAATCACTGCGACAACGCCCCCTGCGTGACGATCTGCCCCACGGTGGCGCTCTACCGGCGGCCCGACGGCATCGTGGACTTCGACGGGGAGCGCTGCATCGGCTGCAAGTCGTGCATGCAGGCGTGTCCCTACGACGCGCTCTACATCGATCCGGAGACGAAGACCGCGGCCAAGTGCCACTACTGCGCCCATCGCGTGGAGAGCGGCCTCGAGCCGGCCTGCGTGGTGGTGTGCCCGGTGCAGGCCATCGTGCCGGGCGATCTCGACGACCCGCACAGCACGATCGCGCGCCTCGTGGCCTCGCAGCAGACCCAGGTGCGCAAGCCGGAGCAGGGGACGCGCCCCAAGCTCTACTACCTGGGCGCCGAGTCCGCCGCGCTGACCCCCGACATGCAGGAGCGCCGCGGCGGGTACCTGTTCTCGCAGGTCGGCCGCATCCCGAGCCCGGGCCAGCCGAATCGTCCGGCCGCCTCCGCGGTTGCGAGGCCGAGCGCGCCCGATCTGCTCGCTCTGGCCCGCACCGTCTATGATGTCGCGCACCCCGAGCGGCCGTGGGGGTGGAAGGTCGCCGCGTACCTGTGGACGAAGTCGATCGCGGCCGGCGCGTTCCTGGTCGCCGCGCTCGGCCTCGTGGCGGGCCTCCTGACCGCCGACGCGCTGGTCGGGCTCGCGGTGCCGGCGATCGGGCTCGGGTTCCTGCTGCTGACGAGCCTGCTGCTCGTGTTGGACCTCAAGCGGCCGGAGCGCTTCCTCTATCTCCTGTTCAAGCCGAACCCGCGCTCCTGGCTGGTCCTCGGCGGCTTCATCCTGTTCGCGGCGGGCCTGCTCGGCTTCCTCTGGCTGCTCGCGGGGCTGGTCTCGAACCTGGTGGCGCTTCAGCTGCTGGCCTGGCCAACCGCCGCGGTGGCCGCCGCCACCGCGGGCTACAGCGCGTTCCTGTTCGGCCAGGCCGAGGGGCGCGACTTCTGGCAGAGCCCGCTGCTGCTGCCCCACCTGCTGGTGGCCGCGCTCGTGGCGGGCTCGGCGAGCCTGCTCCTCGCCGCCCGCGCGCTCGGCAGCGCGTCCATCGTCACCGGGGGCCTCGGTCTCGTGCTCTGGGCGTCGCTGCTGGTGAGCGCCCTCGTGCTCTTCGCCGAGCTGTTCACCGCGCACGGGACGCAGGACGCGGCGCGGGCGGCGCGGCTGCTCACCCACGGGCCCCTGCGGCTGCCGCTCTGGGGCGGCGTGATCGTCGGGGGCATCGCGCTGCCGCTCGTGCTGCTGCTGAGCGCGTCGGTCCCGCTCGGCTCGGAGCTGGCCGCGGGCCTGGCCCTGGCCGGCCTCTGGCTCTGGGAAGACCTCTGGATCCGCGCCGGCCAGTCGATCCCGCTCAGCTAGGACGGGGGTCAGGTCTTGCATTACGACATTTTCGGGACGCGAGAGCCAACCACCAGGGAGGAAATGTCGTAATGCAAGACCTGACCCCGGATCCGCTGCACCCGGTGGCGCGGACGCTGGCCGCTCCGGCGTCGGGGCTGGAGCGGTTTCCGCCGCCGGCGCGGTGGGACGACTGGGAGGAGCTCGACGCGAAGGCGTGGCCGCGCAAGGTCAAGCGCCGCTTCCAGCTGATCCCCACGATCTGCTTCAACTGCGAGGCGGGCTGCGGCCTGCTCGCCTACGTGGACGCGCAGACCCTCAAGGTCCACAAGTTCGAGGGCAACCCGGTCCATCCCGGCAGCCGCGGGCGGAACTGCGCCAAGGGGCCGGCCACGCTGAACCAGATCACGGACCCGGAGCGCATCCTCTACCCGCTCCGGCGCGCGGGCGCGCGCGGCGAGGGCAAGTGGGAGCGGGTGACGTGGGACGCGGTGCTCGACGACATCGGCGGGCGCATCCGCAAGGCGCTCGTCGAGGGCCGCCAGAAGGAGGTCATGTACCACCTCGGGCGGCCGGGCCACGAGCTGATCTACCTCCAGCGCGTCTTCCACGCCTGGGGCATCGACGGCCACAACAGCCACACCAACGTCTGCTCGGCCTCCGCGCGCGCCGGCTACGCCTTCTGGCACGGGCTCGATCGGCCCTCGCCCGACCACAGCAAGGCGCGCTTCATCCTGCTGCTCTCCTCGCACCTCGAGGCCGGCCACTACTTCAACCCGCACGCCCAGCGCATCATCGACGGCAAGATGGCGGGGGCCAAGATCTGCGTGGTCGACACGCGGCTCAGCAACACCGCCTCGATGGCCGACTACTGGCTCTCGCCCTGGCCGGGCAGCGAGGCCGCGATGCTGCTGGCCATCGTGCACTGCATGCTGCGCGACGGCACGTGGGACCGCGAGTTCGTCCGCCGCTGGGTGAACTGGGA
>Ga0070694_100000781_pt1 | contig 17791 bp, 14 predicted proteins | sample KBSK1251metaG_FD_65470 | JGI IMG/M metagenome (GOLD analysis project Ga0070694, IMG submission 65470) | Corn, switchgrass and miscanthus rhizosphere microbial communities from Kellogg Biological Station, Michigan, USA - KBS K1-25-1 metaG | ecosystem: Host-associated > Plants > Roots >... | reverse complement strand
CGAATGTAAAGAGAAATACCAACCAAAAAGATCGAGATGATGAACGGCACGCGCCAACCCCACGCGCTGAAAGCCTCACGAGTTAGAGCATTCTGTACGACTAATATCACCATTAATGAAAGGAACAGACCGAGCGTCGCAGTGATTTGGATGAAGCTCGTGTAGAAGCCTCGCCTTGCATCTGGTACGTGCTCGGCGACATAGACGGCAGCGCCGCCGTACTCACCGCCGAGCGCAAGTCCCTGAAGCACACGAATCACGAGAAGAATTATCGGAGCTGCTATACCGATCGTGGCGTAGGTTGGGAGAAAGCCGATCAATGCAGTAGCGCCACCCATGATCAGCAGCGTGACGAGGAACGCATACTTGCGTCCCACCAGATCGCCGATGCGTCCGAAAAAAAGTGCTCCGAAGGGGCGAACCACAAATCCGACGGCGAAGGTCGAGAGGTAAGCGATGAGCGCCAGCGTGTCGTTACCTTCGGGATAGAAGAGAGGAGCGATGGTTACGGCCAGACTGCCAAAGATGTAGAAGTCGTACCACTCGATCATGGTTCCGACTGCTGATGCTGCGATTACTTGCCAGATGCGATAGCTGCGAACTTGCTCTGTGGCTTCGGCCAATAGGAGATGCTCCCTAAGTTGCATTCAAAATAATAGGTCATATAGGACCTTATAGGACTCATATGACCTATTCATGGGCCAGGTGTGTTCGCGGGCATTACTCTCGATTCGAACTGCCCGTCATGTTTTTCATCGGCATCTGGAGCTTCCCGTCAGCGCCGCTTGTCAGCGCGAGAAATTCCGAATCCTGCCGCAGCGAATCAAACACCGCATCCACGCGTGCTTCCATCATTTCCTTCGCGCGAACTGCCTGGTAGCGCTCATATTGGAAGAAGTGTCGCTGGAGCAGCGCGAGTGCTTGTCGGCGATTACCGGTCTGCGCGTAAATGGCCGCGAGATTGTACGAAGCCGGCAGCAGATTCCGGTTCTCACGCGCAATCTTCAACGCTTCTTCGCCGCGCCCCGCAGCCGCCATGAACACCGCCGCGAAGACGAGGTTGTATGGATCCTTCGGATCGAGCGCGAGGGCCTTCTGCGTGTACGCACTGCCCTGTTTCAAGTCGCCTTCCGAATTCCAGTAGACCGCGAGATTGCGATAGGCTAGCGCTAACGGAAATTCCTCGACAGACCTCTCCATCAGCGAGAGTCCTTTCTTGAACTCGCCGTCGTGAATCGTCATCTTGCCGAGCCCGTGAAGCGCAACAGCTCGCGCGATAGCGTCGGCAGGCATGTTGAGGATCATGTCGAAAGTCGCTCTTGCCTTGTCCCACTCGCCGGTGTGGTGTCGATAAAGCTCACCGAGGTAACGAAGCGGAGTCGGATCAGCCGGATCCATCAGATGCGCTTGCTTGTACAATCTTTCGGCAGTGACGTATTTCTCAGCAATCTCGGCGATGAGACCTCTGCGCATCACAGCTTCGATTCGTGCACCCTGAACGCGATCGAAAATCGGTGCGGCGGGGATGTTGCCGACCTCTTCGACACCAAGTTTCTTTAACTCCTTCGCCGCATCTTTCGCTTTCTTCGGGAACAAACACTTCTCTTCGGCGACTGGTTTGAGCATGGCGATGGCGCCGTCGTTGTCACCGGCCTTAATCTTCTCCTTCGCATCCTTTAAACTCGTATCGAGCGTCGTCTCACGCTGTTTCATCTCACCTTCGACGAGTTTCTCGACCAGTTCGACCTTGAGTTTTCCGCCAGTGTTTTCAACTTTCTGAATCGGTTTGCCATCGGCGCTGGCCAACACCGCAACCGGCACGGCGGAGTCGCCGATGATGGGCTGCAACTCAGGCTGTTTAGCGTCGGCGATGCGCATCGTCACGCACTGCGCCGCATATAGCGTCAAAATTCGCGATGCGCGCAGGCTCGATTTGTCGACTTCGACTTGAGTTGCGGGGAACCAATAAAGAACCAAACCTTTCTGGGGAGCGGTCTTCGCATCCCAGATGTTCCACGGCACTTTGTAAACGGTGGGCGCTGGCCCCTCGTTTCTGCCGCCACCGCCAACGCCGCCAGTTCCGCCGCCACCGCCGCCACCGCAGGTAGCCCATGCGGGCGACAACGAGAACAGAACCATCAAAACTGCGGCAATTGCGCGTGAAAGTTGTTTCTTCATATTGCGTGGCCTTTCTTAGAGGGCGTTGTTTAAGTCGAGGAGTTAAGCCGTAGATTTATAACACAAGTCAACCACGGAGACACAGAGAACACAGCGGTTGCACAGAGTGCCCGATTGACGTATGTTTACATAATTATTACTCGCCCCTAATTGATTTCGAGTCTAACATCTCTTTCAATCTATGCAGGTCGCATTGGTTTGTTCAGTGGACTGCGAGAAACGAATGATGGTGCGCCCAAACTTGGGAGAAGGATGCGATGAAAGTCTTATTAGTTAACCCGGAGTTCCCTGAAACGTACTGGAGTTTCCGGCACGCACTGCCGTTCGAAGGAAAGCGTTGTGTGTTTCCTCCTTTGGGCTTGATGACCGTCTCCAGCCTGTTGCCGCGCGATTGCGAGCGCCGCCTGGTCGATTTGAATGTTGAACCGCTTAAAGCTTCGCAGATCGATTGGGCTGACATGGTCTTCGTCACCGGGATGTTGTCGCAGAAGAAGTCGCTCCACGAAGTGGTGAAGCGTTGCAAGCAGAAAGGCAAGTTAATTGTTTTAGGTGGGCCATACGTCACCAGCACCATCGAAGAACTTCCCTACGCGGATCACATCTTTCAAGGCGAAGCTGAAACAACGCTGCCGCAGTTTTTTGAAGATCTGAAGCGCGGCCAAACTAAACGAATTTATAAAGCACCCGAGCGACCGCCGTTGTCGATAACGCCGATTCCTGACTTTGGTCTCGTCAATCTCAAAAAATATAGCAACATGTGTGTGCAGTACTCGCGTGGCTGTCCGTTCTCGTGCGAGTTTTGCGACATCATCGAGATCTATGGACGCGTTCCGCGAACGAAGAGCAATCAACAGATGCTGGCTGAGTTCGACGAGTTGAAACGCCTCGGCTGGCGCGGACCGGTGTTCATCGTTGACGATAACTTCATCGGCAATAAGAAAAACGTCCGGCTGCTTTTGCCCGATTTGATTGCGTGGCAAAAGACAAACGGATTTCCTTTTTCATTATTTACTGAAGCGAGCGTCAATCTTGCTGACGACGACAATCTCTTAGTTGCAATGAGAGAAGCCGGTTTCCGTCGCGTGTTTCTCGGCATCGAGACGCCAGTTGAAGAGAGTCTTAAAGAAGCGCAGAAGACGCAGAATCGCGGTAACCTGCTCGACTCCGTGAGAAAGATTCAGAGTCGCGGTATGGAAGTGATGGCCGGTTTCATTGTCGGGTTCGATCACGATCCGGAAGACATTTTCGAACTCATGATCGAGTTTATCCGCGAAAGCGCAATTCCGATGGCCATGGTGGGAATGCTCAATGCACTCCCCGACACGCAACTTTGGAAGCGGCTCGAAAGAGAAGGACGGCTGCTCGGCGACGACGCAACGGGTAACAACACAATTGCGACGGTCAACTTTATTCCAATAATGGACGTTGAAACACTCATCAGCGGTTACAAGAGAATCATGCGCACCATTTACAAGCCGAGCGAGTACTACCGCCGCGCGCTCGATTCTCTGCAACGCACGCCCCAGGACGTGCCCGAAGCACACCAGTATCACGGTTTCAAGGCAGTCACAGCTTTTCTGCGCATCGCATTCAAGTTGGGTGTGCTCGACGCAGAGCGACGGGAGTTTTGGCGCTTCTTTATCCACGCGCTCCACAAACATCGCGACCGCATGACCGAGTTGCTACGTCATGCAGCCATGGCCTACCATTTTCGTAAGTTAAACGAGTCCTACGGCGATACGTGAGCCCTCCGAGTCATTCCGCATTTGCCGCTTTACGTCACCGTGACTTCCGGCTCCTTTGGTTCGGCCAGATTGTGTCCGTGACCGGATCGCAAATGCAGTTTGTCGCGATCAACTGGCACGTTTACCTGTTAACAAAATCTGCGTTCGCTTTAGGCCTGGTGGGACTCTTCCGTGGTGTCCCGATCATTTTCTGCTCACTTGCAGGCGGCGTCGTCGCTGACGCGGTTAACAGAAGACGACTGATGATCGTGACGCAGACGGTCATGCTCGCGAGTGCTGCATTACTGACGGCGGGCACGCTCGCTGGTCTTCAAAGCGTTTGGCCCATCTACATACTTAGCGGAATTGCATCAGCGGCGTCCGCATTCGACGTTCCCGCGCGACAGGCGTTGATGCCTACATTGGTGCCCACCGAAGACTTTCCCAACGCTGTCAGCCTTGGAATCATGGTTTTCAACGTCGCCACGATCGGTGGACCGGCGCTAGCGGGATTTATGCTCGCGGAAAGTGGACCAGCGGTAATTTACGGAATCAATGCGCTTTCTTTTTTGGCCGTAATCGCCGCGCTGGTTGCGATGCGTGCGAGTGGAAATCCGGACTTGCAAATCGAACGCAAAGACGCTTTGAGTCTTGCGGCGCTGCAAGAGGGATTAAAATTCGTGTGGCACACGCCAATCATCGTGCAGACGATGACATTGGACTTTCTCGCGACGTTCTTTGCTTCGGCAACTTTGTTGCTTCCGATTTTTGCGCAGGAGCATTTGCACGTTGGCGCTCGTGGATACGGTTTTCTCGCCGCGGCTCCGGCGATCGGATCGGTGTTGACAGCCCTGGTAATGGCGCGCTTTGGCAGCTTTAAGAGACAAGGGCGGTTGGTGGTTTGTTCGGTTGCTGTGTTTGGCGTTGCAACGGCTGCGTTTGGTGTTTCAACGGTGTACTGGATTTCTTTGCTCTTGCTTGCGATCACGGGTGCCGCAGACACGGTCAGCACTGTCTTGCGTCAAACGATTCGACAGCTCGTCACGCCGAATTATCTTCGCGGCCGCATGACGTCGATCAACATGATGTTCTTCATGGGTGGACCACAGCTCGGCGAGCTCGAGGCTGGTTCGTTGGCAGCATTGATTGGTGCTCCGTTGTCAGTTGTGACGGGCGGAATTGCGTGCCTCGTTTGTGCGGCGATTGCGGCGGTGAAGTCGAAGAGTCTGATGGAGTTTGAGATATGACCTGGACCGCGCTGGAGACGAACACGCATCAGGATCACGTGATCGCGCACGTCATTGGCGCTACGCCTGTCGGCCACTTTATCTGGGACGAAACCGCTTATATCGTGCTCGACATCGGATTCATTTGGAACATTTATCTTGATATGGAAATGGGTTTGGTTCCTCACCGGGTCGCGATCTCGGAGTTGGAAGCTGACGATGAGACGAAAAAAGAGTTTTCGGAAGTGAGAAACGTAGAATCAAGTCCAATCGAGTCAGTTGAATTGTTTGAAAACGGAGACGAGCGACGTTTATTGATGAATTGTGAAACGGAAAGACTCGTTATCGAAACATCATTAAGCCACGGATGGACGCGGATTATTACGGATAATACTGTCTAATCCGCTACATCCGCGCCATCCGTGGCTAAAAATTACTCAGCGATAACCGAGATCTGGTTATCGACCGCCTTCACACCCTTGATCTGTTTCACCGCTCGCTCAATCTTCGCTTTCAACTCTTCGCTCTTAACCGTTCCCACCAGCATCACCTTACCGTCGATCACCGACGCGGTGATACCAAGCGTCGAAAACTCCGGATCGTCGGTCAAGCGTTTGTCGATCGCGGCTTGGACCGTCGAATCGATATTCGTGGTGGTTGCACTCTGAGCCGGCATCGTGGTGCCGCCTGCTGGTGGCGTGACGATGATTGGAGCCGGCTGCTGCACTGGCGCCGGTTGTTGAATGATGACCGGAGGCTGTTGCGCCGCTGGTGCTGGTTGCTGGACGACTGTCGGCTGCTGTTGCGCCGTCAGCGCCGGGTCAGTGGTTGGCTGACTGCTCAACCAGAAAAGGACCAGCATCGTTATCAACGCGATAGCCACTACAACAAGTACACCGACCATGCCCGCGGAGATACCATTGTTGTCCCGCACTGATTGTGTATGCACAACCTCGCGTCTTTCATTTGGCGTTTCCACTACCACTCGGCTTCTTCTTGCCTGTTCTTCATCGTATGCCATCAGTATGCCTCCGTACTATTCAAACTGTTTTCAATATTGTCGTTCGATTTTGTTAGCCGTGTCTTTGCATCCGCCGAGACCAACGTCCCGGTAACCACGAGCAAGGTCAACACAAGTATCAAGACGAGTAGCCGTTTCATCCCTTTTCTCCTTGAAAATTCATCTTGGAAAATTACATCCTGATTTCTGACCTTGGTCTTCACGCTCAACTCGGGCAAACCGTATTCCGCGTGCGTCAAAGTGGCTAAAGTGCTGAGGAAATTGATATTCGGTGCCGTGGCGGGAATGTGCATCGTTTGAATATCGTACGCTATGCGGATTTGGGGTTAGCACGTTTGTAGTACGCAGCCTTTGTTCTTTGTGCCTGGTACTTGGTACTTTGTATTCTCAGGAATCAACATGACAACCGCCATCATTCATCATCCCCTCTTTCGGGAACACGATACCGGCCCGGGTCATCCAGAGAATCCTTCGCGCTACACCGTGGTCATGAACGCGCTGCGCGGCGATGCGGAGCTGTGGTCCAGCTTGCAGGAAGTCGAAGCCAGAGAAGCGCCGCGCGGCGATATCCAGGCCGCCCACTCGCCGCAACTCTACAAGCACGTCGAAAGAGTCGTGAGCGAGGGCACCGGCTATCTGGATGGGGACACTGTCGTTTCAATGCGGTCACTCGATGCCGCGAAGCGCGCTGCCGGTGGTCCATGTCAGGCAATCGATCTGATCATGTCGGGTGAGGTGAAGAACGCTTTTGTTCCCGTCCGTCCGCCAGGACATCACGCCACGGAAGAGAGAGCGATGGGCTTCTGTCTATTCAACAATGTTGCGGTCGCAGCGCGATACGCACAGCAGAAGTATCCTGAGATCGAGAAGGTCGCCATCGTCGATTGGGACGTGCATCACGGCAACGGTACGCAAGGCATCTTCTACGACGATCCGACTGTCTTCTTCTTCTCGGCGCATCAGTATCCGTGGTATCCGGGCACCGGCTCGCGCGGAGAGAAGGGAACCGGACGTGGGTTGGGTTTCACCTTAAATCTGCCTTTGCGTGCGGCGACTCCTGCTGTCGAACACAAGCGAGGCTTTGAAGCAGCGCTGGATGAGATGTCCGCAAACTTCAAGCCTGACCTGATTATCATTTCTGCGGGCTTTGATTCTCACCTTGGCGATCCGCTGGGTCAGTTGCTGCTCAAGGATCAGGACTTCGTCGATATGACGCGTGCGCTGAAGCAGTGGGCTGAGAGTAGTTGTAATGGGCGTCTCGTGTCGTGCCTGGAAGGTGGATATAACCTCGAAACGTTAGGTGAAACCGTGCGAGCACACGTAAACGAGTTGCGACAGGATTGATCCCCTCTGCGTATCTCTGCGTTCCTCTGCGCCTCTGCGGTGATTGTTTTTTATCATACATTTACCGCAGAGGCGCAGAGGAACGCAAAGATACGCAGAGAAAAAGTTTGCTATTCCGCCCATCCTGCAAATCCTGCAATCCTGTTGTATGATCGACCTCACATGCCTGCCACGGAACGTGTCTTCTTAATCGACTCGATGTCGCATATCTTTCGGGCGTTCTTCGCTCCGATGCAGAACCGCGTCGCGCCGCTCGCCACTTCCCAGGGCTTCGTAACACAAGCAGCCTACATTTTTACCAACATGCTCCTCAAGCTTTTGCGTGAAGAGCAGCCCGACTACATCGCAGCCATCTTCGAATCGCGTGAAAAGACTTTTCGACACGAGACTTTTGCCGACTACAAGGCAAACCGTGTTGCAATGCCTGACGATCTTGCCAAGCAGATGCCTTATATCTTCAGGCTTTGCGAAGTCCTGAATATTCCGGTGATCAACTTTCCGGGTTATGAAGCTGACGACGTGATTGGCACGCTCGCGACGCAAGTCGCTGAAAGAGGGATGCAGGCAGTGATCGTGTCAAATGACAAGGATATGTGCCAGCTCGTCCACGATCCCTTAGTCATCTGCATGCGACAGAACTCGCAGGTCGCGAAGCGCAAGGAGCCCGTACCTCCGATCGAGTGGTGCGACGAAGCGTGGGTCGAACACAAGTTTGGTGTTACTGCCGACAAGCTCGTCGATCTATTGGGACTGATGGGCGACTCTATCGACAACATTCCCGGCGCGCCCGGCATCGGTTCTAAAGGAGCCGTTCAGATCATTCAGCAGTTTGGATCGATAGAAGCGGCGCTCGCGGGTTGGGAGTCGGTCAAGCACAAGACGTATCGCGAATCATTGCGGAACAACGCTGACTTGATCCGGCAGTCGCGCGAACTGGCGCGCATTCGAGTGGATCTCGATATGCCGTTGAATCTCGAACAGATCAAAACGCGGCCGCCGGATCGTGCTGCTGCGTACGAACTGTTTCGGGAGCTGGAGTTCGTCAATCTCACGAAGGAGTATGCGGACGCTGCTGTTGCGCGTCCGGCGACCGCTGAGGCTGCACGAAATTACCGCGTAATCCAGACAAAAAGTGATCTCGACAACCTCGTGCGAACTTTGTTCGACGCCGAAACCGTTGGCGTCGCGGTTGCAGATTCGACACCTGCTGGAACCGGTGAACAGGAGTGTTTTGTTGAGCTACAGGCGACGCGTGGAATAGGTTTTTCAACAAGCGCCGGCGTCGCTGCTTACCTCGATCTGGAGAAGTTCCAGGGCGGAATGGATGCGGCGATCGCAAGTCTGCGCGAAGTGCTTTCGAATGGACTGATTGAAAAGTCGATTCACGACGTTAAGCGCGCAGTTGGTTTGCTGGATCGCTTCAACATCACTCTTGAAGGCGTCAAAGACGACACGTTTTTGGCGGCGTACCTGCTCGATCCAAATCGGAGCAAGTACGAGCTCTCCGACCTTGCACGCGAAGCGCTCGGAATCGATAACGGCAACGCACCCACCGTAGATTGGACAGAAAACGCCTGGCAAACCGCCACTGCGGCCGATTTGACGGCGCAAGTTTCGCGCGTGTTGCGGAATCGAATTCTGGATAAGAACCTCGAAACGATCTATTCCGAAATCGAACTTCCGCTGGCGCCACTGCTTTATCGAATGGAGCGCGCGGGACTGAAAGTCGATCCGAAAGTGCTCGCAGATCTTTCGAGTTACATCGGTCAGGAACTGCACAAGCTCACGGTCGAGATCTATAAACTCGCTGGACGCGAGTTCAATATCGGTTCGCCGAAGCAGGTCGGCGACGTGCTTTCAGATTTGAATATCGACATTGGCAGAAAGACTTCAACGGGGCGTGTTTCCACCAGCAAGGCCGTGCTCGAAGAGTTGGCCCAGCAGTTTGAGTTGCCGCGTTTGATCATCGACTATCGCGAGCTCGACAAGCTGAAGAGTGTCTACACCGATGCCTTGCCCCAGCAGATTGCAACCGACGGACGGATTCACTGCCAACTCAATCAAACAGTCGCGGCGACAGGACGACTCTCTTCGAGCGATCCGAACCTACAGAACATCCCAATTCGCAGCGAAATGGGTCGGCGCATTCGCCGTGCGTTCGTAGCGGAGAAGGGAAACAAGATTATTTCCGCGGATTACTCGCAACTCGAATTGCGTCTGCTGGCCCACATTACGCAAGACCCTGTGATGCTCGAAGCGTTTCAGAAAGGCGAAGATATTCATGCACGCACGGCGCGACTTGTCTTCGGTGCGAAGACAGATGAGGAGCTGAGAGACGCGCGCCGGTTTGCAAAGATCGTCAACTTTGCGATCGCGTACGCGATCGAGCCGTGGGGACTGTCGCAACGCGTCGGAATCAGTCGACAGGAAGCGAAGAAGGTCATCGAGGATTATTACAACACCTACAAAGGCGTTCGACGTTACATGGAAGAGGTGCCGATCCGTGCGCGCGAGCATGGTTACGTGCGCTCGATTTATGGGCGGATTCGGCCGTTGCCGGGAATACAAGATCGGAACGCAAACATCCGTAAGGCGGCTGAGCGTGAAGCGATAAACATGCCGATTCAGGGTACGGCGAGTGATATCGTGAAGATCGCTATGCTCAAGGTTGATGAGGAGTTCAGACGAGCGGGACTTGAGTCGCGGTTACTGATGCAAGTGCATGATGAGTTGCTGGTTGAGGTACCGGAAAAAGAGATTGCGAAGGTCACCGAGGTTCTGAAGCACGAGATGGAAACCGCTGTTTCGCTCGATGTACCGCTTGTCGCTGACGTTGGCGTGGGCGAAAATTGGATGGACGCAAAGCCTTAGAGTTGTATGGATAACGCGCCAGACACAAAGTCTGAGGTAGTCTACCGGAGAACGCCTGGTTCAGGCGCTTCCGCTGGTAGATCTGGTTTTACCGAACGAGCTCGTGGATATGCACCGGCACTTACACCTTTGATCGTCGGCTTCCTGCTTTTGCTTGGAGTTCTTTTGGTATTAGGCTTGCGCAGCGTTAGGACAATGGAAGACGTTGCCTCGAATGCTCGCGTCCAAGCGCAAGGATATTCGGCACGACTTAATCGGCTGTCACAGGTGCGGCTTAGTTTTATCAGGCTTGAAAGCGAGGCGCGTTTACGTGATATCTCACAGTCAGGTGGTCAGTTAACACCGCCGTTTGAAGTCAGGCTGGATTCAGCGCGCAGTGAAGCCAACGACGCTCTGCGGGATATCGGACCAGAACCACCTCCTCCACTCCGACCGCCAAAGTTTAATGGCACTCAAGAAGAATGGCTCAAGCTCTGGCAACAGTTTAAAGTAAATCTTCAAATCTATATTGATCTTACGAGGGATGCACGACAGTACAGTTTGAAAGGGTTCGACAAGTTTAGACAGATTCAGATCGATTTAAACCGCTTCATCGATGCTGCTCAGAATGCATTTATTGATACCGATAAAGCCATGGTTGACTATCATCGGGCAGCAAACAGGTCGATTCAGATTTGGATCGCAATTGCGCTACTTGTCGGTAGCTTGGTGGCAGCCGGCACAATCTGGCAAGTGCAGCGACACTTCAGTGATATGCGTCGCAGCGTTCTCGAAACCCGCCGCGAACGCACCTTCACAACCCAATTGCTCGAAGGAATGGTAAGTGCCGTTGCGGCTATCGACGATGCAGATCGCATTCGCAGCGCCAACGCCGCCTTCCTCGGCATCTTTCCCAGAGCGAGCATTGGTGCGTCAGTGATGGAGCGGCTCGGATCGGATGAGGCGATGAGGATGCTCGAGACTGTCACATCCATTCGCGTCAAAAAAGCGACGTATCACGGCCGCATGATTGCGCAGGTCGGGGAAGAAGACAAATCTTTTGATGTTTACTCGTCGCCGTTAGCGATCGACGGGGATCGCGGTCAGATCGTAACGCTGGTCGATGCGACGGAAGCAGCCGAATCTGAGCGCACGCTGCGTCGAAGTGAATCACTCGCAGCAGTCGGACAAGCAACCACGCAGGTTGCGCACGAGATTCGGAATCCACTCGGCAGTATTCGCCTGGGCGTTTCGATGTTGCGAGACAGTGTTTCCGATGCGGATGCACTGAACACGATTGAACTCGTCGAGCGCGGAATCAAACACCTGAACAAACTGGTGGTGGACGTCACGCAGTTCTCGCGTCAGAAAGAGCTCGAACGATCAACCGTCGATCTACATGAGTCGCTCGAGCGCAGCATCGATCTCGTCAGTGAACGAATTCGTGAAAAGAATGCGACTGTCGAGAAGTCGTTTGCGGGCGGGTCGATTGTGGGCCAATGGGATCCGTACCAACTACGACAGGTATTTGTGAATGTGATCGCCAATGCTGTCGACGCGAGTCAGGAGAACTCTGCGGTACATATATCCACGGAAAGGCTGCCGACAGAGATTAACGGCGACGGCCAGCCACCTAAGAACTACGCGCGCATCACGATCGCCGACAACGGGAAGGGAATGGACAAAGCGACGCGCGATCGAATCTTTGAACCGTTCTTTTCCACGAAGAAGCGCGGGACTGGCCTGGGCCTGGCTATCGTGAAGCAGATTGTGGAACTGCATGGCGGCCGGATCAGCGTCGCCAGTGAACCCGGGGAAGGATCCAAGTTCAGTATCGATTTGCCCGTGTAGCCACAAAAAGGCACAAAAGGAACACAAGTCATTTCACTGTTTTCAGGCTTTTCCTCGCAGCTTTTATCGTCCTCTCGATAACCTCGTCCGTGTGAGCGAGACTGACGAACGCGGCCTCGAATTGTGAGGGCGCAAGGTAGACGCCTTCATCCAGCATCGCGTGAAAGAATTTCCCATAGAGTTGGCGGTCGGATTTGTTTGCGCTGTCCCAATCAATCACGGGCTCGCTTGTAAAAAAGCTGGTCCACATTGAACCGACGCGGTTCGTCACTGTTGCAATACCCGCTTCCTGTGCTGCGGCTCCTAATCCTTCACAGAGTTTTTGACTCGACGTTTCCAGTCGCTCATAAACTGACTTGTCTCGCAACCGCCGAAGCGTGACGAGACCTGCGGTCATCGAAAGAGGATTCCCGGATAACGTCCCCGCTTGATAGATTGACCCCGCAGGCGCGATGTTGTTCATGATCTCGCGGCTGCCGCCGTAAGCACCCACCGGTAAACCTCCTCCGATTATTTTTCCGAGCGTGGTGATGTCGGGCGTGATGCCGTAGAGTTCCTGCGCACCGCCACGCGCCACGCGAAAGCCCGTCATCACTTCGTCAAAGATCAGCAGTGCACCATGATCGCGAGTGAGTTTGCGCACAGCTTCCAAATAACCCGGCCGAGGTGGCACACAGCCCATGTTGCCGACTACGGGTTCGATTATCACCGCCGCGATGTCCTTGTGTTCGGCAAAAACTTCTTCCAGTGCCTGGACGCTGTTGAATGGAACCGTGATCGTGTTTTCTGCCAACGAAGCGGGAACGCCGGGACTGTCAGGCAAGCCGAGTGTCGCGACTCCGGAACCGGCTTTGACCAGCAAACTATCTGCGTGCCCGTGATAACAGCCTTCAAATTTCACGAGCTTGGTCCTGCCCGTTACTCCACGTGCGAGTCGAATGGCCGACATCGTCGCTTCTGTACCGCTGCTCACCATCCGCACCATCTCGATCGACGGAACCGCGTCGATCACTTCCTGTGCGAGATCGACTTCGAGTTCCGTGGGTGCGCCGAAACTTGTTCCCCTGACTGCCACCTCCTGAAGCGCAGCGACGACTTCTTCATCCGCGTGGCCCAGGATCATCGGCCCCCACGAACCTACGTAGTCAATGTAAGTCTTTCCGTCGACGTCGGTGAGGGTGGCACCACGCGCAGAGCTTATGAATCGCGGCGTCCCTCCGACACCTCGAAACGCACGTACAGGAGAATTGACACCACCAGGTATCAGGTTTTGCGCGACGGAAAATAATTCTTCGGAGTTCATAACCTGCTTACGCTTTCCTTTGGTTCCACCGTAATCGATCGAAAACGCGACAGTCGCACCAAGCCGGGCGCGGCGCCTTTTGGCTTCGATAGAAACTTTCGTTCAGTGTAATGCACGACGACTTTTGCGTCTTCACTAGCCTGGCTAAAGCGCCCGGCGAGTTGGGCCGCTTCGATGATTGTGCGGTGCGGGATCTCTTTTCGCGTCGGGTTGCGCACCACGACGTGAGAGCCGGGGTAATCGCCTGCGTGCATCCACAAATCGTTCGGTTGCGCGACTCGAAACGTCAAATGGTCGTTATCACGCGCGGCACGCCCGACGAGAATCTCATAGCCATCGGTCGAAAGGTAGCGGCGAACGCCCGAAATCTTTTCCGTCCTGGCACCAGACTTTTTCGGCGGCGTTTTTGGAGCAGGCGGAGGCTTTTCGAAACCATCCAAAGCGGCTTCATCGCCGGAGGCAATGATCTGTTCGAGTTGTTGTAAGCGTGTTTGGAGCCGTGCGGCTTCGCGATCGATCTGATTCAAACGCTCTGCGATCTCTTCAGCGGCCCTTTTGGCTTTTGTGTATTGCCGAAACCGGTGTGCAGCCTCTTCCTGAAGCGACCGATTCTTGTCGACCTCGATTTCAATCGTCGGCGCGCCTTCACTGTAATAGTCGCTGATTCGCACTTTGTTTCCGTCGCGCGAGGCGTTAGCGACATTCGCCAGCAACAGATCACCGGTTCGTTTGTGTTCTTCCGGATCGCCGTGGCGAACCAGGTCCTGCTGGAGATGCTCTCTTAACGTTTGTCGTTGGCGAATTGACTTGGTTAGTTTCGAACGCAGAGTTTTAGCGCGAGAATCGAACGCTTTCCTCGCATCGAGCGCTTGAAAGTGCGCGTCGAGTTGCACTGAAGGTGATCCCGGCCCATTCCTCAACGTTTCACGCGGTTCTTTTTCAGGCCGAGGTGGTGGTTCATAAGTCGCGTGCAGTCTTGTCTGGCCTTGTTCGCGCAATACCGCCTGAATCTGGTTCAACTCATCGAGAACAAAGAGATCCGCACTTCTGCCGGTGAGTTGAATGACAAGTCTGCGAAAAATGATTCCACCAGATTCGTCTTCGACACGGAAAGTCAGCCGGATAATCCGATCTAAAGGGTCTTTTGAAATGTTGACGAAATGACCGCCGCTGAGTTTTGACCGCATCGCCTGGCCGAACGGTGCGAGCGGAAGGGACTGTTTTTCCAGTTCTTTCAGGCGGCGCTTGATCAGGTAGAGACGAGGACTCGCAGGGTCAACGCTGACAAAAAGATAGTCTCCGCGCAGTCCAAAATCGAAGGCGAAAGAGAGCGGCGTTAGCTGGAAAATCTTTCCAAAGAACCTTCCGCTGAGAGATGGACGAAGTTCCTCGACAACGCGCTGAATCAGTGCGTTCTGCATAACCGCAATTGTGCCTTTTGTGCTTCTTTGTGGCGAGTCAGCTTGCAATAACTGCCGTGCGGGTGAATCGATCGTGGACCGTGTAACCTTCGCGGCTCAGGAGAATAAACAGTATCCCGATACCCGTCGCGAGCGAGAGCAAATAGAAGATCGACCGGCCAATCGATTGCCCACCAGTCGGAATCAATCCGGTCTTCGTGTCGATCACACGGAGTGATAACAAGCGCATGGCCCAGGTGCGACCTGTCAAAGCCGTCATAAGTGTGAGGTAGAGAAACGTAACAACGACGGCGCTTCCTGCCAGCACCGCAATCACACGCGGCTCTTGCAGATTGCTTCCAGTCAATTGCATCGCGAGCCCGATCGGCGAACTCAACATCGCACAGAACACCAGATCGAGCAGAGCGCACACGAGTCGACGAAAAACAGACGCGCTACTCGCTGAGAGATCGTCGACACGAACGCTTCTCGAAATAGAGTCGAGGTAATTGAGTGCCGGATCGTTCTCGACTATGACGCGCTTCGGAGGTTTACGAGGTTCGATCTTCGGTGCGACCGGTTCGGCAGCCGGCACCACTGCAAGGTGAAGCGGTTTTTCCGGTGTTTCGGCTGGCTCTACTTCAGCAACTTCAGGTTCAAACGCGAGTTGCGGGTCGGGGAGAACCGTGTCGCTCATGTCGTTTTCTTCTCGTTGTGGTGCGTAGGCGACCGCACTCGCCAACGTGTTGACCGGCTGATGGTTTTGAGCTGGAGCTGTTTGGTGTGCTCGTTCGATTCGCTTGAGTGCCGCAGCAACGAGCGGATTCATCGCCGGCATTTGCGCAGGCGGCAATAATTCCAGTTGTGGAGGGTGGATCGCCGCCTCGATTCGTCGCCGTTCAGCTTCAGCGGCCTCCCGAGCTGTCTCTCGGGCCCGCTTTTCCTGCACTTCACGCACTCTTTCGCTCAACTCTTTACGCCATTCAGGAACAGAATTCCGCGACACACCAGGAAACTCGATCAATGTAGATTTCTTTTCTGTCGGTACAGTTGAGGCGTTAGGGGGTGCTTCCATCTCGCGCCGCATACTATCAGGAACAACTTTAAGTGGTCAACGAGAAAATAAAGCAGGAGTTGAGGTTGCGGTTCGTGAGGATCGAGGGTTTAGAGAGGCGTACGACCGGCGAACCCGGCATCGACGTCGTGCCACCACTCTAATTCGTCGCCTTCGCCTAACTGCCAGCACAGCAACACGACGCGGCCGTCGCGGAGTGATGGGAAGTCGACCAGCCCACGCTCGAAGTCTTTTAGTTGGACGCCGAGAGTTTCCAATTCTGAGAGTTGGACCGTGAGTTCCGTCAGCACGGCGGCATAAGCCACACCGCTTTCGATTCCGCCGCCACCTTGTTCGGCGGCGGCAGCCGCCTTCTTGGCGTCTTCGCGGTAATGCATCAGCTTTCGATGCGCGCCCTGGATCTTCGCGAGAATCATTCTCACGCTCGGAAGCAGGGCATTCGCTTCCTGAATAGTGAAGAGTTTCATGGTCAGTTGTGGGCGTGCGCGGTCGCTGAAATAGGTCCTATAGGTCCTATAGGACCTATTTCAGATCAGTGCTCGTCGGTGATTCTGATGAACTCCTGGGCCGCTTCAAACTCCGCGGCTTGCTCGTCGATCTCTGCCTGGATCACCACGCGCATAGCAGCCTCATAACTATCAGGCTGTTTCTGCATCGCCAGTTCGTCGTGAAGATATTGTGCAGGCAGCGGTTCGTGCAAGTCACGCTCATCATAACGCGTCCCGTGAGTGATTTCCTTGCGCACTTTGTCTGCGATCTCACCGAGGTCAATGAAGTAGTCAGAAACGTCGATGAGCTTTGGCGCCGTATTCGATCGGAAGCCGGCTATCTCAACACGACATCCCTTGTACGCAACGGCGTTGACTGCGTAGACAAAATCTTCATCGCCTGACACCAGCACCGCCGTATCGTAACGCCCGGCGAGCGACAGCATGTCAACCGCAATCTCGACGTCGAGGTTGGCTTTGCGCGTGCCGTCGTAAAAGGTCTTGAGCTCCTTCTGGATGACGCGAAATCCATTTCTTCGCATCCAGAGAAGAAAACCCTGCTGACGTTCCGCTCCGATATCGACACCCGTATAGAAGAAAGCTCTCAGCAGCCGTCCATCGCCCAACAACACCCGTAGAAGTTTGTTGTAGTCGATGTCGATGTTGTGAAACCGCGCCGCATGGAAAAGATTATTACCGTCAATAAATACTGCTACCCTTCCCCTATGACCGAGTTGCCATGAAACATTATTTGTAGGATCAAAATTGTGCATAAACGGACTCCGAAAAATACCCTCCTGGTGTTAAACCCTAGGATGCTGTTTTGCTCTGCTCTGGTCAAGTTGTGAGAGTCTGTAGTCATGAGATCACGCTGTTGCAATAATTTCTTCAGAGATCGCATCCAAATACACTTTTGTTATGGGGCCATTTACCACGTCGATTTCCCACGCGATGCGTATTTGCAGCCCGCTGGGCGGGTCTTTCGAAGGACTGGCGTAGACAACTAATTGCCGCGCCTCGACGGTCGCGTTCGGGGGTAAAGATACAGTTTGCTGGCGATCTGTAATCGTAATCGGTTGTGTTTTGACGCGATCCACCGCCCGCTCGCCCGTCACTTTCGGGGTGAGATTCGCGAGCGTTGCCTGAATATTGTCCGCGTGTGGAATACAGTTGCTGGATAATCCGACTAGCTGTCCATCAGTGCGAAAGCGAATAACGAGCGTTCCATAACCTCCGCGCAACGGATAACGAAAAGGTCGTTGTTCGTATCGAGCAAGTTTCACACCCGAAGGCTCGTCGACTCTTTCGACGAGTGACAGCTCATTCGGTTC
>Ga0070694_100000780_pt1 | contig 17803 bp, 17 predicted proteins | sample KBSK1251metaG_FD_65470 | JGI IMG/M metagenome (GOLD analysis project Ga0070694, IMG submission 65470) | Corn, switchgrass and miscanthus rhizosphere microbial communities from Kellogg Biological Station, Michigan, USA - KBS K1-25-1 metaG | ecosystem: Host-associated > Plants > Roots >... | reverse complement strand
CGCCTTGAGCTTTCACCGGAAGCTCCCGGGTTGCTCGCGGCCTCGCTTGGACTTTCCCGCATGTATTCGGATGACCTGGAGCAGCTCGAAGCCGGGATATTGCTGTACGACGCCCTCTATCGCTGGTGCCGCGACGCGACTGACGAAAGGCATAACTGGCCTACCAACAAGCCAAGGACCTAGTCCCAGAGTTAGAAGAGGTGAAGATGCGGAAGATAGCTTTGATCAGCCTGCTTGGCATGACTCTAGCGGTCCCCTGTTCGTCCGTTGCAGCAGAGGTGGACTGGACCGCCGTCGATAAAGCGCTGGGGAAGACGGCCGCCGTTCAGGGGGACGTTCATCGTTACGGTATCCCCCGCTCCGATTTAAAGGTGAAGGTAGATGGCGTGACGATCAAGCCAGCCTTGGCCCTTGGCGGATGGGTGGCATTTGAGCCAGCGAAGGATGGCACCATGCTGATGGGTGACATTGTGCTGACGGAAAACGAAGTCACTCCCGTTATGACCAATCTCCTGCAAAGTGGCATCGAGATTACCGCCTTGCACAATCACCTGATGCGCTCAACGCCCGCTACGTTCTACATGCACATCCGCGGGCATGGCGATCCGGCAAAGCTCGCTGGATTGGTCCGCCAAGCCCTGGCTGAAACCAAAACGCCCTTCGAGCCGTCGTCAACAGCCTCCTCCCAAGCTGCGAAACTTGATCTCGATATGAATCAGTTAGATCAAACGCTTGGAGCCCAGGGAAAGATAAATGGCGGCGTGTACCAGTTCTCCATTCCTCGAAAAGAGACGGTTACTGAGAATGGAATGCCCGCCCCCGCAGCCATGGGGACCGGCACAGCGATCAATTTTCAACCGACTGTTGACGGCAAGGCAGCAATCGCTGGCGACTTCGTCGTGACCGCCGGGGAGCTGAACCCAATGATTAGCGCCTTGCGGGAAAATGGGATCGAGGTCGTCGCCATCCACAGCCATATGCTTGAAGAGCAACCCCGGCTCTTTTTCGTGCACTTCTGGGCGAATGACGATGCTGCCAAACTCGCAAAAGGCCTTCGCGCGGCACTTGACAAAATGGCGGTTGCGAGGAGCTGAGCAAACGTCCCGCCGAGATACGTTGTGGCTAGCCGAGTTGGTCGGGGTTGAGTGCGGCTTATCCTCGGCCTGCGATGCTCGACTATTCTGTCGCCACCTCGTTCACTTGAGGGGCGCGCTCTAGAGGCGTCTTGATCGCGGGACGAGGTGCGGCGCCCCGGGCTCATCTACGCAACATGAGCGCTCGGGCGGTGTCGGAGCTCCCCCGGACCCACTACGAGGTCCTGCTGGGAGCCAGCTGATCGACCGGCTTTATCCGGCAACGAAAAGCGGGGCCCGGTGCCGACCGGACGTCCGCAAATAGCATGCGCTATCGGCCTCTGGCCTACTTGAGCGCATGTGGCGCGCCGAGAGGCGCCCGCCGTGTTTCCGCAAGGAAGCGCGGAACCAAAGGTTTGCGCTTTTCGGCGCGCCATCCCCCTTCAAAGGGGAGGTTCTTTGAAATGACCTCGCGCGATTTCGCGGCGAGGCGATGAAGCACGCCTTACACTGTCATGCCCGCAAAGCGGGCATCCAGTAGCAATGGCGACAGGCGCGGTTACTGGATTGCCAGGTCAAGCCCTCGTTCGGCCCTCCTTTTCGGCGAAACCGCCGGCCCCGACAGGGGTTCCAAAAACGTCGTGGCTCTCTAGGCCGACCCCTCGGGCAAAGGAACGCAGGCTTCAGTGAAGGCGGCGCGCTGACGGCCGGCCACGTCGGCGAGGTCGGCGCCGGCGATCGTGTCATCGAACAGGCGGTGATAGTTGAGCTCGGCGTTAAGATGCAGGAACACGCCGCCGAGCCCGATCGCAGCGCGGTCCATGAACACGAACTCGCGCGGTACTCTGACCGGCCCCTTGTCACGCAGACCCTGATGCACACGGAAGGCCTCACGCCGTCCATACATCCCGGGGCTGACCTTGTCGGCGATGGTGCGCACGCGATCCTCGAGCATCGGGCCATAGATGAAATTGGCCCAGATGTTGAGGATGTCGATCAGATCGTTGGAGAGGCCGGTGAAGCCCCAGGTCTCATAGGCGTGCACGACCAGCGCACGATCGTTGCGCGACAGTCCCCGGTAGAGATCGATCACGCCCTGGACGAACTTCGGCGCAAAGGTACGCATGCAGCCATAATCGAGCAGGTTGACGCCGGCCGCCCTCCACTCGCCCTCTTCGAACACAGTGTAATTGCCGAGATGCGGGTCGCCATGGATCACGCCGTAATGGCTGAACGGGGACCACCAGGCACGGAACATGGCGCGGGCGATTTGGTTGCGCTGTTCCAGTCCGCGGCTCGTGTAGTCGAGCAGCCTCCGCCCGTCGAGCCAAGTCATGGTGAGCAGCCGCTTGGTGGACAACTCAGGAATGACCTCGGGCACGCGGATCAGGGGATCATTCTTGAAGATCAGCCCGTAGAGGCGCATGTGGCGCGCTTCGAGATCGTAGTCGAGCTCCTCGCGAAGACGCGCGGCGATCTCTTTCCGCATCTCTGAGGTCTCGATCGCCGGGCGCATGCGGGCGTGGATGGAGAACAGGATGCCGAGCTGCGCGAGATCCGCTTCGACGGCAGACTGCATGTCCGGATATTGCAGCTTGGCGGCAAGCGCGCGACCGTCATGACTCATCGCGCGATGCACCTGGCCGAGAGAGGCGGAGGCCGCAGCCTCATGGGCGAAGCTTGCAAATTTCGTTTCCCAGTCAGGGCCAAGCTCTGCCGCCATGCGCCTGCGCACGAACGGCCAGCCCATCGCCGGAGCTTGGCTCTGGAGCTGGCCGAGTTCGGCGGCATATTCCGCGGGCAGCGCCTCGGGGATGGTGGCAAGCAGTTGCGCCACCTTCATGATCGGACCTTTCAGCCCGCCGAGCGCCACCGCGAGCGAGGCCGCTTCCCTGTCGCGCGCCGGATCGAGGCCAAACAGCCGCGTTGCCGCGATGCGTGCCGCAACGCCGCCGACATTGGCGCCGACGCGGCCGTAGCGCAGGGCGCGGGCCGAGAACCTGTTCTTCTCCTTATCAGATTGACGGTCGTTCATGCGGGTCGCGGCTTTACGCGGGGACTAAGTCTCCCTCATATAGGAGACGAAATTGCGCCCCACTCTTGTCTTGCGCAAAATGGCTCGCTGCCGAGCAGTAGGAGGATACCCCCATGGCCATGCGACCGCTGTTAGCGCTATCTCTCGCGATGCTGTGGGCCTCGCCTGCCTTTGCGGCCATGGACAGCTCAATCGAGGTGTGGAAGTCGGCGACCTGCGAGTGCTGCGGCAATTGGGTCAAGCACCTCGAGGCAAACGGCTTCGCCACGAAGGTCGATCCCGCCGAGCCTGCGGCGCTCGCCGAGATCAAGCGGCAGGCCGGGATCGGCACCAAGCTCGCCTCCTGCCATACCGCCAAGATCGAGGGCTATGTCATCGAAGGCCATGTGCCCGCGCCGGACATCGAGCGGCTCGTATCCGAGCATCCCGATGCTGTCGGACTGACTGTTCCCGGCATGCCGGTCGGCTCGCCAGGGATGGAGCAAGGCGCAGAGAGCGAGCCCTACGACGTGCTGCTCATCAGACGCGATGGCACGACGGAAGTATTTGCGCACCACTGAGCAGCGTGTCCGCACACGAACTTCAATCCTTGCCGAGTTGGCTGAGAGCGGTGCGATATTGGCGCATCGCCTTGCGGGCATTCTCGAGCTCGGCTTCGAGCGCAAGGGTCGCTGGAGATTTCGGCCGTCGCTTTCCGTTGGCGACAAAGAGTAGCGCGAGAACGGCGATCGGCGTGAGAAAGTCGGTGACCATGATCGGCCCGGCATTGCCCGGCGCAAGATTGCCGGCCTCGACGATGTCCCTGATATGCCCAATGCCGGCTCCGATGAGGAAGCTCGCTGCGGCAATCCCTACCGCCAGCCGTGCCTCGTAACCTCTGAACGCAGCATACAGCGCGGCAAGCGCGAGGCCGAGATTGGCGACGCCGACCTCATATTGAAACGGGCGCGGCGCCCAGCCAATCGACGCGGCCGACTGCTCGGCGAAAAAGACATGGCCGAGAAACGCCCAAAGCCCCAACAGTCCGAGCGGGAACACGAACAGGTAGCGGAGCAGCCGATCGATGAGGAAGCTGCGATCGATTGGCCGCGGCCCTTGCCATATCGCGACGGCCGCCGAAGCCAACGCCGCGACCCAAAGCAGAATCGGAACGAGCATGACCTGCGACATCGATGCTTAGCTTCCCTCCGGCCAGTTATCGCGAATCCACCGCGCCAGACTTTGCTCGCTGACCTCGCCTGCTGCCACTGCGAGAATGATTGCAGTGGATTGTGCCTGGTCTGGCCGAAACGCTACGCCGTTCTTGCGCAAGAACGCGACCATGGCAATGAAGGCGATGCGCTCGTTGCCGTCCACGAAAGGATGATTCTTGGCAAGGCCGAATGCGTAGGCCGCGGCAAGCTCAGGCAATAGAGTCCCCTCATAGTGCCATTTGTTGACAGGCCGATCCAAGGCGGAGCGCAATGCGCCCTCGTCGCGCAGACCGAGAGCACCACCAAAGTGGCGAAGCTGAACGCTGTGCGCAGCAATTGCCTGGTCGTAAGTGAACCAACTCGGCTCGCTCACTTCGCAAGCGCTGACAGCGTGTCGCGATACTCGTCGATGATCTCGTCGACGACTTCCATCGTCTTCGCGAAATCCGGATCATAGGGTCGCGCCTGGAAGCCTCCGCCAGGCAACTCTGTAATATGCAGTTCCTGTCCCCGCTTTAGGCCAAGGCGTTGCATCAACTCCCGAGGCAGGATGAAGCCTTCCGAGTTGCCGATGCGCTTAATCTCGATTTTCATAGCACTCCCCCCTCCGTTATACGTTTTGTATAACATAGTTATACAACCTGTACAACAAGGCAGTTAGGCGGAGGCCTTCTCGTCCATGGCCTCGAGCTCGTCGATCAGCCCTTCGATCACCTTAAGTCCCATCAACCAGAAATTCGCGTTCGAGGCGTCGAGGCCGAACGGCACGAGCAGCTCCTTGTGGTGCTTGGTGCCCCCCGCCGCAAGCATGTCGAGATAGCGCTCGGCGAAACCCTTCTCCGCCTTCTCGTAGACGGCGTAGAGCGAATTCACGAGGCAATCGCCGAAGGCATAGGCATAGACGTAGAACGGCGCGTGGATGAAATGCGGGATGTAGCTCCAGAAGGTTTCGTAGCCGGGCTTCAGCTCGATCGCCGGTCCCAGGCTCTCCTTCTGAACCTCGAGCCAGATCTCGCCGAGCCGCTCGCTCGTCAGCTCGCCTTCGCGCCGCTCGGTGTGCACCTTCCGCTCGAAGCTATAAAAGGCGATCTGCCTCACCACCGTGTTGATCATGTCCTCAACCTTCGCCGCGAGTAGAGCTTTGCGCTCGCGCGGTGACGGCGCCTGTTCGAGCAGCCGACGGAAGGTCAGCATCTCGCCGAACACGCTGGCAGTCTCGGCAAGCGTGAGCGGCGTCGGCGCCATCAGCGGTCCTTGCTTGTTGGCGAGCACCTGATGCACCCCGTGGCCAAGCTCGTGCGCGAGCGTCATCACGTCGCGCGGCTTGCCCTGATAGTTGAGCAGGATGTAAGGGTGCGCGCTCGGCACGGTGGGATGGGAGAAGGCGCCAGGTGATTTCCCTTCCCTCACCGGCGCATCGATCCAGCCCTTCACGAAAAACTGCCCGGCAATATCCGCCATGCGCGGCGAGAAATCGCCGTAGGCGGTGAGGACCGTGTTCCGCGCATCCTCCCAGCCGATCACCTGCTTCGGCTCCTCCGGCAGCGGCACGTTCCGATCCCAGTGCGCGAGCTTCTTCTTGCCGAGCCATTTCGCTTTCATCGCGTAATAACGATGCGAGATGCGCGGGTAAGCTTCGCGCACCGCCCCGACAAGAGCGTCAACCACCTCTTTCTCGACGCGATTGGCGAGATGGCGCGAATCGGCGACGTCGATGAAACCCCGCCAGCGGTCGGAGATTTCTTTGTCCTTGGCGAGCGTATTGGTGATCAGCGTGAACAGCCGCACATTGTCCTTGAAGACCTTGGCCAGGGCCTCCGCGGCGGCCTTCCGCTTAGCCTCGTCCGGCTCGAGCAAGTGATTGAGCGTCGGCTCGAGGCTGAGCTTCTCGCCGTCAACGTCGAATTTCAGCGCCGTCATGGTCTCGCTGAATAGCCGGTCCCAGGCGCCGCGCGCCGTCACCGCCTTCTCGTGGAACAGCTGCTCGAGCTTGTCTTCGAGCTGATAGGGCTTTTCTTTGCGCAGGTCCTCGAGCCAGGGCCGGAAGTGGCTGAGCTCGGAGCGCGACATCGCCTTCTCCAGAGCATCGTCATCGAGACGGTTCAGCTCGAGCGGGAAGAACAGCAACTTGGATGAGATGCCGGTGATCTTCTCCTGGATGTCACCGAAGAATTTCTGCCGCTTGGGATCGGACGTGTCCGCCGCGTAGAGCAGGCTTGCATAGGACACGATGCGGCCCATCACGTCGTTGAGCGCCTCGTATTCGCGCACGGCCTGGGCAATCTCCGCACCGCCCTTGCCGCCGTCCAACAGCTTGGCGAGCTTGCCGGCATATCGCGATTGCATGGCATCAGCCGCGCTCTCCGAGCTTGCAAGGTCGGCCTTAAGCTCAGGCGCGTCAGGCCCGTTATAGAGATCGGCGAGGTTCCATTCCGGCAGGTTGCCGAGTTTTGGCTTGCCTCCGGCGGCCGCCGGTGGGTGCTTCGTCTTAGCTTTGGCGGCGGCAGTCGCAGCGAAAACAGGGTGCTCCGGCCATGCGGTCAGTTTGGGCAGCATCGGTGTCTTCAGGTCCTCATGAGATTGGCGGCAATGGTCTGTTAGTGTGGGAGAGCGACGCCGCACTCGCAAGGCCATAGACCATGCCTTCTCGGCATTTTGGAGGGCATCAGAACCACAGCCTCACCAAAATCGAACCGAGCTAAAGGGGATATTTACCCTTCCGCTGCACAGTTTTGGCACAGGAGCAGCCTTCCTTCGAGCCCGCGCGCAGGCTTTGGGCCGCTCCTCCCGCACTGTAGCGTTTCGCGTAACTGTATCGAGTCTGCGTCATGCCCAAGCGCATCCTGGTCGCCGACAGCGACCCTGTTCAATCTCTTATTCTCGAAGAAGCCATCAAGCAGTTCGGCTATGGCGTCGACATGGCCAAGAGCGGCGACGAGACCCTCGCCGCGCTTCACAACGACGCCGCCGGAGACATTTGCCTCGTTTTCCTCGACCTCGTTATGCCAGGCACCGACGGCATGGCCGTGCTTGAGGCAATGCGGTCCTTGGCGCGCAAGCCTCCGGTCATTGTGCAGACAACCCAGGGCCGTAGCGACATCGCCTTAGCAGCAATGCGCGCCGGCGCCGTCGACTTCGTGGTCAAGCCGGTGAGCCCCGAGCGTCTGGAAGTCTCGGTCAAAAACGCGCTCAAGATCGAGGCCCTCGCCGGCGAGCTGGTCCGCGTCAAAGCCTCGGCGAATGGGGAGCTCGGCTTCGTCGACCTGATTGCCGGCAGCCAGGCCATGGCCAGAGTCGTTGAGCTTGGCATACGAGCTGCCAATTGCAGCCTTCCCGTTCTGATCGAAGGCGAGCCCGGCGTTGGCAAGGAGCTGATCGCCCACGCCATTCAAGGGGAGAGCGCAAGGCAACCGAAGGCGTTCGTAACCGTCGGTTGCGCTGCTTTCCCCGAGAGCGAGCTCGACGCCCTTCTGTTCGGTCGCGAGAAAGGCAAGTTTGTCGAGGCTGACCAGGGCACGTTATTTCTCGATGAAATCGGCGAGCTGACGCTCAATGCCCAGGTCAAGCTTCTCCGCGCTTTGCAGAATGGTGAGGTCGAGCCCGCCGGCGGGGAACCAGCGATCAGCGCGAACGTCCGCCTAATCGCGTCAACCAGCAAAAACCTGATCGGTCTCGTCAACCAGGGCCGCTTCCGCGAGGACCTCTATTATCGGTTGAACGTCTTCCCCATCTGGGTGCCTCCGCTGCGCGAGCGGCTTGAGGATCTGCCGGAACTCGTACGCCATTTCATCGCAAGATTTGCCGCCGAGGAGGGCAAGCCCGTCGACGGCATCGATGCGGAGGCGATGGCCATGATCCGCCGCTACACTTGGCCCGGCAATATCCGTCAGCTCGAGAACGCAGTGTTTCGGGCGGTGGTGCTCGCTGACACGCCCATGCTCACTGTGAACGAGTTTCCGCAGATCGCCGCGCATGTCGAAGGCTACGCCGTAAGCGTGCCCCCTGCGCCTGCGCCAAAAGATTCCATGCCGCGCATCGAGGGGCCGGTCATGCTCGGAGAGTCCGCGAACTCGCCCGCGACAATTCACGTGCCGGCTGCTAACGGCAGGGATGCCATCGGCATTCCCGCCTTAAGCGACACGGGCGACATCCGTTCACTCGAAGCCGTTGAAGCCGACATGATCAGGCTCGCTTTCGGACGCTACCGCGGACGCATGACGGAGATCGCGCGGCGGCTCGGCATCGGCCGCTCTACCCTTTATCGCAAGATGCGAGAGATTGGGCTTGAGGCCAGGCCTAACTGAGAGCGGCGGAGTGAAATCATGCGATGGGTTTATCGTCTGGCCCTGACCTTGGCTGTGATCGCGCCTTTGCACGCGCCGGCCTTCGCCGCGGAGCCGGAGGCGCCCGCCGTTTTGATCGGGGCGACAGAAGCGATCCGGATCGCCATTCAGAATCGGCTGTCGGCGAAATTCACCGCCGCCTCAAACGCAAGAAAGAGCGAGCAAGGTGCGCTCGTTGAATTTTATTCGGCGCCAGAGCACCATCTCTTGTGGGTCGATGACAAAGAGCTCACTGATCGCGGCAAAATGGTAATGGCCGAGATCGCCAAGGCCGACGACTATGGCCTCCGCGCTTCAGACTACGCCTTGCCGAAGCCCGACACGTTCGATGCTTCGGATCCGAAGGCGACCGACTGGCTTGCCGATGCCGAGATCAAGATTAGCTTCGCCGTCCTCGGCTATGCCAACGATGCGCGAGGCGGGCGCATCAATCCGAGCCGCCTAAGCGAGAATCTCGATCCAAGTCTTGCGCTCCCCAATCCATCGGAAGTGATCGAATCGATTGCCTTCCGCTCAGATCCTGCGGCTTATTTGCGGAGCTTCCAGCCAGATCAGCCGCAGTTCGAAGCGTTGCGTCAGAAGCTACTGGAATTACGGGGCGGCAACCCGAAGAGCGCAGATGATAAATCCGCCGTCATCATCCCGGACGGACCTATGCTCAAGATGGGCATGCAGCACGAGCAAGTCGTCCTGCTTCGCAAGCGCCTCGATGTGCCCGCCAACTCACACGCCGAAGAAAACACATTCGATGCTGCGTTGGTCGAAGTCGTGGAGCGATTCCAGGATGCCCACGGCGTCTTTCCCGATGGCATGGTAGGGTCTGGCATGCGCCGCCTGCTCAATGGCCGACAAAAGACGAGCGTTGCCGGAGGCTCAGCCAAGATCAGAGCCATCCTGGTCAACATGGAGCGCTGGCGCTGGCTGCCTCACGACCTGGGTCCTTACTACGTAACGGTCAACATCCCCGAGTTCACGCTGCGTGTCGTCGCTGACAGCAAGACCGTGCACACGACGCGCGTAGTGGTCGGCAAGCCTGACAAGCAGACGCCGGTCTTCTCCGATGAGATGCAGGAAATCGTGTTCAATCCGTTCTGGAACGTGCCGACCTCGATCAAGGTCGAGGAGATCAGACCTTATCTTCGCGAGGAGGCGGCTTGGTTCTTCGGCGGCGGCGGATGGAACGCCGCGGTGCTCCAGCGTCACAATCTGCGCGTCAAATATCTCGGCCGTAATGTCGATCCCGGCGCCATCGACTGGAACGCGATGGACATCCGCAATTTCGAGATCTACCAGCCGCCCGGACCTGACAACGTGCTCGGCCACGTCAAATTCGTGTTTCCCAACAAGCACGACGTCTACATGCACGCCGCAGAAATTCTTGTTCGCCCAGCCGGTCAGGGCAGAAAGTCACGGCTGCATGCGGGTGCAGAACCCAGAGCAGCTCGCTCTTATCCTGTTGAGGCACGACCAGGGATGGAATGAGGCTAGAATCGCCTCAGCGATTTCCGACGGCTATGACAGTCATGTTGCACTGCGGCAAAGAATCACGGTCTACATCACCTACTTTACTCTCAAGGTGAACGAAGACGGATCCACCTCAAATTACGGAGATATTTACGGTCACGATGCCCGTATGGCGGCGGCATTGGGCCTCTAGACTCGGCGGAAGCCTGTGGAAAATCCTGTTAACTCTAGTTCGAGATTCTGGGCCAGTGTGACTTGTTTGCCTTGTTTTTCCCGCAATTTGGCTAATACTCATCGTTAACGGACGGCAGGACGGGTGCCGACCGCGGGTACGTGGCTTTGCGTACCTCACGGGGAAACCGGCTGGGGAGCCGGCGAGGGAAAGTCGGGGATGCGGATTCGGGGGAGTGTCGCACGTCGCGCCGTGCTCGGCGCTGGCCTTGTGGTTCTGACCGCCGCAGGTTGGTGGTCCGCCGCGACTTATCGAGCGAGCGCGACCGGCGAAACCCGAACCCTTTCGATCTACAACATCCACACCAAAGAGACGATCACCGTCACTTACAAGCGCGACGGCAAATACGACGATGCCGCGCTGAAGCGCCTCAACACCTTCATGCGGGATTGGCGCGTCGACAAAGAAACGAAGATGGATCCGGAGCTGATCGATCACATCTGGATCCTGCATAAAGAACTCGACTCGCAGGTTCCGGTCCATCTCATTTGCGGCTATCGCACCGCCGAGACCAACGCCTCCTTGCGCAAGAAGGGCGGTGGACAGGCAAAGCGCAGCCAGCACATCCTCGGCAAGGCTGCCGACATCACCTTCCCCGACGTGCCCGTTAAAGTGCTGCGGAACTCTGCCCTCGTGTGGGAATGGGGCGGAGTAGGCTACTACCCGACCTCCGGCGTCCCATTCGTCCATGTCGACACCGGCAGGGTGCGCATGTGGCCGAGAATCCCGCGTCTCGAACTCGCGGCCCTCTTCCCCGACGGCCATTCGAAATATCTCCCGCAGGACAACAAGCCCATCACGCCACAGGACTATAAGGTGGCCGTGGCACAGGGTCTCGTAGCGCAGACCAAGCTCGCTGCTGCCGTCCGCCTGAAGCCGGCTGCTCAGGAAGAGGACGTGGCCGACGCGGATGATGTGGTCGAGGCTGATGAGACGGTCGCCCAGGCCGAGCCTCTCACCCCAGCGCAACCTGAGTCCGCAGCCGGCACCCCGAAGCCGATCCTCGCATCCTTCACGCCCAGCATGCCTGCCGCGCCCACGCTCGCAGTCGAATCGCATGAGCAAGGGGCGCCTCCCCCGCCTGCCAAGCTCTTCGCCTATGCAAGCGTCGGCGGAATGTCGCTGCCGAGCCTTCTCCCCAAGACGCATCAGGAGGCGCCGGCGCCGGCCTATCGCGATGCGGAAGTCGTCGGCGCTCCAGAGGCCGACGACGATCATCCCGACGAGACGAATTACGTTCCGTTCGAGATTGCCGGGCTGATGACCGACTCGTCAGTCGCCTTCAGCCGCACGGTGGCTCCCCTCACCCATCCCGACCAGTCCAATATCGACTACCTGTTCGATGACATGGACAACCCGACCGCGCTCCCGTTGCGCAAGAACTCTGGCTACGCCGGGCTTGCCGCCGCGCAGACCTTCTCGGGTCATGCGGTGAAGAGCCTCTACGCCAACGTAGCGACGGATACCCGCGCCCCTGCCCGCACGCAGGTCGCGGAAAACACTCGCTAGCTGACTCATCGAGAAATCGATTCTATTGCCCTGGCTGTCCCGGCCGATCGCTTGCGCTCTCGCACAAGCTCCCGGTTTCGGCCGCCCACGCAAGGGCCGGGCGCGAAAAGCTAATTCGATCGGCGAAAGATGACCTTAGATGAAACGCTGGTTGCCTATCCCGACGATCGCGACGACTACGAAGACTTTATGATTTAAGCTGCTTTGGTTGATAGTTCGGAGTTTCCCCCGACGGCAAACCTGACTTTTATCTTTGATTCCTGTCATTCAGGCCCCCTCCTCAGAGACCTTGTGACATTCAGCGAGGATCCACCGGTTCCCCGGTGCCTCCGCCTCCCATACGACCTTTTGTCCCGATCCTTCGACTCCGCACCGCTTGGTGTTCGATCAATCGGTAGCTTGGAGCACGCCAATCTGAAAGTGCCAAGACTGATAGTGGCGGCTGCAGCCGCCGAGCAGTCTGCCTGGGACGATCACATGCCAGACGGTAGGCGCCATGGTGTTTTTCGTACTTCGCCTAGGAAGCTCTGAAGCGCAATCCGAGATTGATTGCAAACAACGTCATATCCGCGCTCCAGCCTCAGATAGCGACAAAATTTCCTCAGCGGCCAATTCTTCTCGGAACACAGGCACGGTTTGACCAACCCATAGCGAGCTAAGGAGGAGCTCCATGGTCGACTACGACGACTTGCCGCTGTCGCACTCGTATTCCTGAAATTGAACTTGGCGATGTGGCCTCGGCCCGAAAAGCCCTGATTGAGATGATCGCTATGCAAATTGGAACAGTGAGGGCTGCGGCGTCTTGAGGGGGGTGCAGCAAGACCTTGCCGCCGAGTCCCCGCTCCAGCACAGGTGCGGCCATGCAGCATTCACGCCAGCTGCGTGTGGCACGCCCCATATGGATCTGATGCCTGCACGAGCCCGGTTCGTCGTGACGACAATCGACAAAGGCTAAGCGGCCTCGGCGTCGGCCATGCCGAGCGCGTGGAGGTAGGTGGTGAGCACCGCTTCTTCCTCGCGCCGCTTGTTCTCGTCGTGCTTGCGCAGGCGAATGACCGTCCTCAGCGCCTTCACGTCGAACCCGTTGCCCTTCGCCTCGGCATAGACCTCGCGCAGGTCTGCGGCGAGGGCTGCCTTCTCCTCCTCGAGTCGCTCGATGCGGGCAACGAAAGAACGAAGCTGGTCTCTGGCTGATGTCTGAAGCTGCACCTTAGGTCACTCTCCGCTGCTTGATGATTCGATCACGCCCAAGCTTAGGGCGCGCCGATTCGCAGCTTCAAGGCGGGCAACCTCGTTATCCCATTTATCCAAAGACCGAGCAGCTAGCCGGTGCGTTTGCGGCGCTTGGTTGCGATCTCCGTCTGATACAGAGCCTTCCAGGTCTCGTAAGGCATGCCGTACACGATCTCCCGCGCCTCTTCCTTGGAGAGCGCCACACCCTTGGCGGCAGCGGCCTCCTGATACCAATTCGAGAGGCAATTGCGGCAGAAACCTGCGAGCTCCATCAACTCGATATTCTGCACGTCGTGGCGGCCCCGCAAATGTGCGAGGAGGCGTCGAAAGGCTTCAGCCTCAAGCTCGGTTCGGATTGCTTCGGTCATGCCACCGGTCGCGGCGTCCTCGCCATTTGGCCCTTGAGCCGATGCGATGTCCCGTGTAGGAGCCGTGGATCTCGATCGCGTGCAGCGGACCGCCTAACCGCACCACCTTGCGCAGGACTTCGGCGAGGCGCCTTGCCCACTCGGCTTGTCCCTCTGGCCCGAGGATCAGATCCTGGCGGACTTCGATCAGGGCATGCGCGAGCCCGCGACGGGTGCCGTGCCGGTAGAGTGTGTCGCCCTTGAGCTGGCCAGTATAAGGAGCGTTGTCGCCAACGACGATGCCGGGAATGGTCCTTAAGCCTTCCAGCAGAGGAAGCGCAAGCCGTGGGTCCTTGTCCCACAACACGCCGACCGACCAGGGACGCGGCACGCCCTTCCACGCTTGCGTGAAACTATGCACCGACACGACCACCGGCGGCTTGCCGGCCGCAATGCCCGCGTCGATCGCGCGCTCGATGGCTTGATGATAAGGCGTGTAGTAGCGAGCGACCCTGGCGGCGATCGCCGCCTCGTCGAGAGCTGCATTGCCTGGCACCACCAGACCGTCCGAGATCTGCATGATCAGCGTAGGGTCGTCGAGCCCGCGATTAGGGTCGATCAGGAGCCGCGAGAAGCGGGAGAGCAGCGCCGGGGCGCTTAGCAGCTCGGCGAGGCGTTCGGCAACGGGAGCCGCCCCGAGATCGTAGGCTATGTGGCGATTGAGGTCCTCAGACCTCAATCCCAGATTTGCGTAAGAGTCTGGAATAATATTTTCGGCGTGATCGCAGAGGATGAGGATGCCGGTCCTCAAATCCCCCTCGATGCTGCGATAGGGCTTATCGCCCAAATCTTCTTGTATCAAAGTGTCCAGACTTCGCTCCACGCGACCTTCCCTCGCGTCCGCCTCTTTTTTGCGCCCGGCTACCCGCCGCGGCAAGAAAAAAGCTTGAGCGCGGCCTAGGTTGCGACGCATTTACCCACGAGTTTCGGCGGGTCTTTTGCCTTGCCAGAGTAGCCCTATTAATCGGCCGCTCTGGTCAGACAAACTCAACCAATTCGGTGCTATCTTTCGAAATTCGTTAGCCGAGATTCCAGGCCCTTAGAGGATGATGCTTGCTTCCAATTTGACCCGGCACGCGCAAAACACCGCACGTGCCCTGCACTCCTGCTCGGCCCGGAGTCTCTGCCGTTTTGCTGCATTCCTTCTGCTTGTGGGTCTAGGCACAGCGCCGGCCTACGCCGATCTTAAGCTCTGCAACACGACGGCGAGCCGGGTCGGAGTTTCGATCGGGTATAAGGACGCCGAGGGCTGGGCCACCGAGGGATGGTGGAACATCGCCTCGCATACTTGCGAGACGCTGCTCAAGGGCGTGCTGATCGGGCGCTATTACTACATCCATGCCGTCGACTACGACCGTGGCGGCGAATGGGCCGGCAGTCTTTTTATGTGCACCGACGACAAGTCCTTCACCATCCGCGACACCAAGGACTGCGTGAAGCGCGGTTACAAGAAGACCGGCTTCTTCGAAGTCGATACCGGCGAGGAGCGCGACTGGACCGTTCGCCTCACCGATCCCGAGGGCGAAGCGAAGTCCCAATGAGGCGCAATCGCCGGGTCAAGATCGTCGCCACGCTCGGTCCTGCCTCCAACAACGAAGAAACGATGCGACGCCTGTTCGAAGCAGGCGCTGACGTGTTTCGCGTCAATATGAGCCACGCCACCCATGACGGGCTGCGCGACATCCATGCCATCGTGCGCAAGCTCGAGCTCGAATTCGCGCGGCCGATCGGCATTCTGGTCGACCTGCAAGGGCCGAAGCTTCGCATCGGCAAATTCGAGTCAGGCGCGATCAGGCTCACGGAAGGCGACATGCTGAGCTTCGTCCGCCGCGAATCGGTCGGCGGCTTGGGCCGCGTGCATCTTCCGCATCCCGAGATCTTCCAGGCCGTGCAGCCCGGTCACACGATGCTGATGGATGACGGCAAGTTCAAGCTTCGCGTCGTCGAGGCGAGCGACGTCAGGATCGACGCCAAGGTGATGACGAGCGGCGTGCTTGGCAGCCGCAAGGGCATCAGCCTTCCCGACACTGTGCTCCCGTTCGGCGCCATGACCGAGAAGGACCGCGCCGATGTTGAGTTCGCCATGTCGCTCGGCGTGGCCTGGATTGCGCTTTCCTTCGTGCAGCGCGCGGAGGACATCGCCGAGGCACGGAAGCTCGCGCGCGGTCGCTCCTCGATCATGGCCAAGATCGAGAAGCCCTCGGCGCTCAATCATCTCAAGGAGATCATCGATCTTGCCGACGCCATCATGGTGGCGCGCGGCGACCTTGGCGTCGAGATGCCGGTCGAGAAGGTGCCGGGACTCCAGAAGCAGATCACCCGCGCGGCCCGGAATGCCGGCAAACCGGTGGTCGTCGCAACCCAGATGCTTGAATCGATGATCTACGCCCCGGCGCCGACCAGGGCCGAAGTGTCGGACGTCGCGACCGCCGTGTTCGAAGGCGCCGACGCGGTGATGCTGTCGGCGGAATCGGCGGTCGGCAAATATCCGGTGCAGGCGGTGGAAACCATGGACCGCGTCGCTCAGGAGGTCGAGCGTGATCCGCTCTACGAGGCGATCATCCACGCCCAGAGAATAGGTCCCGAGGCAACCGGCGCTGACGCGATCTCGGCGGCCGCGCGGACGGTGGCCGAGACGCTCAACCTCGCCGCGATCGTCTGTTACACGGCCTCAGGCGCGACCAGCCTCAGGGCCGCTCGCGAGCGCCCGCAGCAGCCGATCATCGCCTTGACGCCGATTCCGGCGACAGGGCGCAAGCTTGCGCTGGTGTGGGGACTGCATTGCGTGCTCACCGACGATCCACGCGACCTTGACGACATGGTGGCCAAGGCCTGCCGCATCGCCTATCAGGAAGGGTTCGCGCTTCCTGGGCAGCGCGTCATCATCTCGGCGGGTGTGCCGTTGGGCACGCCGGGTGCCACCAACCTGCTGCGCATTGCCTTCATCGGCGACGAAACCGAAGACTATTAGTGGAAGGCGCGTAAGAAATTAGATGTCCTGGCCCTCGACCTCGCGGGACAGCGTTTCCACCGACTGCCGCGCATCATCGAGGAAGGGATTGATCTTGAGCGCTTTGCGATAGGCTTCGAGCGCCTCCTTCTTGGCGCCGAGCGTTTGCAACACCACACCGAGATCGTTGATCGCCTTGTAGTGCCTGGGATCGATATCAAGCGCATGTCTCAGGTCGGAGAGGGCGAGCTCGTAGTCCTTCTGGAGAAAATGCACCGCCGCCCGTCGGCGCCAGGCCTCGGCATCGTCAGGCGCAAGGTCCACTGTGGCGTCGAGAATCTTGAGGGCGAGGTCGAGATCCGATTCCTTCATGAAGCGATCTGCCCGGGCCATCAGCAGGTCCACCGTGTCGCTGCCCGACAGAAGCCAGAGTCGCTCAATCGTTTCCGTAATCGGAGCGGCATCATGCGCATTATGCGCGTTGCCGAGCTCATCGTAGAGTTTCGCGAGCATCTTCGGCCGCTCGACGGGGTCTGACAGCGGCAGATTGTCGGTCGAGAGGTCGAGCTTGTCGCGCTTGCTTTCTTCAGTTGAACGCGGAGGAGTCGCTTCGTCGCCACCTTGTTTGGTATCCGGCTTCGCCGCCTGACCCGGCGCAGTCTCGCCCGGGTTCATTTGATCGGGCGCCATCTCATTTGGCGCCATTTCGTCGGGCTCGATCAGCTCGGGTTCAGACTCCCCCGGTGCGGCGCCCTCGAGTTGATCAACCCGCGGCGACGGGGACTCCTGCACGGCTGCGCCCCAGCGCGGTGCGATGGACAAAACAAGGGCAAGTGTCAGCGCGGCTACGCACAGCCATGGGGTACCACAAAGCTTAAGGCGGAAGCGTGGGCCCGGCCGCATCGCCAGATCTAGCCCTGACGGGCCTTGTAGCGCCGATTGGTCTTGTTGATGACGTATAGCCGGCCCCGCCGCCTGACCACGCGGTTGTTGCGATGGCGCTTGCGCAGAGCCCGGAGCGAATTCTTGATCTTCATGGCAAAGCATCCATCGTTGCCGGAAAGGTTCGGCGCCCGGCGATCAGTCGCTCTCAGGCGCGAGCGGACCATAAAAAGCGCCGCTTCCGGTGTCAACGATGCCAGTGCGCAAAGTCAGCGCCATAGCGGGTTGACACTTGCAGATCACCCGCCTACACTTAACCACATGGTTAAGTGTCAGGACACCACTCTCGACCGCACCTTCGCCGCGCTTGCCGACCCCACGCGTCGCGAGCTGCTCGCTCAACTCGAGCTGCGAAACAGCGTCTCGATAAGCGAGCTGGCGCGGCCGTTTCCCGTGTCTTTGCCAGCGATCATGAAGCACCT
>Ga0070694_100000776_pt1 | contig 17862 bp, 18 predicted proteins | sample KBSK1251metaG_FD_65470 | JGI IMG/M metagenome (GOLD analysis project Ga0070694, IMG submission 65470) | Corn, switchgrass and miscanthus rhizosphere microbial communities from Kellogg Biological Station, Michigan, USA - KBS K1-25-1 metaG | ecosystem: Host-associated > Plants > Roots >... | reverse complement strand
GCCTCGGAAGAACAACACCACGATGACAAAGGCGACCCCGAGCAGGAGCGGCCAGCGCGCCCACATGGAGCTGACCGATTCCGACAGCCAGATGAAGACGAAAGAACCGATAACCGGGCCATAGAGCGAGCCCGAGCCGCCGATGAGCGTGGCGAACACGACATTGCCGGAGAAGACGAACCCGATGGACTCGAGCGGCACGATGCCGAAGAGCATGGCGTAGAGCACCCCGGCCAGCCCTGAGAAGGCTCCACCCACCACGAAGGCGGCAAGCTTCATGCGCGGGACGTTGTAGCCTAGTGCTTCCGCGCGCAGCTCGTTCTCTCGAACGGCCTGGAGAATCTTGCCGAGCGGCGACTCGACGATGCGCTTCATGACCCAGAGCGAAAGGAGAAAGAGCACGGCGACGGCCGAGTAGTAGGCGAGCGGACGGTGGATGTCAAAGCCGAGGACACTCGGACGCGGGATTCCGGGCATGCCGTCCTCGCCCCCCGTCACCGTCGTCCACTGATAGGCCGTAAAGTAGAACATCTGGTTCAGCGCGAAGGTCAGCATGATGAAGTAGAGGCCGGAACGCTGGACGCAAAGATAACCCACGGCCGCTGCCGAGACGGCGCCCACCACGATGCCGACGCCCAGCGCCAGGAACACATTGACCCCGTAATACTTCAGCAGATAGCCCGCCACGTAGGCGCCCGTGCCGAAGAATGTAGCCTGGCCGAAAGACAGCAATCCCGTGTAGCCCATCAGCAGGTTCAAGCCGAGCCCGAAGATGGCGAAAATCCAGATCTCGGTGGCGATGGCTTGCCGGACAAGGACCGGGAGGAGCACCACCGCGGCGACGATGGCCAGCCAGGCCTTGCTCATCTTAGGTTGCATAGCTCATCGGGGCGTCCGCGCAACCGTTCGCCGATCATCGGATACCGAAGAGACCTTGCGGACGGACAAGGAGCACCGCGGCCATGACCGCGAAGATCACGGCCACCGAGGCCTCGGGCCACACCAGGGCCACGAGGCTCTGGGCCAAGCCGACAAGCAGGCCCGCCACGATAGAGCCCAGCAGGTTGCCGAGCCCCGCCAGGGCAACCACGACGAAGGCGATGCCGAGCATGTCCACGCCCATCCACGGATTCAAGCCACGGATGGGCGCGGTCAGGGCGCCGGCGATTCCCGCCAGGACACAACCCAGCGCGAAGGCGGCCGTGAAGAGGCGGTGGATGTCGATGCCGAGGAGGGCGACCATCTCCTTGTCCTCGATACCGGCGCGCATGATGGCGCCGTAGCGCGTCTTTTCGAGAAAGAGCCAGGCTCCGAGTACGAGGAGCGCGGCTGACACCATCACGAAGAGCCGGTACTTCGGGTAGAAGGTGATGCCGAGGTCGACGCCACCTCGCAGGATGGGCGGTGGGAGCTGGCTCATGCCGACCGGGCTCCAGACGATGATGATGCTTTCGGTCACGATGAGCGAGAGACCGAAGGTGAGCAGCAGCTGGTAGTCGTGTCCCGCCTTGTAGAGCGGCCGGATGCCGCCGTACTCGATGAGCACGCCCAGCAGGCCCACTCCTAGCGGAGCCAGCAGCAGCGCCAACCAAAAATTGCCGATGAGCTGGATCAGCGTGTAGAGGAAGTAGGCGCCGAGGGCGAAGAGCGCGCCGTGGGCGAAGTTCGGGATGTTGAGCACGCCCGTGATGATCGAAAGTCCGATGCCCATGAGCGCGTAGAGCATACCCGTGGCAAGGCCATTCAGGATCTGGCTGAAAAGAAGAGGAACGTTCACGATGTGATCACCCTCACCCGAGCCCTCTCCCCGCTTACGGGAGAGGGCAGGGCAAGGAGGTGCGCTACAGCGATCCGATATCCTTGCAGGCGGCGTACTCCGCCGGCAGCGGCGTGGAGCCCGTGGCGATGATGTCGGCGAAGTCCATCGCGTTCTTCATCGCTTCCTTCTTCTTGCAACGCATGAAGAAGTAAGGGCGCAGCGTCTGGTGGGTCTTCGGATCCACCTTCATGCGTCCGACGAGGTCGTCCACCTCGAGACCCTCGCAGGCCTTGATGACGTCCGGCACCTCCGTGGACTTGGCTTTGTCCATGGCGTGCAGCATCATCCGCGTCATCCCGTAGGCCGCGGCGGGCGCATAACCGGGCGGGTTGCCGAACTTGGCTTGGTAGCTCTTCACGAACTCACGCGCCACCGGCGTGTCGGCCGTGTAGTAGAAGTTCGAGCCGACCCACATGTTCTCGCGGATCTCGGGGTTGAGCTGCACCAGCTCCTCCACGCCCGATGACCACGTCAGGATGAGCGGGACCTTGGGAGTAAGCCCGAAGTTGAAGATCTCGCGCGCCCCGGTTACGGCGTCGAGACCGAAGTTGATCATGGCCACCACGTCAGGCTTGTTACCGGCCGCCTTGGTCACGTAGTTGGAGAACTCTCGCTCGCCGAGCGGATGACGGTCGGCACCTACGAACTCGATCCCGTGCCCCTTGCCGACTTCCTTGATGTACTTCTCCACGGACCAGCCGAAGGCGTAGTCGGCGACCAGGAGGTGCCAGCGTTTGGCCTTGGGGTTGGCCTGCATGAAGTTGTCAACTACCGTCTTGGCAGCCGTGTAGGGGCTCGCGGCCCATTGGAAAGAGTAGCGGTGGCAGCGCGCTCCCGAGATGTCCTCGGTACCGCCGCTGAAGTAGTGGAAGGTCTTCTTCCGCTTGGCGACCTCTGAAACCGCCAAGGCGACGCCCGAGGACCAGGGGCCAATGATGTATTTCACGCCGTCGGCGTCGATGGCCTCCTCGGCCCGCCGCGTGGCGCTGCCCGCCTTCGTCTCGTCGTCGCGCGTAATGTACTTGATCGTTTTGCCCTGGATCTTCATGCCCCGCTCGTCGAGTGCCATCTTCATGCCGCGATCCAGGACCGGGCCCACGTCTGAGAACGCGCCGGTGAAGGACCAGAGGCCAAGCATGGGGATCTCTTTCGGCTGCGCCCGGAGCACGACCGGAAAGGCAAGCCCGGCCGCCGTGGCGGCGCCGCCCAGTTTCAATATCTCCCGTCGAGTGAGTACGCTCATCGTGGGTCCTCCGCGCTACCGTGGGTTCGGTGCGACCAAGCCGTTCGCTGGGGAGAGAATCGGCCGAAGCCGAGGCGGTGTCAAGTAGGCCCTTGACAGATGTGGGCGACCCACGCCTGCGCTGAACAGCGCAGGCCCTCGAACCGCGCCCGACGAGGCCCTCCGAATACGTTCTTCGTGCGCGGAGTGCGCTGGAGTGATCACATGCGCACAAACTCTGGCCCGCTCTCGATCACCTGATCCGCCCGCTGGAGCAGCGACGGCGGGATCGTCAAGGCGAACGCAGTGGCAATGGATTCCGGCGCGTCAGCAATGCCGAAAAAGATCGCCGCATCCACTCGGAGCAGGCCAGGTCTTGAAGTTGTTCAAAGGGCACCCACTTGGCTTCAACGTGTTCCGAGGAGAGTATCAGGTCGCCATCTGTCGCTCGGCAGTGAAATACGATTCCGATAGCCTCCTCCCGCGCAGATCCGCGATAGAAGTGGAATGTATCGAGGAGCCCGAGCACCGTTACATCCAGTCCGGTCTCTTCCTTTGCCTCTCGCAGAACTGCCGCAAGGGCTGCTTCGCCTTGTCTGACGCGGCCGCTCCCGGGCTCCCACTCGCCGGGCGCGTGATCCTTGGACATGCTTCTCTTGAGAAGCAGTAGGTGGCTGTCCCGCTCGATCAGAAAGGCAACGACGACGAGGAATCTTCCAGCCGCGTCAGACGCCATGTCCAGTCCGATCCTCGACAGGCCGATCATAATCTGCTCTGTCCGATCTACTCGAGCACCTGATCCGCCCCCTGCAGCACCGACGGCGGGCTGGTCAGGCCGAGGGCCTTGGCGGTCTTGAGGTTGATGACGAGCTCGAATTTCTCGGGCTGCTGAACCGGGAGGTCGCCAGGCTGGGCGCCTTGGAAAAGGGTGTCGACGTAGCTCGCAGCATCCCGGAACTGGTCAGGGATACTCGGGCTGAAGCTCATTAGAGCACCTGCCTGCGCAAACTCTCCAAACTCCTGCCTTCCCAGGCGCCGCTGGACGCAGGTCGCCAGCACGACAGTGCAAATGTGTTCGAGGTAGTGGCTTCAAAGCCGGAATGCATGGGAGTCGTGGACCGCTGACCGATTCAATTACCCCTCGCTCGTCATGATGAACAACGGCGTCATGTCGAAGCTCTTGAAGTGCGGCCGGTATCGTTCCGTGTTGTAGAAGCGCTCCACGTTGACCGTTTTCTTGGTGCTCGTCACAATGTCGAGGGGGAGGTTGCCGTAGCGGCCGTCCTTCAGCACGACCAGGCGGCCATGGATGCCGTGGAGCACCAGGTCGAGTGCAAGATTCCCGTACGCCATCGGCACGATCGAATCGATCGCGTCGGGATCGCCGCCACGCACCAGGTAGCCCAGCTTCTGATTGATGATGTTGACTTCCTTGCCGTTGTTGTATCGGGCCGTGCGCTTTTGAACCTCCGCCGAGACCAGGTCACCGATGCCACCCAGCTTTGCGTGCCCGAACGCGTCGGTGGTGCTGCTCTGCCAGACCATCTCGCCGCCCTCACACATCGCGCCTTCGGACACGAGCGCGATCGCGTACCTGCTCGGGTTGTTGCGCCGATCGTACATCAGCACATCGGCCAGGACATCCAGGTTGAATTTGTACTCCGGAATCACGCAGCGATGGGCGGCGCCCGCCATCGTGGGCAGCATCGCCGTGAAGCCCGCGTAGCGGCCGAAGACTTCCATGACCAGGAGGCGCTCATGCGAGCCCGCCGTGGTGCGTAGCCGGTTCGCCATCTCAATCGTGCGCGTGACGCACGTGCTGAAACCGATGCAGTAGTCGGTGCCGGGCACGTCGTTGTCCATCGTCTTCGGGATGGCAATGACCTTGACGCCTTCCTTGTGCAAGCGCACTGCATAGCTCAGCGTATCATCGCCGCCGATCGGGATGAGGTAGTCCACGCCCAACCAATCGAGGTTTCTCAGGACTTCCGGCGTCAAGTCGTTCGTCACCCCGCGATACTGACCCTTGAGGTGCTCTGTCACTGCGTCAGCCTTGACGGTGCTCGGCCGCGTGCGCGAGGTGTGCAGGAACGTTCCCCCCGTGCGTCCCGCCCGGTTGACGATCTCTTCCGAGAGGTGCTGGAAGTTGTTGCTGTTGTCGTAGTCCTTCTGCCGCACCATGTCGATGACGCCCGCCCAGCCGCGCCGTAGGCCAACGACTTCATAGCCTTCACGCAGCGCGCGAACCGTCACTGCTCGGATGGCCGGATTCAGGCCGGGCACGTCGCCCCCACCGGTCAGGCGGTAAAGTCGAGCAGGATGGTCGCGCCCTGGATGCCGAGATCGACCGTAGAATCACGGGGCTCTGGTCAGGCCCCGCTGTCCTGCTCGTGGAGTTTTCCCCTCTCGTCGCCCTAGAGGCTCGGCATTGCTGGTTGGCGGTTGCGTTTATTCTCTTGCTGATCGGAATCATTTTGGCCTTCATTTACTATGCGGTATTTCGCGTACCCCCCACCGCCTAGTAGGCGCGCCTTCGCGGCCGTCGGCTAAGACGACGCGTGAGCCTCGCATGCACGTGGTACCCCGTGGGCACAGATTGGCACAACCGACCAGGCTAAGATGCCACCAGACAAGGAAACACCAGGGATTGGTTATCCTTGAGATTGAGGCGAGCCCGAACCAGACTGTTACCAACCGTCCGATTGCTAGCTGCGTTGTACCCGTCGGCGTGTTGATTTGGCGCAGCGCCAGGCGATGTTGGTGGCGAATCCAGCCGACCTGGCTCCCAGCTGGAGCCGGCCACCGGACAATTCGTCGAGCGAGCCGTGAAGTCCGCTCCGGGGAACCGGGGGAGCTCCCCTTTACGGGGTCAGATTTCAACCCTCATCCCCGAGCGCGTCCTCAAGAACTCCCCGTAGCGGCTCGGCCCCTAGATTGTGATTGTCCGGAACCGCAGGATGATGACGGCGAGGATGACGATGGTGAGGCTGCCGAGGACCGGGTTCCCGTAGGAGCTGACCAGCACCTGCGCGCCGCCCAGGACCAGCGCGGCGAGCGCGAGGTTGCCGAGCGACACCCCCGCCACCAGGACGAGCATGAAGGCGTTGATGAGCCAGGGGACGCCGAGGTTAGGGTGCACGCTCACGAGTGGGGTAAGGAGCGCGCCGGCGAGGCTCGCCAGGCCCGCGCCGAGGCAGAAGGTGACGAACCGGACGAGCCGCGTGTTGATGCCGAGGGCCTGCGCCAACTCCTCGTTCATGATCACCGCCTGGGCGACGACCCCGACCTGCGTCCGTTGCATCACGAGCCAGACGAAGATGCCGAGGGCCACCGCAATCACGAAGAGGACGAGCCGGTACTGCGAATAGGTCACGCCAGCCACGCTGATCGGCTGCGCGATCGCGCTCTCGACGAAGTGGATTTCGCGCCCGAAGTAGAGCGTGAGGATTTGCACGACGATAATGTTGAGGCCCCACGTGGCGAGGATCGTATCGAGCGGCCGCGCGTAGAGCGCGCGCAGGACCCGCCACTCGACCAGCGCCGCGACCGCCACGCCCATGACCGCCGCCAGAAGCAGCGCCGTCCAGGGATTCCAGCCGGCCCAGGTCGTGAGGACCCCCGCATAGGCGCCCATCGCAAGGAACGCCCCGTGGGCAAGGTTGATGATCTTGAGGACCCCGTAGACGACGAGGAGGCCGACCGCCACGATGTACAGCACGCCGGCCGTCGTGACGACGTCGAGCAGCTGCGTGGTGTACATAGCGATCGGCCTCCCCCGGGTCAGCTCTCTCCGTTTACTTGAGGTTCGGACACTGATTGCCCGGATCGACGAGTCCGAAGCTCTGGATAATCTTGGTCTTCCCGTCCGCCTGCACCTGGGCGAGGTAGACCGGCAGCGGCGCGTGGTGCTGCTTGTTCATCTGCACCGCTCCCCGGGGGCCCTTAAAGACGATCGTCGGCAGCACCGCCGCTACCTTGTCCGCGTCGGTGCTCTTCGCCTTCTCGACCGCCATGGCGTACGCATAGATGCCGTCGTACTCGGGCTCGGAGAGCGAGTTCGGTGTCTTGAGATTGGCCCCGAACTTCTTCTTCATCGCCCCGAGGAAGGTCTTGTTCTCGGGGTTGTCGATGCTGGTGAAGTAGTCGGCGGTGTAGTAGACCCCCTCGGCCGCGTTGCCTCCCTGCTCGGCCGTCAGCTCGTCGATCGAGAGGCTCCCGACCGGCATCTTCAAGCCGGCCGCCTTGAACTGTTTCATGAAGTCGATGTTCGGACCGCCGCCCGAGGTGGCGTACATGATGCCGTCCGGGTTGGCTGCGCGGATCTTGCTGATGATCGCCGTCCAGTCGGACTGCTGGAGCGGCTGGTACTCCTCGCCGAGGATCGTGCCGCCCAGTTGCGTAATCATCTTCTTGGCCGGCTCGATCAACCCGCGCCCGAAGGCATAGTCGCTGCCGAGCACGAACCACTTCTTGACTTTCTTCTGATCGGTCATGAACTTCACCAGCGGCGACACGATCTGCTCGGGCACCCAGGCGTTGACGTAGAGATACTTCCCGCAGGCACGCCCCTCGTAGAAGGAGGTGTAGATGAAGAGCGTCTTCGCGCGGTCGGCGATCGGGGCGCCCGCGTTGCGCGCCGCGCTCGTCTCCATGGTGATGATCACGTCGGCCTTGTGCTGGCGGATCGCCGTGTTGAACGCTTTCACGGCACCGGCCGGTCCGCTTTCGTCGTCGAGCGGCATCAGCTTCACCGGGCGCCCCATGATGCCGCCCTTGGCGTTCAACTCCTCGACCGCCAGTTCTGCCGACTGCACGACCGCCGGCGCCACGACGCTGTTTACGCCGGACAGGCCGACCGGTACGGCGATGACGACTGGCTGCTTGTCGGCCGACTGCGCCGCGCCACCCAATAGCATGGCGACCCCCAGGATCAGTGCCAGAGCCACGAGTGTTCTCGAACTCTTTCGCATGACTGTTCCTCCTTACGGTTCTAGATGACCAGGTAACGTTCGACGTGCTCCCGCGCGTCCGCATCGCTGGCGCGCCCCGTCTCGACGACCGCCCCCCCCTTTAGGACGGCATAGCGGTCCGCCAGCGCCAGCGCGAACCCGACGTTCTGCTCCACGAGCACGACCGTGAGGCCGTGCGCCCGCCGCTCCTCCGCCAGGACTTCCGTAAGCGTCGTGATGATGGCGGGTTGAAGCCCTTCGGTAATCTCGTCCACGAGGACCAGACGCGGCCGGGTGAGGAGCGCCCGTCCGATGAGCAGCATCTTCTGCTCGCCGCCCGAGAGCGTCCCCGCGCGCTGTCGCAGCCGCGCCTTCAACACCGGGAACCAGCTCGCAATCGTCTCGAGCCGCGCGTCGAAACTGACCCCGTCTCGCAACGCGAGGCGGAGGTTCTCCTCCACCGTCAGGTCCTGGAAGATGGACTTCTCCTGGGGGACGTAGCTCACCCCGAGACGCGTGATGCGGTAGGGCGGCCATCCAGTAACGTCCTGCCCGAGCAGCTCCACGCGGCCTTTCTGGGCGGGCAGGAGCCCCATGATCGTCTTGAGGAGCGTCGTCTTCCCCATCCCGTTCTTCCCGAGGATGGCGAAGATCTCTCCGCGCGAAACGTCGAGGGCGATCCCGCGAAGAACCGGCGACTCGCCGTAGCCTCCCTCGAGGGCCTGGATGGCGATCATGGCTTCCCGCCGATGTAGATCGTCCGGACCAGCTCCGAGTCGGCCACCTCAGCGAGCGGGCCGTCGAGGAGGATCTTCCCCTGGTGAAGTACCACGAGCCGCGTGCTGATCTCGCGGACAAAGTCGAGGTCGTGCTCGATGAGGAGCAGGCAGAGCCGGTGGCTCCGGGCCAGCTCGCGCAGCACGCTGCCGATCGCCGCCCGCTCGTCGCGCGTGAGCCCCGCCGTCGGCTCGTCGAGCAGGAGCACCGTCGGCTCGAGCGCCAGCACCATCGCAAGCTCCAGGGCCTGCTTCGCCCCGTGCGAGAGGTGGCCGGCCGGCTCGTTCAGGAGAGGCAGGAGCCCCGAGACCTCGACCGCGTGGAGGGCCGGCCCCGGCAGCTCCAGCGTCCGGGAGCGCCGCCAGGGCGACGCAGGTGTCCGGTAGGCGCGCGCCACTCGCAGGCAGTCGAGGACCGTCAGGGCGTCGAAGACGTTCGGCGTCTGGAACTTCCGGCTCACGCCCAGCGCCACGCACTCTTGCGGCGGCAGGCCGTCGATCCGGTGGCCGCCCACCCGCACCTCACCGCTCGACTGCTCACGGCCGTCCGCAATGCAGCGGAGGAGTGTGGTCTTGCCGGCGCCGTTCGGCCCGACGATCCCCACGACCTCGCCCCGTCTCGCCTCGAGGTTCACCCCTTCGAGCACTTGCAGACTCCCGAACCGCTTCGACACGCCACGCAACTCGAGGACCGGCCCGTCCTCGCTGGCGGTGGTGGCTGCGCGGTTCGCCCTAGGAAGGGCGCGCAGCGAGGCGGCGTGAGCCGCCGAACCCGCGAGAACCCGACTCCGCGTCTCCGCGAGCGAACGGACCAGCCGCGACATGCCACTGACGAGCGCCGGTACGACCCCTTGTGGGAGGTAGACGACAACCAGCACGAACGCGAAACCGACGAAGAGGAGCCAGACGAAAGGGAGGTTGCCGCCGAGGACCGCCGAGACGTAGTTGATGCCGATCGTGCCGAGGATCGGGCCGACCAGCGTCCCGCGGCCTCCCAGCGCCGTCCAGACGACCATCTCCGTCCCGAAGCTGAAGTCGCCGTAGTTGTGAGCCGCGGCGGTCGCGAACAGCACGTAGAAGGCGCCGGCCAGCGCCGCGACCGCGCTGCAGACCGCCATGAGGCCGATCTTGAGGTGCGAGGTCCGGAGGCCCAGGTATCGGCAGCGGTCTTCGTTCTCACGGATTGCGACCAGAATCCGACCCGCATCGCTCGTGACGAGCACGTAGGCACCGACTGCCACGAGCAGGAGGAGCCCCCCCGAGATCCAGAACCACTGCCCGACCGAGAGGAACGGCGCCGGAATCGGCAACCCGCTGCTCGACCCCGTGTACGCGCCGCCGGAGAGGATGATCTGCGTGAAGACCACCGGCAGCGCCAGCGTCACGATCGCCGCGTAGATCGGCGAGGCGCGGTCGAAGAAGGCCAGCGACCCGACCCCTGCGCCCACCAGCGCCGCCAACGCCATCGCGACGACGATCGCGCCCGCCGTCGCGAGCGGCCCCTCGACGTAGTAGGCGAGCGCAAGGGCCACCGTGTAGACGCCGATCCCGAAGAACGCCGACTGGCCGAACGTCAGGACGCCCGTATAGCCCCAGAGGAGGTCCACCGTGATTGCCGCGATGGCGAAGAAGAACGCCTGGGCGAGAATCTGCTGCGCGTAATCATCGAGAACAAACGGGCTCACGGCCAGGCCTGCGGCCAGGAGCGTCGTCACGGTCAGTATGCCTTGCCACCGAGCGGCCATCAAAGTGCCCGTGGCACTATAGCTCGGTTCGGGCGACAATGCGACGGGTGGAGGTGTTTATGAGTGATCGAAAAGGACACGACGAGGCGGTCGTGAAGATCGCCTGCATCCAGATGGCGCCGGTTATCGGCGAGAAGGAGCGGAACGTCCGCCGGAGCGTCGAGCGGATCGAGGACGCGGTCGGCGCGGGCGCCGGCCTGATCGTGCTGCCCGAGCTGTGCAATACGGGATACGTGTTCGGGTCCCGCGAGGAGGCCTTCGCGCTGGCCGAGGAAATCCCGGACGGCCCCACTTGCCAGGCCTGGATCGAGGTCGCCCGCGAGCACGGTCTTCACCTGGTTGCCGGCATCGCCGAGCGGCACGAGCAGGTCCTCTACAACGCCGCTGTCGTCATCGGGCCATCAGGCTTCGTCGGAAAGTTCCGGAAGAACCACCTCTGGAACGAGGAGAACCTCTTCTTCGAGCCGGGCAACCTCGGCTTCCCCGTCTTCAAGACGCCAATAGGTCGTATCGGGACCTTCATCTGCTATGACGGCTGGTTCCCCGAGAGCTATCGGCTCTGCGCCCTGCAGGGCGCCGATATCGTCTGCATCCCCACCAACTGGGTCCCCATCCCCGGGCAAGCGAAGAACCGAGAGGCCATGGCCAACGTCCTCGTCATGGCTGCCGCCCACGCCAACTCCATCTTCGTCGCCGCCGCCGATCGGGTCGGCACCGAGCGGGGGCAGCCCTTCATCGGCCAGAGCCTCATCGCGTCGTATACCGGCTGGCCCATCGCCGGCCCCGCCAGCGCTGACAAGGAGGAAATCCTCTACGCCGAGGCCAACCTCGCCGACGCGCGCCGCAAGCGCAACTGGACCGAGTACAACCAGGTGCTTCGCGACCGTCGCACCGACATCTACGATGAGATGCTCGGGGCCAAAACAACCAGGGGGTGGTACTGATGACGTTACCGCCGCTCAAGCACGTGGCCGAACTGGCCGGCTACCCGCTGCCAGAAGCGGATCTCACGCAGGTCGCGTCGATCCTCGAAGGGATGATGGAGGACATCCAGAGGCTCCGTGATCTGGACGTGCCCGACGATGTCGAGCCGATCCTCAGCTTTCACGTCGACCCCTGGGAGGCGTGAGATGAGCGCTGCCGAGTGGCCCTGGCGATCTCTGGCCGACGCCGCGAGCGCCGTCGAGTCGCGCGCCGTCTCGCCCGTTGAGCTGACCCAGGCCTGTCTCGACCGGATCGAGAAGGTCGACTACGCCGTGCACGCCTTCGTCTCCGTCCGCGCTGAGGGGGCGCTCGAAGCCGCCCGGGTCGCCGAGCGCGACATATCGGCAGGCCGTTACAGAGGCCCTCTGCACGGCATCCCGATCGGCATCAAGGACAACTACGACACCGTAGGCGTCCCCACGCGCAACGGCTCCCAGGTCTTCATCGACCGGATGCCATCATCGGACTCGACGGCCTGGGCGCTCTTGCGCAACGCCGGCGCCGTGCTCCTCGGCAAGACCGTGATGAGCGAGGCCGCCTGGGGCGTCGACTTCCCGCCTGTGCGGAACCCCTGGGACGTGCGGCGCAACCCCGGCCTATCGTCCGGCGGCTCCGGAGCCGCCGTGGCCGCCGGCATGTGCTTCATGGCTATGGGGTCGGATACTGGCGGGTCCATCCGGATCCCCGCCGGGCTCTCAGGCGTCGTCGGGTTGAAGGCCACCTACGGTCGCGTCTCGAAGGCCGGCGTTATGCCCCACACCTGGTCTCTGGACAACGCCGGGCCGTTGACCCGGCGAGTCGAGGACGCCGCGTTGACGCTCCGGGTGATCGCCGGCTTCGACCCACGCGATCCCGGCTCGGCTGACATGCCCGTCGGCGACTACCTCGCCTCGTTGAAGAAGAGCATCCGCGGCCTGCGCGTCGGCGTGCCCCGCGAGCACTTCTGGGACCGGATCGAGTCTCGCGTCGAACCTGTCGTCCGCCAGGCCCTGCGCGATCTCGAGGGGGCCGGTGCGCGAGTGGAGGAGGTCTCCATCCCCCACATGGCCGGCGCCCTCGGTGCCATCCTCGTGACGGAGATGGCATCGGTGACCGCCTGGCACGACACCTATCTGCGGCAGCCCGACCGGCGGGCCCGGTACACTCCTGAGGTGCGCGCCCTCATGGACGCCGGGAAATTCATCTTCGCCACCGACTTCCTCAAGGCCCAGCGCCTGCGCCGGGTGCTAACCGATGAGGTGCGTGCCGCCTTCGCCGGTGTCGACGTCCTGGCGACGCCGACATTGCCCTTGTGCGGCTGGGAGGTCTCGCAGAGCCACGTCGAGATCGCCGGCCAGCCCGAGCACGTGCTGCACGCTTGCTGGCGGTACACGTACCCCTGGAATCTGACCGGGCTGCCCGCATTGTCCGTGCCGTGCGGGTTTGCGGACGGGCTGCCCGTCGGCCTGCAGCTCGTTGGGAAGCCATTCGACGAGGCGACCATCTTACGGGTGGGGGAGGCGTATCAGCGGGCCACCCGTTGGCACGAGCAGCATCCGGCCGACCCCGCGCCGAGTACGGCCTGAGGGAAACCTGCGGGAGCCTGATGAAACCTGCTGGATGAGGTCCCCTCTGACGGGGCAGCCTTCAACCCTCATCGCCGAGGGCATCACCAACTCCCTTCGGGCACAAGTTGGGCACAATTCGTGGGCTAAGGCGGCGCCCTTAAAGTGAGGGCCGAGGATTTTCAGACCCGCCTGCACCCCCCGGCTCGGACGGATGATATGTTCGTATCCGTTACGATCCGTGATTTTCGGCGCGTCGACCTAGCTTGTGCTTCCGGATCAGGACGGATAGGAACGTATGATTCGGTCCGAGTTGAGTTCGAGTGAACAAGGGCAGTGCGCTGCCGCCCCAGTGCCGCATCGATAAAGGCCTCGGGTCGGACCTCGCCCACCGGCCGGTGGCCAAAGCCCTGCAAGCGAGCGGCGACGCTCAGTTTGAACCCCAATCCGATTCCCGCAGCCGTCGTCCCTCTAGCATGTCTCATTGGCCCGTGTCTCCCATTCCTCCCAATGGGCTGAAGAGCTGAATCGTTCCGCCGCGCAGATTGCGTCGACGGGCGGCTCTCGGACCCTGCCACCGTCTCCGCACGCGGCAGCCGGTCCCCACAACGAGTGACCGCCATCTTCGCTCCGTGTCTCGCGGCGTCCAGTCGCCACGGAACGACTGGTCGACCAGTACGTTCAGAGTGATGAAGGACCCTGGACGGACGGGAGGATCGTCATGGCACGGATCACGCTGCTAAGCTCAGTGAGTCTCCTCATGGCGGTCGCGGCGGCAGCGGGTCTCGAGGCTTACACCGTTAGGTATCTGCCGGCCGCGGAACTCACGCAGTTCGTCAGTGCCGAACGAATGCATGGCCATCCGGCGGCCGATCTTTGTGTACGGCACGCACCTCGGCTGAGCCTCGGAAACACCCGGACACCAGCTGCGCAGTCGAACCTGAGAACGAGTCGTTCGCCGGAGGCATGAGCAAGAGTGAGGACCTGCAACCCCCACGAGCGCGCCGGGCGACCCATCAAGGAAGGGACAGAGTACGCGCGTAGCCAAGGGTTGGAGCCGATCGGGGGACCCGAGAGATAACGCTTACGCGCCGCCGGCCAGCTTGGCCGCCAGCTGACTCAGCTCCGGGACGTCCACGTCGGACACCAACGCGTACCCCAGCTCCCCTTCCCGCCACAGGATCACGTTGAAGCCCCGGGAGGTCGTGATCGTCGCGCGTGCGCCCCCGACTGCCTGACGCCCCGTGGTGGGCCACGGCAGTCCAGCGGCCCGGAAGACAAAGAGCGAGATCTCGTGCAGCCGACGGGTGAAGACAAAGACGGCCGCCTTGCGTTCGAGGTAGTAACCGACGGCACCACCCCGCAGCGGGAACTCCGCGTCGCCGAGGAAGGGGACGACGGGTGCGAAGTCGAGGCGCCCCTGGAACCATGGCTTGACCTGGTGCATGCCGCCGCTCTCGATATCGAGCGGGTGCTGACTTGAGAGGATGCGGAGGTGATCGTTGACCGCTTCGGTCACCATGCCGGGCGTCCGGCTTCCCGCATCCCACTGGTAGTACACCGGCACGGCCACGAGCAGCCCGGCGGCCACGGCCAGCGCCGGTACGAAGGACCGCCCCCAGCGATGCCACCAGGAGGATGCTCGGCGTGTCTCGGCGGGCCACTCGGCCAGGAGCCGGCGCTTGAGCGCGATGGGCGCCGCATGCTGAGGGAGCCGATGCTCGAGCGCCTCCGTGAGCAACTGCTCGGCGGCGGCCTCGTGCGCGCAGGCGGCGCAGTCCTGGATGTGGGCCTCGATGGCTCCCCGCGGCTCGGCGGCGAGCTGCCCGCGCTGGAAGGCGAGGAGGAGCGGGCGCGCATCCTGGCAGGTCATCGCGTCGCCTTCCGCGTGTAGTCCTTGAGCGTGAGCCGCAGCGCGGCCCGCGCCCGCGCCAGGCGCGACTTTACCGTGCCCACGGCGCAGCCCACGACCTGGGCCACTTCGACCTCGCTCAGTCCCTCGAGATCCAGCAGCACGACCGTGCGGGCATCCTCCGACAGCGTCATGAGGGCACGCTCGATCTCTTCGCCCACAACATGGCGGAGCCGGTCGAGCTCGAGGTCGTCCCGGAGCCATTCCTGCCGATCCGGGCCCTGAGCGGTCGGATCGACGGTGTCGAGCCCTCCCACGATCGGATTGTGGCGCTCGTGGCGGTACCGGCTGATGAAGCTGTTGCGGAGGATGCGGAAGAGCCACGCCTTGAGGTTGGTGCCGGGCGTGAACTGACGCGCCGACTTGAGCGCTCGGGCGTACGTGTCCTGGACGAGGTCCTCGGCGTCGGTGGGGCTGCCGGTGAGGTAGCGCGCGAGGTTGTAGAGCGTATCCGCATAAGCCAGGGCCTCCCGGCCGAGCGTCTCACCGGAGGTCGACTCGTCGCTCGACGCCATGCCGTCAGCATAGTAGTCACGCTCCCCGGCGCTCCGCCACCACCGCGGCCTCCCGCGTCCCGGCGTGCGCAGTGCCTTCTCCAATCGCAACGCCTCGCCCGGCGATTCGTTCCCGTGCCCCAGACGCGCGGCGACACGGAACGCCACCGTGGCCGGGACGTTGGCAGGGATGGACGGGCGACCGCATGCCGACGCGTGGGGCCCGCGAAGGAGGACATCGTGATCAAGCGGATCGTGACCGAGGGGATTGCCGCCGGCGCCATCGGAGCCGGCACCGTGGCGCTGTGGTTCCTGTGCTGGGACCTCGCGCGAGGGGCCCCGCTCCTCACCCCGTCGCTGCTCGGCGGGGCACTGTTCGACGGGGTCAGAGACGCCTCGGCCGTCCAGATCACGCCGCGGCTGGTGCTCGGGTACTCCCTGGTGCATGGCGCGGCCTTCGGGCTCTTCGGTGTCGCGGCGGCCGCGCTCCTGGCCGCCGCCGACCGTCAGCCGGTGCTGCGCGTCGGCCTGTTCCTGCTGTTCTGCTGCTTCGAGATCTTCGCACTGGCCCTGATCGCCGTGCTGGCCGAGTGGCTGCTCGAGGCGCTGCCCTGGTGGAGCATCGCCGCCGGCAATGTCCTGGCCGCTGGCGCCATGCTCGGGTTCCTGCTTCGCCGACACCGGGCGGCCTGGCGGGCCTTCCTGACGGCGTCCGAGTGAGGTCGAGCGCATGACGAGTGCTCTCAAACGCACAACGCCGGACCGGGCGATGGGTTCCCGCCCGCGTCTTCGCTCATCGGCTGGAACGAGCCGGGACGTGAGGCGTTGGCAGCGATGAGGAGTTCCACATGCCATCACAGGAGGCAAGACAGTGAAAACCGTCGATCGATTCACCCGTGTCTGTTCGCGATGGGGAACGCTGGCGGCCGGGGCGGCGCTGGGCGTGATGCTGGCAACGAGCACCGTGGCCGCCGCGCCCCCATTGCGGGCGGTCGGGACAGGCGGAGCGCCGCTCACCGCGGCCACGGCGACGCCAGCAGCCGGGCCCCGCATCGAAATCGCGAAGCACACGTTCAGCCTCCCCACGGTGACCGTCCCGGCAGGGGCGACCGTGACCTGGGTCAACCACGACGACGACGCCCACACCGTGGTGTCCACGACCGCTCTGTTCCGGTCGCCGGGGCTGGACACCGACGACAGCTACTCGTATCGGTTCACGAAGCCGGGCACCTATCAGTACTTCTGCACCCTGCATCCCCTGATGGTCGGCACGGTCATCGTTCGGTAGTCACGTCACACCACCACGAGAGGAGACTGTCATGAGCGAGGAACTGAACCACGAGCTGGAGCCCGAGGACGAGGATAGCGGACCGCGAGGCGATCTGGACCGCCGGGGATTCCTCCACTGCATGGCCTGGGCGGGCACCGGACTGGTCTGGGCCGCCACCGGGGGCATGTTCTCGTCGCGCACACTCGGCGTCACGCCGGCGGCGGCTGAGACACCCGCCGCCGACTTCAGCTTCGTCCAGATCAGCGACACCCACATCGGCTTTCGGGGCGAGGCCAACAAGGACGTCATCGGCACGCTCGAGACGGCCATCGCCAGGATCAAGGCCATGCAGCCCCGCCCGGCCTTCATCATCCACACGGGCGACATCACCCATGCCCAGAAGCCCGGCGCCTTCGACCTCGTGACCGAGGCGCTGAAGGGCACGGGGGCCGAGCGCGTCTTCTATGTGCCAGGGGAGAACGACGTCTTCGCCGACGGCGGCACGGAGTACCTCGGCCGCTTCGCTGCAGGCCGGCCCGGGTGGCAGAGCTTCGACTATCGGGGCACGCACTTCGTCGGGCTGATCAACGTGCTGAACTTCAAGGCCGGCGGCCTCGGGAGTCTCGGCCCCGAGCAGCTCGAGTGGCTCGAGCGGGACGTCGCGGGGCTCGGGAGCAGCACGCCGATCGTGCTCTTCGCCCACGTACCGCTCTGGGCCGTGTACCCGAAGTGGGGCTGGGTCACCGAGGACGCCGGCCAGGCGCTCGGCTATCTCAAGCGCTTCGGCTCGGTCACGGTGCTCAACGGCCACATCCACCAAGTGATGCAGAAGGTCGAGGGCAACGTCACCTTCCACACTGCCATGTCGACGGCGTTTCCCCAGCCGGCGCCCGGCGTAGGGGCCGGCCCGGGCCCGCTCAAGGTGCCCGTCGAGCAGCTCCGCGGCCTCCTCGGGGTACGGGAGGTCAACTACGTGGAGGGCAAGGGCCGGCTGGCGGTCGTCGACTCGACGTTGGCCTAGCGTAGCTCCGGCGAGACAGCCGGCAACACCGGGGAAGCTGCCGGGAAACGCGCACGGGGCTACGGCGCAGGGCCGTAGCCCCCATTTTTAGGTGCGGGGACCGCAATCATCGAAATCAAAGAAGTT
>Ga0070694_100000775_pt1 | contig 17866 bp, 17 predicted proteins | sample KBSK1251metaG_FD_65470 | JGI IMG/M metagenome (GOLD analysis project Ga0070694, IMG submission 65470) | Corn, switchgrass and miscanthus rhizosphere microbial communities from Kellogg Biological Station, Michigan, USA - KBS K1-25-1 metaG | ecosystem: Host-associated > Plants > Roots >... | reverse complement strand
TCTCGCTCGATCCGGGCCACCACGCGCGCGTCGTAAGCGTTACGATGTGAAAAAGCCATTAGCATTCCCAACATTGTGAAACTGGTAATCAAGCTGAACCCTCCGTGGCTCACGAATGGCAAGGTAATGCCGGTCATCGGCAGCGCTCGAGTAATGCCCCCGATATTCACCAGTGCCTGAATCCCTACAAAGGCAGTTAACCCCGCCGCGCACAACTTTGTAAACATATCACGCGCTTCAATTGAAGTGCGAATCCCGGCGATTACAAAAATGATCACTGCCAGGACCACCAAAGCGCCGCCGACCAGGCCCATTTCTTCAGCGATAGCAGCGTAAACGTAATCGGAGTCTGCGATCGGAATAACCTCCGGGAAACCGAGGCCAAGTCCGCGGCCGGTGGTTTTTCCTGACGCAATTCCAAAGATGGCCTGCGCCGGTTGGAAGGCAAGTTTGTCGAACCAGATGTCGGTATTCACGCTGCGCTTCATGGCCTCGCTTTCGGCCGCAAGTTCCTTCAGCCGTGGATCCTTCGCGAGTGCTTCGTCAAAGTCTTTCTTCCACCAGGAGACTTCCGGCGACGGCGGATCGAATCCGTCCAGCCACAGATGGAAGCGCTGCTGGATGCGCGCCGGCAAAGCATGCTGAATCGGTCGCGCCAGTGTGGGAAGCAAGGGGAACTTTTCCTGAACGTCCCTGGGCAGCGCGCCCACCACCAGAATTGAAATAACCAGAAACACAGAGCCGACGAAGACCAGAAGCTGCGGCCAGCGACGAACCGCCACCAGATAAAGGGTCGCGTAGGCCCCGCTGAAAATCAGCATCTGGCCGAAATCTTTCAGCGCGAAGAACGGGATGAAGGGAATGATCGCCATCACCACCAGGGGGATGATGTCTTTCGCGCGCGGAATGCCCCAATAGGTTCGCGCCAGGTCTTTGTAACGCGCGGTCAAAATTCCGGCAAAACCAAGCAGAAAGGGAACCTTCGCCGGCTCCCAGGGCGTGGTGTTGCCCACGGCTTTGCCCGCGCTGGAGTAAACGATCGCGACCCCTAGAGGCAGCAACGTTAGCAGCACCACGATAAAACTGTTTCGCTGAATCCACGATAGGAACCGGTCGTTAACGCAGAACGAGAAAGCCAGCGCGAAAGCCAGCAGAGAGAAAACCGGAATCCACGTATAGCTTGAGGTGACCGCATTCCACAACGTATAACCCGATTCCTTGGCCGGGGCTTCCTGCTCTAGAGGGGGCGGCTTGGGCGGTAGCCCCATCATCTGTCGCTTGTTTACATCGTAACTCTGGTTGATGTAACGCATCCGCAGCGTGTCGGTTTTTTCCTGACGCGCGGCTGCCTTGTTGCGGGCGTTGTATTCGGGATCGCTGTACAGGCGATACTGCACCAACATGCCGACCGAGAAAAGGAGAATGGCGGTGGTAAAGAGTATCCAGTTGCCTTTGAATTTCTTGAAAGCAGAAACCCAAAGGGCCATCACGATAATCGGGAGGAAGAGCAGCAGGTCTCGACCAGCGCCGATCAGAGAGGTCTCATAGCCCCGAATCATCGACGCGCGGTAAATGGCGTAATAGCCGGCGATTTCAATCCCGACCAGCGCGAACAGCAGGAACAGATGTGATGAAAGACGATTGCGCATTCTGGCAGTTCGGTACGCACGCCTCTGGCGTGCCCGTTGTCTTCGTCCGAGCGGTCTATCGATTCCGTCTTCGTGGTGTCGCGGGCGGCGGTGCCGCTGTCTGTTGGCCGGCGGGGCCGAAATATCCCAGGGCCTTGGCTTTCAAGATAAGTTGAGCCGCCACCGGGCCCGCATTCTTGCCGCCGTAAAAACTGATGCCGGGTCCGGGACCCTCAAGCAAGACCGCCATGGCTATGGCCGGTTTCTCGAGCGGCGCGAAACTCAGGTACCACGCATCGCTGCGCAGCTTTTCGTTCATTACAGTCTCTTCGTATTGCCGGATGATTTTCCCTTTGAAGTCACGTTCAGTGACGACCCGTTTCTTCGGTTCGCCCGTTTTCGGATCGATGACAGGCACAGCTTTCTGCGCGGTTCCGGTTTTGCCACCGCTCCTGATGCCGGCGGCTTTCACCGGCGCCATCGCGCCGGTTGCGGTGCCGCCTTCAGTGACCATGTTCATGATGCGCCGTATCTCGACGGCCTGATCGCGGGTCAGCACCTGATTGAAAACTTCAGGAGGCCGGTCCATTTCGATCTTGGGCTTCATGAGCCGGCCCTCGAGATTGGCGGCCACGGAAATCATCATGGCCATTTGGAAGGGCGTCATCTGCGAAGCCAAGCCCTGGCCATAGCCTTCATACATAAGCTCGCAACGCGTCGAGTGCGGCCCGGCCTTCATCCACGACTCGGTCGGCCCAATCGCATTTTTGATGGCGTTGCTGCTGGCGTTCCAAATCTCCGGCTCACGGCGTCCCTGCCCTTCGCCGCTCACGCTGTCGTAAGCGCCGATGCCGACCAGCTTCGCAGTCTCCTGAATTGTGACGCCGCCTAATTGAGTGCCTAAATACGAGAAATAGATATTGCTTGAATGCTGATAAGCAGAATCGATACCGATGTTGCCACAGGCCTCGCAGCCGCCGTTGTCATCAGTAATCGTGCGACCGCAACCCGCCGGCGTAAACCCGCCGCTGGTGGTAAAGCGCGTCTTCTCCATGCCGTTGCGAAACGCCGTGTACATCATCAGCGTCTTGAAGGTTGAACCGGGCACGTAGTACTCGTTCAGTGCGCGATTCAACATCGGACGCTCTTTCTTGTCATTGTCCAGCTTGATCCAGGTCGCTTCGTCGTCGACCTGTTTCAGGCTGTAGGACGGATTGCTGTACATAGCCAGCACCTCGCCGGTCTGCGGATTGAACATGACGACGGCGCCATGATTTCCTTTCAGCTGCTCGACGACGGCCTGCTGCAAATCCTGATCGATTGTCAGGGTGTAATCCCTGTTTAGTTTCTGTTGGACGGTTTGACCCTTGATAATTTGCCAAACTTCAGGCACGGCCCCGGCGTCCGCGCCGAAGAGCGCGCGCTCGAGACCCGGCTCGCCGCGATCGGTTCCAAACAAATGAGCCACAGCGGTGTCCATCGGATATTCTCGATCAATCTCACCGCTTGAGTTTCTCTTGTAATAGGCGAGGGGCCGGCCCTTCCGATCGTAGATCCAGCCTCGCAGGGTCGATTCAGTCAGCCGGCGGTTGCGCAGATCCTTGTAACCGAGTTCCTGAAATTTCGGATTGCGCTCGGCGGCATACCTGGCCCAATAAACGTGAAAGCTGAAAACGAAAATTGCAGCCAGGGCAAACAGCCAACGCCAGGCACGCAAACCCCGGTTGGTCGTCGTGGCTCCGAGACGCTTTTGAATATCTTTGGGCAGGCTGGAAGGCGCGGTGGGCGCAACCGGAGCGCGGCTAAACCAGGCGCGCAGAATCGAAAGCAAAAGCAACAAGCCAACCAGGGCGATGCCAATCAGATAAACCAGCGTCAGCCAGGCAGGCAGCTTCTCAGGCGTAGGGAGAGCTTGCGGTGTTGGCGTTTGAAAAAGAAACAGCGCGAATGATGTCATGGATTAATCTTGCGAAGGCGGACCTCGACGTCGCCGAATGCCACGACATCGCCTTCCTGAATCGCACGGGCTTCGCCGTAAGGGATGCGCACGCCGTTGATGTGCGTACCATTGGTTGAACCCGTGTCAGCCACCAGGAGGTTATGTTGAAAATCCATTTTCAGCGCAGCGTGAACCTTGGAAACGCTCGCGTGGTTTAGATGAAGATCGTTGTCCGTCCCGCGACCTACGTTAATCCGCCGACCGCCGGCGACAAACAGCAGTTCAATTTCCTTCGATCCTTCGGGGAGAGTGATTCTGGCGACCATCGGAATTTCGGTTTTCTCACCATGCGGGGCTTTGATGGGTTTTCCGAGTTTTTTCTCCAAATCCTTTCGCTGGAGCTGCTCCTCGAACTCGCCAAAATTAGGTTCGACCGAAATGCCTCTGGTAAAGATGTCGACCTCGGTTTCGATCTCAACCGGGGCCAGCGTCCGATAACGACTGTCGTTTATGTGATCGATGGCGGCGGCCAGTACTTCCGTTTCCAGACGCTTGGTGACTTCGGGTGGTGTTTCAGAGTGCGTGCCCCATTCGATCTTCAACTTAAGGTGATGAGGGGCGATGCGGCCTTTTCCTTTCTCGTCGCGCACCCGCCCGTCTATCGCCCGGTTCATTCGCAGGATTATCTGATCAGTCGAGAGAGCAGTCCCCGGCTCAGCCGAGCGTCCCAGCTTTCGATCGACAACGTCGCCGACGCCTTCGAGCACGCGGCGCATCAGACGCTCAGGCAAGATCGTCTGTCTTTTGGGGGGTTGGTTTTGTTCGTCAGCCATGAATCAGGATACGAGTTGCGCTTTAAGCGAGTTCACGCCACCTCGGGTAATAGAATTGTCCGCGCCAATTTTCGTCGCTATTCTAGCCGAAACCGGGTCGTAATCGTAACACTAAAGCGGATTATTGAAACGGTCGCCGGAATTAAGGCGTTTGCAAGATTGTTTACTTGACCGGGCTGTTAAGATTGGCCTGATGGGCGAAGAGCGCACCCGAGAACTTCCTGACCCTCGATCCTTTGAAGAACGAGTCTTCGCGGCTTTCGGCGACATGAGGGCGCGCTTCGACGCGATGGAGGCCCGCTTCGAGGGACGCTTCAATGTGATCGAGGAGCGTTTGGCCGTAATCGATAACCGTTTGGATCGATTCGAACACAGGATTCAAGGGCTCGAAGCGAAAGCGTTTGATACGAAGCCCATCTGGGAACGTGCGCTCGCAGAGATTCTTGAGGTAAGGAAAGGCGTCGAAGATCTCAGCCGGAAAATCGATGTGCTAACCCATGATCTCTTACAAGTGCGTGCTGACCAGCGACGTGTCGAAAAAAGAATGGATGAACTAGGGTCGCATGGTCAGTAATTGGGTATGCACTCTTCCGGAGCGCTCCGCAATCCGAAGAGCTTTGCCTAAAAGGCCAGGCAGCGGGAGGCTGGGTTGGAAAGAGTTTGAAGCGACCGCGAATCTGTCTTGAGTGCCGTTAGGCACGGAATATTTGTAGATACGAAGGGTCCCTTTATTGCTCCAGCCCATTTATGGGCGACAGAATGTGCCGCTCCTCCGGAGCTGGGATTCAGTGCGCACTGTCGTTCTACAAATATGTCGCCGCTACGCGGCTGGGAGCGTTGGATCTGCCGGAGTTTTGAGCCAAAGCCCCTGCGAAGCACGTTAGCGGGGGGCCACCTTTGCTCACCACTCCCTTTGACGATGCGCCTCGTAAAGCAGAATTCCGGCTGCCACAGCGACATTCAGGCTTTCAGTCGAACCCTTCATCGGAATCCTAATCGCCTCTCTGGCCGCGGCAATCTCTTCTGTAGAAAGGCCGGCTGATTCGGCGCCGAGAATTAACGCCGTTGGTTGGCGCCAATCAACCTCATCGTAGGTTTGCGTTGCTTCAACCTCCGCGCAGACGGTTTGGATCGACCGTTTGCGACACCACTCCACAGCTCGAACGTAGTCAACGTCAGTCCAAATCGGCAAACGAAAAGCTGCCCCCATTGCCCCGCGCAGGGACTTTGGCGCAAAAGGATCGGTAGTGCCGGCGGTAGTCAGCGCGCCCGTGGCGCCGGCCGCCTCTGCGGTGCGCAGGATCGCGCCCAGATTTACCGGGTTGCTGATGCGGTGCAGGATGACCAGCAGCGGCGTGTTCGCCTGCCGGCCGGCAAACTCTTTTTCAGTTATGGTGGGACGCGATGCGAGCACGATTATCCCCTGAGGCGTTTTGGTATAAGAAATTGAAGCTAGTAGCTGCTCGCTAACCGAAGCCGATTTTTGCGCAAGCTCCTCGAGTTCATGAATAACTTTGGTCGCCCGATCCTTTTGGGCAATCCGATCTGAGTAGATGACTGCTTCGATTTTGAGATTTGAACGAACCGCTTCTTCACAAAGGCGCAACCCCTCAACAAATATTGAGTCAGTCTCTTTGCCGTCGCGCACGGCCCGCGCGTGACGAAGTAGTGAATTATCGCGGCTGGTAATGTTCATTGGGTACGCACTCCTCCGGAGTGCTGCACGTCAGAGGCGTGCGTACCGCTCTCGATCTCAGCCCAAATCGGCCAGTGGTCAGAAACATTCAAAGGCCTGACGACGCCCCAACGATTAACGCGCACTCCCTTTACAAAAATCCAATCCGCGTGAAACCTGATTATGCCCGCGCCCCGCCAGGTTGGAATCCTCGTCGGAAAAGGAGTCGTGTAGCCATGCAACTCGAGAAGTCTTCTGATTTCGATCGCCTTTTGTTTTGACAGCGTATTGAAGTCGCCGAGAATCACTGCCGGCCCATCGTGTTTCTCTGCCAGCTCGAGGACCGCTTCGGTCTGCTGATGTTGATTGTCGAGCGGCCCGTGCGGATCGATGTGAACATTGAAGAGCCGGAGCTGCTGGTCACTCAGGGTGATGGTTGCCGCCATTGCCAGACGCGGCCGCCACGCGCAATCGTGCCATGGCAAATCGATTCTCTCCAGGTCTTTCAGCGGCACCCGGCTTAAAAGCGCGACACCCATGTCGCCCGCATCATCGATCGCGACTTGCTCCTCAAAGTTGAGCCACCATTCGCGCTCTTTTGGCTTTATCCCGTGCGGCAATCCTGAGCCGACGTGCACGTATTCGAGACCCAAATCATCAGCCAGGCGCGCGGCAACATGTTGCTTGCCCGCACGGCCGGTCTCTTTATCGGCCTCCTGCAATGCTAGAATATCGGGCGGCGGCAGCAGTTCATTGTTCGAGAAGACTTCCGCCGCCAGGCGAATGTTTTGCCTGACGGCTTCAGCTCGCCCGGTGGGAAAGTTGTAGCCGAGCTTTCGCAGCAGACCCGACGCGATTAGATACCTTCCGACGGCATAACGAATGTTGTAGGAAGCTAGCACCAGACGCGTCCGTTTCTCAGCGCTTTCGCTCGGTTGCCTGGCGTTTCCCATTTCGATATTGTCGGTGCACATGTTCATTCGCTTCGAGATAATACTCGCTCGGGGCTAGGCATCCGAAGCTGGACAGTCCGACCTGCGGCCCTCATGATCATATGACTAGAAATATTATTGCAGTAGTTGACGACATTTTCTTTGCTTCCAAGATTCGCGGCACGGCGGAACAGGTTGGCGTGGCGGTCGCTTTCGCGCGGAGTGCCGATGGCGTGTCTGAGATCATTCAACAGCAGGCCCCATCGCTAATTATCTGCGATCTTCATTCGCAAAAAATCAATCCGATCGAACTGGCGAAGAGCCTGAAGGCAAAGGAAGGAACCAGAGACATCCCTCTCCTGGGTTTTTTTTCGCACGTGCAAACGGAACTGCAACGTCGGGCTCAGGACGCAGGTTTCGATCGCGTCATTCCGCGCTCAGCATTTGCGACAAACCTGGTTGAGATTTTGCGCGGCCCATGAGCGCCGGGCGCTACTTTGAGCAAGCGCAGGTGTAAACGGTCTTTCCCGACGAATCCTGCTTAGTCCGGGGGTTGCCGCCAGTTACCTTCCGCCACTTCGGCAGAGTTTTGTCCTTCGGATTCTTCTTCTCTTTCTCCGCCACGAAAAGATTGCAAGTGTACCCGCCGGGGATTGGACACTTATCGCCGCCAATACAAACCCCGTCACACTGCACGAATTTTTCTTTGTTCTCTTCAACCACCTGAGGCACGGAACACTCCGCGCACTTCTGAATTGGATAATGTTTCTGATCGTCTGAATCGAACTCCCGCTTGTCATCCTTAACCGGTTTTCCCGTTTCATCGTATGCCGGCCGCGTCGAACCTTGCCCGGTGGTTGGCGTCGGAGTGGCCGTTGGCGTCGCTTTAGGCTTCTCCTCCGGCTTCGCAGTTGGAGAAGGGGAGGTTTCTGGTTGCGGGACCATCTGCGGTCCGTTCTCGCCTCCGACAATTAGACGAATCGGAAGTACCTCTCGATCCTGCTTGCAGGTTTTCTCCTTACGGCAGGTCTCGCATTTCACTATAACCATACCCTGGTACGGCCCGGCATTCATTCCACTCGTATTGAAGCGCACCGGAAGTTGATAGCTGCTGTGGCCTGCAACCTCGACTGTGGAGGCCGCCAGCAGTTGAAGATAGGGCGTCTGCTGCCCGTTGACGCTGAACGAGTGAGTCTGTTGGCATTGATTCTGGATCGTGATCGTACTCGTGGCCTGAGTGTTTCGCGCCATTTGCACGTCCCAGACGGGCCGCTCCTGCGTGGATTGCTGCGTCCAGGCGTGGGCTGCGATTACAGCAATAGAAATGCTGATAAAAGCCAGAGTCAACAGGCTTGAGCGAAGTCGGGTAGTCACTCTCATCAGGAACTCCTTTTTCAAATCAGAGACGACGACAAGCAGAGATGCTATGCGACACGAGCGCGGACAATGGACTGGATCGCGCGCACCATAACGCCGCACGGGTTGGGTGTCAATGAATTGGCGGGCTTACGAAGACGGGATGAGATGCCCGGTTCGCAATCTTGGTTGAATCTAGCTGACCGGCTGCGGCGAGACGACCTCGTGAATTGGCCGCACTTCCTGAACCAATTGATCGTATTGCTCGAGTGTGAGCGCCTGAGCGCCGTCTGAGAGCGCTTTTTCAGGTTGGTCGTGAACCTCCACGATCAATCCATCAGCGCCCACGGCAACACCGGCGCAGGCGAGGGGAATAACCATGTAGTTCTTCCCGGTCCCATGTGAAGGATCGACGACCACGGGCAAATGCGAAATGCGTCGCACTGCCGGAATGGAAGCGAGATCGAGCGTGTTGCGCGTGTGCTGGGCGAAGGTACGAACGCCGCGCTCGCACAGCACGACGTTATAGTTGCCTTCGGACATGATGTACTCGGCTGCCAGCAACCATTCGTCAAGCGTCGCTGCCAGCCCGCGCTTTAACATGACGGGCAGGCTCGAACGGCCGGCGCGCCTCAGCAAAGTGAAGTTCTGCATGTTGCGCGCGCCGATTTGAATCATGTCACCATACTTTTCGACCAGATCCACACCCGCTTCGTCCAGGGCCTCAGTGACGATCTTAAGACCGTAGACTTCGCGCACTTCCGCCAGAATTTTCAAACCTTCTTCGCCCAACCCCTGGAAAGCATAAGGGGAAGTACGCGGCTTGTAGGCGCCGCCGCGGAAGAAACGCGCGCCGCTTCGGCGGACAGCTTCGGCTACGGCAAATGCCTGAGCCCGACTCTCAATTGCGCAGGGACCGGCAATGATGGCCAGTTCATCGCCGCCAATCGTGGCATCGCCGACGCGAACGACGGTCTTCTCCGGACGAAGATCGAGCGTGATTAGTTTGTAAGGTTTGCTGACCCTGATCGCCTCCGCCACGCCGGGCAGGTTTTCAAATCGCGTCGGGTCCACTGCCCCTTGATTACCAGTGACGCCGATAGCCGTGCGCGTCGCGCCCGGCATCGCATGTGGTTTGAGCCCAAGTTCGGTGACGACTTCGCACACGTGCGCTACTTCCGCATCAGTGGCGTCCGCTTTCATGACTATTAGCATTGGTGGTGACTCTTGCTCCTACAGCTTTCGATATATTTCTCGTCTGTGCCTGATGTATTGAATAATGACCTGTTTTAACTGGCGGTCTAAACTTTAAACCACTCTGTAGTCTCCAATTCGAATTCTATATAGGTCTTGAGTGCTCTCCAGTTTCAACGCCTGTCGCGGAATAGGATCGCTCTTGAGCGCTTCGATTTGCTTCATTACCCGAACGATCGTGGCCCTGGGAAGCGAGCGCAAATCCTTCTCGACGGAGGGCTTTGAAACCACGCTATAGGAAGCCATCTTTTTTCAAGCGCCGCTTCAATTCTTCAATTCCAATCGGCTTCTCGTTGCGCCGTTCGGCCACAACCGCCAAATCGTGCAAATCTTCCTTCAGCTTTTCATACTGTTCCAGAGAGAGAAGTACCGATTTTTTTCGACCCTTAGAATCAACCAAATATTGTTCACGTGCCGCCATACTCAATACTTTATCTGACTTTTCCCTTTGAAGAAACTCGAACCGCCCAAAATTACATCCGTTCGGGAACTGAAATCCCCAGGGTTGCCAGCGCCTTGATCAATTGCTGTCGTGCGTAGTCCGCAATGGTAATCAAGACCGCCTGTTTGACCTCATCCTCTTCGGCAATTATGCGATGTCGATGATAGAAAAGGTTGAAGGCCTTTGCCAGATTGAATGTGTATTTTGCCAGGACCGCGGGTTCGGCGCCGGCCGCGGCCTGGGCATTGGATTCCGGCAGCCGCGCCGCCAAAACCAGGAGCGACCAGATCTCATCGCCAGTTTCGCCTGAGAGGACATTCTTCACTTGCTCTCGCTGAGATGTGATTAGGCCTTGTGCGTTGGCGAGAGGGCCAGATGCGACCCGGTCGCTATCGCTCCCGGTACTGACATTTGCACCAGCGTCGCCCGCTTCCAGCTTTCGGAAGATCGAGTTCGCGCGGACGGCGGCGTATTGACAGTAGGGGCCCGTCTCGCCTTCAAAGGACAGGGCCTCTTTGAAGTCAAACGCGATCACCGAATTGCGTGTGAACTTCAGGAGGAAATACCTCAGCGCACCCACCGCGATAGCATGCGCAGTTTCGCGTTGTTCGGCTTCGGCCAGGTCGGGATGGCGGCTTTTAACTTCCTCCAACGCATCGTCTTCCAATCGGTTGATAAGATCGTCTGCTTTAACTCCGAGGCCTTTCCTGCCGCTCATCTCGATGTAAGGCTTCTTTCGATCTTCGTCCGATAATTGAATGCCCAACTCGTCGCAAGCGCCGGGCGATAGCGCCACCATTTCATAAGAAAGATGCACGCTGGCCTTTTCGCCGAACTCGGGCACAATTGCCGCGACCCCTTTGCGGACGATGTCCTGCGGGTAGGATTGGCGTGAATCGATTACGTTGTAGACAATCTCGCCGCCACCAAAAGTCGGACGCGGGACTTCCGGTTGGGTTCCGGCGTTGGGCTCTGTAGTCGTGACCCAGGTGGCATGGCCATCTGGATAAAACCTAAACGGCTTATAGTTGAAGTCGAGACCAAGCCGCCCGAGCTTCCAGAGCTGATAAGCGATGTCTTTACCCGTGTACGTGACTGTTCCATTCGAGCGGACGATGATCTTGTCTGATTCATGTTCATCCGTTCCCGTGTGGGATTCGAACGGCATCACCCAGCAACCGCGATTGCGTCCTTCGCTGGCAAAATTAATCACGCCGCGGTCCTTCATTAATTGAAAGGCCCGCTCCCAAAAATGCAAATGAAGGATTTCAGATTCGCGGGCCAGCAGGTCATAGCGAATCGAAAGGCGCTCCATCGTGTCGAGAATTTGTTCGACGTTGCGCGTCGCCACGTAATCGGCAAGTTCAGCAGTCGGGTTATTGCCTTCTTCGATGGCGTGAAGAATCTCACCGCGCAGTTTTAACTTCTCGGGATTTGATTCTCCATCAACGCTGCCGTCGCGATAGAACAATCCCACCCGCGTGTACAGGTCCCAGCAGTAGTAGTCGAACGATTGCGATTCAGAAAGAGATCGATCCAGCGCCTTGATATCGGCGAGCGTCATGTTCTCGAGATGCATGAAACCGACCACGACGTCGGCCACTTGTACGCCGGTGTTGTCAATGTAGTTTTGCACTTCGACCCGATTGCCGGCCGCTTGAAGAATGTGCACGAACGTGTCGCCCAGGACCGAATTCCGCACATGTCCGATGTGCGCCGCTTTGTTGGGATTGATGCTGGTGTGCTCGACCATGAGCTTTCGGGCTGTGGCCGCATCCGGCGTTCCGGACGCGACTTCGGGCAGCCCGGCGACCAGCGCGGCCCGATCAAAGAAGACATTCAAATATCCGGCGCCGGCAACTTCGACGCGGTCCACCTGGGCGGATGTTTCCAGTTTTGATTTGAGCGCATCGGCGATTGTCCGGGGCGCACGTTTCTCGCCGGTCTTTTGCTTAATCTGTTTCGCTAATTCGAAAGCGACAGGAAAGGCAAGGTCACCAAGCTCAGTACGCGGTGGCACTTCTGCGGGAATTTGTTCGAGTTCGACGTCGAACAGTTCTAACGCAACATCGCGGAGCGCCGACTTCAGTTGGGTTTGTAGTTGGATTAGGTTCACTGGTTTACGTGGCACAGACTTTAGTCTGTGATCTAATTGCCGAGCACCCACAGACTAAAGTCTGTGCCACTCGAGCAAACGCGCTATTGTATTGAATCGATGCCAAATCGCGAAATTGCGACTTGTGCGCGGGCTTGCTACCATCCGAGTTTCCACATGCAAGCCTTGATGCATTCAGTCGTTTCCGATGCTCTTCGCGAATTGTTCCGAAGCGCGAAGAGCGTTGTGGTGTTAACCGGCGCAGGAGTCTCGGCCGAATCAGGCGTGCCTACATTTCGGGGTGGGGGCAATACGACAGTCTGGAAGGGAATGCCTTTCGACGTGATTTCCTCTGCCAGTATGCTCGAACGCGATTTGGCGGCAGTCTGGGAATGGTTCAACTACCGGCGGGGCCTGCTCGCTTCTTTGAAACCAAACCCGGCGCACGAGGCGATTGCCGGTTGGCAGGACAAATTTTCAGAGTTTGCGCTGGTAACCCAAAACATAGACGGCTTGCACCAGGCCGCCGGGTCGCGTCACGTAATTGAAATGCACGGCAATATCTGGCGGGCGCGCTGTTTCGATTGCGGTACCCGGCACGACGTCCGCGAGCTGAAATTCGATCGAGGCGTCCCGTCGTGCTTCGATTGCGGTGGCCACCTGCGTCCGGACGTAGTCCTGTTTGGCGAGATGTTACCGGCGGGAGCTTTCGAGCGCGCCGCGGCGGCCGCGCAGCACTGCGAGTTGTGTTTAGTGGTTGGGACTTCAGCTGTCGTTTATCCCGCCGCGGCGCTTCCTGAAATTGCGCGGGCGGCAGGTGCTTACGTCGTAGAAGTGAACCCCGAACGGACCCCGCTCTCGGATTCCTGTGATGAAGTGATTGCGGGCAAGGCGGGAGAAATTCTGCCGCTCTTAAAACGGGATTAGCCACAAAAAGGCACAAAAGGCACAAAAAGGTCTTGATGAAGTCACGCATGCGAATTTGGACTGTTCGCTTATTCATTTTGTGCTTTTTGTGCCTTTTTGTGGCTAACTGAAACATCGATGAAGACTCTCTACTTTGACTGTTTTGCCGGCGCGAGTGGCGACATGATTCTCGGGGCCCTCGTGGCCGCCGGGGTCGAGCCGCACGCGTTGATTGAGCAGTTGCGGTCGCTCAACGTCCCTGGCTGGAAAATCGATTTCGACATAGTCGATCGATCAGGAATCAGCTCGACCTACGCCCAAGTGCGAACCGCGCATGAACACGCGCATCGACATCTGGGCGACATTCTCAAAATCATTTACAGTTCAGACCTGAACGAACGCGTAAAGGATCGCGCAGCGCGAATTTTCTCGCGCCTGGCGGAAGCAGAGAGTCGCGTCCATAACCAGCCGGTCGAGAAAATTCATTTCCATGAAGTCGGCGCCATCGATGCGATTATCGACGTCTGCGGCGCCGCGATTGGTTTTGACCTGCTCGGGATCGAACAGTTTATTTCGTCGCCTTTACGAGTTGGCTGCGGCATGGCCCAAATGGCCCATGGCCGCTTCCCGATTCCGCCGCCCGCCGTCGCTGAACTTCTCAAAGGCAAGCCGGTTTATGCAGGCGACATTGAAGGTGAATTTGTCACGCCGACGGGCGCCGCAATCATCACGACCGTGTGCGATCGTTTTGAGAACATTCCGTCGATGAAGATCGAAGCCAGCGGCTATGGAGCGGGCACGCGCGACACACACGGATTTCCCAACGCGTTGCGAGTTTTCATCGGCGAACTTCACGCTTCGGCCGACAGTGATGAAGCGCTGTTGATGATCGAAACGAACATTGACGATATGTCGCCGCAGCTATTTGGCCATCTCATGGAGCGGGCATTCGAGTTGGGAGCGCTGGATTGTTATTTGACGAATACGCAAATGAAGAAGAATCGCCCGGGCATTCTGGTGTCGATTCTTTGCCGGCCAAACGAACGGGAAAAGTTCCTGCATTTGTTGTTTGCTGAAACGACCACAATCGGGGCCCGCAGCTATGAAGTTCAACGCCGCGCCCTGGCCCGTGAGACTATCCGCGTCGAGACGCAATTCGGCCCGATTGATGTTAAAGTCGCGCAGGGAAATAACGGTTCGGTTAACGTCATGCCAGAGTTTGAACAATGCCGCGCCGCGGCGGCGACGGCCAAGGTGCCGCTCGTAAAAGTCCAGGAAGCGGCGCGCCAGGCATATTTGAATCAGCACTGTGAAAGTTAAGCTGTTAAGATTTAGCATCTACTTTGCGGGCTTTTGTGGCACAGACTTCAGTCTGTGATCTCACGTGGCCAACACAGACTGAAGTCTGTGCCACTTCCTGTCGAGTAACATCTGATGAGCGCTAGAGTCACCAACATCAAAAGAAAGCGAGCCAAGCCTGAACGCGTTCCGGCGCCAAATCTCGATCGAATTGCCCAGGGTGTTCGCTTGATCCTCGAAGGTATCGGCGAAGATCCCAATCGCGAGGGTCTCCAGGATACCCCGAAGCGCGTCGCGGAAATGTATGCCGAATTAACGGCCGGCATGCGCGAGGACGCAAGTGAACACGTGGTTCCACTCTCCGGAAACAAGCATGACGAGATGGTGATCGTAAAAGACATCTCGATCGCCTCTTTGTGTGAGCATCATCTGGCGCCATTTGTAGGAAAGTGCCACATCGCCTATATCCCGAAACATGGAAATATTCTTGGTGTGTCAAAGCTGGCCCGGCTGGCCGAAACCTTCGCGCGCAGATTGCAGCTTCAGGAGCGCCTGACCTCGGAAATCGCGAATACGCTCTTTCAACAGCTACAGCCACTGGGCGTGATGGTGGTGATTGAAGCTGAGCACACTTGCATGACTCTGCGTGGGGTCAAGAAACCCGGCGCGATGACCGTAACGTCGGCGGTGTTGGGCGGTTTTCGCAAGGACCCGCGCACGCGCGCGGAGGCGATGGCGCTGATTACGGGCAAGACTATCTGATGACTGACTTTTACTCCGTTCTGCCTCACCTGAACGCGGCGCTCAACGCTTCAAGTTTCATCCTTCTTTCAACCGGCTATTACTTCATCAAACGTGGTCGTCGGATCGCGCATCGCAACTGTCAAATAGCGGCGCTCACAGCGTCGATTGTTTTTCTGATTTCCTATGTCACCTATCACCAGCATCACGGGGCTACGCGCTTTGCCGGCCAGGGAATTGCGCGTTCTGTCTACTTTACGATTCTGACGACACACACAGTTCTCGCCGTCGTCATCGTACCTTTTGTGATCGTGACGTTTCGCCGGGCATTTCGTGGAGATTTCCAGCGGCATCGAGCGCTGGCGCGATGGACTTTGCCAATGTGGCTTTATGTCTCGGTCACGGGTGTCCTTGTCTACCTGATGCTTTATCATTTCTATCCTGCACACTGATTTGGAGTGCGCCGGCAGAGCGCAGCGGCGAAGGCGCTTGGATCTCTTCGAATGCGGTTCAAATCGCCCGTACCCTGCGATGATTCCCGATGACCTTCTTTGACTACCTTCAAATTTCCATAGGAGTCATCCTGCTGGGCGTCGTTGCGACTAAAGCGATTTACTTGCGCGCCGTCACCGGAATTAACCCGATTGTTATCGGCCGGGGCAAGGGCGCGTGGCGTATCGTGGAGATACTCTCGCTCGGCAGCCTCTTGCTATGGATTACCGAGGCGACATTGCATGCCCTTCACTCTGGGTACGACATCTTTCCTCAAAAAGTGAATGTGGCGTTCCTGAATGCGGCAGCAGTGAAGATTGTCGGTTTGGCTCTGGTGAGCTTAGGCTTGATTACCTTCATCCTGGCCTTTTTAAGTTTTGGCAATTCGTGGCGGATAGGAATCGATCGACAGAAACCAGGGACCCTGGTAACGAAGGGAATCTTCAGTATCAGCCGCAATCCGATTTACCTGGCGTTCGATCTGTTGTCCTTTGGTATGTTCCTGATGAACGGAACCTGGTTCTTTCTGATCTTTGCGTCGCTGGCCGCGCTGGCTTGTCATTTCCAAATCCTGCGAGAAGAGGAATTTTTGAGAAGACAGTATGGCCAGGACTTTGCAGAGTACTGCAGGCGGACGGCGAGGTATCTTATTTGGTGAACTCAGTTTGGAGTGCGCCGACAAAGCGAAGCGACGACGGCGCTTTGGATATGGTCTCCAAGGGTCGAGTTCTAATTTGGGGAGCGTCCTGCTGAGGTCACGGAGTCAGTACCGGGAGCGGTAGCGACCGGGTAACAACACTTGCAATCTCGACTATTGCTCTCGGCTTGACCCGGTCGCTACCGCTCCCGGTACTGACCTCACCTCAGGTAGCACACTGTCTGGCCACGATGCCTGTCATCCGCCGTGCTCTCTGTGATTAAATGCTCGATCTGAAAATGGAGAATGAACTCATAAGCCCGAACGGCCAGGTTGCAGCTTCGACTGCGGGGAAACAGAAGCGGCCTTCAAATTTCTGGCTGATTATTGTCGCGGCGCTTTTCATCATCGTCCCTTTTCTGGCGTGGTATTTCACCTGGTTCGGCCGGAGTCTTTCTGACGCTGACATCGCCACTTATCTCGCCGAAGAAAAGAACCCGCGTCACATTCAACATGCTCTGCTCCAACTCGAACAGAGAATGGAGCACCGGGACCCGACCGTAAAAAAGTTCTATCCGCAAATAGTCGCGTTAACCAGAAGCCCGACCGCTGAAGTAAGAAAAACCGCCGCCTGGGTCATGGGCCAGGACAACACAGCCGAAGAGTTTCATCGCGCCCTGTTGGATTTGCTCAAGGACACCGACCCGGTCGTTCGTCGCAACGCGGCTTTGCAACTGGTTCGTTTTGGTGACGCTTCTGGCCGGCCTGAGCTGCGGGCAATGCTGCAATCGTTCGAAGTGAAAGCCCCCTTCGCCGGCACGATCGTAAGTCAATTGCCTCAGGGCTCGACAATTCGTTCCGGAGCCTTGCTGGCGCGCATCCGGGACACGTCCAACAACGTGCAGGAGTTTCGCTCGCCGGTGGATGGCAGACTCTCCGGACCCGCGTTCACCAAAGAAGGTGATCAAGTCAACGCCAATCAGACACTTGTCTGGATCATTCCTGACCGGGCGACGGTTCTGGATGCTCTGAGAGGGTTGGCTTATGTGGGGACGTCGGAAGATCTTCCGCTGATCGAAGCCTGCTTGAAGGCGGATCCAAACGGCGAGACTGCCGAACAGGCGTTGCAAACGGCTAAAGCAATCCAGGCTCGCTGAGGTTCGTCGTAAATCAAATCGTGTTGGTCAGAGCTGAAGCGGGTCTTGGCCCAGTTCAAATAACTTTTCCGTAGCCCAGGCGTTTACGCCTGGGTGTGTCAGAACCGCGAGCGGTAGCGACCGGATCAGGAATCCTCCTCGAATCAAAAAAGGAAACCTCGCGGAAAAGGATTACAGCAGCCGGGCCGAGATGAATTTCGCGCTCTTTCTGATCCGGTCGCTACCGCTCGCGGTTCTGACACACCCTCTAAACACCTGGACTAGCGAAAACCACGCGATGAATTAGGTCACCACCCTGCAGCGTCGTCGCTTGACCTTTCCTTTCGCTTCCTCTTTACTACTTCGCCATATGCGCACTCGTCTCTCTGTTTTCTTAATTACACTTTCAGGTCTGATTCTTGAGGTCGGACTCACCCGGATTTATTCCGCCAGTATCTGGTATCACTTCGCCTTCGTAGCCATCTCGGTGGCCTTGCTTGG
>Ga0070694_100000774_pt1 | contig 17867 bp, 10 predicted proteins | sample KBSK1251metaG_FD_65470 | JGI IMG/M metagenome (GOLD analysis project Ga0070694, IMG submission 65470) | Corn, switchgrass and miscanthus rhizosphere microbial communities from Kellogg Biological Station, Michigan, USA - KBS K1-25-1 metaG | ecosystem: Host-associated > Plants > Roots >... | reverse complement strand
GCAATCACGATCATCCCTCGATGTTAGGCGCGCTGGGGGTTTTGCCGGGTGACCTTGTCGATCCCGAAACGATGCGCCGCACACTTTCGAAGGTCATGAAAGAGTGGCAATGGAACCAGACGTGGGGCTGGGACTATCCGTTAACGGCGATGACCGCGACGCGCCTGGGTGAACCGAACACAGCCATTGACGCACTCTTAATGAAGACACAAAAGAACCGGTATCTGCCAAACGGACACAACTGGCAGCGTCCGAACCTGCCGTGTTATCTGCCCGGGAATGGCGGGCTGCTCTATGCAATCGCCATGATGGCCGGAGGCTGGCACGGCGCGCCGCCGCGAAGTGCTCCCGGTTTTCCCAACGATGGATCGTGGCAGGTCCAGGCTGAAAACTTTAACGCGCAAATTCTCGGCACGCTGTAGGCCGGGAGGCGTAATGTCCTTAACGACTTCACGCTGTGTGCGTGGGCGGTGCAAGAAAGAAATCGTTAGCCGGAAATGGCTCGGCCACTCCGATGCGCGGCAAGTCTTTGACTTGCCGTGGAGACGCGATGATTCCTGCGGTCTATGACCGCTGCCGAAGGGTCTTAGACCCGCAAAGAAGAAGGGGACATCGACGGCAAGTCAGAGAGTTGCCGCGCATCGGAGTGGCCGAGCCATTGCTTAAGCCGTTCGATAACCTTCGGTAGAGTGCCGGACGGTAAATGTTTATCAACGAAAGGAATCCCTTGAGAGTCAGGAATCTCAGTTTGCGCAAGCAATGTAGGCATTCAGTGCCCCAATTCTTCACGAGGCAAATCGGAGCTGCGATTATGACTGTGTGCCTGCTGACCGGTTTGATGACATTTGCCGGGGCCAGCAAGGCCGTGCCAAAAGAGATCCCGGCGTTTCCCGGTGCTGAGGGTTTTGGGGCGGCAACGCCGGGTGGCCGTGGCGGCAAAGTAATCGCGGTAACTAATCTGAATGATGAGGGACCCGGAAGTCTGCGCACCGCTTGTGAAGCTGAAGGCCCACGCATTGTCATCTTTCGCGTCTCCGGCGTGATCACGCTGACGAAAAAGTTAATAGTCAGAAATCCGTTTATCACAATCGCCGGCCAGTCGGCGCCGGGTGATGGGATTTGTCTGCGCAATTTCACTTTTGTGATCGCGACTCATGATGTCATCGTCCGGTACCTGCGCAGCCGTCTGGGAGACGTGACGGCCCAGGAGGACGACAGCATCACTCTCGTTGCGGGCGCGCACAACGTTATTCTCGATCATTGTTCAGCGACCTGGTCGATCGATGAAGCACTCTCACTGGCGGGTGATGTCTCGAATGTGACGGTGCAATGGTGTCTCATCGCCGAAGGCTTGAATCACAGCAAGCACGCAAAGGGGGCGCATGGCTATGGATCGCTTTCCCGCGCGAATGGCCCGGTCACCTGGCATCACAATCTTTGGGCGCATAACAACTCGCGCAATCCGCGCCTGGGCGACAATTATGGACGGCCGCCCTACCCGACGTTCGACGTGCGCAATAACGTGATCTATGACTTTGGCGAAATCGCTTCGGGGCTGACGCAGGGAAAACTAAAGGTAAATTACGTGGGTAACTACATTCGGCCGGGACCGAGCAGCAAGGTCACCACCCCAATTCACATCGGTGGCCCATCCGAGCTGAGCTTCTACATCAGGGACAATATTTTTGAAGATAATGAACCGCTGACCCGGGACAACTCGAAGTTTTTTGATCCGGTGGTCATCGACGGCAAGCGCCAGGTAGAGACAGTCCCCGAACCTTTCGTAGCGCCACCGGTCACCAGAGCCAGTGCCCGCTCAGCGTTTGCGGCGGTGCTCCAGGGGGTCGGAGCGTCCTTACCACGACGTGATTCGGTCGATGCGCGAATCGTAAATGAAGTGCGGCAACGGAATGGTTCCATCATCGATTCGCAGACCCAGGTGGGAGGTTGGCCTGAGCTAAAGTCCACAACTCCGCCGGCGGACACTGACGGTGACGGGATGCCGGACAAATGGGAGCAGCAGCATGGTTTGAACCCGCGCGACGGGACGGATGGTTCCGCGGACAAGGATCGTGACGGGTATACGAATGTTGAAGAGTACTTGAACGGCACTAATCCGAATGTGTCGGGAAGGTAGCGCAGACTGTCCAGTCTGCGCATCGCTTTAGGCCGGCGCAGGTTAGACAACCTGCGCTACATTGCGGCTCCGCGGCAAGTCTGAGACTTGTCGGTGCGGACCCATTAGGTGAAGTAGTTCGAAATTCGCATCAGAAGAATTCCGCAAAGGCATCGAGAGAATGTTCAGAAAATTCAAAACTTGTTTGACGGCCGTGCTGCCGTTGCTTTTCCTGGCAGGTGCCGCTAACTCGCAGGTTGAATCAAGTCGTTCGTCGACTTTGGTGCTGCGCTCTCCCGTGCTGGCCGGTTCGGGGCCCGCTGAGCGCACGCTCAAAATCGATGACCTGTTCTTTGAGACCGCTAAAGGTCGCGTCACCTTGCCACCTCACTTCACTGGAGAGGTGGCCCGCAACCCATGGTCGTCACAATGGAAGATGGATGACGGCCGCGTGGTGGACATCAAGGTGACGCCGCGCGGACGGAATTTCATGATCGAACTCTCGGCCAAGCCCGATGCAGACGTCGTCAGGTGGGGTTTGTCCGTCGACGCGCGCGCAGACGAATACTACACAGGGCTAATGGAGCGAGTCGTCGATGGACCACAAGCGGCGTCATGGGCGCCGGGAATCACCCAGGCCATGAACCTGCGCGGCCAAAAAGTCGACATGCTGGTGAAGCCCACGACCTCAATCTATGCGCCCTTTTATCTTTCATCCCGCGGCTACGCTGTCTTCGTGCACGGCACCTGGCCGGGGCAATTCGATTTCGCCGCTGGGGATCCAAAGGCGGTCAAGATCGATTTCGAAGGTCCGTCACTAAAAATGCAGATCTCCACGGCGGCTGATCCGGCCACGCTGGTTCGTCAGCACGCTCTGGAGGCCGGCCCGCCTTTCATGCCGCCCAAGTGGATGTTCACGCCCTGGCGCTGGCGCGACGAACATACTCAAAGAGCCAAATACTACGACGGCACGCCGGTAACCGGACCGTTCAATTCCGAAATCATGGAAGACGTTTTGATGATGAAGGCCTTCGGAATTCCCAACGGCGTCTACTGGATTGATCGTCCGTGGGGTCCGGGTTCTCCCTGGGGCTATGACGATTTCGAGATTGATGAGAAGCGCCTGCCGCACTTCGCCGCAATGGTGAAGTGGCTCAATGGGCAGGATACGCAGATGCTTTTGTGGATCGCGCCGTTCTTCCAGGGGAACATGGAAAAAGAAGCCGCGGCGAAGGGTTACACGCTCGCCGGGCAAAAGCGTCCATCCAACGGCAACAATTTTCCGATGGTCGATCTTTCAAACCCGGCGGCGAGAGAATACTGGAAGAATGGCGTAGCGAAACTCCTGAAGCTGGGGGTGGCGGCGTTCAAACTGGATCGCGGCGAAGAGAACATTCCCGAAGACGGACCTTTCAAATTATTTGACGGCAGATCAATTCGCGAGAATCGCAATGCCTACGTCGCGATGTACGTGCAGGCGACATATGAGATTGCTTCAAAGCTGCGCGGGAAAGATTTCGTGCTGATGCCGCGCGGTGCTTACACGGGCAGTTCTCAGTATGGCGTGTTTTGGGGCGGCGACGTTGGCGGCACGCAGGAAGGTTTGCGCGCATCGATTATTGCGGTGCAGCGTTCGGCGGTGATGGGCTATCCGAATTGGGGTTCAGACACCTGTGGTTACAATCAGCAACTGCTGGAACAGGAAGTGTGCGGGCGTTGGCTGGGCTTCAGCGCGTTTACTCCGATCATGGAAGTGGGCCCGACGCGTAACGTGTCGCTATGGAATCTGCCGCGCGAGCCGGCTTATGACACGGAATTGATTGCCATGTGGCGCCTGTATGCGCGGCTGCATCAACGGCTGATTGATTACAGTTACCGTCAGGCCCAGGAAGCAACCAGGACCGGCATGCCGATAGTTCGTCCGCTGTTTCTGGTCGATCCAAAATCTCCGTCAGCCTGGACCAACTGGTGGACTTACCTGTACGGGAGCGACCTTCTGGTTTCGCCGATCTGGGAGAAGGGAAAACGGGCCCAACAGGTTTACCTGCCGGCGGGCGGCAGTTGGCGTGACGCCTGGTCAGGCAAAGTCTACCGCGGCGGGCAAACCATAACTGTTAATGCCGAGGTGCACCAGATACCGCTGTTCGTGCGCCTGGGCGCGAAAGTAAATCCCGGCGACCTGAATCAGGAATGGAAAGAGTCGCATGCGATCGCTGAGAAGAGGCCGAATCTAAAAGCGCTTGATGCCGAGTTGAAAGCGTGGTTTGAAAAGCGATGACCAGAGAGCCAAAGCGGAGAGTCCGATTTACCATGAAACCCGGGTGGCGAAAATGTCTCTTTGTAGCCTCTGTGCTCCTTTGTGCCTTTGTGGTGAGAACGTCCGGAAGAGCTTTTACCACAGAGTCACAGGGGCTGCACAGAGTGTCACAGAGGCTCGCGCACGCACCCGAACCGAAACAACAAATCAACATAACCGTGGCACTCGACGGCAGCGGTCAGTTCAAATCAGTCCAGGAGGCGATCATGTCGGTGCCGGCCGGGAGCGTGGCAAAGCCGGTCGTGATCCATATCAAGCCCGGCATCTACAAAGAGCTAATTTACATCCAGCACGAGAAGCGATTCTTTCGACTGGTGGGCGAAGACGCGGCGAAAACGATTCTGACTTATGACCTGCACGCGAACATGATTGGTTCGGATCAAAAGCCGATCGGGACCTTTCGTACGCCTTCGACCTTGATCGATGCCGACGACGTAAGCTTTGAAAACCTCACATTCGAAAACTCGGCAGGGCCGGTGGGACAGGCTCTGGCTATTCGCGTGGACGGCGATCGGGTGAGCTTCCGTCGCTGCCGGTTTCTGGGCTGGCAGGACACGATCTTGCTGAATCGCGGCCGGCATTATTTCGAAGATTGCTACATCGCAGGTCATGTCGATTTCATCTTCGGCGCAGCCACTGTGTGGTTCGAGCGTTGTCACATTCATTGCCTGAAGAACGGCTACATCACCGCGGCCTCGACCTACGACTATCAGCCGTTCGGGTTCGTATTCTCGCACTGCAAGATCGATGGCGAGCCGGATGCGAAAACTTATCTCGGCCGGCCCTGGCGTGATTTTTCCAACGTCATCTATCTGAATACTGAGATGTCTGACGTGGTTAGACCGGAAGGCTGGCAGAACTGGAACCTGCCGGCGCGTGAGAAGACCGCGCGCTATTCGGAATACAACAGCAACGGCCCGGGGGCTAACCTCAAAGCACGCGTGCCGTGGTCGCATCAATTAGACAAGAACCAGGCGAAGGCAATTACGATCAAGAAAGTTATCGGCGGCGAGGACGGCTGGAATCCGTTGAAGTAAGTTGGAGTGCTGACGGGAGCGCAAGCGTCTCGCTTGCCCAACTATGGTTTCTGGCTTCGTCGAAGTGCAGGCGAGACGCTTGGGCTCCAGTCAGCCGTCGCCGCTTCGCCTGCCGGCGCGCTCCAGATTTCCGGTGGCGCGTGTCCGGATCAGGATTGGCTCCGCCACGCCGATGCGCGGCAAGTCTCCGACTTGCCGTCAGCGGTCCAACTATCCTGGGTCTGCGACCCTTCTTGGCGGTCAGAGCCCGTCAGACTTAGAGAAGTTCGTCCGGCAAGTCAGAGACTTGCCGCGCATCGGCGTGGCAGAGCCGGTAAAGAAGAAGCCCGCTTCGTCAGCACTAGCTCCTTAGTTAGAGACTTGCCCGGATCGGGCGTAGGAAAGCCATGAGCAATGATCGGTGTGCATGCCTCGAGGGTGTCGAAACGCTGAGTTCTGTCCCGGCTGCGCGCCAGAGGCGTGCGTACCGATCGCTCCACCCGTTCGTTGTTCTTGTTTCGATAATTGTCGTCTCGTGCGCGTCGACGGCTCAGGCTGATTCCCCAGACCAGCCGTGGATTCATGATCGCTACCTGAAAGGCGATTTCATTCTGGTCAGAGGTGGCGACACGGCTGACCTGCTCGTCTCAACTAATGATTTCAAGGTCGTTCAGATTGCGGCGCGAGAATTCGCCGGCGACGTCGAACGCGTGACGGGCAAGAGTCCGCAACTCGTAACCGAACCATCGCAGGCTTCCCGTTATTCAGTAATCATTGGCACTCTGGGTAAGAGCCCGCTGATCGATTCACTGGTCCGCGCGGGCAAAATCGACGTCGAACAGTTGCGCGGCAAGTGGGAGAGTTTCGTGGTCGCGACAGTCCCTAATCCGGCGCCAAACATCGAAATGGGTTTGGTGATTGCCGGCAGCGATCGCCGCGGGACGGCGTTCGGAGTTTTTGAATTGTCTCAGGCGATCGGCGTTTCGCCCTGGTACTGGTGGGCGGACGTGCCGCCGGAGCGGCACGCGAATCTTTTCGTGGCTTCCGGAACGAAGCGCCTGGGCCCGCCCTCGGTTCAATACCGCGGCATCTTTCTCAACGATGAAGACCTGGGGCTGAAACCCTGGGCCGCTAAGACCTTCGATCCGCAACTAGGAGACATCGGACCGAAAACCTATGCGCGTATTTTCGAGTTACTGCTGCGTCTGAAGGCCAACACCGTCTGGCCGGCCATGCACAATTGCACGAAAGCTTTCAATCTTTATCCCGACAACAAAGTTGTGGCCGATGACTATGCGATCGTCATGGGTTCGTCGCACGCGGAACCGATGTTGCGGAACAACGTCACCGAATGGACTGACAAGCCCGAGAATTATGACTACACAAAGAACGCGGAGGGCGTGCGGAAATATTGGGAAGATCGCGCGGCCCAGAATGGCAAGTACGAAAACATCTATACGCTCGGCATGCGGGGAATTCACGACAGTCCGATCGTAGGACCAAAGACACAGCCCGAGCGAATTGAGGTGCTCGAGCAGATCTTTGCCGATCAACGCGGCATGCTGGCAAAGCACGTTAACCCGGACCCCGCCAACGTCCCGCAAATATTCTGTCCTTACAAAGAAGTGCTCGCCGATTATCGCGCCGGATTGAAAGTGCCTGATGACGTCACCATTGTCTGGCCCGACGACAATCATGGTTACATTCGCTATTTCCCGACCACGGAAGAATTGAAACGACGGGGCGGCTTCGGTGTCTACTATCACGTTTCTTACCTGGGTGGGCCGATGTCTTACATCTGGATCGACGCCACTCCGCCGGCGCTGATCTGGGAAGAAATGTCCAAGGCTTACGATCATGGCGTGCGCAAGTTCTGGATGCTGAATGTCGGCGACTTGAAGCCGGCCGAGATCAGTATCGAACTTTTCCTGGAGATGGGTTGGGACATCTCACGCTGGCAGCGAAATAACCTGAACCAGTTTCTTGAGCGTTGGGCGACGAGGCAATTTGGAGCAGCGCATGCGCGCGAAATCGCCGGAGCGATGGAGCAATATTACCGCCTCGGCTTTGCCCGCAAACCTGAGTTCCTGCAATGGAACCTGCTCAACGAAAAGCCCCGACCGAGTGACCTGACGCCGTTTGATTATGGCGATGAAGTGCAAAAGCGACTCGATGATTACGAAGCGTTGATGAAAGCAGCGGATCGTCTCTACGAGATCATTCCGCCGGCGCAGAGGGACGCGCTCTTCGAACTGGTTGTCTATCCGGTGCGGGGTGCGGCGCTAGCTAATCGCCGGTACTTCTCGTTTGAGAGGGCCGCGCAATACCTGACTCAGGGCCGGGCCAGCGCCATCGAATGGGGGCAGCGCGGGCAGGAAGCAGACCGGCGTCTGAACCTCGAGACCGATTACTACAACCAGAAACTTGCCGGCGGGAAGTGGCTTCATATGATGACCGCTGAGCCGCCGAACGGCTTTTGGCAGAGCTATCGCATGACGTTGCCAAAGATGCCGCCGGCGCTGACGCAGATGAATGTGCCGGAGGCGGCGGGCTTGGGAGTCGCAATCGAAGGAAGATCCGATCCGTTGAAGCCTGAAGATAAAAACGCGAGCTTGCCGGTCTTCAGCGTCTTCTCGCGCGACACACGGTTCATTGATGTCTTTAACACCGGACGCCGGTCTGCCCCTTGGAGCGCGAAAGTCAGTCATCCGTGGATCAGGTTGAGCCGGGCTGGCGGAGATCTAAAGGATGACGCGCGGCTGAATGTTTCTATCGATTGGGTCCGAGCGCCGAAAGGCGAGAATGGCTCCGGCACGATTGAGATTCACGGCGCAAACTCCAGCCGTACGATCACCGTTTCCGTCTTCAATCCAGCCAAACCGCGGCCGGGAGACTTGAGAGGATTTATTGAAGCCAACGGCGTGGTATCGATCGAAGCAGAACACTTCACGCGCAAGATCGACCGGCCGGGCTCGAGTTGGCAAACCATTTCCGGTTTGGGCCGAACCGGAGATTCAATCGCGAGTTTCCCGACGACGGCGCCGGCTTTGGATCCGACATCCGCTCCGGTGGTTGAGTACGAGTTTTATCTGTTCACGCCGGGACCGATGAAGGCGCTGGCTTATCTGGTGCCGACCCAGCCCAGTGTTTCGGGACGCGGATTGCGCTATGCCATCGGTATAGACGGACAGCCGCCGCAATTGGTCGTGGTCGGCGCCGACTTACTGGTACCGTCGCGAGCGTGGTCCTTGAATGTGCTCAACTCCAGCACGGTAGGATCATCGAGTCACGAAATTAAGACAGCCGGACAACATGTGCTGCGAATCTACGCGGTTGATCCGGGAGTTGTGTTGGACAAGATCGTTTTGGACCTGGGCGGCCTGAAGCCCAGTTATCTGGGGCCGGGAGAAACAAGGGTTCGATAGAGAACCGGGGCTCGTTCCACTGAGCGGTGGAAAATAAAAAAATTTTCAGCCGCAGAGCGGCGGAAGATCTCTAGCCCATGGCGTAAGCCATGGGATTGGTCGCAATAAAGAAAACCCAGCCCCAGAGGGGCGAAACAGCCAGGTATGGTTTCGCAGGTTTCGCCGCTCCGCGGCTAAGGTCTCAATCATGACTATTACCCACGGCTCACGCCGTGGGCTACAGATCTTCCGCCGCTCCGCGTCTGCGTCGGATGAAACCTCGTGGAAAGAATCTGGCGCCGTCTTGACTGGCTCTGCCGCTCCGATGCGCGGCAAGTCTGTGACTTGCCGAAAGCGCTAACTAACAACTTGAGGTCTATGACCGCAGATGATCGGGTCAGAGACCCGAGGAGAGAGATAAGTCCGGGGACGGCAAGTCGGAGACTTGCCGCGCATTAGAGTGGCAGAGCCAGGAGCGATGAGCGGTACGCACACCTCCGGTGTGCTCCGCGTAGAGGCCGGCGACCATTCAGTCAGCACGCCGGAGGCGTGCGTACCGCAATGAAACAAAGACTCTCAACCTGGTCGCAGTGGTTAATGCTTCTGGCAGTTTTTTCCCTTGCGACTACTTCAATTCTTGCGCAAACGCCAACGCGGTTGAGGGGGCTCGAGGGTCTCTGGCGTTTTGAATTGGATCCAGCGGACGCCGGGATCAAGCAAGAGTGGTTCAAGCGCACTCTGCCCGGGCGCATTAGATTACCGGGAATACTCCAGTCGCAGGAGAGCGGTTCTCTGGTCAGCACGAGCACGCCCTGGGTGCTCACACTTTACGATCGTTTCTGGTATCTGCGAGAAGACTATAAAGCCTACACCGAAACGGGCAAGGTGAAGGTACCCTTCCTCTCACAGCCACAGCGGCATTACATCGGCCCCGCGTGGTTTCAGCGGGACCTGCTAATTCCGCCGAACTTTTCCGGCCGCCGGGTTGTGCTGACGCTCGAGAGACCGCATTGGGTCACGACAATCTGGATTGATGACCGGATGATCGGCTCACAAAACAGTCTGGTCGCGCCGCACGTTTACGATCTCGGAGCTATCACACCAGGTAGCCATCGGCTGACGGTTCGCGTCGACAACAGTCTGGTCCTTCCTTACCGGCCCGACGCGCACAGTGTTTCAGATTCGCTGGGGGGCACCTGGAACGGCATCGTCGGCTCAATTGGGTTGACCGACACGGGACGCGTCTGGATTGACGATGCTCAGGTCTTTCCCAACATGGCCCAGCGGACGATGGTCATCAAGGTGCGCATCGGAAACGCCACCGGCCGGGCGGGATCGGCAACGCTGACGGCGATTTGGCCCGACATGGGAGTCGTGCCGGTAACCTGGGATGAAAACGGAGGCTCGGCTGAAGTCCAGGTCCCGATTCGCGCCGATGCTGAAGCCTGGGATGAATTTCATCCGAAGCTTTATCCACTGCGATTGTGGCTCAAAGGGCCGGATGTCGATGAGTACAAAGATCTGTCCGTCGGGCTCCGCGATTTTCACGCCGACGGCAAAGAGTTCATCCTCAACGGCCGGCCGATCATCTTTCGCGGGACCCACAGCGGCGGGGATTTCCCACGTACTGGTTATCCGCCGACAGACGTGAAGTCCTGGCGCGCGCTGTTCGAAACCTGCAAAAAGTGGGGCCTGAACCACATGCGCTTTCATTCCTGGTCTCCGCCGGAGGCAGCATTTGAAGCCGCAGATCAAATCGGATTCTACCTTCAGCCAGAGCCGGGGATGTGGAATGAGATCAGCCCTGGCACGGCGATCGAGCAAATGCTCTATGACGAGACCGATCGAATGATCAAGGCCTTTGGCAATCATCCTTCGTTCATGCTTTTGTCGGCGAGCAACGAACCGAAAGGCAGATGGCAGCAGTCGCTCTCAAAATGGGTCAGCCGTTATCACACAGAGGATCCGCGGCGACTTTACGCCAGCGGCACGGGACACACCGAGCGAGAATTACCGAACATCACTGAGGGCACTGATTTTCTGGCGATGCAACGCATCAATCAGCTGATGCTGCGGCGCGAGTCGGGATGGTTTGGCGGCGACTTTGGTTCATCACTCGTCGACATCAACATCCCGGTCGTCTCGCACGAGGTCGGTCAATGGGTCGCTTATCCGGATTACGAAATCATCAAGAAGTTTAAGGGCAGCTATTTGCAGCCCGGCAACTACGAGATCTTTCGCGATTCGATGGAAGCTCACGGACTGCTCGAAATGAACAAGGAGTTTGCGCGGGCCTCGGGACGATTTCAACTGGAGTGCTACAAAGAAGAGATCGAGGCCAATTTGCGGACGCCGGGCCTCAGTGGGTTCCAACTGCTGGATCTTCATGATTATCTGGGGCAGGGAACCGCTTTGGTTGGTTTGCTGGATGCGTTCTGGGAATCGAAGGGCTATGTAGACGCGAACGAGTTCAGAGAGTTTTGCAATACTACCGTGCCGCTGGCGCGCCTGACGCAACGCCTGTACACGATAACCGATAACTTCGATGTCGCTGTTGAGCTGGCGCATTTCGGCGCGGAGCCGATGAAGGATGGGAAGGCCATCTGGGCGATCGGCAATCTCAGAGGTGAATGGCCCACGCGCGACTTTCCGATTGGAAAGAACATTCCGCTGGGTAGAGTTTCAGCCGAGCTCCGCAAGTTGGGGCCCGGACAACACACCCTCAAAGTAACTGTGGCGCCCGAAAGACTGTTCGACGCCAACACCGGCAGGCTGCGGCCCGGGGCTGTGCGTGGAGTTAACTACTTTGAAAACGAATGGAAGTTTTGGGTCTATCGGGAAAATGTTCCATCCGAATTCGTTGGCAGTCCGGTGTGCCCGGTTTCGCGTGACCACGACATTCTGGTGACGCGTTCATGGGAAGAGGCGGAAAAGAAATTGGCCGCGGGGGGAAAGGTTTTGTTCGTTCCTCGCAATATTGATCTTGATTGGAACAGTCCACCGCTCGACACGGTACCGGTTTTTTGGAACCGGCAGATGGGTCCCGGCTGGGGTCGAATGCTTGGGTTGTTGATTGGTGAAGGCGGGCTGGATAACTTTCCCACCGATTCGTATTTCGATTGGCAGTGGGCTTCCCTGATAGGAAACGTGCGCGCCATCAATCTCGATCGCCTGCCTAAAGAGCTTAAGCCGGCGGTCTGGGCCATTGACGATTGGAATCGCAATTACAAATTGGGAGTAATCTTTGAATGCGCCGTGGGCGAGGGAAAACTGATGGTTTCGGCGATTGATGTAACCAAGCCGCGCGATTCGAACCCGGTAGCCCGACAGCTGAAATACTCTTTAATGAATTACATGTCTACTGATTGTTTTCAGCCGCGCGTTCCAGTATCAGCGGCGCAGATGCAAACCCTGTTTTTCGACACGCGCATCATGAAAAAGCTGGGTGCTACGGCAAAGGTAAACGGTGAATCAGCAGCGCAACTGCTGGACGGTGATCCCAATACCTTTTTTCTGACCGGTGATCGAAATGCAACCATCCGGGAACCGCTGGAGATGTTCGTCACGTTTCCGTCCCCGGTGGTAATGTCAGGTCTGGTGTTAATGCCGAGACAGAACCATCGTGAACACGAGGGCGACATTCGCGAATACAGTGTGCAGGTGAGCGACAACGGGAGTGAATGGCGTGAAGTGCAACGCGGCGAACTCGCGTCTACCTTTGCGCCGCAACAGATTACCTTCGCCCGCACCATCACGACGCGTTATCTGAAGTTGGTTTCTCTTTCCGGTTTCGGGGCGGACAAGATGACTGCGCTGGCCGAGCTGGCAGTAATGTATGTGGGCCCTCGGCTGGACGATCAAGGCAACCCAACAATGGAGTATCAACGCAATCGCACTGCGACGCCTGAAATCGACGAAGGTGTGGACAAGCGTGCAAAGCCAAGCCCGACGCCGAGGCGGCCTTAGTAGGGTCTTTGTTTTCGCACCAGTCGGCCCAGCTAGGGCGCCGTACCCAGTTGCTGGCTCTGCCTCTCCGATGCGCGGCAAGTCTCCGACTTGCCGGTGCGAACCTTCTTTTTTTCAGGGTCTCCGACCCGGCGGTCATAGACCGCCAGAGTTTTGGGTTAGGGTGTTCCGGCAAGTCCGAGACTTGCCGCGCATCGGCGTGGCAGAGCCAGTGATAACCTCGAGCTTTGTGGCCAGAATCGCTTCGCGGTTATGCCCTTCTAAAGACGAGTCATCGCTTTACCTGAACTTATGAATTTTGAGACTACCAAGGAGTTGAGATGAATAACCGTATAAGCGTTACGTCACCACCGAGACTCCGGAAATACGGGGCCACGATGCTGATTCCCGCGCTCATCATATTCGCGATCGTGCCCAATGCACCGCAAACGTCAGCGCAGAAGCCGCCGAAACCGGGGGCCCGTTACAACGTGCTCTTCATCATTTCTGACGACTTGCGACCGACGCTGGGTTGTTACGGGAATCCGATCGTCAAAACGCCGAACATCGATGCTCTGGCTGCGCGCGGGACTCGCTTCGATCGTGCTTACGCGCAGTTTCCCCTTTGTAATCCTTCCCGCAGCTCTTTGCTTAATTCGCGTTATCCGACGCACAGCGGCGTGATGGACAACAACAGCTACTTTCGTAAGTCGCACCCGGATTTCGTCACGCTGCCCCAGTACTTCAAGAACCAGGGCATTGCCAGCCTGCGCAGCGGCAAGATTTTTCACGGTGGCATAGACGATATCGTTTCGTGGACCGAAGGCGGCGAGCCGGTCGATCAAAACATCGTAAACCGGCCGCCGAGTCCGGTCGCCACAGGGCAGGGTGCTCGTGAGACCGACGATCCTGAGGTTCCGCCGACGGCCAATCGTCCTCCGCCGCGCCCTTCGACTTCTGATCGAATCGTGGTGCTTGAGGGCGATGGAGAGTCACACGGCGATTACAAGATCGCCACGCGTGCGATCGAATACCTCGAAAGCTATAAGGACAAACCTTTCTTTTTGGCAGTGGGCTTCAACAAGCCGCACAGCGCGCCCACCGCGCCTAAAAAATTCTTCGATCTATACGATCAAAACAAGATTCCCTTGCCGCCGGACTTTAATACCCGTCCGCAGGCGCCGCCGGGATTTCCGGATATTTCGATTCCGCATCGTAACGCCGACCTGTTCATTGGCCGCGAGTCTTCGCCGGACGAGGCGCGCGAAATGATTCGTGCCTACTACGCCTCTGTGAGTTTTATGGATGCGCAAGTGGGGCGCGTGATCGCGGCTCTGGACCGGCTTCATTTGCGTGACAATACGATCATCGTTTTCTGGGGCGATCATGGCTATCACCTGGGCGAAAAAGGAAAGTGGTCGAAAGCCTATTCGCTTTGGGACGTCGGTTTGCGCGTGCCTTTGATCATCGACGTGCCCGGCGGCAAGCAGCAAGTCAGCGAACGCACGGTGCAACTGCTCGATCTTTATCCGACTTTGGCTGACCTGGCTGGCTTGCCCGCACCTCCCGGCGTCGAAGGCCGCAGCATCGCGCCGTTAGTAAGTAAGCCGAACGCGAGTTGGAACTTTCCCGCATATGCCGTGGTCATGTTCCAGGGCAAGCTGGGCCGATCGGTGACGACCGAGCGATGGCATTATGTCGAATGGGATGAAGGCCGCGCAGGAGCCATGCTGACCGATCATCAAAGCGATCCGCTGGAATTGAAGAACCTGGCTGACGAGGCGCGTTTCGTGGATCAAGTCAAAAAGATGAAAGAGTTATTGAAAGAGTCGGCGATGGGTACACCGGAGAAGTAATTGCGGATGAGATGTGCAGCACTTCTTCGGGCTTTGCCCGTCGATGTGCGGAAAAGCTCCGCTTTTCCGAGAGGTTAAAAAAAGTTTTTCTCGCGGCTACGCCGCTGTTGGCGCTCGCAAAGAGGATCCCGAAACGGCGGCATAGCCGCACAATCTAAGGTCGACGAGCCGGAAAAGCGGAGCTTTTCCGCACATCGAGCGGCAGAGCCGCAGGTCATAACAAATCTGATCGCAACCAATGTCGACATGGCTGGGAGTCGGGACTGGTTCCTTAGCGGCGCTCACATGGGAAACGGCTCCTTGATCCGCAGCGTTTCACCCGTATCTTCCAACTCGAACAGGCGACCGCGCTCGTTCGGTCGTTTGTTTGGTTGATGCAGGACCAGCATTAGCTGGCCATCGAATCGCTTGAAGATCATGCCGTGGCCTCCGTCATCCGAAAATAGCGGCGCAGTTTGTTGCGTCCATGGCCCGCGCAGTTTTCCGGAAGCCGAAATGGCCACCCCGGTGGTATAACCGCCCGCGCCAAAGCTGGACCAGATCATAAACAACTTTCCGCTCTTCGAACGAAACAGGTAGGCACCGTCGGTGACGTAACAATGATACTGCGGCGATTTTCGGTTCCAGGGCGCATCGCTGCCGTCGAACAAGTGAACCGGCTCTCCGACCGTTTCTGATAAGTCATCTTTCAATTGCATCATCTCGACGGTGCCGTCTTTGATCTGCACCCATTCGTGACAGAAGATCATCCAGGGAATGCCGTCTTCGATCCAGAGGGTGCCGTCAAGCGTCATCATATCGACCGGCAGAGTCGAATGGTTCTGAAAAGGTTTGAAAGGGCCGAGCGGTGAATCACTGACCAGCACCTGCGTACCGCGCTTGACGCGCGGCAACCAATTGCGCCACTGTTCGGGCAATTTCGAATCGGTGTCAAAGGTCGCGAACAGGTAGAACTTGCCTTTGTACGCGTGCATTTCCGGCGCCCAGATGCCGCGAATATTGGCGTCGCCCCAAAAATCAGTCGGCGTCTGAAAAATTATGTGTGGCCCTTCCCAGGTGATTAGATCTTTGCTGGTATAGGCATGCACGGCTGGGTGGCCGCGTCCTTCACTCGCCGGCACGAAGGTAGATGAAACTGCGTAGTAAGTTTTGGTGGTTTCATCCGCCAGGATGCAAACATCGCGCATGCGCACATCTGCGAGTTTGATCTTGTTGAGGGGTTGTGTCGGACCAGTTTGCGCGCGGATGGCAAAGGCGCCGGCAGTGATTAGCAAAGTCAGAGCGAAGACGGTGCGACGTAGGTTCATAGAGACTCTTAGTCAGGCGAATGGATAATACCTCAAGGTTAAGCTCCGTAGGAGCAGAATGTTTATAGCAACGGCGATCACAAACCAGTCCAAGCTCCGGAGGAGCGAAACAAGACCTCCATCCATATTGCGCTCCTCCGGAGCTATGAAACCTAAACCACCACGTTTCTATAAACATTTCATCCCTACGGGATTGTTCGCCGTTCTGATCATTACCGGTTTGCCTGGTCTGGCACTACGCGCGGTTATTACCTCCGCGCAATCCAAACCCTCGCGGCAAACGGCATCGATCAAAAAGATTTCGCCGCCAACTCCCTTCGGCCCGGTGCCTTCGCCGCGGCAACTGCGTTGGCACGAGCTCGAGTTCTATGGCTTCGTACATTTCACTATTAACACTTTCACCGACAAAGAGTGGGGCTATGGCGATGAAGATCCGGCGCTCTTCAATCCTACCGACTTCGATGCCGAACAGATCGTGCGCACCGCCAAAGAAGCCGGCATGAAAGGACTGATTCTGACGGCCAAACATCATGACGGCTTCTGTCTCTGGCCGTCAAAATTCACTGAGCACTCGGTAAAACACAGCCTCTGGAGAGACGGTCGCGGTGATGTGGTCAAAGAGATTTCGGCCGCCTGTCGAAAGTTTGGCCTCAAGTTTGGCGTCTATCTCTCACCCTGGGATCGAAATCGGAAAGACTATGGCCAGCCGTCGTACGTAACTTACTTTCGAAATCAATTGAGAGAACTGCTGACTAACTACGGTCCAATCTTCGAAGTCTTCTTTGATGGGGCCAACGGCGGCGATGGGTTCTATGGTGGCGCGCGTGAGGTGCGGCGAATCGATCGCGAAACTTTTTATGATTGGCCCGCAACCTGGCAAATGGTTCGTGAGCTACAGCCGAACGCCAGCCTCTTCAGCGATGCCGGACCCGACGTCCGCTGGGTTGGCAACGAGCGCGGCGTTGCCGGTGAAACCTGCTGGGCCACCCTTAACAAAGGCGACTTTGTTCCGGGCCGGGCCGATCAGGCCCGCCTGAATCGTGGCGACCGGCCCGGCCAGAGCTGGGTGCCGGCAGAGTGCGACGTCTCAATCCGGCCGGGCTGGTTTTATCACGCACAGGAAGACGCAAAGGTCAGGAGCGCACAGAATCTGGTTGATCTGTACTACTCGTCGGTGGGCCGCGGCGCGTCTCTACTGGTAAATCTGCCGCCCGATCGCCGTGGCCGGATTCATGACAATGACGTTCGATCTTTACGCGAATTCCGTCGCCTGCTTGATGCTACTTTTGACAGAGATTTTGCGCGGGACGCAAACGTCATTGCGGGCAATGTACGCGGCAGCGATCTCGACAAACGGTTCCTGCCGCAGAACGTGATCGATAATAGGCGCGACACGTATTGGTCAAGCGACGATGAGGTCCATACTCCCGATCTTGTGCTGGATCTTAAACGTGAGACCACCTTCAACGTGGTGCGGCTGCGCGAGTATCTACCGCTTGGCCAGCGAGTTGAAGGATTTGCACTCGACGTTTGGCGGGACGGCGCATGGATTGAGTTTGCCAGGGGAACGAGCATCGGGAGTTGCCGGCTGATCCGTGTACCGACGTTGACGACGTCGAAGGTGCGGCTGCGAATCACACAGGCGCCGGTGTGTCCGGCGATCTCGGAGGTGGCGCTTTTTTTGGAACCAAAGTGAAGACGTCAGGTGATGGCTCTGCCACTCTGATGCGCGGCAAGTCTATGACTTGCCGGCGCGACGGCTCCCCTCGTCTGGGTCTCTGACCTCGTTTCTGCGGTCATAGACCGCGAGTTTTTGGTTAAGAGATATCGGCAAGTCAAAGACTTGCCGCGCATCGGCGTGGCAGAGCCATAATCAATTGTCCAAATGAACACAAAGAACAAATTT
>Ga0070694_100000772_pt1 | contig 17897 bp, 17 predicted proteins | sample KBSK1251metaG_FD_65470 | JGI IMG/M metagenome (GOLD analysis project Ga0070694, IMG submission 65470) | Corn, switchgrass and miscanthus rhizosphere microbial communities from Kellogg Biological Station, Michigan, USA - KBS K1-25-1 metaG | ecosystem: Host-associated > Plants > Roots >... | reverse complement strand
ATGAGAGAGCGAGCGCTGGAAATGGATGCGCGTTATGACAATCAGGCGCAGCGTTCAGTTGAGCAGGCGAGGCAGCGTGAGCCAATCAAATTCTCTCGGGATGAGATCACTCAACGTGCGCAGGAAGCAGTGACCTTCGCTCGTGACAATGCGACCGAACGCGAGGCCGTGACTGATATGCGGAAGGTAATGGGTGATGCGCTGCGACGCAACATGGGATTGACCACATACGAAGCAGTGGCGACCGAGCTTCATCAACGCATTGAGCGTGGCGAGTTCATTGAGATCATTCGCGAACGGAAACCGCGCGAGGCGACAACGCAGCGAATGTTGGATATGGAGAAGTCCAACATTCAAACCATGCTCGACGGACAAGGGCAACGTATCCCGATAGTCGGCAACGATGCGCGGCAGACAGTTGACGCCATCGCAGAGAAACAACAACTCAGATTAAACGACAACCAACGCGCAGCAGTTGAGCAGATCCTCACCAGTCGCGATCAGATCATTGGATTACAAGGCGGCGCGGGCACAGGCAAGACCACAGCGCTATCGGTTCTGAGAGAAGCAGCCCAGAAAGAGGGATACGAGGTTCGCGGCTTTGCGCCTACTACACGAGCAACCAAGCAACTCGCAGAAAGTGGAGTTCAATCGGAGACGCTACAGAAGTTCATCCGCCGGCGACAGGAAGCGCCGGCGACTCACAATCGGCTTTTCGTGTTGGATGAAAGTTCACTTGCCAGCACCAGGAATCTTCACAAGTTCTTTGCCCGGCTCAATTCTTCCGACAAGGTGTTACTCGTCGGCGATAGTCGACAGCATCAAGCCGTTGAAGCTGGCACACCCTTCGAACAGTTTCAAAAGCATGGAATGGCGACTGTCAAACTTAGTGAAATCGTTCGTCAGCGCAAGCCAGAACTGAAGCGCACCGTCGAAAAACTGTCAGCCAGGGAAATGCGCGAAGCGATCGGCAGCCTTGAGCGACAAGGACGTATCCTCCAAATTTCGGATACCAAACAACGGTTGAAGGCCATCGCGAGCGCTTACTGTGAGAATCCAGAAAGCACGCTTGTCGTTTCGCCGCGCAATCGAGAGCGCGTCCAACTCAACTCGCTCATTCATCGACAACTACAGCGCGACGGCAACGTCAGCCGCGACGATCACCAAATGATCGTCTATGTGAACCGCCAAGATATGACCGGCACCGAACGTACCTTCGCCAATGCCTATGTGCCCGGTGAAGACATCCTCAGATACAACCACGCGAGCAAAGTCTATGGCGTTGAAGTTGGCGACTATGCAGTCGTCGCCGCGAAGAATCACAAAGAGAATGAGATTACCGTCCGCCTCGAAAACGGACGCGAACTCACCTACAACCCGCAGCGACTCTCAGGTGTGAGCGTCTATCGCAAAGCCGAGCGTGAATTCGCGGAAGGCGACCGCATTCAATTTCGCGCACCGTTTTCTGAAAAGCGCGTAGCGAACGGTGAGTTAGCAACCATTGCGAAGATTGGTGATGAGCAACTGACGGTGAAGCTCGACAGCGGACGAGAAGTGAGCTTCGAGAAGGATCATTTTCGTCATATCGATCACGGTTACGCCGTTACCAGCCATTCATCACAGGGAACGACCGTTGATCGTGTCCTCATCAATGCTGACACCAGCGAATCGCGAGTCTTGGTAAATGACCGAATGGGTTACGTCGCAGTCTCCCGCGCCAGAGAAGACGCGATCATTTACACAAACTCAATTGAAGAGCTTAGAAGCGCTTTGGATCGCCGTGTCGATAAAGAGATGGCGCTCGAAGCCACGAAAGAAAGCTTCGATCAACGTCAAGACCCGCGCAACGAATCCAGTCAAGATGCCCTTCGCGATCGAGCAGGCTCTGCGTTCCATCAGGGTCTCGAGGAAAGCACTTTGAACAACTACGAACAAGCTGAAGTGCGTGGGAATGATGCTGCACAGTCTGAGCAGGTCGAATTTGAATTCGCCCTATAGGAAACCACTCATGAAGTCTTAGTTAACTGGGGGGAGTTATGAATGACTATCAAGACAACCACAACCTAATGTCAGAGAAACAAGCCGCTGCGCGTTTAGGTATTTCGCGCATTACTCTGTTGCGGGCTCGCGAGGCCGGGCGAATTCGGTTCTTTCGCATAGGAACCCGCGTTCTCTACAATCAGGAACAGCTTAACGATTTTCTCACGACCTGCGAACGCAAGGGTGCGAAGTTAGCCGGACCACGCGATTTAGAGCGCAATCAATCTGTGCCGAAAATTGCGTGATAATCGGACCACTTTGTTCGCTGAGTTAACAAGGAATTGCGCGCGGGGGGTGAGGGTCGACAGTCCAGGAAACTGGATTGGCCCTTTAATATTTCGAGGTCCTCAAGTGCCGGTTCGTTTGTTTGAGTAAGTGATCAATGTTAGTCGCAAGTTACCCTCTAGTCTCTTTCGCTAATGCACAAGGGTTTTGGCGTGACAACGAAGCCGATTTCGTCTTTGCCTTTTCTATCGCCATAACCAAGACGGAACGCGACGTTCCAAACAGTCTCTGAATCTCATGCGTAGCAAACCCCTCATTTAGCCGCCTAAGATAAAGGTCTCGACGTAAAGTAGTGAGACAGTTCGTCTCTCCTAACCGCACATCCTGTTCATAGTCCAAGACGTCGTCTACAATCTGACACAAACGTCCCAGTTCATCCAGATTTCCCCACTGGCGCTCCCGCATTTCTTCGCAGCCCATTAGCTTGAGTGTGAAACGAAGTGCTATATAACCGCGATCCAATCCGTCTTCCTGAAGTTCAACACACAGCTCTTTTTCGTAGAGGGTGGTCGCGAGTGACTCAAGCTCGGGCGTCAACTTCATCGAGCGCATGACACCTTCAAATTTCTTTCGCGATGCAAAATCAAAACCTCGCCAGTCGGTTACAACGTCATAAGCAGAACAAAGAAATGCTGCTTTACCCGCTCCCCAGGGTTCTGCCAGTCCCTTGGACTTTGCAAAGCCCGCGTAGCACAGTCCGAGATTAAGCGATTTCGTGAGAAAGCGTTTTCTTTCTGCAGGTCGTATATCCAAAGCAGACGCGTACCTAAAACTATGAAGGACTGCGCTTAGAGCTGCTACGGCGTGCGCTACTATCATTTGGTTGCTCAACGACACCACAAAAGCACGATGAATGGAATTATCGCCATTGCGAGCCGTGAGGTCTTGACATATTTCTGGATGGAGGCGCGTTCAGCTTTGATGTCGCTAATAATTCCAACTGTAGGCTTCAGTAACAGGGCTAAGACAATTGCGCCCAAGATTATCGCACCAACCCGGTTAATGGCTGGTGCTCCTGATGTGTTGTAGACAATTGCGACAATAAAGGGAGCGGTTGCGCTAATTGTGAGCACAGCTCCTACAAATCGGGCTATTCTTTGGCCGAAGAGCGTTGCCATCGTGTCTCGTCCTCCAACTGCGTCACCCGGTTGATCGCGGGCGTCCATCAGGGTCTCTCTGGCAGCGACCATGATGACAACGGCGGCGACAAAAATCCATCTCCATTTGTGCGCATTTGCCGCCCATAACAGCAGCGGCGACCACAATGGCGCAGTCGCCAGAATAGCTGCCACTATCGTAGGAAGCAGAAATAGTTTGCGTAACATCAGCGTGTATGCTGAGAGGCCGAATGCGATGACCAAAGCGGTTAAGAACTCTCTTCTTCCCAGCCAATACGCAAGTCCTAACCCGGCGATTAGAAAGCAGCCTGAGGCGAGGATTGCCAGTCGCAAGACAAGCGGTTTTGAGTGTTCAAAACGCGTGGCCTGGTTGACGCGATCGGCATCGCGATCCCACAAGTCATTAATAAGGAAGCCGTACGAAGCTAAAAATGAAACAACGACCGAAAAACCGATCGCCTTCCCGATGCTACCGCCCGCTACCATCGACATCGCCACGGTGTTCGCCGTTACGATTGGCCAAAAATAAAATCGGCCGCTACGAAGTATTCTTAACATTTCTAGTCACAACCTATCCACAAGCCTACCAAACTCTTCGTTGGTATCAATCATCTTGTTCAAAAGGAGACCCGCGTGTTTGCCGAGCGTGCGATTTACTGAGATAACGATGAGGACACACGTAAGAAGACACACGCTGGCAACTATATACGTTGCGTCGAGGCCACGATCGATGACCAGCACACTGCCAACGCTGAAACCGATCAGAATCAGAGCATATACCAGCCACAATTTTGGTAACTTTTGCCAACCTGAAAGTGATGAAACGTCCTTGTCCTTGCCCCAAACGTCCTTGTCCATAAGGATTCTGTTAAAGTGTTCTCTAAAATCCTTTAACGACTGCTGCCTCCTGTGCTGCTTGGTTCTTAATGCACCTCCAGGATGTTCAGTCTGCAATTCCGCATGAAAAGCTGCAACCAAGGCTCGGTGTTCGATGAGCTGCCGGAAGAAAGTTGTAATCAACGTCACTCCGAGCAGACCGGGAAAGAGCACTGGATGAAGCATCGAAACGCCAAAAAACATGGCTTGGGAAAGCGCTACGGCGAAATCCAATCTAATGCGCTCCAGCGGCATGTGTGGCATGGTCATAATACCCGCGTGGTAATAAACGTAAAACCCAGCGGTCACATACGCGTAGGTAATCGAGATCAGAAGAAACGGGGCGCGAAATAAGATGAGCTGCCATGCGATCGCAAGTTCTCCTGACACCGGCGCAACGCTCGGTTTTGAATAGGCTGCAGCAAAACCGATAAATCCAAGCACATATGCAGCCAGGAGACTACCGAACATTAGCTCAGATAGGCGATACACCGGGGAGCCAAACGCCTCTTCATAGGCCTTGGATGGCTTAGGAAACTCAGGTCGATTAGTGGAACTGGTTTTTGGTTCGTCTTTTCCGTTTTCCATGGTGGACTGGACTCCAAGAAAAAGATGGCAAGCTTCACTCGCCTAATGAATAGTTAAGAACTGCGTCTATCGGGCTCGAAATACAAAGTGCCAAAGAACTTATCTGCGAATGGTAGCAAACAGCTGAAATTGACTTCGGGATGAGCGTGATGAAAATGATGAAAGCTCTTCAAATGATGAAACCATGATTGCCCTTGGATCAGTCGGTGGCGATCAGGGTGATGCGTAGCGTGATGAATTGTGATGAGAACAAGAGAAACGCTGACAGTCGCACTAACCACACCCACCACCAGAGACAGATTATGGCTTACTAACCAAGCTGGAGCCGCAACTAGCGCACTTCCAAGCATCACGAAAAACAAAAAGTGGGTAACGCACTTAGCCATCTTGCGAAAAACTGGCACTCGATCCGCCTTCTTGGCATCGGATGTCAACGCCTCAGAAGCTGGAGAATAACAGCTGTGATGTCTCAAGTGAATGGCTGAGACCGAAGGTAATATGTGCATCCCCCTGTGGATGATCCATTCCAACGGTGCCGCGAGAATTATTGTGAACCCGAAGCCAACAGCAAAGGTCATCATAGTACCGAGCAAGTTGCGTGGCCACGTATTCAGAAACGATGCGATCACGCAAAAGGAAAGTGCCCAGCCAAGGAAGAAGAACACAATCCGTTTGTGGTTTACAACTGGAAAATGGGGGACGTATTCATTGCATTCCGTGCTATTCACGTTTAGCCACTACCATGCCCAGCGCGCTACAGATTTGAATTCGAAGTTACTTAGCCTTTTACTCCTATTGTCTAGGAAATTCAATGCGAAACGCGGCTTGTCGGTGGTCTGAACTGCTATTGCTGAGATTGTGTAATGCTATGAACCAAGCCACTTGCGCCAGCCTTTCCAATCCTGCAGGGATGCCAATTAACGCCACTGAACTTCAGGAAGGTGGTTAAGAATCATCATCGAAACAAAACGATTCGATCTGGTTTGACGAAATGCTGCTCCATCTAATTCATACGCGTCCGCATCATTCTTCACATCCGATCAAACTTTCGAGGAATCGACAAAACGAAAGACGAAACCAGTAGGTATATGATTCAGGGCGCTCGTCGAGGTTCGTGCTTACTACCTGTAAATCAGTCCATCTCCACTCACACACTTCATTTTCATCAGGATTGGGAGTTCCATCAAATTGTCCTAGCAATACGTGATCGTATTCATACTCTACAAGGCCATCTTCTAGCTCGGTCCGATATACAAATCCAAATAACCTCCTTAGCTCCGAGTCGAAACCCATCTCCTCCGCCAGCCTTCTTCGAGACGCTTCTTTAATAGACTCACCCGGCCGTGGATGACCGCAGCATGTATTCGACCAGAGCCCGCGTGAATGGTATTTCGAAGGCGTGCGTCGTTGCAGCAACAATTGCTGGGACGAGTTGAGCACAAAAACAGAGAACGCCCGGTGCAATTTTCCATCCTTATGCGCAGCCATTCTTTCGCAAGTTCCGACGGGCTGGTCATGCTCATTAACCAGTACAACTGTCTCTAGTTTCGTTTCTTCTTGTGGCCGAGGAACGCCTATATGATCACTGTGGGCATCAGCGATAACTAGATCGTCATTCATATGTTTTGGATCATATCTTAGTTTGGGATTGCACAACCAGAGTCACTCAATAGCGGCGAACCTTTTCGAGATGTGAAGCGTAGCGTCGACATAGCAACTCGCGGTAAGTTGGCCCGAAATTGACTCAACTATGCCCGATGGCCATAGAAAAATGCCGCATTATTGTTTTGCCTTAGAGGGAAACTTAGAGGGAAAACAGCAAAGGCGACCGCCTTCTGATCGGTCGCCTTACGATTTTCTTAAGGAATTTGGCTCCGCAGGTAGGACTCGAACCTACAACCCTTCGGTTAACAGCCGAATGCTCTGCCATTGAGCTACTGCGGAATGATGGCGCTGCGTGAACAACGAATTTCGTGCTCAGCAGGAACGGTTTTTATAACAAACCGCAGAGAGCATGGTCAAGGCGACCCCAGAAGGCGACCCCAGTCTTGGTAACATCCCTAATCTCGCTCTTCCCTGTATCTCGGTGAATTCTCTGTGTAACAAGGGCCGGATTTCTTTTTCTTGGCAAAGTTCTGTGGACAAGTTAATCCCGTAGGGATGGAATGTTTGTAGACAACCAAGCTGCTTGCGTTTCAGAGCTCCGTAGGAGCGCAATGTGTTTCGAGGTCTCATTTCGCTCCTCAGGAGCTTGGACAGATTTTGAATGGTTGTAACTATAAACATTCTGCTCCTACGGAGCTCAAGACGTTTTGGTTGCGGCCCCTGCCGCGCCGTGTCTCTGTGTTGATTTGTCCCTGAGCCATTTTCACCACTGAGACACTGAGTAGCAGTGTTGTTTGACTCTCGCACTTTTACCTCTCAGCCCTGCCCTTGCCTCTTTGCCCCTGGCCCTTTACTTTCTGTTCATGCCCGTTCGCGCATGGAGACTTGCCCATCGCTCTCTACCGTGGGGAGAGCGCACGCTGATCATGGGCGTTCTCAACGTCACGCCCGACAGTTTCAGTGATGGCGGCCAGTTCTTTTCTTTCGATCAGGCGATTGCCCAGGCTGAGCGGATGATCCGCGAAGGCGCGGACATCGTCGATGTCGGCGGTGAATCGACGCGGCCGGGTTCTGAATTTGTTTCTGAAGAGGAAGAACTGCGGCGGGTGATTCCCGTGATTGAAAGATTGGCCGCCAAAGGATCAGTTCCCATCTCAATCGACACCACAAAGTGTTCAGTCGCCCGCGCCGCTTTGCAAGCAGGCGCTGAGATCGTCAACGACATTTCCGGATTGCGCTTTGACGTGGCGCTTGCTGACGTCGCCGCCGAAACTCGCGCCGGCTTCGTGCTGATGCATTCACGCGGCACGCCGAAAGACATGCAGCAGTTACCGCCGGTCGCAGATATCATGAGCGAAGTCATCAAAGGCCTGAACGACAGCGTGGCGATCGCTGAGCAACACGGCGTGGCGCGCGCAGCCATCGTCATAGATCCGGGCATCGGCTTTGGAAAGACAGTGGCGCAGAACTGTGAGTTGATCGCGAAGCTGGATCAGATCGCGCACGGCTTTCCAGATCTCCCAATCATGATTGGAACTTCACGGAAGTCGTTTATTGGAAAGTTGCTCGATGGTGCGCCGGCTGACAAGCGGCTTTACGGCACGGTCGCCAGCGTCGTCGCGTCCGTTTTGCAAGGCGCCCACATTATCAGGGTTCACGATGTCAGGGCTGCGGCTGACGCGATTCGAGTGGCGGAAGCAATTCGACTTGCGAAACCAGCAACCTAACTATGGATTGGTCCGGTCTCAGGACTCTTCTTCATCTCCAACAATTCGGTGGTTCCTTCACCAACACTTCGGGGCGGCAAAGGGTAAGTGCCGGGGGCCCCAATCGTCAGCGGATCAATTGAATGCGGCAACGGTCGTTCTCCGAGCTTTGCTTTCAGGGATTTTGAATAGGTCTGGAAGATACCCATCGCTCCCGCACCGGCGGCCAACAGAATCAGCAGCACGCCAGGAATGATTAGCAGCCCACCCCTGAGAATTAGCTGCGAAAAAACGACAACGATGAGCAGGAGCAGGATCAAACCGAACGTTGCCAGCCCGGCTATGCCCGCCCATTTCTCAAATTTTTGTTGCCGTTCGCGGAGGCGCGCCGCTTCGTGGGCCGGCGAGGCAGATTGGATCGCGATTTCTTCGCCGAGGATCTCAGCGACCTTTTCCAGACTCAAGCCACAGCCGCGACAAAACTGCTGATTAGTCGTGGCCGTGATTCCGCAGCGAGGACAATGCATGACGGTGGCACAGACTTCAGTCTGTGAGATTAAACCGGAAGTGACACTGATTTCCAACCGGTAACTCTTAAAACGGCAGCCGCACAACGATAGTTCTGTGATTCTCGGCTGGGGAATCACAGACTGAAGTCTGTGCCACTAGAATCCGCCTTCGTCGGCAGACGGTCCATAAATTGACGGCACGGGCACATCGAGCAGTCGCAGATAGACACCCAGTTGTGCGCGATGATGAATCAGATGGTTCATCACAAAGCCTCGCATCACCGCCGTGCGCGGCAGCGTGAAGATGGTCTTGCCGGTCATCAGCAGAGACCATTTGCCTTGCCAGTTCTCATCGGTGGCAGCTTCCAACGCGGCTCGCGCCGACGTCACGTTCTTATCGAACGCCTCCAATAGCTCCGCGCGCGACTTTGCTTCCTCCAGACGATAAGGCGGCGCACCCGGCGGCGAGATGTCCAGTTCGTCACGGTCAAACGTCATAGCAGTCCAACTCGGAATATTGGACAAGTGAGTAGACAACCCGCCGAGCGTCATGGATTTCTCATGCGGCTTCCAACTGAACTTGTCATCCGGAACTCGTTCGAGGGTCTTGCGCGTGTTCGCCATTTCATGTTCGAACTCAGGCAGAATTGATTTACTAATCGGCATGTCGTCCTCCGTGCCAGAGATAGTGGCACAGACTTCAGTCTGTGTACTCGCAGTAACAATCACAGACTAAAGTCTGTGCCACGGAATTGTAAGGGCGAGTGATTATAAGTATCCTAGCCAGTCTTCAACAAGCGGCTTGTAGCGCAAACTGTTAGTTTGCGTTCGCAAGCTGACAGCTTGCGCTACATGACTAAGAAATACGACTGCATAGTAATCGGCGGCGGCCACAACGGCCTGGTGAACGCTGCGTATCTCGCGCGCGCGGGTAAGCGCGTGCTCGTGCTCGAACGCCGGCACGTGCTCGGCGGCGCAGCGGTAACCGAAGAAGTTTTTCCGGGCTTCAAATTCTCAGTTTGTTCCTACGTTGTTTCCCTGCTCCGTCCCGAAATTATTCGTGAATTGGATCTGCCCCGGCACGGGCTCGAGATTCTGCCACTCGACGGCACCTTCACGCCGATGCCGGGCGGCGATTATCTGTGGAGAGTAAACGATCACGCAAAAACGCGGATGGAGATTGCCCGGCACTCGAGGCTCGATGCCGAGGCCTATGACGAATACGGCAAAGCGATGATCGAGATGGCCCACTTCGTCAAACCCGTAATGAACATGACGCCGCCTGATCCGGCGTCGCTCAATCCCAAAGGGTTGATGGATTTGCTGACGATGGGCCGGCGATTTCAAAAACTCTCAACCGACGACAAGTACAACCAGGTGCAGTTGATGACGATGAGCGCCGTCGATTTTCTCGATCAGTGGTTCGAAACTGACGTGCTCAAAGCGACCATGTCGGCGTCGGGGATCATCGGCACGTTCCTGGGCGTGCGCAGTCCGGGTACGGCTTACGTGCTGCTGCACCATTACATGGGCGAGATTGACGGCGCGTTTCGCTCGTGGGGATTGTCGCGGGGCGGCACCGGGGCCATCTCAAATGCAATTGCCGAGGCGGCGCGCGAAGCCGGTGTCGAAATCCGCACCGAAGCACCGATCGCGAAGATCATTTTGAAGCACGGCGCGGCTAAAGGGGTGGTGCTGGAAAACGGCGACGAAATTTACGCCGAGGTAATTTCCTCGAGCGTCGATCCGCGGCTGACATTCATGAAAATGATCGGCGCTGAGCATCTGCCCGGCGATTTTGTGGACGACATCAAGCGTTACAAGTTTCGGGGTTCATCAGGCAAAGTAAATCTCGCGCTCGATGCCCTGCCGGATTTCAAGAGCAAGCCGGGACCGGGCGCGCATCTGCGCGGCGCAGTTTCAATTTCACCCAGCGTCGATTACATGGAGCGTGCTTATGATGATGCGAAGTATGGACGTTTTTCCCGGCGACCTTACATCGACATAGTGATTCCGACGTTAACCGATCCTTCGATTGCGCCGCCGGGCAAACACGTCATGTCGTGCTTTGTGCAATATGCGCCGTACAACCTGAAAGAAGGAAACTGGGATGAAAAGCGTGAAGAGTTTGGGGACACGGTAATCGACACGATCGCCGAGCATGCGCCCAACATCAAAGACATCATTCTTCACCGGCAGGTGGTGACGCCGCTCGATCTCGAACGCGACTTTGGCCTGTCGGAGGGAAACATATTTCAGGGCGAGTTGACCCTGGAGCAACTCTTCTTTTTGCGACCGGCGCCCGGTTGGGCCCAGTACCGTTCACCGATCAAGAACCTTTACATGTGCGGATCGGCGACGCATCCCGGCGGCGGCATCATGGGCGCGAGCGGCCGGAATGCCGCGATGATGATCTTAAAAACTAAATAGGCCGCGGATTCACGCGGATTAAACGCGGATCAGAACACAAGAAATCAATCAGGGGTATTTTGCATTTTCAGATCCGTCTCATCCGCGTTAATCCGCGGCTAATTCTCCTTAAATGAACAAGCGTAACATCATCATTATCGGTGGCGGTCACAACGGCCTGGTGGCAGCGTTCTATCTAGCCAAAGCCGGTTTGAAGCCAATCGTCCTCGAACGACGTTCGATGATTGGCGGCGCTTGCGTGACCGAAGAATTCCATTCCGGGTTTCGTTGCTCAAGTCTGGCCAGCTCGACGGGCCCACTCCTGCCCCAGGTTGCGAACGATCTGAAGTTGGACCGTTATGGAATTGAGTTCATTAACCCCCCGGTGCGTGTTTGCGCTCTCGGCTACAACAGACCTCCGGTCTTCATTTACGAAGATGCGAAGCGCACTGCCGCCGAACTAACGTCTGTCTCACGGGCCGATTCCGAAAATTATCCTGAGTTCGTTTCCACCTTTGCTCGCATTGGTCGCGCGATCAGGCCGCTGCTTGAATTGACGCCGCCGGACATTGATGCGCCCAGCAAAAGTGAATTGTGGCACCTGGGCAAGCTCGGCTGGGGAGTTCGCGGTCTGGGGAAGAAAGATGAATACCGCCTGCTCCGCTATGCGCCGATGGCGGTTGCCGATCTCGCCGCTGAATGGTTCGAGACCGAAAGCTTGCGTGCGGTGGTTGCAGCGCGTGGAATCTTTGGCGCCAACGCCGGACCGTGGTCGGCCGGCACCAGTGGAGCAGTTCTGCTGCAAGCAGCCATCGATGGCAGCGCAGTCGGCCCGTCTGTTTTTGTTAAAGGCGGTATGGGCGCGTTGACGCAAGCGCTGGCTAAGGCGGTCACCGACGCCGGAGGCCAGATTCGCACAGATTCGGAAGTTACCGGCATCAGTGTCAGCAACGATCGGGTGTCGAGCGTCGTGCTTGCGAACGGCGCGGAACTTCCAGCCTGGACAGTTGTTTCCGGCGCCGATCCGGGAGTGACGTTCCTGGATCTTTTAGCCTTTGGTGAGCTTGACCTGAGTTTCCGGAATCGAATTCAAAACTATCGCGCCAGTGGAACCGTGGCGAAGGTGCATCTGGCACTGTCGGCGTTGCCGAAGTTCGCGGGCATCGACTGTGCCGGTGGAAACTGTGTTGAGAAACTGTCGGGCCGGATTCACGTCGGTCCGGATATCGATTATCTCGAACGTGCGTTTGACGCGGCAAAGTATGGCGACTTCTCAACGCGACCATACATGGACATCACGATTCCCACACTAACGGATCCGTCCCTTGCTCTGGACGGTGCGCACGTCATTTCAATTCACGCGCAGTTCGCACCTTATCGTCTAAGAAATGGTGACTGGGATTCGCGGCGCGAGGAATTAGGCGACACGATTGTCGAAACGCTTGCAGAATACGTCCCGAACCTGAAGGAATTGATCGTCGGACGGAAAGTGTTTACGCCGCTCGATCTGGAGCGCACCTTCGGACTGAGCGGGGGACACATTCATCATGGGGAGATGTCGCTCGACCAGCTGTTCGCGTTTCGCCCGGTAATTGGATCGGCGCAGTATCGCACGCCGATCAAAGGACTGTATTTGTGCGGTTCGGGGACTCATCCCGGCGGTAGCGTGACCGGAGCGCCGGGGATGAATGCGAGTCGAGAGATAATCAAGGACTTGAAGCGTTCGAGGTGATCAAGCCACGCCAGGTGTGAGATCAGTACCGGGAGCGATAGCGACCGGGCGGTACGCACGGCTCCGGCGTGCTTGCGGTGACATTGATCGTTTCTTGAATGGCATGCCACAGGCGGGCCTACCAACCCGGTCGCTATCGCTCCCGGTACTGACTCCAATCCCGCGATTACCGTGGTAAAAAACACTTGAGCCAGGCTAGGCCGCCGGCGAACTCTTCGACATTCCCAACATTCCACCGATAGCCGCGAACAACAGGCCGACGACCATAAAGCCGAAGGCAATGATCACTCGCGTGCCTTCAACTAAGCCCGTGCTCGCCAACCTGATCCATTCGCGAGGTCCTTCGTCGTGCGGAATGATTAGAAGTCCAATGGCAATCAAAAACGATCCGACTGCCATCAGCAGCAACCACGACGAAGTAATGCGCGCGCGGCCAATCTTGATTCCGAGCCCACTGTGCGAATAGCCATAAGACAGATAGACGGCAAAACCGAGCATCAGCCAGGCAATAAATCGCCAGTACGATCCTCCCGGCAGGTAGTAAATCAGGAACGCGCACGACAAAGCGCCCAGACCGGGCAGCAACCAGGCGCCAAAAGGAACCTTGAACGAGCGCGGCCGATCCTTCTCTTTGTAACGCAAAACGATCACGCCGATGCAAACCAGAATGAAGGCGAACAGGGTGCCGATGTTCGTCAAGCTCACCATTTCATCGACTGTCGCGAAAGCCGCGATGCCGCCAACAAACACGCCAGTCAGAATCGTGGTCACATGCGGAGTCTTGAATTTCGGATGCACCGAAGCGAAGACCGAAGGCAGCAAGCCATCGCGGGCCATCGAAAAGAAGATTCTGGGCTGTCCCATTTGAAAGACCAGGAGCACGGCGGTATGAGCAATCACCGACCCAAAAGCAATGACGCCGGCCTGCCAACGCGCGTTGGGCGCCACCGTCGTCAAAGCTATCGAGAGTGATTTGTCGAGGTCACCCTTGGACCAGGTCTCGAGCACATTGAACGGCACCGCGCCGGAAAAAATTGCCGCGACGACGACATAGAGAATGGTACAAACGATCAGACTGGCAATGATCCCGATCGGTAAATCGCGCGCCGGGTTCTTCGTTTCTTCAGCCACTGTCGAAACGGCGTCAAATCCTATGTAGGCAAAGAAAACGACCGCGGCGCCGGTGAAGGTGCCGGACCATCCCATCGGTTGAAAGGGATGCCAGTTGGCCTCCATCTTCGTCGGCGAAACGTAATAGAGCATGATCACGATGAAGAACAACAGCACGAGTATCTTGATGCCAACCATGACGGCGTTAAACCTGGATGACTCTTTGATACCCCAAACCAGGACGACCGTGATCAACGCCACGATGAGGAAAGCGGGTGCATTAAAGACGATGGCCTTGCCGAATAGATGCGGCGCCGCGGCCAGGATCTCCGGCGTGGCCGTGCGATAGTTGTTCACCAGCCATTCCGGCAGAGCGATTCCCAGGGCCCGGAGAAACTCATTGAAATAACCGGCCCAGCTGATGGCCACGGCCACGTTGCCGATAGCGTATTCAATGATCAAATCCCAACCGATGATCCAGGCGACCAACTCGCCCAGGGTCGCGTACGAGTAGGTGTAGGCCGAACCGGAAATCGGCACCATCGAAGCGAGTTCGGCATAACAGAGCGCGGTAAACCCACACACGACTGCCGTGATCACGAACGAGAGCATCAGAGACGGTCCGGCGCCGGGCCGCAATAAAACACCGGTGATGTCTTTCTCGCCGGCCGCTGCTGTTCCCACCGTCGCAAAAATGCCCGCGCCGATGATTGCTCCAATGCCGATCAGCGTAACGTCGAAAGCACCCAGGGTGCGCTTCAAAGAAAACTGCGGTCCACCAGCAGACGCTAAAATGTCATCCAGATTTTTTGTGCGAAAGATGCCGCGAAGCAAGGTCGATGTCTCCTTCAGTCGGATTCAATGCCGGTCTCGCGATAGTTCGCGGAGAATAACAAAGAAAGAGCAAAGCGCAAAGAGCAAAGAGGTAAGGGCAAAAGTTGGCGTCCTGATCTCATCGCAACGTTTTCTCTAGCCCAGGCGTTTACGCCTGGGTGAGAAGAAGCGGGTGCTATTAAAGCCCCATTAATGGGGCTTTTGAAAAATATCGACCTTCGATCCCCCAGGCGTAAACGCCTGGGCTACGGAAAAGTCATTCACATTAGGACACTGCCCTTAGCTCCTCGGCCTTCGCCCTTCGCTGTTTGCTCTTACCCCTTTGCCCTTTGCACTTTGCCTTTGTTAGACTCCGGCTCGATCAGTTAATTTCCTGATGAGTTCGACAACAAACGGAAAAGCGCTTTACGAAAATCTCGATACGGCGTTTGTAAATCTCTGGTCGTTGCTGCGTAACCTGACACAGCGCGGGTTCGTAGGACGTGTGCGGGTCGAATTGACGAACTACTCAGCCGATGTGTTCTTGAACGGTTCCGGCACTCCAATGGTCCATGAAGTGGATTCCGCTGCGGGCACAGACACGCTTGAAGAAGCAGCACTGCACCGGCTGGTTTTGCGGGCCCGCGAGACACCCGGGACGATAAGCGTTTTTGAGGGCGCGATTGAGACCATTGCAGCTCAAGACCGGAACGCATCGTGGTCAGACGAAGCGCCTGCTGTTGCCTCCAGCTCAACCGAATCAGGTTCTTTTGCAGCTGAACCACCCAGTGCGGCCCGGCCGGCCGTTATTGCGCCGCCGGTCGAAATTAGCCCGGAAAACGAAATCGAGGTTCGCGATCGAGACACACAATCTCAGTCTGAGCCGGAGTTGATGCCCGAGACCATGGGTCAAAAGTCTTTGACTATCAGCCTCGGCGGCGAATTAATCGGCGCAGTTGAGCGCGGCATCAAGGCCAGCGGCGAGGATTTTGGTTCAATCTTTTATGCGGTGAGGTTGGAACTGGCCGACGATTATGCCTACCTTGATCCGCTGTCAAACGCGCTTACCTACTCGAATGGGACGGTATCCCTGACGCAGGATGTGCCTGAGACCGTCTACGTTTCCGGTCTCAGTGAAGCGCTGCGCCGGACCGTCGACCGGGTCGCGTCGGGAGATCGCGCGCGCCGCGTGCGTGAAAGGATCGCCCTCGAATTACTGGGCGTCGCCCGGAAGCGTAGAGAGGCGATCGAGTACTCCAGGTTTGGTTTACAGCTTGACCGGATTGCCGGCACGAAAGTTATTTGATCGTCAGTTGTCAGTTGTCGTCAGTGATTGCTACAACCGACTACCGACACCAACTACCAACGACTGACTACTGACTACTGACTACTGACTACCGACTACTGACTACCGACTACTGACTACTGACTACTGACAAAACATCATGCCTCTATTCAAAAACATTCTCTTTCCGACCGACTTTTCGCCGCACGCTCGTTCGGCTTTGAAGTACGCGGCCGCGTTTGCTCATGCCGCGCATGGCCGCGTCATTTTGTTCAGTGTGCAGACGGGCCCGGTTCCCGCCAACTTGATGACCCTGCCTGAGCATGTGTTTGAGGATCAGGACGCCAAATGGCTCCAGGATCTACGGCGCGAGGTTAAATCGCTGCTGACCGATCCAATGTTCGCAGGCCTGGAAGTCGAACCAGTCATTGTCGAAGGCGAACCCGCGCCGGAGATCGCCAAGGCCGTGCGGGACTATGACATTGATCTGGTCACGGTAGTCACTCACGGCCGCAGGGGAATCTCGCGAGCGATGTTTGGTGAGACAGCGGAAGAAATCATCGCCGAAGCTCCCTGTCCGGTGCTGACGGTGCGGCCACCGCAGCGCGACTTTGTGCATCATCGGGCCGGGCAGACTGAGATTCGTTTGAACCGCATCCTGCTGGCGACTAATTTCCGGCCCTCGGCAGTCGCCGCCACCAACGTCGCGCGTGAATTGATGGATACCAGCGGCGCCGAAGGTCACGTCGTCTATGTGATCGGCGATTACTTCGAACAGATCTCAGTCATGTTTCCGGAAGGCGGCAAGTCAGCCCTCACGCGCATGCGCGCTGAGGTGAAGGAGCGTATGGAAGCGTTTGCCCGCGAACGTGGTCGCGAGATAAAAGCTCACGTTGCGGAAGGCCGGCCGTATGCTGAGATTGTCGGGCTGGCAGCTCAGATCGATGCCGACCTGATCGTGATTGGCACCACGGTGCATGCGTCACTCTTTGGTGGCGCGCCGGCGCTCGGTTCCGAAATCGAACGCGTGGTGCGTAACGCTCCATGTCCGGTCTTGTGTGTGCCTTCGGGGAAGGTGGTAACTCCTTTGCCGGCCTTTGGGCAGGCTGAACCAGTCCCGCAGACGTAGGGGCGATGGGCAAGGAGCAAAGTGCAAAGGGCCAAGCCGACCAGGCTTGGCCCTTCTTCTTCTACCAGGGAATCTGGCGCGTTGCGTTTTGCTCTTAGCGCTATGCCCTTACTCGCCTGATTCGACTGGATAACCTGCGCTCTTCCAGGCTGCCAGTCCACCGAGCAATGCCGCTGCGTTATCGTGTCCCTTGGCTTTGAGTTCGAGCACCGCCCCGGCGCTCGTATGCTCGTTCGGTCAAGTACAGTACGCGGCGATCAACTTCCCTTTCGGCAATTGATCGAACTTTGTGGCCAGCGTTCCTGCCGGCACCGAAATTGACCCTTTGATGTGCTCCTGTTTGAACGCCGACTCTGCGCGGGTGTCGATAATTACAACGTCGTTCGCCTCCCAAAGCTTATGCAGTTCCTCGACAGTAATGCGCCGCGCATTATCAGGTGGCGGAGTTGCAGCCGCGGACTGACTTGCCGGACGAGGCGCCTGAGAAATCAGCGTCTCGTTCGAATTGCAGGCCAGCAGGCCGGCTCCCACGATGAAGACAAGAAACATCAGAATGAGATTTCGCATTAAGAATTCTCCCTGACCCTAAGGTCAAAACTAGATTACAACTTTAGAATTGATATTCAAAGCGCCGTCGCGCGAGGTCAGTTACAGTTTGACTCCTTCGCCTTCGTAGAGGATTTACATAGTTT
>Ga0070694_100000768_pt1 | contig 17949 bp, 11 predicted proteins | sample KBSK1251metaG_FD_65470 | JGI IMG/M metagenome (GOLD analysis project Ga0070694, IMG submission 65470) | Corn, switchgrass and miscanthus rhizosphere microbial communities from Kellogg Biological Station, Michigan, USA - KBS K1-25-1 metaG | ecosystem: Host-associated > Plants > Roots >... | reverse complement strand
GACGATCGGGGCTATTGCATCTCGGCGCTTCGCGCCTCATTACCCGGTCGCTACCGCTCGCGGTTCTGACCTCTACGGTTCGTGAAATTCTTGTTTGCGGCGCACCTTGAAGGTAAACTCCGCTTCTTACTCACCATGAAAACCTGGACTGCGTTATTTCTGCTTTTGCCGGCTCTCTTACTGGCTCAATCAAGCGGCAGTCGTCAGACGGCGCCCCTGGTGTTGGCTCATGTCACGATCATCGATGTGACCGGCGGGCCGTCTAAGCCCGATATGACTGTGGTCATTCGTGGCGATCGCATCTCTGACATTGGCAAGGCCGGCGAGATCATCTCGCCGCCGGACGCGACCGTCGTGGACGCGTCGGGCAAGTTCTTAATTCCCGGTCTCTGGGACATGCACGTGCACTGGTACAACCGGGACTCGTTTACGCTCTTTACGGCCAATGGCGTAATCGGCGTCCGACAGATGTTCGGCGGTCCTAACCTTTTGCGATGGCGTGACGAAATCGCTAAGGGCTCATTGACCGGGCCGCGGATGATCGTCGCAAGTCCCATCATCGACGGCCCGCAACCGGTGTGGCCTAACTCAATTGCCGTGGGCAATGAAGAGGAAGGGCGAAAGGCGGTGAGAGAAGTTAAGCAGTGGGGCGCGGATTTTGTGAAAGTCTATTCGCTGCTAGCGCGTGACGCGTACTTTGGCATCGCTGACGAATCCAGGCGGCAAGGCATCTCGTTTGTCGGGCACGTCCCGTTCGCCGTATCTCCGGCGGAAGCGTCCGATGCCGGTCAGAAGAGTATCGAGCATCTGACTGGAATTCTGATCGGGTGTTCCGACAAAGAAACGGAATTGAGAAACGAGATCGTTAAGGCCAAATCTCCGGGCGCACGTTTTCGAAGGGAAGGGGTAGCGCTGCTGGAAACTTTCAATAACCGAAAAGCCAAAGACTTATTCGCACGCTTTGTGAAGAACCAGACCTGGCAATGTCCGACGCTGACGGTTCTGCGCAGCAACGCCTACCTCGGCGATCAGAGCTTCAGGGATGACCCGCGGCTCAAGTATGTACCGCCCCCAATGAGGGAGCGCTGGGGCCAGCGCATCGCTAATCGAAATGACAGCGATTACGCCAGGAAGGTGTTTAAGAAAGAGGTTGAAATTGTGGGTGCGATGCAGCGCGCAGGCGTGCCACTTTTGGCGGGAACGGACACGGGCAATCCATTCTGCTTCCCTGGTTTCAGCCTGCATGACGAACTGGCGCTGATGGTCAGCGGCGGACTGACTCCGTCCGAAAGCTTGCGGGCGGCCACTCTGAATCCCGCGAGGTTTCTTGGCCTGGAGAAAACGCTGGGCACCATTGAGCCGGGGAAGATTGCTGACCTGGTGCTGCTTGATAGCGACCCGCTCGCGGACATTCGCAACACGCAAAAAATCAATGCGGTGATATCGAATGGACGATTGTTTGATCGAAAGGCATTGAACAAGATGCTGGCGCAAGCAGAAACAAACGCCCGGTAGACTATTCGCTCATTGCCGCCAGCAGGGATGAATAGTGACGAGTAATCAGCGGTACTTCACTCGTGACTACCCATGAACTAAATCATGCTTTACGCATTACTTGCCGATCTGATCGTAGCTATACATATTGCCTATGTCGTTTACGTCGTAGGCGGATTGGTGGCGATTCTGATTGGCGCGTGGCGGGGGAGGAAATGGATTCGCAATCCATGGTTTCGGGTTACTCATCTGCTCGCGATTTTGATTGTAGTGATGGAAACTTTCCTGAAGCTTAATTGCCCGCTGACCACCTGGGAGAACCAGGCGCGAGCGGCGGCGCAGCAACCGTCCGATGGCAGCGCCTTCATGGATCGATTGTTGAGCTTCATCTTGATTGGGACAGCGCCGAGGTGGGTTATCAATGGCGCGTATTTTGTCTTTGGGATCGCGATTGTGGCTACGTTCTTCCTGGCGCCGCCGAGGTGGCAAAGCGCGGGAAGAGAATTAGCCCCCGATGAACGCGGATAGACGCGAAGGCCTGCTTCATACCATCAGGCCTGACCCCGGTTTGACCAAATAATCTTCATCGGTCTGTTTCCGATCGGCACCCTGTAGGGCATGGCTAGAGGCATTCGGGATGCGTCAACATTCGAACCGGATCGATCTACGGCGTTGGCACTCGATAGGGTCTATTGTTCTCTTCCTGTTTGCGTCTAACACTGCCGCCGTGGCACAGGAAAAGGATGCCGTCGACGTCGTCAAGGTCAACACCGATTTAGTTGTATTCGACGTCCAGGTGATCGACAAAAAGACAAAGAGCGTTCTTACCGATCTCACTGAGGCGGATTTTCAAATTTTCGATCGCGGCAAGAAGCAAACGGTCACGTATTTCAGTCACGATGAACTCCCGCTATCGATCATGCTTCTGCTTGATGTCAGTAACAGCGTCAGGCCTTTTATTCGTCGCATACGCGAGGGCGCGCTGGAAGCTCTGTGGCATCTTAAAGCTGAAGATCAAGTTGCGGTCATGGCTTTTGCCACCACTTCAGAAATGGTGCAAGACTTCACCGCCGATCGGAATCTGGTTGCCACTCAAATTGAAGCGGCGACGAGCGACGACAAGCTTGGCATTAAGACCGCCTTTGCCGCGGCCATGGACAATGCTGCGGTGAGAATGCTCAATTCGCCGCAGGGCAACCGATCGGTGATTATCGTTGTTACTGACAACTCCTTTTTTACTTCGGCGTATCAGGAAAAGGTCGTTCTTTCGGATTTGTTCCAGAGCGGGTCGGTTGTTTATGGATTGATTGTGAATGGCAGCAACGCGTTAGCGGGTCTGCGAGGCGGCGCCAATCCAGGCATGGATCGTTACGTGGAACAGACGGGCGGCGAAATGGTCTACGCTAACAACCACGAGGTGGCAGGCAAACTCGCCTTGTTAATTGATCATCTTCGTCTTCGTTATGCGGTTGGATTTCGACCGACCGAAAATGCCGACGACGATAATTTTCGACCGGTCGAGATTAGGATTGCTGGCAACCAACGGAAAGAAAAAACGACCATCGTGCTGACCAAACGCGGCTACTACTTTCGCAGGCGGTCCGGTCACTGACGCTAATCAAAACCTGGAATCCCAACAATCGCAGGCCCGATTCAGTCTCACCGCCACGTCCGCAATGAGTTCAACTTCGGCTTTTGCCTGTTCGCCCTCTCATCTCAAGGCATAGGATGCTGCTTGAAGAAATCCCAGATGACGACCCCCGCGTCAAAGTCGCGGCTAAAGTTGCCCATACCCCTCAGCGGCTGATCACCGCCGGGCCAGTGGTGGCCACCACCCTCGATCGCGTACAGCGAGACATCCGCACCATCCTTGCAGTTACCGTAGCTTTCGACGCGAGTGCGCGCGCCATCGTTGGGGTCGACGTCCGGCAGGCGTGTCACGACCGGGGTCAACGTGCAACCGTTCCGCCGGATCCAATACTGAACGTTGCCTTCGAGCTCGCCACTGTCGAACGGCACGATAGGGTCGGCGGTCCCATGCATTACCAGCAGCGGAATGGGCCGGCGAGACGCTTCGGCGCAGCTCCGCATGAGGCCCTCGGAGAGACCGCCGGCGACCGGAGCGATGGCGGTGATCTTGTTCGGCCGCTCGCACGCGAGTCGATAGGTCATGGCCGCGCCTTTCGATAGTCCGGTCACGTAGACGCGCTTCGGGTCGACGTCGAATTCGGCCGCAAGCGTATCGATGAGCGCCGAGAGAAAGCCCACGTCGTCACTGTTTGTCTCTCCGGGATGGCCCGTGTTCCACTGCCCTTCTAACGCGTCAGGGTACGCAACCACGAAACCGTCGCGGTCGGCGAGCCTGTCGAACGTGCGCTTTGTACGCCAGTCGATGCTTGCCCCATCGCCATACAGGCCGTGAAGCACCAGAACCAGCGCAGGCTTTGACAGCTTGGCCCTGGGCGCATAAACGACGTACGTGCGCGCGGCGCCACCGAACGAAAAGGTGCGACCGCTCGCGCCGCTCGGAACCCTGCTTGCCAGGTGACAGGCCGCCGTCGCCGCCGTGAAGAGCAAAGTTGCGAAGATCGTCTTCAAGATAGGAACCACCACCATCGCCCTTCCCGCCAGGTTTGGTGCTAGCAGGTTGCTGAAAAACTGATTAGCCTCAGCGACACAGAGAGAGATGAAATCACAACCTTGGTTGGGATTACTGGCATTCTAAGGATTCTGATCTTTTATTTCCTCTGTGGCTCTGTGTCTCTGTGGCCGATTTGCTTTTTTCAGCAGTCTACTGGCACTCACGGCTTCGCATTCGCATGGACGTCGGCGCCAACATAAACGCACGCATCAGCCATCTGGCCGAGAGTAAGAGTGCTGCCCTTAAAAACGCTCACGCAGCCGCCGGCGCCGCGGCAGGTCGTCAACGTGCGGCCAAGGAACTCCTCAGCGGTGAAATCCCGGAAGGGCAGACGTTGAAGGGACACCAGTACCGGGCGCACTTGCGCCTTTAAAGCGCGGTCGAACTTTTGAAAATCGGGATCAATCCCTCGGGTGCGCCACGCAGGCGGAGGATCGAGTCGGCCCACTGGAATCACCACGAAACTTCGACCGGGAAAATCGATTTCCAGTTTCCTCGCGATTCCGATGTCGTCGCCCAGGCTGGACAAGTAATCCTCCGGCATAGTCCGATAGAAGTGGGCGGCGCCATAAATAACCAGGGCCTTACCGTGCTTCTGGAGCACCTGCTCCTTCAGAACGGAGACGGCTGCGGTCTCACGGCTCCGGTTGTCTCCCGGTCCGGGGTCACCACCGAAGACGCGAATTCGCGCATCGGCAGGCAGCTTTGAATTGACGTCGCGGACAGCCGCGAAAAAGTCCGCGTAAATGGGTTGGTCCCAGATGCCGTTGGGGGCCTGGGTGGTAGTCTTCCAGACTTGCTCCAGTTGGGTTCCTGATACATTCTCGCCTCGAATGTAACGGTCAAGGGTCGACTGCTCGGTGGTGCTGCCGAACTCCACCACGATGGACCGCACCTTCTTCGCGAAGTCGGGATGACGAACCAGGGCGATTCGCAGATCGGAATCCAGTCTAATGCGACCGTGCCACTCGCCTAACGCCACAATGTCGGCTTGATCGAACGCAGAAATCAGGGTCCGGGCAATCGCGTCAATCCCGGTTGATTCGTCGGGCAGGTGCAAGTTCGGCGGCGCCGCACTCCGGGGCGACTGAGCACGAATTAAAGATTCATTCTTCAGGCTAACTAAGACCAGGGCGGCTGCGGCGACGGTCATCACCCCGGCGATTCGCAGACCCAGGTTCTTCGCGGCAACTGATCTAAACGACATGGAAGTTCCTCCGATCCGCGCGGTTGACCTGGAAGATGGCTTTGCTGCAAAAGTCTTTTCCACCTCCGCGAGGCGGGACTGAATGGAAATAGCCCAGCGTTTCAGAGTCTGTGTCAAAAGAGTCTGTGTCAAAACTCGGAGTTCCCAGCGCCAAAGGCGCGAAATGTAATAGCCTGGGCCATCGGCCCAGTTGAGGTAGTTGTAGGATCCAAGCGCTGAAAGCGCGAAATAGCGTCAGTGCCACCAGAGCTGTCTTCGTTTAACGATTCTATTTCGCGCCTTCAGCGCTTTCTAAATCTGACTTGCCGCTCACCTGGGGCGTTGCCCCAGGCTATTACATTTCGCGCCTTTGGCGCTTGTTCGCCGACTTTTGTCGCGTGCTCCGGAGTCTGTCGGAAAATTCATCTCTGTGGTTCGGAGAAATGCTTTTTTCCGATAGACTCCTCCGCGGGCTAATAATCAAATAGGGTTCGTGATCCGGGGATCACGCCCCGGGCTTTGCTACGCGCACTGTACTGGCACCCAGCAACGCAATCTCATCACTCAATCCCAAATACTCCCAACGCAACAACGCAATCGGCAAGTTTCCATTCTTCCACAGGTAATCGTGGAAGGCTCGCAGATTGAATTTCTCCTTCTGATTCAGACGCGCGTCCGCGAGGAATTTCATTATTTGGAGTTTGCCGATCTGATAGGTGATCGCCTGGCCGGGCGAAGATGCGAAGAAGACTGCTTCCTGTCGCGCGGTGCCTCGATCGACGGGCACAATCTTTTCCAGATAATCGGCGGCTTGGTCGATTGTGAATTCGCCGGTGGCCAGCTTCACATCCACTTCCACGCGCAGGGCGCGCAGGCGCATGAAGTTGTACATGATCTCGCGCAATCTCGGTTTATCGTCGAAGAATCCAAATTGGAGCATCAGTTCTTCGGCGTAGAAGCCGATGCCTTCGTTTGCGCCTGAATCGTAGTATCGGCGGCGAATCTTGTTTTCGTGGGCCCAGGATAGCGTCATCTGAAAGTAATGGCCGGGAACGCCCTCGTGGACGATCAAAGGTCTCGGGTCTTTGGCAATCGACAACGAAAAATAATCCAGATCAGGAGACGGCGGTTTGATGTAGCTCACGCCATCCTCTTCGAGTCTGGTGTCGGAGGTTAGATCGTCGGCGACACCCATAAACGAAAGCGGCTCGAGATAGGGCGGCAAAGGCAGATTGCGATAGTGCTTCATCCAGGAAGGTACGCTAAGAATATTCTTCGCTTCGAGAAAACGCCGCGCCGCTCCCTCCCAAAATTCTTCCTGCGCCATCTGCGTCGCTTGATCGGGAAACAAGTCGAGTTCCGGCAAGCCCTGGTTGCGAGTTTGCTCAAAGGTTTCAAAGGCGACCGAACGCTCCCATTCGTGTGCGCCCATCACCAGCAACTGCTCAGGCGTGAAGGGCATGAGGGCCACGTTTTTGAGGAAGTAGATGTATGCTTCACGGCCTACCGCCGTTTCATCTTTCATCTGGTCCAGGTTGGTATTCAGCCAATCGTGAAGCGATTCGAGCGAGCTAATCGCCTCGGTGACCGCCTGGTTAAATTCCTGTGGGCTGATGCCTGAAAGCAAGGGACCAAGTTCGGTGCCGATTTTGGTCAGCCGCGACTTCACTGCGACCAGCTTCTCAAGTGCTGCCAGGGCAAAAGGTTTGATCGCGTTCCCGGCAAGATTCTCCCCGGCGTCGGCAACTGTCCCGCTGAAGCTCTTCAGGACCTGGATGATTGCCCGGCTACGCGCTTCGGTAAACGGCGGCGGCTTCAGCAAAGACAGGAACAGTAAACCAAGCGTCTGGTCGACATAGAAACCGGGATTGCGTTCTTGTGCGCAGGTGACGTTCAACTCCCAATGCGCTCGCGCGATCGCCGATCCGATCAAACGGTAATCAACCTGCTGCGGAACCGGCCACGATCGCGCGTCCATCTCCTTATGCCGTCTGCGGAAATGAGCTAGCTCTCGACGCCGGAGCGCAAACGCTTTTGTTGACCAGTCTGGAGCCCAATCGGCAGGTCGTTCTATGCGAGGTATGTCATCGCTGGAGACTGGCTGGTTTGCGGCGCGCCACGCCCAGAAGTTGTCGGCGAATTGCTCTAGTTGTTCGTAAGTGTCTGTTGTCATGTTGATTTGGTTTCTGTTTGAGGCTTAAAGCCGCGGCTTTGTTCTTCGGTCCCAGAGGGACCAAATGTTTATAGAACAGAGTCGGAAAAGAACTAAGCTCCGGAGGAGCGAAACATCGTGCGTGTTATTCAAGAACGTCTCGCTCCTACGGAGCTCTAGCCCTGCTTGCAAACCATTCTATAAACGTTCGGCCGCTCTGCGGCTGGTTCGCCGTTCTCAACGACTCGTGGGACCCGGCGGCAAATTCGTCTCCAGATAATTCGTCAGCAACTCAAACAAATGTCTAGTCGTCCCCTGCCCCTGACTGATGTCGTGACGACGGTTCGGATACTCCATCATCGTGAATTGTTTCTTGTTGGCAATTAAAGCATTAACAAGAACCTCGGTTCCCTTGTAGTGAACATTGTCATCGCCCGATCCGTGCACAATCAGAAGCTTGCCGGCCAGCCCGGCCGCGTGCGTCACCGGCGAGCCTGCGCGATAGTCTGCTTCGTTGTCCTGCGGCAGACCCATGTAACGCTCCTGATAGATCGTGTCGTAGAAATGCTGATCGGTGACCGGAGCCACCGACATTCCCACCCGGTAAATATCCGGATAACGAAACATCTGGTTTAGGGTCATCGATCCTCCGCCGCTCCAGCCCCAGATGGCTATGCGTTTCGGATCCACAAAGGACCAACTCTGAACCACGCGGGCCGCAGCTGCCTGCTCCTCGGCCGCCAGCACGCCAATCTTTCGATAGACGATTTTGCGCCAGGCGCGGCCTTTGGGCGCGGGCGTGCCGCGATTGTCAAAACTCATGACCAGATATCCATGTTGGGCCAGCATCTGGTGCCAGAGATATCGCGTTGACGCCCATCGGTCCATTACCGTTTGACTGGCAGGCTCGCCATAGACATAAATCAAGACCGGATAACGCTTCGATGAGTCAAAATTCGGAGGCTTGATCATCCAGCCATCGAGCGTCACTCCGCCTCCGATGTCGGCCTTGACGAATTCAGGCGCGTTGACGTTCAGCTCTTTGACCCTGGCAATCGTCGCAGAGTTGGCGGCCATCACGCGCACGACCTGATGATCGGGAAGATGGACTAACTCCACCACCGGCGGCGAGCCGATTGTCGAGTAAGTATGAAAAGCCCAGCCGGCATTGGGGGCGATCGAATAAGAGTGCGAACCGGCCTGGGCCGCCGGGCTGACCCGTTCCGTCTCGCCGTTCCCACTGAGCTTTGTTCGATAGAGATAACGCTGGGTCGCATTTTCGGGTGAAGCGATGTAGTAGAGCCAGCCGGTTTTTTCATCCACGCCTTCGACGCTGATGACATCAAAAGCGCCCTTTGTAATCAGTACCGGATCTGCGCCGGTGCGGTTTGCCACATAAACATGACGCCAACCGTCTCGCTCACTTAACCAGAGAAAACGCTGGCCGTCCGCCAGCCAGGGAATATCCTCAACGTCAATATCGACCCACGCATCATCCTTTTCATTGAGAATAGTTCTGACCTGACCGGTGCGAGCGCTGCCGATGATCACGTTGAGCGAATTCTGACGACGGTTGAGTTGCAACAGGATGATCTCTTCCGAGTTCCCTGCCCAATTCATGCGCGCGATGTAGTTGTTGCGAGGATCGCCGGGAACCTGCAACCAACGCGTGATGCCGCTGGCAGCACTCACCACGCCCACGCGACCGGCAGAATTCGTCTGGCCGGCTACCGGGTATTGAATCGGGATGATCCTGGGATAGAGCGAATCGGTGTTATTAATGAGGTAATAGTCGGGGACGCCTTCCGTGTCTAATTGCCAGTAAGCAATGCTGCGGCCATCCGGGCTCCAGCGCCAACCATCGCGGAGGTCCAGTTCTTCTTCATAAACCCAGTCAAACGTACCATTAATGATTCGCTTCGATCCGTCGCGTGTCAGCTGAGTAATTCGGCCGGTCGCCAGATCTTCAACATAAAGATTGTTCTCGCGCACATATCCGACGCGGGTCCCGTCAGGAGAGAACTTGGCAAACATCAAGGTCGAGGCGGCGGCATTCTTGCCAACCTGGGAAAGTTTCCTGGCCGCGATGTCGAAGACCCAGTAGTCTCCGCGGGTATTCTGGCGCCAGACTTGTTCGGTATTGGTAAAGACCAGGAGCTTGCGTCCATCTTTGGACCAGGCATAGTCGTCAATGACCAGGGGCGCCGCAGTTGCGCTCGGCCGGAGTGAGTCAGCCGAGATCAAAACGCTGCGCACACCTGTCGCTGTTTCATAACGAATGATGTCACGCACGTCTCGTTTGCCGGGCGAAGGTTCCAGAGTGGTGTAAGCGCTGCCGTCATCCAACCAGCGGGCCGGTCCAAAAGTCTCTGAACGAAACTCGCTCGAACTGAATATTCGATCCAGCGTCAGAATCCGTTTGTCTGCAGACTGTCCGTAGGCGGTCGCGACCGAAAGGATCAGACAAGCCAAAGCAGCGCCGATTGTTGTGGGTTTGAATTTCACTCTTCGTGGTCCACCTTTCGCCCGTCAATTTAGACTGCGGCACTCAATTCATCAACTCGGCACGGGCGAAACGATCCTGGCGAGCGTCTGTTGCATTAGCATTCAGCGCTACGCGTCGCTCAAGAAGCCCCAGATTGTGACATCTCATTCACATCGGGCTTGAGCCGGGTGTCAAACGATAGTAAGAACGGCATCAATATACTTGACTCACCTCGGCGCAACCCGAAGGGTTGGCAGAAAGTAGCCGGTGGTCGGAGTCCGCGGAGACCACCGGAAAAGTCATTAGTCATGACCGCACCCCGGAGGGGTGCCAGACGTCAGGTCAACGCACAAGACCTTTACAGCGAAGGATCTGGCACCCCTCTGGGGTGCGACCCAATTAATATCGCTTTCCCGGTGGTCTCCGCGGACTCCGACCACCGGCTACTTTCTTAGCAACCCTTCGGGTTGCTGAGGTGAGTCAACGGCCCCCCCACAACTTGCGATAAAACCTTGATGGCCTGTTTATGCGGTTGTAGAATCTGTGCACCCCAAATCCAGAAGACTACAGAGGTAAAGCTATGCGACTAAGAGTTCTTGCATTTCTGGCTATCGTTCTGACAATTGGCGCCCCGGCCAACTTCGTTTTCGCGCAGGACCAGAAGTCCTCGCCTAACCACGTTCACTACAAAGAATCAGCCCAGACGTCACAGGCTTCACCAACCGGCCAGTTGGCGCCGCGGCTCCAGAAACTCGGTAACCATGTCTTTCCGGTATCGACAAAGAACAAGCAGGCGCAGCTCTTCATGAATCAGGGACTGAATCTCACCTATGCGTTCAACCATGCCGAAGCAGGCCGAGCCTACCGAGAAGCCGCGCGTCTCGATCCTGATCTCGCGATGGCTTACTGGGGAGATGCGCTGGCGCTCGGGCCAAATATCAATGCGCCGATGGATCCGAACAACGAACCGAAAGCGCTCGAGGTGATCCAGAAAGCCGTAGCACTTAAGGCCAAAGCAACACCACGCGAACAGGCGCTGATCGACGCGTTGGTAAATCGTTACTCGGGCCGGGCTGAAGATCGCCGGGCCCGCGATGTTGCGTACGCCGACGCCATGCGCCAGGTCCATCTGAAGTTTCCGGACGATGAGGACATCGCGATGCTTTACGTTGAGTCGGTGATGGATCTGCGGCCCTGGGGTTACTGGACGCGCGACGGAAAGCCGTACGAACGAACCGCGGAGGTGGTGGCGCTCACCGAAAAAGTTATTGCGCGGAATCCGCAGCATCCTGGGGCTCTGCATTTTTACATTCACTTGATGGAGGCCTACCAGGCGGACAAAGCCGAAGCTGCGGCCGATCGCCTGCTGACGCTGATGCCCGGCGCGGGCCACATGGTGCACATGCCCGCGCACATCTATCAACGCGTCGGCCGTTATGCCGATGCCCAGCGCAGCAATGAAATGGCGATTGCCGCGGACGAAGATTACATCTCGCAGTGCCGCGCGCAAGGCCTTTATCCAATGGCCTACTATCCGCACAACCTGCACTTCCTCTGGTTCGCGTCCACGGCTGAGGGTAACAGCAAGATCGCCGTTGAAGCGGCGCGCAAAGCAGCTTCGCAGGTCAGCGACGAAGCTCTCAAAGCAGTACCCCTGCTGGCTGGCTTTCGCGTCGTGCCTTACTACGCCCTGACGCGTTTTGGAAAATGGGACGAGATGTTGCGCGAACCGGCGCCGCCGGCCACCAGCGTTTACATGCAGGGCGTGTGGCACTACGCACGCGGCACGGCCTTCCTCGGCAAGGGCCAGACGGATTCAGCTGAGCAGGAGTTCGCGAAGGTGAAGGAGTTGATGGCCGACAAGGCCCTCGACCAGCCGCTGTTTTCACCAAACACCGGCCGTGCAATCCTCTCGATCGCCCAGGAAGTTTTGGCGGGCGAGATTGCCGCGGCGAAAAAGAATTACGAGGAAGCCGTGGCGCACCTCGAGCGCGCAGTGCGGCTCGAAGACGCTCTGGTTTATACAGAGCCCGCCGAGTTCCATTATCCGCCGAGGCTCGCTCTCGGCGCGGTATTACTGGAAGCGAAGAAACCCGCGGAAGCTGAAACAGTTTACTGGGAAGATTTGCGGCGTAACCGCGATAACGGTTGGGCACTATTTGGCTTGATGAAAGCGCTCAAGGCGCAAAATAAGAATGACGAGGCGGCGTTGGTTGAGGCGCGATTCAAAAAGGCCTGGGCGCGTGCGGATGTGACGCTCAGTGCGTCACGGTTTGGGAGGTAACTCAGCAGAGTAATCCGCAGATTACGCAGATGTACGCGAAAGCGTCGATTCGCAATGATTCTGTGGAAGCTGCGTAATCTGTGGATTGCCCCACCTACTCTGCTACCGTTCCACCATCTTCGCAGCCAGTTCCTTCAAAATCTTCGCACACACAACTGCGGTCATCCCACTGGGATCCATTTTCGGATTGAATTCCACGATGTCCGCGCCAATCACCGGAGCGTTGATTGATTGAATTATTTCGATCACTTGTCGCGTCGTGAGACCGCCGGGTTCCCGATGCGAGACGCCCGGCGCAAAGGCCGGATCGAGAGCATCGATATCGACTGAGACGTAAACCGGCGTGTCGAACTGAAGCGCTAAGCCGTCCTTCAGATCTTTCATTTCGACGACTTCCACCCCGAAACGCTCTGCCTGTTCGCGCTGATGTCCGTTCATCGTGCGAATGCCGACCTGCACCAGGCGCTGCGCCAGTTTCGCTTCCATGATGCGCGCGAACGGGCTGGCGTGTGAATGAGGATTGCCGCGGAAATCATCATAAAGATCGGGATGTGCGTCGAAGTGAAGAATGCTCAATCCAGGATGCGCGCGCGCGACTGCTTTCACAATCGGATATGTAATTGAATGATCGCCGCCCAGCGCCAGTGGGCGAAGTCTCTGCGCCAGCAGAGCGTTAACGGCGTCATCTATCTCTTTCGGTGCATCAGTAGTGACATCGCCGGCTTCAAAGAAAACCTCCTCACGGCCCAGGTCGATTCCGGATTCGCTCCAAAAGTTCGACGCGTCGGAATACAGGGCTTCACGGATCAGCGGTGGTGCCTGTGCCGGGCCTCGCAGAAAAGATGAGTTTTCGTCAGAACAGAAGCCAATTAGGCCAACACGGTGGCTTTGCTGATTTGGACTGTCGGACATATTCACTGTAGCGGCTTTGCCGCCCGATGTGCGGAAAGGCTCCGCCTTTCCGGCAATTCATAAATATTATTCTTTGAGGCTCCGCCTCAGACTCGAGGCGGAGCCTCGAACGATAAGTGAGAAGACATCATCGGAAAGGCGGAGCCTTTTCCGCACATCGGGCGGCAAAGCCGCTTCACGCGTTCGGCGTGCTTTTACTTACTCTGTGCGGCACGCCGGAGGCGTGCGTACCGCTCACTTATCAATCGGCACCGTATATTCAATCCACCCAATCATCATTTCATCGTAACTGGGATCGCCCCAGCGCACAGCTTTTGTCGGATCCGGATTGTGCCGGTTCTTTGCCGAGTTATCGAAGTGCGCCGTCACGATCATTTTCGACCCTTTGGGAACCGGCAAAGGATTCTTCAAACGATAGACGGTCTGCCAGTTGAACTGGAATCGCGGCACCCACAATAAAGTCTCGCGTTTGCCGCTCGGATAAATCACTTCATACTTCATGTCTTTGCCGCGCAGGTGCATGTGCGGCATGTAGCTAATCAACTCAACGTCGCGATCGAAGGTGTACGCCGCGGTCACCTGGTGATTAGCGGCGCCGGCGGGGATCTTGAAGAAGTGATTCGGAACGGTGGAGGTGATCGCCCGCTTCAACGGCGGTGACTTCGCAAAGATCATCCCCACGATCGTTTGATCTTTCTGCGGAGTATCCAGACGTCCGTGAAAACTCGAATAGTGAATTTGCAGAACCACGGTCGAGCCCGCCGGAATCCTTTTCGCCGTACCCTCAGGATAAATATCAGGCCCTTTACCAGGAGCATACGAAGCCAAGAGAATGCTGTAGCCCGCACCGCCGTCATCACCCGTCTGTCGCTTGAAGAGTGAGCCACCGTTTGCGGCACTCGCGCCATCGTCCAACACCGGCGCGTCCATCTTCATGCGCGAGAGCGAGCCCTGCTTATAGAAAAGCGATGCGGGATCGGCATCGGCCTGCGGGAACTCGCCGCCCAGACGTTTCGCGGCATCAGTTTGCGCCTGCGGCGGCAGCACGTGCGCAATCACGTGATGAACGACGCCCTTGTTGCCCGGAACAATCTCGGCGGCTTGCACCCACTTGTCCTCTTTGAACTTTGTCGGGAAAGTCACATAGACGTAGGCGTCGGGCGAGTGGGCCTGCACCGTGTACGCCTGAGTCATCGCCAGCACATAGTCAGGTTTTCCAATCTGCCAGTCGGTTATTTTTTTCGGCAGCTCAGGCAGATTTTTCGGGTCACCTTGCTTCGCTCCCTGGTCGACCCACTGGACGATCGTGTCGATCTCCTGCTGCGAGAGGCGGGCCGCGTTGGCAAACTCGCCATAGTGCGGATCAGCGTGCCAGGGCGGCATCTCTCGGGCGGCCACCTTCTGCTTGATCGCATCCTTAAACGGCAGAGCATCTTCATAGTCGAGGATCGAAAACGGCGCGATATCGTCGGGACGATGACAGGCCGCGCAATGCTCGTAAACGATCGGAGCCACGTCGCGACTAAAAGTGACTTCGCGATTTTGGGCGATGGAGCGTTGGCTGGTGTCTGAGATCAGGAGCAGGATAATTCCCATCAGGAGAGTGAAGACTTTGAGCGAGCATGACCTGAGTGTTTCAGAGCGCGCCAGGAATTGGACGGCGCCCTTAGGGACCCAATATTTATAATTACGAGTCGGTTTCAAAGTCTCAAGCTCCTTTAGGAGCGGGATTTGGTTTCGCTCCTAAAGGAGCTTTAGCCCGCATTGCCCAGGGGTTGGTCTATGAACATCTCGCTCCCAAAGGAGCGAAACACGCCCGAATTGGCTGGAACGCAGGCGTCCTCGCTTGCCGCCGTTGTGCAACCGAGTCCCTGGCGCCCTCAGTTTAGCCGAGCCGGAAGAACCCGCGAATGCGACGAAGCAAATCACCCTGGTGTTGTTTCATGCGCGCCAGACGCGCCTCTTCGTTGAGGCCTTCGCGAGCAGCGTCCAACTCAACTCGCCGGCGCGCGAGCACCAGTGAAATATCCTCGGCGATTTCCGGCCGCTGACGCAGAATATCGTGAAAGGCGTCTTTGTCGACCCGGTAACACTCAACATCGGATAGCGCCAGGACCGTGGCTGAGCGAGGCTCGCCCGTCATCATGCCCATCTCGCCAAAAAAATCTCCCGGATGCAGAGTGGCCACGCGTTCACTGAGATTTCCGTCGAGGGAAACGCGGACCTCGGCATCACCGCGTGTCAAAACGTAGAGCCAGTGCGCCTTTGCGCCTTGCCGCGTCAGGGCCTCGCCGCGGCCAAACGGCGCGACCAGCAGACGCCGGGCCAGCGCCTCTCGCTCTTCATCGGCCAGGGTCCGGAACAGCTCGACCTGCTTCAAGGTTTCACTACGCGTTTCAATTTCCTCGGTCGTCTTTCGCTCGCGATGCGATTCATCCTGCTCAGTCAGGAAGAGCGAATGCGCGGGAATTGACAGCGGAATGTTTGCGCGTTGCAAGGCAAAATAGATTCGTGTACGTACGACGGAGTTTGTCGGATCGTCGACCGCCAGATCCGTCAGCCAATACCGGACAGCATAGCTGCAATAGCTCTCTTTGAAATCCATCACCACACAATTGGCTGGCGGCTCGGCGGCGATGTTGGGAATAGGCTCGGCCCGTAAAGCCGTCTCGACGATGTCGATTACATTGGCCGGCGTGAAACGAAAGTCGACATTGAAATAGACCCATTGCCGGTGTTGACGGGGTTGCCCGGCGCGGCGACCCAGCACCGTCACCGGGGTTTTCATCAGGGCACTGTTCGGAATCACGATCGTGTCCCAGTTGCGGGTCTCGATGGCCGTATGACGCCAGCGGACCTCCTTCACCAAACCTTCCTGGCCGTCAAACTTGATCCAGTCGCCGACCCTGACAGCGTGCTCCAGTTGCAGCGCCATGCCGGCCATCATGTTGCCCAGGGTATCCTGAAATGAAAGACCGATTACCGCGGTGAGTACGGCTGAAGTTGCGATAATGCCAGTCAGGTCAACGTCTTTCGATAGCACCGTGATGGTCACAACTATGTAAGCCACCGCCATCAGCAGATCGCGCAGGAAGCGAGGCGGCCGCACGCGCAAGGCAGCCAGAAACACTTCAAAGACGAAGGCGCCCGAGACGTTAACAAAAGCGATGGCCAGGAGGATTCGCCAGGACCACCTTACCCATTTGTATGCGGAGTCGGCTCGCGTGAAGCCATATGAAAGGAGCGTTGCTTCAACCAAAAGCCCGGCCAATGCCAGAGCGAATAACAGGAGCGCCGTGCGGGTTCGCTGCCGTTCGTTCGGTTTTAACGTGAAAAGAATTACCGAGGCGATCAGGAAGATCAGAATCAGCAAGGGCAGAGTTCTGCCCATTTCTGTTGCGTTCTGAATTTGTTGCCAGAAGTTCATTTGCCAGGGGAATTGAAGTGGCCGAATTCTAACACACGCTATCGGCGGATGATTGACACAGGAGCCGCGGAGCGGCGAAAGATCTGTAGCCCACGGCGTAAGCCGTGGGGCACACGCCGTGATTGAAACATTAGCCGCGGAGCGGCGAAACTTTGAGGACGGAGCCAACGATGTATCGCCCCTCCGGGGCTGCGTTGCCCGGTGGCCTCTATCCCATGGCTCGCGCCATGGGCTACAGATCTACCGCCGCTCCGCGGCTCTTGTCGGATTTCTCCCAAATCATCGCCGCGACTGCATCCACCCAGGCCGGTTCGTCGTTAAGCGACGGAATCAGATGCAACTCTGTGCCACCGGCTGCGATGAAAAGGTCACGGCCGCGAATCGCAATCTCTTCCACGGTTTCCAAACAGTCGGCAACGAATGAAGGACACGCAACGGCAATTCGCTTCTTACCGCGACGCGCAAGATCCGCCAAAACTTCTTCGGTATTCGGGCTGATCCATTTTGCGCGGCCCAGCCTTGATTGAAAAGAAACCGTGTAACGTTCCTCGTTCAATCCCAGTTCTTGCGCGAATGCCCGGGCGGTGGCAAAGCACTGCGCCCGATAACAATTCCGATTCGATGCGCTGACCTGCTCGCAGCAGTTCGCCGATCGCAAGCAATGCTCAGGATGCAATTTAGTGACGTGACGCTCGGGCAAGCCGTGGAAGCTGAAAACCACATGTTCAGAGTTCTCCGCAGTCAAAACGTGGCGGATTCTTGAGGCAAACGCATCGATAAACTCTGGCCGATCATAAAAAGGTGGCAGGAACGTGAGACGCTCGCGGCAACCGAGCGCCTGCGCGCTGCGCCTGGTTTCGACGACTGCAGTTTCGAAACTGGATTCCGCGTAATGCGGGTACAGCGGTAAGACGATGATTCGGTCCGTTTCATCTTTTAGCTTCGCCAGCGCCGAGTAAATCGAAGGATTGCCGTAGCGCATCGCGAACTCAACCTGAAACTCACCGCCTAATTCGGCGGCGACTTTCTGCGCGAGGGCGCGAGTATGCACCAGCAGCGGCGACCCCTCGGCCAACTGAACCTTCTGGTAGGCGGCGGCCGATTGATACTTACGCCGGGGCACAATCAAGACGTTTACCAGAAACCAACGGAGTGGCGCCGGCACATCGATGACAAAACCATCCATCAGGAACTCGCGCAGATAGCGCCCGACCGCTTCAGGCGTCGGAGCGTCGGGAGTGCCAAGGTTGATGAGCAGGATGCCTGTCCGTGTCATAGATGCTTCAGCGCGTAATGGTGAAATTAAAAAAGCGCAACCCGAAGGGTTGCCAGAAAGTAGCCGGTGGTCGGAGGCCGCGGAGACCACCG
>Ga0070694_100000767_pt1 | contig 17957 bp, 17 predicted proteins | sample KBSK1251metaG_FD_65470 | JGI IMG/M metagenome (GOLD analysis project Ga0070694, IMG submission 65470) | Corn, switchgrass and miscanthus rhizosphere microbial communities from Kellogg Biological Station, Michigan, USA - KBS K1-25-1 metaG | ecosystem: Host-associated > Plants > Roots >... | reverse complement strand
CAAAGACGTCATCTCCCGTGCCCCAAACCCCGGTCAGCGGTTTGGTATCAAGTAGCTCGCGACTCCAACGCCGACCGTCATAGTGGATCATCATCGTGCCGTGGAGCGGGCCGTCGGTGGCAATCGCCAGCGTGCCGACCGCGAAAACATCGTCGGCGGTCCCCCACACGTCCGCGAGTGCGAGATTGGCAATGCCAACATTGGACATCGTTATCCAACGAGCTCCGTTGTAGCGAAGAATCATGCTCGTGGCGCCGCCGAGACCGTCCATGACCCAGCCGACCACGAAGACATCGCTTGCTGAGGTCCCCCAGACTCCCTCTAAGACGAGAAGGGGATCGCCGCCGGGATATTCGTTGGCCCACGCCGACCCGTTGTATCGCCACACACCCGCGTATAGGCCCGCGGCGATCACGTTTGTGGACGAACTCCCCCAGACGCCATGGAAGGCAGGCCCGGCAGCCAAAGTATCGGCGGTCCAGGATCTGCCATCATAGTGAAGGATAAGGACCGCAACGCTCATGGTCTTCTGGCCGACGGCAAATACGTCATGCGCCGATGCGCCCCAGACGCCGAACAGAGAGGACTCGGGGATGCCGCTTACCGAGCTCCAGCTCGTCCCATCGAAGTGTAGCATGCTATTTCGACCACTACCGACCGCATACACGTCTGTCGCCGAGCTGCCCCACACATCGGAGAGCGTAGTCGTAGTCCCGCTGGATTGAACGCTCCAGGCGGTCCCGTCGTAATGCAGGATCGTTCCATTGTCCCCAACTGCGAACACATCACTCGCAGAGCTACCCCAGACTCCGAACAGGTTTTGTGTTGTCCCGCTACTTTGAACGACCCAATGCCGACCGCTGGTGCCCGTTAACCCATCCGAGCCGCACCCTGCGCAGAGACTCAGCGCGGCCATCAATTCGAGGCGTCGCGGGACCTCAAGCGGCATTCGCACTCCCATCGATCGTCCAAAAAAGCACCGGCGGTCTGGCGCACGGCCCCTCAGGGTCATTTCGTACCGTGAGGGCGAGCGCCCTGCCAACCGTCACCTGCAGGAAGCGTGTTAGGCTGACTTGTCAGCAAGATAACATGCAAGATCGCGTGTTAGACTGCATCACAAACGCAACTCTGCGCCAGCGCATGGCGTGAGCGCAGCGAAGGATCTGCTTTTCGAGTTATTATGCTTTCCTCATGCGTGTTGGCATCGGCTACGACTCACACCCTTTCGCCGCGGGCCGCAAGCTCATCCTCGGCGGTGTAGAAATCCCCCATCCCAAAGGGCTCGCCGGTCATTCCGACGCCGATGCGGTCGCCCACGCCGTCACCGACGCCATCCTCGGCGCCGCCGGCCTGGGCGACATCGGCCGCCTGTTTCCCGACAACGATCCGCTGTGGAAAGGCGCCAACTCGATCGACATGCTCAACAAGGCCTTCCTCAAGGTCGTGGAAGCGGGATACCAGTTCGTGCACGTCGACGTCACAGTCATCATCGAGAAGCCAAAACTGGCCCCGCACCTGGCCGCGATGAAGGAACGGCTGGCGGAGGCGCTGCTCACGGGGCCGGCGCACGTGTCGGTGAAGGCCAAGACGAACGAAGGCATGGGGTGGATCGGACGGGGTGAGGGCGTCGCCGTGATGGCGATCGCAACGCTCGCCGGGCCCAGCACTGCACGGCCGAGTGGAGGGCATTCGGTCACCTGACGGACTTTCTCGCGTTTCTCGAGCAACTTCCCACCGGGCCGCTCTACGCCCTCATCGCGGTCCTGGCCGCCGTCGAAAACATCTTCCCGCCGGTCCCCGCCGACGTGGCCGTAGCACTCGGCGCATTCCTGGCCGGCAGGGGCCACATGAACGCCGGGCTCGTGTTCGCGCTGGCGTGGGTTGCGAACGTGGGTTCGGCGGCGGGGGTCTACGCCCTAGCGCGCCGCCATGGCGCGCTGGTCTCTCGTGGCTTTCTCGGCCGCCACATCTTCACGCCGAACACCGTCGCCCATATCGAGGAGCAGTATCGGCGCCATGGCGCCTACGGCATCTTCCTCTCGCGCCTATTGCCGGTGTGGCGCGGCATGGTGATGCCGTTCGCCGGCATCGCGCGCGTGCCCGCGTGGCGTGCCCTGATTCCCATGGCGCTCGCGTCGGCCGTCTACTACGGCGCCCTGACGTACCTCGTCCGCAGGTTGGGCACGGACCTCGACGTCGTGCTCGGCGTGGTGACGCGCGTGAACACGGGGCTCGCGATCGTCGCAGGAGTCCTCATCTTGATCATCGCGATATGGGTCGTACGCCGCCGCCGCCAACGCCAGCCTCCCCAGTAGCTCGAGGCTTCCACCTGGAGCGCTTCCGCGATTACCTGGCGCTCGAGGCAGGGAACAGCGGTCACACGGTGGAGAGCTACCTGCGCGACATCACGCGCCTCGCCGAGTACGCCACGAGTAAGGGTGTTAAAGTACCTGAGCAGCTCTCGGCGGCGCAGCTCCGAGACTTCATCTACTTTCTCAAGGACCTCGGCCTCGCGCCCACCACGATCCGCCGCCAGATCTCGGCGATTCGGACCTACTTCAAGTTTCTGGTGGGGGAGGGCATTGCCGCGCGCGACCCGAGCGAGCGCATCGAGTCGCCCAAACGCTGGCGCACGCTGCCGGCGGTGCTGACCGTCCCGGAAATCGACAAGCTCCTCGCCGCCCCGAACACCGACGAGCCCCTCGCCATCCGCGACCGCGCGCTGCTCGAGTTCGCCTACGCGACCGGCGTGCGTGTATCGGAGCTAGTCGCGCTGAAGCTGCAGGACATCATGTTCGAGGACGGCGTCGCGCGCGTCTTCGGAAAAGGCGCGAAAGAGCGGCTGGTGCCCGTCGGCCGGCGAGCGCTGGGGGCGGTCTCGCTGTATGCGCGCGAGATCCGTCCCACGCTCGACCGGGGCAAAACCCGTGGCTTTCTCTTTCTCAATGCGCGCGGCTCGCCGCTGTCACGCGTCGGCGCCTGGGGTGTCATCAAGGCGACTGCCCGGCGTGCCGGTCTGACCAAGCGGGTGACCCCGCATACGCTGCGGCATACGTTCGCGACGCACCTGCTGGAAGGCGGCGCCGATCTCCGCGCGGTGCAGGAGATGCTGGGCCACGTCGATCTCTCGACGACGCAGCTCTACACCCACGTGGACCGGGATTACCTCCGCACGGTCCACAAGAGCTACCATCCGCGGCCTTAGCGGCTGCCCCCGCTAGCCGCGGCACGATCACCGCTCAAGAACACCGCAATCGCTGCAACATCCGCGTCACTCAAGCCGAGGTCCGGCATGACCTGCGACGACGGATTCTTCATTTTCTGAATGACGTATTCGCGCGCCAGATGCCGCGCACCGAGCTCCGGTCCCACGGTGATAACCTGATTCTCGGGACGGTTGGTGAGGTCGCTATTCGCGTGGCAGGTATTGCACCCCTTAGAGACGAAGAGCATCTGGCCCCGGTCGCGGGCGGCCAGCGCCGGTCGTGAACCCCCTGCAGCGACCACTGCTTGGGGATACAGTCGCAGCTCGTTGTTGCCGAACCCGCTCCTGATTGTCAGCCGGACATCGCCGGCCGCGGGTGCGGTAAACGTCACCGCATACGTGCCTTCAGCGGATCGTGCTACCGCGGCTACGACGACTTCGCGAGCCGCCGGGGGAGCAATCACCAGCTCCGGCCGCAGCCCGCTCAGCAGCGTGTGGCCATGCTGCCGCACCTGAAACTCGAGCGTGTATTGTTGTCCCGCAACGAAGTACTCCGGCAGGTCCTTCACGGTCACCACTGCCCATCCACCCATCGAGACGAACCCAGCGACGATTGCCGCTCCGATTTTCAGCATTGCGTGCCTCCTGCATGCTTGTGGTGTGTCCTCAAACCGACCCTCTTTAGGATGCCGCTGACCACGCGGTGGTTTACCCTAAGCCCTAACCCCTAACCCCGAGGCCCCAGTGCTCAAGGGTTTCCGCGATTTCATGATGCGCGGCAACGTACTCGACCTGGCGGTCGCCGTCATTATTGGCGCCGCATTCACCAAAGTCGTGAATTCCTTTGTCGAGGACATCATCATGCCGCCGATCGGCCTGGTGCTCGGCAAGGTGGACTTCTCCAACCTCTTTATGGTGCTGCGAGAGGGGGCGAAGGCCCCGGGACCCTACGCCACCCTCGCCGATGCCCGAGCCGGGGGCGCCGCGACGCTCAACTACGGCCTGTTCCTCACCACCGTCGTGACGTTCCTGATCGTCGGGTTCGTCGTGTACTCGCTGGTGCGCTCGGCCGCACGGTTCACACCGAAGCCGGTTGAGGCTCCCGCCAACACGAAGGAATGCCCGTACTGCCTGTCGAAAATTGCGCTCAAGGCAACGCGGTGCGCGTACTGCACCGCCGAAATCAGAGGGTAGTAGATTCCAGCATGCTGTTCGTGCTCGACAACTACGACTCGTTCACGTACAACCTCGTCCAGTATCTCGGTGAGCTGGGCGAGGACCCGGTCGTCTATCGCAACGACGCGCTCAGCGTCGCCGATGTGGAGGCGCTCAAACCCACGTCGGTCGTCCTGTCACCCGGGCCCAAGACGCCTGCGCAAGCCGGGATTCTCGTCCCGCTGGTGCGGGCGCTCGCCGGCCAGGTCCCGATCCTCGGCGTATGCCTCGGCCACCAGGCGATCGGTGAAGCGTTCGGCGGCAAGATCGTGCGGGCACCGCGGCTGATGCACGGCAAGACCTGCCCGATCGTGCACAGCGACGACGAGCTGTTCGAGGGCATTCCCAGCCCGTTCACCGCCATGCGGTACCACTCGCTCGTCGTAGAGCCGGCCTCGCTTCCCCCGGCACTCGTCGTCACCGCGATGAGTGCGGACCGCCAGGGCGCTGGCGACGCCGCGGAGATCATGGCGATGAAGCACCGCGATCATCCGACGTACGGTGTGCAATTCCATCCCGAGTCCATCGGGACGGAGCACGGGAAGCGCATTCTGGAGAACTTCCTGCGGGTGGCGCGAGCCGCGGTCTGATGGACCTAAGCGACCGCAGGGCAATGTGGTAACCCAGGGGTAGACTCAACGGCACGGATTTTGTATCTTCCCCCGTGCCCGTCCTTGGCGTGATTCCTGCACGGCTGGGCTCCAGCCGGCTCCCTCGCAAGCCACTCCTGCCGCTGGGTGGCGAACCCCTTGTCATCGTCGTCACTCGCCGCATCGCCGAGCTTGGCATTTGCGACCACCTGGTCGTCGCCACAGACGCCAAAGAGATCGCGAACGTCGTCACGGAAGCGGGCTTTGAGGCGGTCATGACTTCACCCGACCACTCCTCCGGTACCGAGCGAGTGGCGGAAGTCATTGCCAAGGCACCGTTTAGCGGCTTCAACTACATCCTCAATATCCAGGGTGATGAGCCGTTCGTCGCGGCGGCGGCCGTGCGCGGCGCGCTCGCGTGTCTCGAGGGCGGCGAGCCGCTCGGCACTGCGGCGGGATCGCTCGATCGCGCATTGGTCAACGATCCGAGCCGCGTGAAAGTCGTCGTGGATGCGCGCGGCCGCGCCGTGTACTTCTCGCGCGCACCGATTCCGTTCGATCGCGACGGCACGGGCGACGTCATCTACCACCAGCACGTCGGCGTGTACGGCTACACGCGCGAAGCATTGGAGGCATGGGTGCGGCTGCCCCCCGTTCCCGAGGAGCAGTGGGAGCGACTCGAGCAGCTCAGGCCGTTGCTGCACGGTATTCCGATGGGTGTGACGTTGTTCGACGGACCGGCAGCGCCAGGCATCGATACGCCGGCCGACCTCAAGTGGGCAGAAGCGGAGATCACCCGACACCTCAGAGAGGTGAGCTCGTGAGTTCGACCAAGTACATCTTCGTAACTGGCGGCGTGGTGAGCTCCCTGGGCAAGGGAATCGCTGCGGCATCGCTCGGCCGGCTGCTGGCCGAGCGCGGACTCAAGGTCTCGATCCAGAAGTTCGATCCGTACATCAACGTCGATCCCGGCACGATGTCGCCGTTCCAGCACGGCGAAGTGTACGTGACCGACGACGGCGCCGAGACGGATCTCGATCTCGGGCACTACGAGCGGTTCATCGATCGCTCGCTCTCGCAAGTGAACAACGTGACGACCGGCCGGATCTACCTGTCGGTCATCACCAAAGAGCGGCGCGGCGAATACCTCGGCTCCACGGTGCAGGTCATTCCGCATATCACCGACGAGATCAAGGGCGCGATTCGGCGGCTCGCGCCCGACCATGATGTCGTCATCACCGAAATCGGCGGCACGGTTGGCGACATCGAATCGCTCCCGTTCCTCGAGGCGATCCGCCAATTCCGCCAGGAAGTCGGCCGCGACAACACGCTCTTCATTCACCTGACGCTCGTGCCGTTCATCGCGGCGACGGCAGAGCTGAAGACGAAGCCGACCCAGCACTCCGTCCGCGAGCTGATGCAGATCGGAATCCAGCCCGATATCCTGATCTGCCGCACCGAGCGCCCGCTGTCTGAGGAGCTGAAGCGCAAGATCGCGCAGTTCTGCAACGTAGACTTCGGCTGCGTGGTCGAGAGTCCCGACGTGAAATCGATCTACGAAATCCCGCTCAAGCTGCACGACCAGGGTCTCGACAAGGAAGTCTGCATGCGGCTCCACCTGGACACCAAAGAGCCCGATCTCCGCGCCTGGGCGGCGATGGTGGACAAGATCCTCAAGCCGCCACACCAGGTCCGGATCGCGGTGGTGGGCAAATACACGGAGCTCGCCGACAGCTACAAGAGCATTCACGAGGCACTCGTGCACGGCGGGATCGCCCACGAGGCCGGCGTGTCGATCCACTGGATCGCGTCCGATCGGTTCACCGATCAGGAAACCGCCGGCGAGCTGCTCGCGGGCTACGACGGGTTGCTGGTGCCCGGCGGGTTCGGCGTGCGCGGCGTCGAAGGGATGCTCGAGGCGATCCGCTGGGCGCGCGAGCACAAGCTGCCGTTCTTCGGTATCTGCCTCGGCCTCCAGACCGCGATCATCGAGTTCGCGCGCAACGTCTGCAAGATTCCCGATACCAACTCGAGCGAGTTCGCGCCCGAGTGCGAGAATCCCGTGATCGCGCTGATGCGCTCGCAGGAAGGGATTCAGGAAATGGGCGGCACGATGCGGTTGGGCGCCTATCCTTGCCGGCTGCGGCCCGGCTCACGCGTCGCCCAGGCGTACAATGCGACCGAAGTGAGCGAGCGGCACCGCCATCGCTACGAAGTCTCGAACGCATACCGCGACGTACTCGCCGAATACGGACTCCGGGCTTCCGGGTTGTCCCCGGATGGCTCGCTCGTCGAGATGATCGAGCTCCCCGAGCATCCGTGGTTCATTGGCTGCCAGTTCCATCCCGAGCTGAAGTCGCGGCCGATGCGCCCACACCCGCTGTTCGCGGGTTTTATTGGTGCGGCATTGGAGCATGCGAAACATCCGTCGCGCGTCGCTTCTCCCTCGTTAAGCACGTATGGCTCTCCGGTTCGCGACTGACAGCAGCCCGTTCCTCATCGCGGGTCCGTGCGTCGTCGAATCCGACGACCTCAACGTGCGCGTCGGCGAGGCGCTCGCGGAGCTGGCGGTCAAGCTCGGTATCGGCGTCATCTACAAGGCGTCGTACGACAAGGCGAACCGCTCGCGCCTGAACGCCCCGCGCGGTCCCGGGATCGAATCGGGGCTCCGCGCGCTCGAAAAAGTCCGTAGCGCCACCGGCCTGCCGATCCTGACCGATGTCCATGAGCCAGGTCACGTCGCAGTCGCCGCCCGCGTCGCCGACGTACTCCAGATTCCTGCTTTTCTTTGCCGTCAGACCGATCTGCTCGTCGCCGCCGGCAAGGCTGGACGTCCCGTCAACATCAAGAAGGGCCAGTGGATGGCACCGGAGGAAATGAAAGGTGCGGTGGAAAAAGTCCGTGCCGGAGGCGCGCCCGAGGTTGCGGTCACGGAGCGGGGAACGTTCTTCGGCTACGGCGATCTCGTGGTCGACATGCGTGCGTTCCCACGGCTCAAGGCCGCGTGCAATGCACCCGTGATTTTCGACGCGACGCATTCCGTGCAGCAGCCGGGGCAGGGCCGAGACGGCTCGAGCGGCGGCGACCGGGGCTTCATTCCGCCGTTGCTCTACGCCGCGGCCGCCGCCGGCGCCGATGGCTTCTTCCTCGAGACGCATCCCGATCCAGCCCGCGCGCCGTCCGATGGACCGAACATGGTGCCGCTCGACCAGCTCGCCGGGATCGTGAGTCTCGCGGTCGACGTGTGGCACCGGGTACGAGAGACCGTCCGTGCATAAGCCGCAGCGCGCACCCGCATCCCAGCCCGGCGGCAAGCAGCTCGTCGATCGCGGCAAACGGGTCCTCGCGCTCGAGGCCGCGGCCGTCCAGCACCTGGCCGATACGCTCGGCCCGGCGTTCGCGCGCGCCATCGAGATCCTCGCGGCGGCCAAAGGCCGGGTGATCGTTTCCGGCGTGGGCAAGTCGGGACTGATCGCCCGCAAGATCGCCGCGACGTTCACGTCGACCGGCACGCCCGCGATGTTCCTGCATCCCGTCGATTCGCTGCACGGGGACCTCGGCATCGTGAGTCGAGACGACGTCGGCATCGTGCTCTCGAAAAGCGGCGCGTCCGACGAGCTGTTCGGGCTCGTCAGTCAATTGAAGCGCCTCGGCGTGCCGATCATCGCGCTGACGGGTGATGCGGACTCGCCGCTGGGGCGCCAGGCGACCGTCGTGATCGATGCCTCGGTCGCAGACGAGGCCTGTCCGGAAACACTCGCGCCCACGGCGAGTACGACCGTCGCGCTCGCGCTGGGCGATGCCCTTGCGGTGACTTTGCTCGAGGTCAAAGGGTTCCGGCGCGAAGACTTCGCCGCGCTGCATCCGGGCGGCGTGCTGGGACGCAAGCTGCTGCTGCGCGTAGCCGATGTCATGCTGACAAAGGATCTCCCAATCCTGACGCCCGACCGTCCCATGCGTGAATGCGTCATGCTGCTCGCCGAAAAGCGCGGCACGGTCGCGGTCGTGGAAGCAAACGGAAAGCAATTGGCCGGCGTCGTGACGGCCGGGGACCTGACTCGGCTCATGGAGAAGACGGACAAGTTCCTCGACACGCCCGTCGGCGACGTCATGACCCGGACGCCCAAAGCCACGACGGCCGAGGAACTCGCGAGCGCCGCGGTGAGTCTGATGGAGCGCTATGGCATCATGGCGCTGCCGGTACTTGATGCTGACCGAAAGCTCGTTGGAATCGTGCACCTTCATGACCTCATGAGAGCCGGTGCTGTATGAAGAAGAGCGCGGAGCAGGGAGCACGGAGCATCATCGGAGCGTCCTGCTCCGTGCTCCTCGCTCTGCTTATCATTTCGTGCAAGTCCGGCACGCCAGTCACAGCGACCCAGGCCGTGCTCGACAGCGCCGACCAGGTGCTGGTCGGCATGAGCCATTACGTCACGGAAGAAGGCGTCCTACGGGCGCGGGTGCGCGCCGACACCGCGTATTTCTTTTCCAACACCCAGCGCGCCGAGCTGCGGACCGTCCACGTGACGTTTTACGATGCGACCGGGAGATCTACTTCGACATTGACGTCCAAAGAGGGGACGCATCACTGGCGCACGGGAGACATGGAGGCACGCGGCAACGTCGTCCTGGTCCGTGACAACGACGGCGCGACGATGCGCACTGAAGCGATGACCTACAATCAGGTCAAAAACGAAGTCGCGTCTGATGTGGCATTCACGTTCGATTCGCCGACGCAGCATCTCAAGGGTATCGGCTTCACGGCAGATCCGGAATTCCGGAACGTCAAGACCAAGAATCTGACCGGGACCGGCGGCCAGCTCGTCCTTCCGCGCTAATGGTTGCAATCACCGTTGCCCTCGCGCTGGCGCTTCAAGTCCCCACCGACACGACGCAAGGGGCCGGCTCGGGGCGTCCGTGTCAGGTAGCGATCGACCGGATGCCCCGCGCGACTCAGAGCATCAACGGCGCGGATACGAACTACTACGGGGCGGGCGGCGTTCGCGCCCACTGCCTGGGCACCGCAACGACGCTCGCCGCCGACAGCTTCGCGCATTACGGCGCGTTCCGGCGCATGGACCTCGTCGGCCACGTGGCCATTCGCGATCCCGGGCTGTCCCTCGATGCGAACTTTGCCTCGTATTTCCTCCGGGACGAGCGCCTCGAGGCCCACAACAACGTCGTCGCGGTGAATCGCCGTACCGGCACCATCCTGCGCGGTCCCAACCTGACGTACTGGCGGGCCGTGCCGGGCGTGCGCGACACCGTCGAGATGTACGCGACGCAGCGCCCGACCGTCGAATACCGCCAATCCCAGACCGGCGACACGGCGGCGTCGCAGGAGCCGTACATCATCGTCGGCGACCGGCTGCGCTTCAAAGGCGACGACCGCATGTGGGCCGCGGGCAAGGTCACGATCGATCGCAGCGATTTTGCGGCGCGCTCCGATTCGATGCTGCTCAATCAGACCACCGGCTTCGGCGTGCTGGTCGGGAAACCCAGCGTCGAAGGGCTGACCGGCGAGACGGACAAGAGCTACACACTGGTGGGCACACGGATCGAGCTGGGGCTCGCGCAGCGCGACATTCGGCAAGTCAAGGCGCTCGGCAAAGGGAAGGCGACCGGCTCCGACTGGGTGCTGACCGCCGATACGATCGACCTGCGTGTCGCCGACAAGCAGCTCCAACAGACGTTCGCGTGGGGCGACAGCTTGCGACCACACGCGATCTCGGCGCTCTACACGATTCAATCCGATTCGCTGGCGATCGATTCGCCCGGTGAAGTCCTGACCGAGTCGCGGGCGTTCGGCAACGCGTATTCCACGGCCAAACGCGACTCGCTGACACCACCCAAAGAGACCGACTGGATCACGGGGGACTCGCTGACGATCCGGTTCGCGCAGGAACCGGATTCGCTCACCGGCCGCCCGCGGTCCCGCTTGCGGCAGCTCGTCTCGCGCGGAGCCCCGGCCACCGCGTTGACCCATCATCCCAATCAGCCGGCCAACCCGCAGGACACGACCAAGATCGGGCCGTCGATCAACTACTCGCGCGGCCATCAGATCACCGTCGCGATGCTCAAGGATCGGATCGATCGCGTGACGGTGGCGGGGAAGTCGGACGGGGTGCACCTCGAGCCGCGGCCGGCCGTTGCGCCCGATAGCGTGAAGTCCGACAGCCTGAAACGCGCGCGTGCTTCAGCACCTCCACCCGCACCGCCACCCCCACCTCCACCGGCGGCCGTTCCCTGAACGGGCTCGAGCGCTTTTCCGACCTCCTGGCGCGGAGCGACTCGTCGCTCGCGCTCGCGACCGGGGCGCTGGCGCGTATCGCCGACGAACAGGGTCGCGCTTCGTTCAGCGATCTCGCCGTCGCCTATCGCGAGGAGTTTCTCAAGCTCCAGGCCCACGCCAAGGGCGAGGTGCCGGACTCGGGCAGCCTCTCGGTGGACGACGCCCGCGCCTACCTCGCGACGTCGGTGTTGCCGCGACTCGCGATGCTCAAGGTGCTGGTGCTGCCCATGGGCGCCCTGTGGGGCGACGTGCCGGTGGCCTTCGCTCCGGAGATCTGGGCGAGCGTGGCCCCCGACCGTCCGGCCGCGGCGCAGTATTTCCTCGCGCTGGCGGAGCAAACGGTCGCGCGCAGCGAGTCGGTCAGCGGCGAGCACGAGGTCGTCCGGGGCGGGAGCCGCCTCGAGGCCCAGCACCTCGTGAAGGCATACAAGGGCCGGCGTGTGGTGGATAATGTGTCCCTCGATCTGGCCCAGGGAGAGATCGTCGGATTACTGGGGCCGAACGGGGCGGGGAAGACCACCTCGTTCTACATGATCACGGGACTGATCCGCCCCGACGAAGGCCAGATCCTGCTCGATCGGCGCGACATCACCGGGCTCCCGATGTACCTGCGCGCGCGCGCCGGCATCGGCTATCTCGCGCAGGAGCCGTCGATCTTTCGCAAGCTGACCGTTGAACAAAACGTCATGGCGATTCTCGAGACGCTGAACCTCGACGCCGCCGAACGGGCGCGTCGTCTCGAATCGCTGCTCGATGAGCTGGCGATCAAGCATCTCCGCCATCAAATGGCGTACCAGCTGTCCGGCGGCGAGCGGCGCCGGCTCGAGATCACACGGGCGCTCGTCACCGAGCCGAAGTTCCTGCTGCTGGACGAGCCGTTCGCCGGCGTCGATCCCATCGCCGTCAACGACATCCAGACGATCGTCGCCGGACTGCGCCACCGCGGCATCGGCGTGCTGATCACCGATCACAACGTCGAGCAAACGCTCGACATCGTGGACCGCGCCTACATCATGTTCGAAGGCCGCGTCCAGGTCGCGGGCACGGTCCGCGAGCTGGTCTTCAACGACCGCGTCGCCTCGCTCTATCTCGGTCCGACCCTGACGACGCGGTTGCGCTCGCGTCTCTCGCCGGCGGCGGTATGAAGACCGGCCTGCATCAACACACGTCGCTCCGGCAAGACCTGCGGATCAATCCGCGCCTGTACCAGGCGATGGATTTGCTGTACATGCCGCTGCTCGACCTCGAGCAGCACCTGAAGCAGGAGCTGCTCGGCAACCCCTTCCTGGAGATGATCGAGCCCGAGGAAGAGGTCCAGGCGCCCGCGGCGGAACAGCAGCAAACCAAGCCCGAGAAAGAGACCAAGGGAGACGACGAGCCCGACTGGGAGAGCATCCTGCTGGACGACCGGACCGAGCATGGCGTGCCGAGCGGGACGTTCAGCGATGCGCGGGAATACGTCGAGCCCGTCACGGTCGAGGGCAAGGATCTGATCGACTATCTGCGCGATCAGACCCGGATGCTCGACCTCAACCCGCGCCAGCAGCTGCTCGCCGAGGAGTTCCTCGGCAACATCGGCGAAGACGGGTATCTCCAGCACAGCCTAGAAGAGATCCTCAAGGGTGCGAACCAGCTGCTCGAGGAACACGAGGCCGAATCGGAGCTCGACCTGAACGTCCCGGCGTTCACCATGGCCGAGGCGGAGGAGATGCTGCACACCATTCAGCAGCTCGACCCACCCGGCATCGGCGCGCGCAACCTGCGCGAGTGCTTGATTTTGCAGCTCGAGAACCAGAAGCGCACCGACACCCTGGTGTACCGGCTCGTGAAGGAAGCGTTCGAGGACTTGATCGCGCACCGCTGGAGCGATTTAGGCAAGCGCTTCGGCCTGGCGCCGGACGAGGTCCAGCGCGCCGCCGACGAGCTGGCCCGCCTCGACCCCAAGCCGGGGCTCCAGCATTCGGCCGCCAACGACGCCTACATCATTCCCGACCTGATCGTCGATAAGATCGACGACAAATACCATGTCTTCCTCAACGACAGCGGCTTGCCGCGCCTGCGCATTTCCAAGACGTATCAGGAGATCGCGCGCGACAAGAAGAAATACGACGTCGAGAGCAAGGAATTCATCAACCAGCGCCTGAACAGCGCCCACTGGATGATTCAGGCGATCGAGCAGCGCCGCCAGACGATGCTCAAGGTGATGAATTTCATCGTGGACCGGCAGCGCGAGTTCTTCGAGAAGGGCATCGACCATCTCAAGCCGCTCACGCTGCGCGAGGTGGCCGACGTCATCAGCATGCACGAGAGCACGGTCAGTCGCGTGACGAACGAGAAGTACGTCCAGACGCCGCGCGGCCTGTTGCCGCTCAAGTTCTTCTTCTCGAGCGGCCTCACGACCACCACCGGAGAAGACGCGAGCGCCCGGTCGATCAAGTCCCAGATCCAGAAGCTCGTGGACGACGAGCCGCCGAAAAACCCGCTGACCGACCAACAGATCGTCGAGCTCTTCGAGCGCAAGGGCGTCAAGATCGCTCGCCGCACCGTCGCCAAGTACCGCGACCAGCTCGGCATCCTGCCCGCGCGGATGCGCAAACGTCTATGAGCCTCGCGACGAATTCCATGCCGCCCGATGTGAGCGTGCTGGTTCCGGCAAAAGACGAAGCCGAGAACCTCGCCGAGTTCGTGCGGCTGACGCGCGAGGCGATGCTGCCGCTGCCGTACGCCGTCGAGCTTGTGATCATCAACGACGGCAGTCACGACGGGACTCCGAAGCTGCTCGAGGAGCTCGCCGCCAAGCATCCATTCGTGCGGGTCGTCACGCACCGGACGCAAAGCGGCATCGCCGACGCGCTGAAGTCCGGCGCCGACCACGCCCGGGGCAGGGTGCTGGTCTACTATCCCGCGGACCTGCAGTACCTGCCGGCCGATATTCCGGCCCTCGTTGAACCCATCCTCGATGGGCAGGCCGACGTCGTCACCGGGACCAAGCAAGGGCAGTACAACAAGCGCTTCGTGTCGGGCATCTACAACGCGCTGTCGCGCTGGCTGTTCGGCGTGCGGGTCAAGGACTTGAACTCCGTGAAGGCGTACAGGCGCGAGATCATGGACATCGTGCCCATGCGCCCTGACTGGCACCGCTTCATGGTCGTCATCGCGGCCACCCAGGGGTTCCGTCTGGCGGAGCGGCCGGTGCCGGTGCATCCCCGCCGCGCGGGCACGTCGAAGTTCGGGATCGGCCGCATTCCCGTCGGCGTGCTCGATCTGATGTCCGTCTGGTTCCAGCTCCGCTTCGCGCGCAAACCGATGCTGTTTTTCGGCGTGATCGGGGCGATGCTGTTCAGCCTGGGCCTGGTGGTTGGCCTTGTGGCCTTGTACCTGCGCTATGGCCCCCCCCACCTCGGTTTCCGCCCCCTCCTCGACCTGATCATGGTGCTGGTGATCTCGGGTGTGGTGCTGTTCGGCTTTGGGTTCGTGGGGGAGATGGTGGCGGGGATGCGTGAGGAGATACGCGCCCTGGAGCGCGAGCTCCGGAGGGTTCGGGCCAAAGACTAGGGAAATTCCGTAGTGGAGCAAATTGCAACACGGCCGGTATAATTACTCCATGCCGCCGCTGCAGCTGACCAGTCTGCTGCAAAACACCCTCCCGAACTTGTCCTACAAGGGCCGAGCCGTCCTGAGTGCGCTGGGCTGCGTCAATGGACGCGCGCCTGGCTCCGCCGAGCTGGCGGCGTGGCTCGGCTTTCACGATCGCTACCAATTCGCGCGGGCGATGCGCCGCGAGGGTCTGCCGCCACTGGAGACGTTGGGCGGGTGGGCCCGCACGCTGTATTGGCTGATCGAATCGCAATCATCGGGGGCCACGCTCCGCGAGCTCGCCGAGCGCGACCATCTCGATCCCGCGGTCGCCTATCGCCTCGTGCGCCGCGTCACGGGGCGGCGCTGGTCCGAAATCCGGCGCGAGGGAATCGAGCTGATGCTGTTGCATTTCCGCGACCAGTGCCGCGATGGGCTCGTAACGAAATCGGCGATGCCGCACCTGAAAATCGAGGTGCGCAACGGCGGTGGGAGCCCGCAGCTCGTCGGTCAGACGATCGCGACCGCCAAGTGGCGGCCCTGCCGCCCGGAGCATCTGCGTGGCGTTCTGGGCGAGCGCGTGCCCGTCAGCGGCTCTCCCTTCGACATCGCCCTGACGCAGACCGACCTGGCGCTCGTCACGCGCGGACATGCCGCCGCGGTGGAGGTCTTGCGGCTGAGCCCGCCTCCGGCCCGCAGCGTCCACAGTATCCAGGTCGGCCCGGTGCCGACGCGTGTCGTTCCGAGTGTGCGCGGCGACGTGGCGTATGTCACCAGCCAGTTCTCGGAGGCCATCGACGTCGTCGATCTGGCGTTGGGACGTCAGACAGTCAGTTTGCGCGTCACCGGTCATCCGCTGGGCGCCGTGCTCTCCAACGACGGCCAGATGCTCTACGTGTCCACCAATCGTGATCGCCTGGTCGCCCTCGCCGTGTCGGGCCGCGTCGCCCCCCGCGAGATCCCGATTCCGCACGGCAGCCCGCAGATCTGCATGCACCCATCGGGGCGTCGAGTCTATGCGTCGGGGTTCCGCTCCGGCCTGATTGCCGAAGTCGGGGTGCCGGCGCTGCATACCCTGCGCGTGTTCGACGTCGGCGGGATCGTGCAAGACGTCGCCGTCGCGGCGGACGGCCAAATGCTGTACGCCGCGAACGAATCCGGCTGGCTCGACGCGATCCACCTGGCGAGCGGGAAGCGCTGTGGAAGACTGCAATTTGGCACGGCGGCACTGGGCCTCGCGATCAGCGCGGACCAGACGGACGTGGTCGTCGGCCTGCTCCACGCGGGGCGCGTCATCATCGTCGACCGCGCCAAACTGGCCGTGCGCGCCACACTCCTCACGGGCGGCACACCGCGCCTCATGGCGACGTCTGCGCAGGGACGCGTGCTCGTCGTCAACGAAGCCGGCTGGGTGGATTTCATCGACTAGCTGGGGAGCTCTTCCATGCCACCTCTTGCGCTGGCGTCGCTGCTGCAGCGTCCCCTCCCGTGGCTGTCCGTGGATGGACGAGCCGTCATCAAGACACTCATTTGCGAAAACGGTCGTTTCGCCTCCGCAAAGGCGCTGTGTGACCGTCTCGGCCTGCGGAGCCGATATCAGCTCGGCCGGCTGTTACAGCGCGAGGGGTTACCGCCATACGAAGAGCTCACGGGCTGGATCAGCGTGCTGTACTGGAAACTGCGAGCCGACTCAGGCGATGCCAGGGGCGCGCTGCGAATGCTGGCGAGTCAAACCGGACTCGAGGTGGCTAGCTCCTATCGTCTCGTACGTCGCATAACCGGTCGCCGCTGGACCGACCTACGGCGCGCTGGTATCGACGAGGTTCTCCGCTGGTTTGAGCAGCGCACGCATTCGCCACGTCCCTACTCACGTCCCGTCGCCAGCCGCATGAGTCCGGCCACGCCGGTTGGCCCGCCCCGTGCGTGGACGGATGGCCAATCCTGTCGCCTGGAACTGCCGGGCGCGCCGTATGGAGTCGCGATACAGAGTCGCGCCGATCTCGCCTACATTACTCTGGGACACGGCGCAGCTGTTCAGGTCCTTGATCTCCCTAGCCGACGCATCATCCGCAGCATTCCTGTCGGTTGCACACCCGCCTATGTGGCGTTCACCCCCTCGGGAATGCGCGCCTACGTCAGTGTGCAGTACTGCAATCAAATCACGGTCGTTGACGCGACGCGACATCTCGCGATCGGGTCGTTCCACCTCCCTGGTGATCCGTTTGCGCTCACGATGTCCCACCGCGGGGAGGCGCTATTCGTGACAACGAACGAGGACCGCCTGCTCCGCCTCTCATTGCACACGGGGCAAGTCGTTGACTCGATACCGCTTCCAGCGACGTCACATCACCTCGCCTTACACCCCGCAGGGCACCGGCTGTACGTCGCGACCCGAGCCGCCGGATCGGTATTGGAAATTGATGTCATCCATTTCAGGGTGCTGCGCACTTTTGCGCTGGGCGGCTGGCCGCAAGGACTTGCAGTCGCTCCGGACGGCATGACCCTGTACGCCGCGAATGAGCACCACGGTCTCGATGTGGTTCGGTTGGCGACTGGCAGACGAATCGCAAGTCTGGACGCGGTCACGGGTGCCGTGGGACTCGCGATGTGTCCCGCTGGGCGGTTCCTGTACGCCGGTCACGTGCACGGCCGCGTGAGCGTGATCGAACTGGCCTCACTAAGACTGTATGGGACAATCGAGACGGGTGGCCGCCCCGGACAGATGGCATTCGATCGCTACGGCCGGGTCATTATCGCGAATGAAGCGGGGTGGCTGGACATCCTGCCCGTTGGTGGCTTGCGCATCGCCGCACCCGCTGTGTAGTTGTCGCGTTGGGTGGACTTCATCGACTAGGGCGTCAGCCGCGATTATGACTTTTGGCGCGGCAGCCCTGACATACCAGTGCCTTGGCCACGTATGCTTACCGTCTCAATCCACTATATGCGATCAACGGTCTTGGGGCGTTTTGGGCTTGCGTCAGGCGTCCTTCTGGCGCTCGGGTGCGGAGATTCCACAGGGCCGGGAATCAGGCTCGATGTGTCGCCGGATTCCGTCGCCTTGGTCCGCAACGACAGCGCG
>Ga0070694_100000760_pt1 | contig 18024 bp, 21 predicted proteins | sample KBSK1251metaG_FD_65470 | JGI IMG/M metagenome (GOLD analysis project Ga0070694, IMG submission 65470) | Corn, switchgrass and miscanthus rhizosphere microbial communities from Kellogg Biological Station, Michigan, USA - KBS K1-25-1 metaG | ecosystem: Host-associated > Plants > Roots >... | reverse complement strand
ACTTCGGCCGCAACGACACCTTCAACATGTGCCTGGTCGAGCTCGAGACCGATACCGGGCTCACCGGCCTCGGCGAGGCGAAGGCCGCGGTGGGCAACCTCGGCAACTACGCGGCGATGGTGACCCTGATCCGCGAGGAGATGGCGCCGGTCCTGATCGGCCGCGACCCGCGGGATGTCACCGCGATCTGGGAGACGCTCTACAACGGCTCCCGCGCGCACTATGCGACCCGCGAGGGCCGCACCTTTCCCACCATGGGTCGGCGCGGGCTGGCCCTCTGCGCGATCAGCGGCGTCGACATCGCGTGCTGGGATCTGCTCGGCCGCTCGCTCGGCCAGCCGGTGTGGCGGCTGCTGGGGGGAAAGTACCGCGAGCGCATCCCCGCCTACGCGAGCGGGGGCTGGGCCCCGGTCGGGGCCATCGGCAAGCAGATGGCCCAGTACGTGGAGCGTGGCCATCGCGCGGTGAAGCTGCGCGTGGGACTTCAAGACAAGAGCGTCGACGACTCGGCCGCGCGGGTGCGCGAAGTGCGTGAGACGCTCGGCCCCGAGGTCGGCATCATGGTCGACGCCCACGGGACCTGGAGCGTGCGGCAGGCCCAGCGCTTCGCGCGCAAGGTGGAGGACTGCGATCTCGGCTGGCTCGAGGAGCCGGTGTCCGCCGAGAACCTCGCGGGCCAGGCCGAGGTGCGCGCCTCCACCGACATTCCGATCGCGGCGGGCGAGAGCGAGCAGACGCGCTTCGCGTTCCGCGACATGATCGAGGCGCGCGCGGTCGACATCTGCCAGCCCGACGTGGCGATCGCGGGCGGCATCACCGAGGCCCAGCGCATCGCGGCCCTGGCCGCGGCCCACGAGCTCACGGTGGCGCCGCACCTCTGGGGCTCGGCCATCCTGTTCGCGGCCGGGCTGCACCTGGCCGTCTCCACCCCCTGCGTGACCCTCCTCGAGTTCTCCCGGGGCCACAACCCGCTGCTGAACGACCTGGTCGAGGAGCGGGTCGCGCTCGAGGACGGCCACGTGCTGGCCCCGACCGGGCCCGGCCTGGGCCTCACCCTGCGGAAGGACTTCGTCGCCCGAGTCGCGGTCGCGCCCTGACGAAGATCGTCGGTGGTCGGGCCGGCCTACCGGGCGGCGCCGGCGTCGCGGGCCACCGCGGTCTGCAGCGTCTCGAGGAAGCGGCGAATCCGGCGCGCGTTCGTGCCGAGATCGCTCCGGCCCACGCGGGAGACCGAGCGGACGTCCACGCGGGAGCCCGCGCCGTCGGCGGTGACCCGGACCACCACGTCGTCGCGGAAGCCGAACCAGCGCGTGCGGTCCGTCGCCTCGAGCCGGCCTTCCGCGGGCACCGCGGCCACGATCCGCCAGCCGAGCGCGCGGGCGACCTCGACCGCGCGGGCGAAGACCTGGTCCGGCGGCGGCGCGACGCGCGCCGGCCCGAGATCCGGATAGCCCGCGCGCTGCTGGGCCGCGAGGGCGGCACCGCCGTACTCGGCCGAGTTCGGCGCCCCGCGCCGCAGGGGCAGCACCGCCACGAAGCGCGGGGGATCGTCCGGATCGGTGGTGATGTCGTGGATCGGCGGGACGCGGCCCGCCGATCGCAAATAGCCGACCGGCACCGCCGCGCCCGCCGCCAGCAGGGCGAGCGTCGCGAGCGAGACGAGCAGGCTGCGGCCGGTGCGGGCGAGCAGGCCCAGGATCAGGCCGGCCAGGGCCACCACGATGACCACGAATCCTCCGTAGAGCGTCCAGCGGAAGATGAGGAAGCCGGTGCGGTAGTCCCACCAGTCCCAGCGGGTGCCCACGCCGGACAGCAGGAGCGCGAGCGAGCCCGCCACCGTGAGCGCGAGGCCCGCGCGCGCGGTGAGGGAGGCGAGGCGGGGTAGACGGGAAGGGCGGGCGAGCGCTTGGTCGTGAAGTGTCATGCCGCTCCTTTTTCAGCTGCGGGGGCCCGGAGATGGCCCCCGCACTCCCCCAGGCGGACGACCGGTGGCGATTGGCGGATGGTGGCGGCTTGACAGGGTCGGTGGGCGTGCCTAGAGTCGCGGCAGACAGCAGCCACCGCGTGCTCCAGGAGGCCCATTCGATGGTGTACGAGCTTCGAACCTATTCCGCCATGCCCGGCCGGCTCCCCGATCTCAATCGGCGCTTCGCCGACATCACGATGGGCTTCTTCAAGAAGCACAACATCCAGGTGGTGGGTTTCTGGACCAACGAGCTGGGCGGCTCCTCGGACCAGCTCATCTACATGCTGGCGTACGATAGCCTGGCCGATCGCGAGAAGAAGTGGGGCGGTTTCTTCGCCGACCCGGACCGGCTTGCCAAGTTCGCGGAGACGGAGAAGAACGGCCCGCTGGTGCGGCGGCTCACCGCGCAGATCCTCCGGCCCACCGCGTACTCGCCGATGAAGTAGATGCGGGGTGCCGCCGGCCTCCTCCTTGCGCTCGCGCTCGCCGGGTGCGGCTCCGTGCCGTTCGGTCCCGCCTACACCGAGGACGAGCTGGCCGGGATCTGCGTCCGGCATGGAGGCTGGTGGCGCCCCGACGAGCTGCGGGGTGGCTTCTGCGAGCTCGAGACGTCGGGCCTCCCCTAGCGCGCGCGGTCGGCTCAATCGACGCGGAAGACCGCGTCGCGGGTGAGCCCGCGCACGCTCGTCTGCCCGGCGAGGGCCATGGAGGTGCGCAGCTCGCGGCGCAGGATGTCCATCGCGCACGCCACCCCGGCCGCGCCGTCGGCGGCCAGGCCCCACAGGGCGGTGCGGCCCACCGCGACCGCGTTGGCGCCCCACGCGAGGCCCTTGATGAGGTCGGTGCCCCGGGCGAAGCCCCCGTCGACGATGATGCTGGCCGCTCCGCCGACCGCGTCGGCCACCGCCGGCAGCGCGTCGATGCTGGCCTGGGTCGAGTCGAGCTGACGGCCACCGTGATTGGACACCCAGATCAGCTCGACGCCCGCGTCGACCGCCCGCCTGGCGTCGCGGGGGGTCATGATGCCCTTGAGCCCGATGGGCAGGCGCGTGGTCTTGCGCAGCCACTCGACGTCGGCCCAGGTGAGGCGCGCGGGGTACTCGGAGTCGGGCGGCCGGGGGTTCGGCGCCTTCAGCATCGCCTCCCGCGGGCTCCAGCGCGCGACGATGTCGCGCTCCCGGCGGCTGTAGACCTGGACGTCGACGGTGAGGCACACGCACAGATAGCCGGAGGCCTCGACGCGCGCAAGCAGATCCGCCACCCACGCGCGGTCGCCCATGTGGTAGAGCTGGAACATCTTGAGCCCCGGACTGGCCGCCGCGACCGCCTCCACCGACCACCCGGTGGCCCCGCTCAGGAACTGCAGCGTGTCGGCCTTGGCCGCGCCCCGCGCCATCTCGCAGTCGCCCTCGGGATGGAACAGCACGAGCCCGCCCATCGGCGCGATCACCACCGGCCAGGAGAGGGGAACGCCGAGCAGCGACGTGGTGAGATCGATCTGGCGCACGTCGACCAGGATGTCCTGGCGGACGGCCAGGCGCCGCAGCGAGCGGCGGTTGCGGCGCAGCGTGGTCTCGGTCTCGGTGCCGCCCGCGCCGAAGTTGTACGAGGTGCGCGGCAGGCGCGCGCGGGCCGCGCGGTGGATTTCGGGGAGCGTCACGAAGGGATCGGTCATGGCGGGTACGATAATGCCTGTGCCGGGTGAGCGCAACGGCGGGGAGCCCCGGCGGTGCCGCTGAGGCGCGTGCCCTACCGGAGCCTGCGCACGCTCCTGCGGCGCGAGCTGATCACGCGGGAGGACCCCGGCACCGCGGCGCTCATCCGTCGCCTGGCCCACGTCAAGTCGGCGAGGCGGTTCACGCGCGGCGAGTTCCTCGCGATGTGCCGGTGGAAGAGCCCGCGGTCGCGTCGGCACTACGAGCGCAGCTCGAGCGCGACGATCCGGAGGGTCTCCACCGCCGCGCTGACCGCGCGGGACGAGCGGGAGCGCATCGCGCATCTCGTCGCGCTGCCCGGGGTGAGCGTGGCCACCGCCTCCGCGATCCTCACCCTGATCGACCCGGCCCGCTACGGCGTGCTCGACATCCGCTGCTGGCAGCTCCTGTTCAGCGTCCGCTCGGTCTCCGGCAACCAGCGCGGCCGGGCCTTCACGCTCGGCCAGTGGGGGCAGTACCTGACGCGGCTGCGCGGACACGCCCGGGCCCTGGGCGTGTCCGCGCGAACGATCGAGTACACGCTGTTCCACTGCCACCGGCGGCTGCAGCGCGGCCGCCTGTACGACTGAGCCGCGCCAGCCGGAGCCGGGGCCCGCGGAGGATCAGGCCGCGCGGACCAGCGCGACCGGCACCGGCGAGGCGTGCAGGAGCCGCTCGCCCAGGCCGCCGCCCCGCAGGCGGGCCAGCCAGCCGCGGCGCTCCGCGGCGAGCACGATGAGGTCGGCGTCGAAGGCCTCGGCCTCGACGAGAATCTCCTGCTCCGGCTTCCCGAAGCGGACCACGCTCTCGGTGGGCACCACTCCCAGGCGGGCCTCGACGGTCTCGAGGTAGTCCCGGCCCTCCGCGGTGAGGCGCTCCATCTCCTGATCCGCGAACGCCACCACGCGCCCGGCCGAGCTCACCCGATGCTCGGGTACGGGCTGCACCTGCAGGAGGCGGACGTGGCCGCCGCTGCTCCGCGCCAGATCGGCGGCCATGTTGGCCGCGACCTCCGCGGATTCACTGCCATCCAGGGGGACAAGAATGCGTTTTGCCATGGGTCTTTCTCCTTCCTTGATCGCTCTTTGGATGCCGCACTGCGGCCAAGGGATTCCACATTTCCCTGTCGGGATCGAGGAATCCCCCGGGCCCCCTCCGGCATCCCAACACGCGGAAGGAGACAGCCATGCTCGAGATCGTCGTTGCCTCGGTGATCGGATTGATCCTGGTGGTGGGTCCGCTCGCCTGGCGGGTACAGCGCGACCGCAGCGAGTCGCGCGCCCTCGCGACGCGCGCCTACGTGCAGTCGCTCGTGGACCGCAAGCTGGGCGGAGAGTCGTTCGTGTCGGTGCAGGTGACGCCGCGCACGCTCCGGGCCCAGGGCCAGGTCGTGGTGGCCGTGCCCGCGGGCTGGGAGTGGATGCTCGAGGACGTGTGGCCGGTGCTGCTGGCCCGCGTGCCGCGCGGCTACGAGCTCGTGGTGCGGCGGGGCGACGAGGCCCCGGCGCCCGCTCGTCCGCTCCGGCGCGTCGCCTGAGCTTTAGGCTTCCCGGCGGGACCCCGGCTTCCCGGCGGGACCCCGGCTTGCCCGGCGGGTTCCCCCTCGCGTACCATCCGGGCGAGGGGGAACCCGTCATGCACGTCGGGATGGCCGCCGTCTTCCAGAATCCGGGCAAGGCCCGCAGCGATCGCGACGTCTACCTGAACGAGCTCCGTCTCGCGGAGCTCGCCGAGCCGCTCGGCTTCCAGTCGGTGTGGGGCGTCGAGCACCACTTCACCGACTACACGATGTGCCCGGACGTGCTGCAGTTCCTCTCCTACATGGCGGGCCGCACCCGCCACGCGCAGCTCGGCTCCATGGTGGTGGTCCTGCCCTGGCACGATCCGATGCGGGTGGCCGAGGAAGTGTCGATGCTCGACAACCTGTCGGGGGGCCGCCTCATCCTGGGGCTGGGCCGGGGCGCGGGCAAGGTGGAGTTCGACGGCTTCCGGCTGTCGATGGACGAGTCGCGCCCGCGCTTCGTGGAGTCGGCCGAGATGCTGCTGCGGGGCCTGGAGAGCGGCTACTGCGAGTACGACGGCGCCTACGTCAAGCAGCCCCGCGCGGCCATCCGGCCCGCCCCGTTCAAGAGCTTCCGCGGGCGCACCTACGCGGCCGCGGTCTCGCCGGAGTCGGTGCAGATCATGGCCGAGCTGGGGGTCGGCATCCTGATCATCCCGCAGAAGCCGTGGAAGGAAGTGGCGCGCGAGCTGGAGGCCTATCGCGAGGTCTACCGCCGGGTCAACGGGGTCGAGGCGCCGCCGCCGATCTCGGCGGGCTGGACCTTCTGCGACGCGAGCGCGGACCGCGCGCAGGAGATGGCGCGGCGGTACATCGGCGGCTACTACCAGACCGTGCTCGACCACTACCAGTTCCAGGGCGACCACCTGGCCCACACCCGCGGCTACGAGTACTACGGCAAGATGGCGGAGAAGATCCACCAGTACGGCACCGACACCGTCATCGACTACTTCATGAACCTGCAGGTGTGGGGCACGCCCGAGCAGTGCCACGAGAAGATCCTCGACATCCACGCGCGCACCGGCAACAGCCACTACGTGGGGGTGTTCAGCTACGCGGGCATGCCGTACGACGAGGCGGAGCGCAACCTGCGGCTCTTCGCCCAGGACGTGATGCCGGCTCTCCGGAAGCTCGACCCCGGCGCGCCGGACGCTCGGCCGGCGCCGGTCGCCGAGAAGCCGGGCGTGGGGCTCCTCGGCTCGTAACCCGCGTCCCCGTCCGTGGCTCAGGCCATCGAGCCGCCGTCGACGGTGTAGATCCCGCCGGTGATGTAGGCCGCGTCCGCGCTGCAGAGGAAAGCCACCAGCGCCGCGACCTCCTCCGGCTGGCCGTAGCGCCGGAGCGGGATGGTGCCGGCCATGCGCTCGTGGAAGGCGGCCGGATTCGCGGGACTGGCCCCCTGCTCGAGCGCCTGCACCATGGCGGTGTCGATCGGGCTCGGGCAGACCGCGTTGACCCGGACGCCGGCCGGGGCCAGCTCGAGCGCGGCGGTCCGGGTGAGGCCCACCACCGCGTGCTTGCTCGCGGTGTAGGCCACCAGGTTGCGCGAGCCACGCAGCCCCGCGATGGAGGCGGTGTTCACGATGGCGCCCCCGCCGCGCGCCCGCAGCAGCGGGGCCACCGTCTTGATGCCGAGCCAGACCCCCTTCACGTTGACCGCGAGCACCCGGTCGAAGGTTTCTTCCGGATAGTCCACGAGGGCGCGGACGTCGCCCAGGATGCCCGCGTTGTTGAAGAAGCAGTCGACGCCGCCCCAGCGCTCCGCCACCGCGGCCGCGTAGCCCGCGACGTCCGCCGATCGGGTGACGTCGGCTTCCACCGCATGGCCGGCCCCGCCCGCCTTCTCGACCGCGGCCATCGTCTCGCGCAGCCCGTCGCGCGAGAGGTCCACGAGCCCGAGGCGGGCGCCCTCCGCCGCGAAGCGGACCGCGGCGGCGCGCCCGATGCCGCCGGCGGCCCCGGTGATCAGCACCACCTTGCCCTCGAATCGCCGGGCCGCCGGGGTGGCCATCAGATCGCCGCGACCGCCATGATCTCGACGAGATACCTGGGAGTGGCCAGCCGGGCCTCGACGGTGGCGCGGGCCGGGGTGTTGGCCGGATCGATCCAGGCGTCCCACGCCGCGTTCATGTCGTTGTAGAGGCCCATGTTGGCGACGTAGATGGTGGCCGAGAGCAGCTTGGACTTGTGGCTGCCCACCGCGGTCAGGTGCTCGTCGATCTTCTTCAAGATTTGCTCGGTCTGGCCCTTGGCGTCCGCGGACGGATCGCCCGCGACGATGCCGGCCAGGTACACCGTGTTGCCGTGGACGACCGCCTGGCTGAGCCGGGGGCCGACGCCGTGCCGCTTGATGCTCATGGTGATCTCCTTTGATCGAGGGTGCCGCCTGGCCGGATCTGGCCGAGCGGCGTATGATTCTGTCACAACTCGGCGACCGCCTCGGATTTTATCGAGGCGAGGGGGAGGGTGCGTGAGGATTCCCGGCCGGATGGCGATCGTGGCGGGGCTGCTGCTCGCGCTCTGCGCGTGCGAGCGGGAGGAGAAGGCGGTGCGCGAGGACCTGCCCCTGGCGCGCACCACCAAGGCCCGCACCGACGCCCAGACCATCGCGACCGCGGTGAGCACGTACCGCGTCACCTGCGGGGCGTTGCCCGATTCGCTCGAGGCTCTCGTGACCCAGACCACGGTGGGGGGTGTGCCGTGCGGTCCCGTGCTCGGCTCCATTCCCACCCCGCCCACCGGCTGGTCGGCCTACGTCTACGCGCGCCAGGGCGACTCGTTCACCGTCACGTCGAGCGGGAACGGGCAGACCGTCTCGGCGCCCTAGGAGGCTCCATGATCGAGGTGACCCGCCGAGGCTTCGTGGCCGGCGCGGTGGCGGCGCTCGGCGCCGGGCTCGCCGCGGCGCGGCCGGGCGCCGCGCAGCCCGCCTCCGCGGGGCCCCCGGCCCCCCAGCTCATCGAGGACCTGGTCGCGGCCAACCGCATCCTGGTCGACCAGGGCGTGCTGGACGGCTACGGCCACGTGAGCGCGCGGCACGATCGCGACCCCGGCCGGTTCCTGATGTCGCGCTCGATCGCGCCCGAGCTGGTCACCGCGGCCGACGTGCTCGAGTACGACCTCGAGAGCGAGCCGGTGGCGGCGGGCGGCCGCACGAGCTACCTCGAGCGATTCATCCACGGCGCGATCTACCGGGCGCGGCCCGACGTGCGGGCGGTCGTCCACAGCCATTCGCCCGCGGTGGTCCCGTTCGGGGTGACCGGCGCGCCCTTGCGGCCGCTCTATCACATGAGCGCGTTCCTCTCCGGCGGGGTGCCGGTGTGGGACATCCGCGCGGCGGCCGGCGGCGACACCGACATGCTGGTGCGCACGCCCGCTCTCGGGCGGTCGCTGGCGCAGGCGCTGGGGGCGCGGCCGGTCGTGCTCATGCGCGGGCACGGGGTGGTGGTCGTCGGCACGTCCCTGCCGCAGGTGGTGTTCCGCAGCGTGTACACCGAGATCAACGCCCGCCTGCAGGCCCAGGCCATGGCGCTGGGGGGCGGCGTCACCTACCTGAGCCCGGAGGAGGCGACGCGCGCGGAGGCGTCGATCGCGGGGACGCTCGGACGTCCGTGGGAGCTCTGGAAGAAGAAGGCGCTCGGCGGCCGATAAAGGCCCATCGGCGGGAGTGCGGCGAGCTCGCGCGGGGCGAGGAACGCGGCAACGCACGCACCGGCATCGCCCGACGACCTCGGGGCTACTTGTGGGTGGCGCCCCAGTCGAAGCGGTAGCCGAGGATCATCTTGACGATCAGGCGGTCGGTGCTGGGGGTGAGGCCGAAGCCGATGCCGGCGTTGAATTCCCAGCGGGGCCCGAGGTCGAGATCGACCACCGGGAAGATCTGGTGCTGCTGGTCGCGGCGCCGATCGAGGTGGGTCACCGGCCCGAGCGCGCCGTAGTACTCGAGCCCGACCGCCACCTTCGGCGTGACGCTGTAGCTGACCTTGGCGGCGGGGGAGAGCTCGAAGCCCCGGTCGACGTTGTCTCCCTCGATCGCCCGCTCGAAGGTCGGGTTGAACGCGACGTACCAGCGCGACCACTGCTTGTCGATGATCGGCCGCAGCTCGACCGTCCACGCGTCGGGGGAGAAGGCCCGGCGCTGGTAGCCGATCTCGGCCGAGAGGCCCAGGCCGACCGGCAGCTCCCAGCTCTCGGGCGCGCGCACGCGCGGGCGGATGTGGCTGCCCACCCACTCCCACGTGGTGTCGGGCTGGATCGAGGTGAACACGTAGAAGCCGGTCTCGAGCCACGGGGTGAAGCCGTGGGTGACCTCGAGGGTCTCGTGGAAGGCCCCCTGCGTCCGGAGCACGCCGTTCTCGGTGCGGATCGTGCCGTCCGCGGCCACGTTGCTGTGCAGCTCCACCATGGTGGAGCGGGGGGCGAGTGTCTCCGCGCCGTAGACCTGGATCTCGAAGTTCTCCTGGGCCACCGCGGGCGCGGGCGCGACCGCGCCCAGCAGGCCCAGGGCCAGGCCGGTCAGCGCGCCGCGTCCCCCGGGTCGCATGGGTCGAGTCTACGTCGTTGCCCGATCGAGACCAACCCGGTTCTGGTATAAGAGAGCGGGCCGGGACCGGAGCGTCCCGCCGCGAGGAGGCTCGTCCATGACCGCGATCACCGATCTCGAGACGCCGGCCGTCACGGTGCACCTGGACGTGATGGGGGACAACATCCGGCGGGTGCAGGCCCACCTCGACCGGCACCGCATCGCCAACCGCCCCCACATCAAGACCCACAAGATCCCGGCGATCGGCAAGATGCAGATGGCGGCCGGCGCGGTCGGCATCACCTGCCAGAAGCTCGGCGAGGTGGAGGTCTTCGCGGATGCGGGTGTGGCCGACGACGTGCTGCTGACCTACAACATCCTGGGCGCGGCCAAGACCGAGCGGCTGATGGCGCTGGCCCGCCGGGTGCCGCGCCTGGCGGTGGTGCTCGACAACGACGTGGTGGCGCGCGAGCTGTCGGACGCGGCCCGCCGCGCGCAGCGAGACCTGCCGTTCCTGATCGAGTGCGACACCGGGTTCCGCCGCACCGGCGTGCAGACGCCCGACGAGGCCCTGGCCCTCGCGCGGCAGGCCCTGGCGCTCCCCGGCCTGCGCTTCAAGGGCCTGATGACCTTCCCCAACCGGGATCCCGAGACGCGCGAGTTCTTCGAGCGGGCCCTCCCGCTGTTCGCGCGGGCCGGCATCCCGGTGGAGGTGGTCTCGGGCGGCGGCACGCCGGCGCTCGCCACCGTGGACCGCTTCCCGATGCTCACCGAGCATCGCGCCGGCACCTGCGTCTACAACGACGCGATGGTGGTCTCGACCGGCACCGCGACGTGGGACCAGTGCGCGATGCGGGTCCGCGCCACCGTGGTCAGCCGGCCCACCGACGACCGCGGAGTGCTCGACGCGGGCAGCAAGGTGCTCACCTCGGACCTCTACCACATGAAGGGCTACGGCCACCTGATGGAGTACCCGGAGGCGCACGTGGCGCACCTCTCCGAGGAGCACGCGGTGGTGGATTTCTCCGGGTGCGCGGAGCGGCCCAAGGTGGGCGAGGTGGTGAGCGTGGTGCCGAACCACTGCTGCGTGGTCACCAACATGGTCGACGAGGTCTACGGGGTGCGGAACGGAGTCGTCGAGGTCGTGTGGCCGGTCGCGGCGCGCGGCCGGGTGCGCTGACCGCGATGGCGCGCACCGGCGCGCACCTGGTGGTGGAAGCCCTCGAGGCGGCCGGGATCCGCCACCTCTTCTCCCTCTCCGGCAACCACATCCTGTCGCTCTACGACGCCACCCTCGACAGCCGCCGCCTCTCCATCCTGCACACGCGCCACGAGGCGGCCGCGGTGCACATGGCGGACGCGTGGGGGCGGCTCACCGACGAGCCCGCGGTGGCCCTCGTCACCGCCGGCCCCGGCCACTGCAACGCGGTCTCCGCGCTCTACACCGCGCTCATGGCCGAGTCGCCGCTCGTGCTGCTGAGCGGCCACGCCCCGCTCGGGCAGCTCGGGCGCGGCGGCTTCCAGGAGGTGGACCAGGCCGCGGTGGCCGCGCCGGTCGCCAAGGCCTCGTGGATGGCCAAAGACGCGAGCCGGCTCGGGGAGGACATCACCGCCGCGCTCGAGCTGGCGCGGAGCGGGCGGCCGGGCCCGGTCCACGTGAGCCTGCCCGGCGACCTTCTCGAGGCGAAGGTGGGGGACGGCGCGCCCGCCCGGGCCCCGCGGATGGAGGCGCCCGTCTCCGCGCCGGCCGAGACCGTGGAGCGCGTGCTCGCGCTGCTCGCCGCGGCGCGGCGGCCGCTCGTGCTGCTGGGACCAGCGATGGCGCGCGGCGCGCGGGCCGCCGCGGTGGCGCGGCTCGGGGAGGTGACCGGAGTGCCGGCGCTCCCGATGGAGAGCCCGCGCGGCTTCAACGACCCGTGGCTGCATCTCGCCGCGCCGCTCCTTCCGGAAGTGGACCTGCTCCTGCTGCTGGGCAAGAAGGCCGATTTCAGCGTCCGCTTCGCGCAGGCGGCCAATCACGCCCCCGGCTGCCGCGTGGTCCAGGTGGATGCCGACGCCGCGTCGCTGCGCGGCGGGGCGGCGCTGGGCATCGCGGCCGACCCGGCGGTGGTGGCCGACCAGCTCGCCGCGGCGGCCCGCGGGCGCGGGTGGCCGCATCGCGCGTGGGGCGAGGAGGTGCAGCGGGCCCGCGCCACCGTGCCGGCGGGATGGGAGGCGGCGCGGCGATCGGATCAGGCGCCCATTCACCCGCTGCGGGTGTGCGCCGCGCTCCAGCCCCACGTCGAGCGCGGGGCGATCCTGGTCGTCGACGGCGGCGAGTTCGGCCAGTGGATCCAGGCCGGGGTCGAGGCGCCGCCGCGGCTCATCAACGGGGTGGCCGGCGCCATCGGCGCCGCGATCCCGATGGCCATCGCGGCGCGCCTCCGGCACCCCGACCGCCCGGTGATCGCGGCGCTGGGCGACGGCACCTTCGGCTTCCACGCCTTCGAGCTCGACACCGCCGCGCGCTGCCGCCTGCCGGTGGTCGCGGTGGTCGGCAACGACGCGCGCTGGAACGCGGAGCACCAGCTGCAGCTTCAGCACTACGGCGCCGACCGGACGGTGGGCTGCGAGCTCGCGCCGTCGCGCTACGATCAGATGGCCTCCGCCCTCGGCGCCTACGGCGAGCACGTCGAGCGCGCCGCCGACCTCGAGCCCGCCCTCGACCGCGCGCTGCGCGCCGGCGTCCCGGCCATCGTCAACGTCCGGATCGCCGGCCTCGCCGCCCCCACCTACTGACCCCGATCAGATGGAGATGCGGCGGCGGGCGGTCGCGCGGTCCCACTTGGTCGCGTAGTCGTCGTCGAAGAGGATGTCGGCGTCGACGGACGCGGTGATCCAGGCGCCGGCGTCGATCTCGTCCTCGAGCTGACCGCCGCGCCAGCCCGCGTAGCCCTGCACGAACCGGTAGCGGCGCGGCCCCGTCCCCCGCGCGATGTCGGCGAGCACGGCCGGCTGCGAGGTCAGCGCCACGTCGCCGGCGAGGCGCTCGGTGCCCGCGGTCGCGTACTCCGCGGTGTGCAGCACGAAGCCGCGCCCGGGCTCCACCGGCCCCCCGTAGTGCACCCGGATCCGCGCGGTGACGCCCCGGTCGTCGAGGCCGAGCTCCCGGAGCAGGGGGGCGAGCGGCACCTCGGGCCCGGGCCGGTTGATCACCAGCCCGAACGCGCCGTCCGCGTCGTGGCGGACGACGTAGACGACGGTGCGCGCGAAGCGCGGATCCTGGAGGCCCTCGGTGGCGACGAGGAGCTGCCCGGCCAGGCTCCGGTCCGCCTGGGCGAGGGCCCGACCCGTGTCGCGGACCGGGTCCGGTGCCGCGAGGAGCGCGAGCGCGCACAGGAGCGCGCCGAACGGGACGGCGACCACCCGGAGCATCCGTGGCACAGTATAGCGGACCATGGCCGTTCCCGCGGGCCTGCGTGCCCTCCGTCACCGCGACTTCCGGCTGTTCTGGAGCGGCCAGCTCGTCTCCCTCATCGGCACGTGGATGCAGAGCGTGGGCCAGTCGTGGCTCGTCCTCGAGCTGACCAACTCGCCGTTCCGGCTGGGCCTCATCGGCACGCTCCAGTTCGGTCCCATCCTCCTCTTCTCGTTCCTGGGCGGGGCGATTAGCGACCGCGTGCACAAGCGCCGCATGCTGATCGGCACCCAGACCGCCCTGATGCTCCAGGCCTTCACCCTCTCCGCGCTGGTCGCGAGCGGGCACGTGCAGTTCTGGCACGTGGCGGTGCTGGCCTCGCTCTACGGCCTCGCCAACACCCTCGACATGCCGGCGCGCCAGTCCTTCATCGCCCATCTGGTTCCCCGCGGCGACCTGATGAACGCGATCGCGCTCAACTCCGCGGTGTTCAACGGCGCGCGGGTCGTGGGCCCGGCCGCGGCCGGCCTGCTGGTCGCGCGCTACGGCACCGCCGCCGCCTTCCTGTTCAACGCGCTGAGCTTCCTCGCGGTCATCGCGGCGCTGATGGCGATCCGCACCGAGGGGGCGCCGCGCCCCCGGAGCGGGCTCGGCATGGGCGCGGAGATCGCGGAGGGGGTACGCTACGCGCTCGGCACCCCCCGCATCGCGCTGGTCTTCGGCCTGCTCCTCTCGGTGAGCCTCTTCGTGGTCAACATGAACGTGCTGGTGCCGCTGATCGCCCGCAACGTGCTCCACGAGGGCGCCCACGGCTTCGGCTTGCTGATGGCGTCCCTCGGGGTGGGCGCGGTGATCGGGGCGCTGGCGGTGGCCACCTTCTCGCTGGGCCGCCCGCCGCTCTGGGCGGTGGTGGGCCCCGCGCTGACCGCGGCCACGCTGCTGCTCGTGCTCTCCTTCGTGCACCGCTTCGGGCTGGCCGCCGCGGTGCTGATGGCGCTCGGCTTCGCGCAGATCACGTTCATGACCGCCTGCAACACCACGGTCCAGATCACGGTCCCCGACGAGCTGCGCGGGCGGATCATGGGCCTCTACGCCCTGGTCTTCGCGGGCATGGTCCCGATCGGCTCGCTGATCATGGGAACGGTGGCGGAGCGCTGGGGCGTCCTGCGGGCCTGCGCGGTGGGCGGGACGATGGGCCTGCTGCTGATCACGACGCTCACGCTCGCCTGGCGGCAGCGGTCGGGGCGCGCCGAAGAAGCTCCGCCGGACGGCGGCGCGTCGGCGGTGCCGCGATCGTAGGCGAGAGCGGCCTCCAGCGTACCCAGTAAGCGCACCACACCCGCCCGTCGCTCTCGTCACTCGGCCCGCTCGGGCACAACTCCCGGACGAGGACCATCTCTGCCTGATCAGGACGTCGAGACCGCTGTCCAACCTCGCGCATTTGCGGGGCGCTGCCCGTGGCATCTCGCTTGCCTGCGGTTTCCCCGGCAGCGGGAGGAGTCGAGGAGCCTGGTCGCGTGTGAGGAGGATGCGGTGATTCGGAGAATCGTGAGCACGAGCGGGTCGCGGTCTGGGGCGTCCGCCCCGGGCACGGGGATGGCCGGCATCAGCCGTCGTGCGTTCCTGGGTAGCCTGGCCGGGGCCAGCCTCGCCGCGCCGTTCGTCGGCGAGGCGCAGCGACCGGAGCGGCTCTATCGCGTCGGCATGGTCGAGAGGACGTCGATCGAGATCAACGCGGCCAACGTCCAGGGCTTTCGCCGGGGGCTGCGAGAGCTGGGGTACGTCGAGGGGGAGAGCTTCGCCATCGAGTATCGATCGGCCGACGGCCAGGACGGGCGATTCCCGGGCCTGGCCGGCGAGCTGGTCCGGCTGAAGGTGGACCTGATCCTGACGAGGGGCACGCCCGCGGCGCTGGCGGCCAAGAACGCCACCGCGACGATTCCGGTCGTGATCATCGGAGTCGGCGATCCGGTCGGGTCGGGTCTCGTCGCGAGCCTCGCCCACCCGGGCGGCAACGTCACGGGCCTGAGCGCGGCGGTGACCGAGATTTACCCGAAGCGCGTGCAGCTGCTCCGGGAGCTGGTCCCGCGTGCGGCCCGCATCGCGGGCCTCTTCAACATGAGCAACCCCGCGCTCCCGGCCCAGTGGAGAGAGATCGAGCGGGCGGCCCGATCCCTGGACATCGAGCCCCACCTGCTCGACGTGCGCCGGCCCAAGGACCTGGAGCCGGCCTTCGGCGCGGCCAGCCGGTTGCGCTCCGACGCGCTGATCGTCGGGCTCGACACCCTGACCCAGGCGAATCAGCTCGTCATCGTCGATCTCGCGGCCCGGCATCGGCTGCCGGCGATCTACGCGTCGACCGAGTTCGCCCGCGGCCTGGTCACCTACGGAGTGAACTATCCGGAGATGTATTTTCTCGCCGCCCGGCTCGCGCACAAGATCTTCAAGGGCGCGCGGCCGGCCGACCTCCCCGTCGAGGAGCCCACCGCGTTCGAGCTCGTCATCAACATGAAGACCGCCCGGGCGCTCGGCCTCACGGTCCCGCCGTCCCTGCTCGTGCGGGCGGACCGCCTCATCGAGTGAAGCTCCTGGTACGACACAAACTGGCGGTTGCCCACACCGGGCCCGCGCCGCATAATCGGAACCCGCCGCCCATGACCACGGACCACGCCCCGCGCAACGCCGCCGAGGTGAGCTCCACCACCGACACGATCCCGGTGCGCGAGACCCACCGCTTCGACGTGGCCGCGCTCGAGCGCTACATGGCCGGGCACGTCGAGGGCTTCAAGGGGCCGGTCACGGTGACCCAGTTCCAGGGCGGGCAGTCGAACCCGACCTACCGGCTCTCCTCGCCCGGCGGCGAGTACGTGCTGCGCCGCAAGCCGCCCGGCAAGCTCCTGCCGTCCGCGCACGCGGTCGACCGCGAGTACCGGATCATGACCGCGCTGGCTCCGACGCGGGTGCCGGTACCGCGCACCTACGCGCTCTGCGAGGACGACGCGGTCATCGGCACCGCGTTCTTCATCATGGAGTGGGTGCGGGGGCGCGTGGTCGCCGACCCCCTGCTGCCCGGGATGAGCCCGTCCGATCGCGGCCACGTGTACGATTCGATGAACGAGGTGCTCGCGACGCTGCACCAGGTGGACCTCGAGGCGACCGGGCTCACCGACTACGGCCGGCCGGGCTCCTACTTCGCGCGGCAGATCCACCGCTGGACCGCCCAGTACCGCGCCTCCGAGACCGAGCGCATCGAGGCCATGGAGCAGCTCATCGCCTGGCTGCCCGCGCACGTGCCGGCCGAGGAGCGGGCCACCATCGTGCACGGCGATTTCCGCCCCGGCAACCTGATCCTGCACCCGACCGCGCCGCACGTGGTGGCGGTGCTCGACTGGGAGCTCTCGACGCTCGGCAGCCCGCTCGCCGACCTGGCCTACAACTGCATGCCGTACCGGCTCGGGCCCAGCACGCTCGGCGGCGTGCTGGGCGCGCCGCTCGGGGAGCTGGGCCTGCCCTCCGAGGCCGACTACGTCGCCGCCTACTGCCGGCGCACCGGCCGCTCGGGTATCCGGGACTGGGAGTTCTACCTGGCCTTCGCGATGTTCCGGCTGGCCGCCATCGCCCAGGGCATCATGGGCCGGGTGATCGCGGGTACCGCGAACGACGTCAACGCTCGCGCGCGGGGGGAGCGGGCGCGGCCTCTGGCCGAGGCGGGCTGGGAGACGATCACTCGGGGACCCGGGGCGCGGGCCGCCGGCTGAAGCCGAGGCGGCCCACCACCGGCAGCTTCAGCGCCGGCCGCTTCACGTCCACCCCGAACGTGAGGCTCAGCACGTTCAGCTCGAGCCCCTCCTCCGCTCCCGCGGTCACGCCCAGGAGCCCCAGGAGCGAGAGCTGCACCCCGGTGCCCGAGGGGCTCATGGCCACGGGGAGCCCGCCCGGGATGTAGTCCTTGCCGATGGCGGTGGCGGGCAGGTCCAGGCGCAGCTCGGGGACGGCCCGGCCCAGATAGGCGGTGAACGTGTTGCTGTTGGGGCCGGGCCAGGTCCGGTAGCTGGCCGGGTAGGGGTAGGTCTCGATGGCGGCCTGGACGTGGCCGATGAGCGCGTCGACGCCCTCGCCCCGCCGGTCCACGAGCAGCTCGGGGCGGCTGCCGAACCAGTAGTCGTCCGGCCCGGCCCGGTTGACCCGGATGGCCGGCGCCCCGTGGCCGACGCCCCAGCCCATGACCTCGTAGCGGGTGTAGGCGGCCGCCCCGGTCGGCTTGACGGCCACCCAGGTGTGCACCGCCATCACCCCCCGCCAGCCCACGGCCCGGGCCGCGTAGACCTGGATGACCGCGTCGGGGGTGGCCGCCGGGTCCGGCGCCTGGCCCGACGAGTCGCGGCGGAGCTCCCGCCAGTTCTGCCCGAGCCGCTCCATGGCCGCGCAGCCGGCGGCCAGCGGCAGCAGGAAGAGGATCCCCAGCATGGCTGCCCGCCCGACCCGGGCGCGCCCGGCGGTCCGGGCGCGCGAGGGAGGAGCTACCGGCTGTAGCGGAAGGGCGCCCAGCCGATCCCCTCGATCGGCTTCGGGGTGTAGACCGCAGCCTTGGGGGGTGCGGCGACGGTGGCCCGGGCCGCGGGCGCCTTGGCCGCCGCCTTCCGGGCCGCCGGCTTCGACCGAGGCTTGGCCTTCGCGCGAGCGGACGACGTCTTCGACTTCTTGGTGGAGCTCTTGCTTTTCATGCGCTGGAATCTACAACAAGGCTTCACCGGGGGTCAATGCGCCGTATCGCGCCGTCTAAAATGTTACCGAGCGAGGATCGTCGCGCCATTTGCGATGTAACTTTCCGGGCCTATGAGGCCCAAGGAGAGGCACATCGTGAGCGCCCCCGCGAAGTGGGAG
>Ga0070694_100000759_pt1 | contig 18045 bp, 9 predicted proteins | sample KBSK1251metaG_FD_65470 | JGI IMG/M metagenome (GOLD analysis project Ga0070694, IMG submission 65470) | Corn, switchgrass and miscanthus rhizosphere microbial communities from Kellogg Biological Station, Michigan, USA - KBS K1-25-1 metaG | ecosystem: Host-associated > Plants > Roots >... | reverse complement strand
CGATGCTCTCGAGCCCGAACAGGCGCGGCTCGAGGTTGATCGTGGTCCCCTGCCTCAGGTCGAGCGACGCCTCGTACTGCAGCGGCTTGACGTCCTTGACGCGCTTCAGGACCGGCGAGAGGACGCCCTGGTCCTTGAGCGAGCGCTCGTTGGCGGCATGGTAGAACAGGCTGTTCTGCCGGAACGAGAGATCGCTCGACAGGCGCGCGACACTGTCCTCGAGCGACGCCTTGTTCGCCTGCAGCATCGAGATGTCCGACTCCAGCCCCGCCTTGACCTGCTGGAGGCTGCCCACCTCGGCCTGCGCGACGTCCCGCTCGGAGCGCGCCGTATCCCGCTCGCCGATCAGGTTGCGCTGGTTGGCGCGCCGCAGCGCATAGGGCAGCTGCTTGGCCTCGCCCCGGGTGACGTACGTGCGAAACGCGTCATCCTTCGGGTCGTAGGCGAACCAGACCTTGTTCCCTGGCACCAGCTCGTCGGTCTGGTCGGCCTCGGCGAGAAGGGTCTTGGCCTTCTCGGGCGGCAGCTGCATCTCGTTGACCAGGTAGTTCATCGCCAGGTCCTTGTGCCGGTCCCCCTTCTTGACCACGACGAACTTGTCCGGCAGGGCCTGCTCGAGGTGCATGACCTTTTCCTGGAGCGCCTGGAGCTCGTTCCGATCGGCGACGATGTGCTCGAGGAGGGACTTGTAGGAGACGTCCTTCTCCTGCGCGATCATCTGGTTCAGGACATCACGCTGGGCGTCGGTGAACTCCTGCCCGTAGATCTCGCTGAAATGGATCGTCCGCTCGCCCGCCTTGCGCGTCTGGTTGAACTCATCGATCCGCTTCATCGTGGCGTCGGTCGCCGCGTCGATCTTTTCCTGGTGGGTCTTGAGCTCCGCCAGGAGCTCCTCGGGCGTCTTGGGAACCGCCTTCGAGAACTTGAGGTCCTGCGTGCACGCCATGGACGCCACGGCGACCGCGACCATGACGAGCAACAGGACGGATGCCGCATTCCGCATCGTTTTCATGAGCCCTCCTAAGGAAGGAAAGAGGAACGAGCCGCTCGAGCCGGATTGTGCTAGACGCAAGCAGACTAGCAGAGTCAAGTGCATCAGCCCAGTTTTTCGGGATTTTTTTCGGAAAAAATTCCCGTCAGGAATGTGGACGCAGGCCGCGCACCGCGGCCTCGATCCGCCGGGTGGCGTCGGAGGCGTCCGACCCGGGATCGATCGTGAGGGGCGGGCCGAGGATCAGCCGGGTCCTGCCGAAGCGCGGCCAGTAGCGCCCGTCGGGCAGCACCTGGGCCGTCCCTTCGAGGAACGCCGGGACGACGGGGGCGCGCAATTCGCGGGCGAAGATCCCGATCCCCTTGCGGAACGCCTCCATGTCGGGCCCCGGGACGTGCCGGCCTTCGGGAAAGATCAGGATCGAGAAGCCGGCGTCCATCAGCTCGCCGGCATACGCCAGGCCGGCGCGCAGCCCGGCCGTCTCCGGCAGCGGCCAGGCGTTGAAGAAGAACTCGACCAGGCGAACCTGGAACCATTCCTTGGCGCGGCGGGCGGGGCCGCCGTCCGCCTCGCCGTAGAACACGCGGTGGTAGCGCGTCGTCATGCCGGGAGCGATCCGACCGCGCAGCGCCCGGGGGAGGGTCGCCTTGAACAGGCCCGTGTCCATGTAGCTCCGGTGGTTCGCGACGAACAGGTAGGGCGGGGCCGCCGCGCGCAGGTGCTCGAGGCCTTCGACCCGGGGCCGCGCGTAGAGCCGGACGAAGTGGACCATCAGGCACTCCTCGATCGCGCGGCGGGCCAGGCGCACCGGCCAGAGGCGCGTCCAGCGCGGCACGGGCAACGAGCCGCGCCCCTCGAGGACCAGTTCGTCCGGCGGGACGGGAGCCGCCGCGGGCGGGCTTTCCGGTGGGCGCGCGCCCGCCCCCGTTCCCGGCCCGCCGCCGGCGGAGGTGGCCAGGGTCGCAAGCCGCTCGAGGTCGCCGACGGTCGCGTCGCCCAGGCGCCCCTCGGGGAGGCGCGCGCCGAATTCCTCCTCGAAGGCGGCCGCCAGCTCCACCAGGTCGAGGCTGGCGAAGCCGAGTCCCTCGACCAGGCGCGTGTCCTCCCGGAGCGTGTCGGGCCCGACGCGCGCCAGCGAGGCGAGCAGGCGCCGCACGGCGGAGAGCCCCGCCGCGGCGCCCGACCCGGGGACGCCCGCCGGGGCCGCGCCGTCGCTCTCGAAGGCCAGGACGCGCTCGCGCACGACCCCCTTGCGGATCTTGCCGGTGGCCGTGCGCGGGAAATCGTCCTCCGGCCAGACGGTATGGCCGCGGACGCGCTGCTTCGGGAGCAGCCGCTCGTTGGCGCGGGCGACCGCCTGAGTCGGATCGGCGCCGCGATCCATCAGGAGCGCCGCGTGCACGCGCTCGCCTCGCGGCAGCGGCAGGCCGAAAACCGCGACGCCGCGCACGCCCGGCGCCCCGGCGAACGCCGACTCGACGTCGCCGGGATGCACGTTCTCCCCTTCGGACGTGACAATGACCTCTTTCAGCCGGCCGCGGATCGACAGGTGGCCGCGCGCGTCGAACTCTCCGACGTCGCCGGTCTTGAGCCACCCCTCGCTGTCCGCCTCCCGGTCCGCTCCGAGGTAGCCGGGCGTGACGTTCGGACCGCGCACCAGGATCTCCCCGTCCGGGCCGAGCCTCACCTCCTGCACCGCGAGCGGACGGCCGACGCTGCCGGCGTTCCGGTCGAACGGGCTCGAGACCGAGATGATCGGGGCGGTCTCGGTCAGGCCGTATCCCTGCACCACCAGGTAGCCGCTGCGGCGCCAGAACAGGTCGACCTCTTCCGGAAGCCTGGCCCCTCCCGAGACGATGAGCCGGAACCGCCAGCCGAGGACCCGCTGCATCGGCCAGAGGAGCGGGGCCTGGAGATAGAAGGGCCAGGAGGCGAAGCGCCGCTGGCGCGCCAGGCACCGTTCGAGCCGGCCGGACGCCTCGAGCGCGCGCCGCACCTCGGCCCCCAGGAGGTCGAGGAGCCGCGGCACGGTGAAGAGCCCCCAGGTGCGGAAGCGGCGCGACGCCTCGATCACTTCGAGGGGCCGCGCGGGGACCAGCACGATGGTGAGCCCCATGCCCAGGCCGAGGAACACGTTCATCGCCTGGCCGAACATGTGGGACAGGGGGAGGGTGGAGAGAAGGCGCAGGCTGCCTATCGGCCGGATGAGCGGCGCCCATTTGAGGTAGGCGCGCTCGATCGGGGCGAAGTCGCTGGCCAGGTTGCCGTGCGTCAGGATCACGCCGCGAGGATCGCCGGTCGTGCCGGAGGTGAACATGACGAACGCGCGGTCGTCGGGGCCGGGGTCCGGGGCGGGCCGGGACGGCCCGGCGGGAGCGGCGCCGCCTCCGGTACCCCACGACCCCGTGGCGATGCGCGCGACTCCCGGGGGGGGCGCGACGTGGGCCGGAGAGACGAGGAGCCGCGCGCCCGCCCGCTCCGCGATCCGGGCGCGCAGGTCGTCGGGCGACTCGGGATCGAGAGGGACGGCGACCCCGCCGGCACGGAGCGTTCCGAAGAGCGCCTCCACCCAGTCGGCCGAGTCGGGCCCCTGGAGGAGGACCGGATCGCCCGGCGTCAGCCCGGCGGCGACGAGCGCCTCCGAGCACGCGAGAACGCGCCGGTGCAGCTCGTCGTACGTGCGGGAGCGCCAGCGGGCGCCGTCCTTCCAGAGGAACGCCTCGCGGGGACCGAAGCGCGGCAGGTCTTCGACGTACGACAGCAGGTTGCGGCGCGCCGGCGGCGTCATCAGTGTTTCATGATACTTTGAGTTCCATGGACCCGAAGACCGAAATCACCGCGGCCGAGACGCGGATCCGACCCTACGTGCGCGAGACGCCGGTCGACGAGTCGACGGCGCTCGGCGAGGCCTCGGGGGCGCGTGTCCTGCTGAAGATGGAGCATCTCCAGCTCACCGGATCGTTCAAGCTGCGCGGCGCGATGAACCGTCTCCTGTCGCTGACGCCGGGCGAGAAGGGGAAGGGGATCGTGACCGCCTCCTCGGGCAATCACGGGGCGGCGGTGGCGTACGGGCTGAAGGCGCTCGGCTGTCCCGGCGTCATCTTCGTCCCGGAGAACGTCTCGCCGGCCAAGGTGGCCAACATCCGCGCCTACGGCGCCGAAGTGCGCACGCACGCCACCGATTCGGGGGTGACCGAGATCTTCGCGCGCCGCCACGCCGAAGAGACCGGCAGGGTCTACGTCTCGCCGTACAACGACCCGCTGGTCGTGGCGGGGCAGGGGACGATCGGCGCCGAGCTTCTGCGGCAGGTCGACCGGATCGATGCCGTGTTCGTGGCGCTCGGCGGCGGCGGCATGATCTCCGGGATCGCGGCCTGTCTCAAGTCGGCCGGCGGTCCCGTCGAGGTCGTCGCCTGCTCGCCCGAGAACTCGGCCGTCATGCACCACTCGGTCGCCGCGGGAAAGATTCTCGACATGGTCTCCAGGCCGACCCTCTCCGACGGCACGGCCGGGGCGGTCGAGCCGGGGGCGATCACGCTGCCTCTCTGCCGGCGCCTGGTCGATCGCTACGTGCTGGTCTCGGAGGAGGAGATCCGGGACGCCATGCGCCTGATCATCGACAGGCACCACACCCTCATCGAGGGGGCGGCCGGCGTGGCGGTCGCCGGCTTCCTGAAGGACAAGGAACGGTACGCCGGCAAGAATGTTGTCATCGTCCTGTGCGGCGCGAACATCTCCCGCGAGCGCCTGAAGGAAGTCCTCTAGGCCGGCTCCTGGTCCCGCGGGGCCAGGGCCCGCTCGATGCGGCGATCGGGAACGAGCCAGATGATCGCCACCATCACGTAGAGCCCGCACGCCACCCACGTGATGGCGAACGAAAGCGGCACGGCGAGCGCGTAGAACACCAGGGAGATCGTGCCCTTGAAATCCTTCCCCACCGCGCTCGCCAGGACCGACTCGCGGCCGTGGTGCGCGATGAGGCTGCGGACCAGAACGGTGTACGCCACCGCGGCGGCCAGGAGCACCACGCCGTAGAGCGCGACCGGCACGGCCGCGAAGCGGCTGTCCCCCATCCAGCCAGTGGCCGCCGGAATCAGCGACAGCCAGAACAGCAGGTGCATGTTCGCCCAGAGGATGCGACCGTTGACCTGCCGCACCGCCTGCAGCAGGTGATGGTGGTTGTTCCAGTAGATGCCGAGGTACACGAAGCTCATCACGTAGCTGAGGAACGCCGGAACCATCGGACGCAGGGTCGTCGCGTCGGCGCCGTGCGGCACCCGGAGCTCGAGCACCATGATGGTGATGAGGATCGCGATCACGCCGTCGCTGAACGCCTCCAGGCGTCCCTTGTTCATCGCCGCGTCCGCATCTCAGGGGGCCGCAACACCGGGCGCGTTCGGGGAGGGGGGCACGATCGGCGGCGGCGGCGACGCCTTCTTCTTGTTGATCCGCGGTCGCCACAGGCCGCCCTGGGTGAAGCATTCCCAGCCCCACTTCAGCCAGCGCAGGAGCGCCTGCGCCAGCCACAGGGCCCAGGCCAGCATCGCCAGGCGGTAGAGAAACAGCGGGACGGAGACGACCCACGGCCGGGGCAGGACCTCGCCGGAACGATCCAGGTACCAGTGCAGGTTCCCGGCGTACGAGTCGTTTCCGGCGATCTGCATCTCGGGAAGCCCGAGCAGGCCGTTGGAGATCGACCAGAACAGCCCGCCCAGCGCGACGGCCGTCGTTCCCGCCAGGAGCACCTGCAGGGCATTGAAGCCGGCCGCCGATTCGCCTGCGCCCCGCTGGCCGCGCCAGCCCAGGGCGAAGAGCCAGCCGACGATCACGAGCGAGATCGGCAGGGGCGCCTGCGTCAGCCCGAGGCTCAGCAGGAACCACTGCCGGGCCCGCAGGGGCGTCAGGCGGAGCCGGCCGAGGGCCAGCGCGGCCAGAAGGCTGATGGCGATCCGGCTCCAGAACAGGACGGCCGGCCCCAGGCGGGGGCCTCCCAGCCAGAGCGTCCACCGATCGGCCGGCATGACGATCGAAACCCGCGCGTTCACGCTGGCGGCGCCGAGATTCACCTCGGGCGTCCTGAAGAACAGGCGGACGCCGTCGTTCTGCCTCCAGGTGACGGCGACCTGTTGCGCCCCCGGCGCGATCGGCAGCGTCACGTCCCGCCCCTCCTGCCTGATCGGCTGGACCACGCCGTGGATCGACACCGTTTGCAATTCAGCTCCCTCGGGAAGCGTGAGGACGTGCTGCTCGCCGCGGCTGCTGCGGATCCCCACCCGGAGAGTGGCGTCCGTGGCGCGCAGCCCCGGCGAGATCGCGAGCTCGCTGCCGTCGATGGTCAGCGTCTGCCCGGGGAGCCCGTCGGGGCGGGTCACGTCGATGGTCACCGTCTCGCCGGGCCACGGTCGCCACTCGCGGATCCGCACGGCCGATTCCTCCGGCAGGTGGACCACCGGGATCCCCTGGACCTCGACGTGCCATATGGGGCCGGCCGCGAGACGCCAGACCTCGGTCCAGGGGACCGCGCCGGGGGCCGTGAGACGGATCGACTCCTTCTGCGCGAGGGACGAGGTCCAGACGGCCTCGGTCGCCTGCGGTGCGAGGCTGACCAGCGCCCGGTCGCCGGCGACGCGCACCTCGGCGGTCGTCACCGATTCCCCCGGAAGGAGCGGGACCTCGAGGCGGACCGCCGATCCGACCGGGGTCGTCCGGACCACGCGGGTCGCGACCTGCCACTTGAGCCCGAGGGTCAGCTCGCGCTCGACGCGCACGAACGGCGGCAGCGTCACCGGCTCGATCCCCCCCGCCGGTCCGCGATCGCGGCCGCGCTCCTGCACCAGCTGCAGGCTGTCCTCCGCCAGGCCGTCCTCGTGCAGGCCCTCGACGCGCCATCCCCTGGCGCGCGCCTCGACGTGGTGGGGCTTGAGCGGCAGCGGGACCTGGATCGACTCGCGATCCGGGAGCGGCCCTTCCATCAGGACCTGGTGATTGCCGGGGGACACGCGCAGCCACAGCCGGCCTTCCCCAGTGCGCACCAGACCCGTGGCCGGCTGGCCGTCCACCGTGACCCGATCGGGGAGCCACTGGTCCGCTCCTCCCGGGAGCGGCACGGCCGTCTCCGCCGCCGCGCTGATCTCGATGCGGGCGCGCAGGGAGCCCGGATCCGCCTCGAGCAGCATCCGCGGGCTGGAGGCGCAGTTCGGGCGGCACGCGGCCGGCTGCAGGAGGCGCGTGCGCAGGTCGTTCAGCATGTCGGCCGGCGGGATCTCCGCCGCGCGGGCCGGCCCCGGGCCGAAGGTCGCGAGCAACAGCGCCACGGCGAGCGCGGCCGCCGGCGCGGGGCGCGCCAGGCCGAAGCGACGCAGGAGGCTGGCGGGCCAGGAACGATCGGGGAACCCGAACAACCCGAGCGCCAGGACCGCGACCAGAGCGACCCGCAGCAGGTTGAGGAGCCGGTTGACGGCGGGCGGGATCAGGATGAGGCGCAGCGCCTGCGACTGCTTGACCGGTCCTCGCCAGGACAGTGAGACGGTCCTCCATCTCCAATCGGGGAGACCTGGCCCGGTCTGCACGATCGCCTTGGGGTCGACGGCGTTGAGGTACGAGTCGAACTTGGATACCCGCTTGGCCTGAGCATCCCCCTCCGACGCCGCGACATCCGTCGCGACATCCGCCGAGCCGATATAACCCAGGGACCGCAGCTTGTTCGAGGCATCCTGGCGAGCGGCCGGCGCTTGCTGCCGCGCATAGCCGAAAAGGGAACCGGCCCCCAGCCCGACCCCTGTCCAGGTCTCTTCGAGCGAGGGGTACAGGGCCGTGCGCACCTGGTCGACCAGGAACGGGACGAGGACGATGACCAGGACGACCTGTGCCAGGTGGTGGAAGACCCGCACGGTTGTCAGGATCTTTCCGGCCGGAACCGCGCGCCTCAGACCCTCGAAGGCCAGGACGGCGAGCCAGGCCCACTGGGGCGCCCCCGGCTCGATCCAGATCAGGGCGAGCGTCACCAGGGCGATCCCCCCGAGCCGCCGCCCCCAGAGCTTCGCCACGGACATGGCGGCGATCAGCACCAGGAAGAGATCGAGGAGGGTCCATGAGGCGATCCAGGTGGCGGAGACGTCGTCCACGCCCGAGGCGCTGAAGAGCCGCCAGGCGGGGGGCAGGTTCAGGTCCGCGGAGACCTGGTTGAAATCGTGGTCCCATCCCACCGCGGGAAGGACCGCGGCGCCACGCTCCACCCGGCTGTCGGCGTCGAGACGAACCTCGCCCTGGCGCAGCTCCACCCCCGCGGGCCGGTCGGGGCCGGTGCGCGTGATGAACTGATCGACGCCGTCGATCGCCACGCGGCCGAGGACGCCGGGGGCCGGCATCTCGAGACGCCACGTCCGCCGCATCGATCCAGAGACGGCGTCGTGCACGGTGTACCCGCCTCCGTCGAAATCGAGCCAGAGCGTGCGCCTGAGGGTGAGCTGGTCCGGCGCCGGGTCGGAGTCGCCGCGGCGCTTCTCCAGAAGTGTCATGGTGGACTTGCCCCCCAGCATCAGGTAGGCCGGGAGCTGCTTCCACTCGTCCGGCAGGGTCGTCTGCTGCGGGTCGACCCCGGTCACGCCCTCGACCGTCATCAGCCGCAGGTGGGGCCGGGCCTCGACCACCCAGACCTCCTGGGCAGGCCAGGGGCCGTCGGGCGCGGGGGGTGTCAGGGACGACGCCGGCCCCTCGTGTCGCGCCACCAGCTCGAGGCTGAACCGCCCCGGCCGGACCTGGGCCCGCAGGCGCCCGTCCGGATCGAGGCGCGCCGGCAGCGGCCCGCGCAGGGACATGGCGACGAATCCGTCCGGGAGAGCCCGGCCGAGGACCACCTCCCGTCCCTTGCCGGAGGCTTGAAGATCGACGCGGGTCGTCAGGATCTGCGGGATGTCGTCGGTGAAGCGGCGATGGACCGCGAGCTCCAGCCTGTCCTCGGCCGTTTCTTCGCCGGCCTGCTTCTGCAGCCAGAGGCGCCCTTGCTCGTCGCGGACCGGGAACGGCACGGCGCGTCCCCGGACCGTCAGGCCGACCAGCCCGGTCCCGGTCGGCACCTGCAGGAGCGGCGGCAGCGCGTCCCAGTCGAACGATCCGCTCACGCCGTGGCGTCCCGCCGCGAGCCAGACCGCCGGACCTCCCGGCTGGGCCGCCACGATCGCCGGCCTCCCGTCGACGCGGACCTCCTGCGGCCAGTTTCGCGCATCCCCCGGCAGGAGCACCCACTCGTCCCGGTGCAGGAGCCACGACTGCGTGAAGCGGCCTCCGCGGTCCGACAGGTCGAGCCCGAGCCGCGACGGCCAGGCGCACCGGCGCGCCTCGGCGTCCCCCTGGAAGAACGGGCAACGCTCCTCCTCGTGCCCCTGGAGCACCCAGTCGATCCACGGACGCAGCGGCTCCGGCGTCTTCTCCCTGGTGAGGGGATCGCCGATCGCGGCCACGGGGAACAGCAGGACGATCAGGACGAGGAGCGGGAACGCGAAGCGCGGCATGAGGGTCCCCCCCTGAAACTCCGGGGGAGGCTATCCGCAGCAGGCGTGCGTCGTCAACAGAAAAGCCGGTCGTGCGCGTGACGCGATCTCAGTTCCATTTGAGGTGACCCATTTCCTCGCAGCCCCATTTCAGGATCCGGCTCGGCTCCACGATAGGAGGGTTCCCGGAAGGCTCGAACGCGCCGGCAACGCAGCGGTACTGGAACCGGGCATGAGGGTCGATGCGGGGCGTCTGCGCCCCCGATCCGTAGGCTGGGCCCCTGACGATCGCGCACGTCGTGTGACGGACGGTGTCCATCGTGGCGGGCTGCGAGGCTCGAGGGTAGATCGTGAATTCAACCTCGAGAAGATCGACATGCAAGTCGCCCGTGTTCGTGACGATCCCCTCGAACGATGCGGCTCCGTTCTCGCCGACGACCATCGAGGGCTTGTCGATATCAATGTGCGCGATGCACGCCGTCGGTTGCGGACGTGTCAGTCCGACGCGGGCCATGGCCGGGACCACCCACAACGGCACGAACATCGCCGGCACAGCCCATAGCCCCATCAACCCCAGGAGGAGTTTCCTGGCATTCACCCTGTCAGGGCTGAGGCGTTCCTGGAGCGCACAGTAGGGCGCGAAGAAGGCCAGTCCCCACAGCATCCCCTGCAGCCAGAGTCCGCTGAAAGAGCCGATGACAATATACGAGATGAACGACCAGCCTTCATCGCCGAGGGTCGTCCGCAGGAGCGTCATGATCCACAGCGCGAGGCGACCCGGAGCGAGGTACGAGACGACGAGAGCCCCGGCGGAGATGAGCAGAGCGGTTCGGAGCTTCATCGCCGGTAAAACTAGGGTCGGGAGCCACCCCTGTCAAGGCTCCGGCCCATCGGTGACATGTCGCAGCCGGCGGCCGTCTATTGTCTCGTGGCCGGACCCCAGGTTTCGACGATCCCATTGATGCGGATCAGCTCGATGAAGATGTTTTTCCCGCTCTTGTGCTTGGGGACCGTGAAAACATAGCTGTGCGGCACGCCGGTGATGCATTCCTCGCATCGGATCGGGGCCGTGTTCTGCTGCGTCCGGTTCCCCTGCTGGTCGATGACGACGATGTTGAAGGACCTGATGTCGACCTCCCGCGTCGTGGTCCAGCTCACAACCCCCGAGCCCTGCCCCATGGGGCCCGGGAAGGAGATGACGATCGAGTCGATCCGCTGAGCGCAGACGACCGGGTCCTGATTGGCGTTCGGAATTGTCGGGCAGCTGTCGCAGGCGTCGCCGACGTGGTCGAAGTCCTGGTCCTCCTGCGCAGGATTCGGGACGAGCGGGCAGTTGTCACAAGCGCTCGGAATCCCGTCGCCGTCTGGATCGGGTCCGCCGCAGCCCTGGTTGCGCAGCATCCAGACCTCGTCACTCGTCGGGCTGTTTGTCGCGAGGTCCAGGAGACCGTTCTCATCGAAGTCGCCAGCGGCGACCGAGGATGACTGGGAACCGGCCAGGAAGCGAGAGGGGGGCAGGAGTCCGCCCAAGCCATCTCCAGGGTGCAGCCCAACGTAGACCGCGCCGGAGTTGGGCCCGTGACTCAGCGTGACCAGATCCTGCCTGCCGTCTCCATCGAAGTCGCCTGCCGCGACCTCCACGGGACGTCCAGCTGATGGAACGCATCCGGGCGGCGCGAAGGATCCACCCCCCGTTCCCAGGACGGTGCAGACGAGGTTTCTATCCGCGTGCGAGCCGGCGAGATCGGGCCGTCCGTCGCCGTTCAGGTCCCGGATGGTCAATCCGGTCAAGAACTCCGTCCTCACAATCTCCGAAGGACCGAAGATCCCACCGCCCTGTGCGCGACGCAGATCGACACCGCCGACGCGTGGATTCTCGGAGAGGATCAGGGGCGAAATCAGGACGTCGACCAGCCCGTCACCCGTGACGTCGGCGATGCCGACGGACATGGGGAAAGCCGCAGTCTGCAGCACACCCGAGAGGTTGAACGTCCCATTTCCAAGGCCGAACAGCAGCGTGACGGACTGGCTGGTCGAGCCGTTGCAGACGGCGAGGTCCAGATGGGCGTCGCGGTTCAGGTCTCCCACCGCAATGCAGTTTGGGAAGGCCCCGGCCGGTTGCCGGGTCTCCGGCGCGAACGTTCCGTCCCCCACCCCCAAAAGGATGGAGAGATCGCTCCGATTCACGACCGCCAGGTCCCTCCTGCCGTCCTCGTTGAAATCGGCGATCACCACGCCGGATGGGTTGTCTCCCGTTGGATAGCGGGTCTGGGTCAGGAAGGTCCCATCGCCCGTTCCAAGAAGCACCGACACGTCGTCCGGGGCGGCGTCGAAACTGCCGGAATTGGCCACGGCCAGATCGAGATGCCCGTCCATGTTCAAGTCGCCGACGGCGACCGAGGACGGACCCCGGCCCGTCCTGAATCGCTCCTGTGGCCCGAAATTCCCCCCGCCCAGCCCGCGCAGCACCACGACGAGCTGGTCATTCTGATTGGTGAGGGCGATATCGAGCCTGCCGTCGCCGTCGAGATCGGACAGCGTGAGGTGCCGGGCGCTGCCCCCGGCGCCGAAACGCTTCTCCGGCCCGAAGCCGCCGTTGCCGGACCCGAGGCGAACCGAGAGGCTCGACGAGCTGAGCGCCGCGAAGTCCAGGTCACCGTCGCCATCGAGGTCGCCCAAGGCCACGTCGTTGACGTTGTCCTGAACCGGATAGGGAACGCGTGGCTGGAACATCCCGTCACCACGGCCGAGAAAAATGGACACGTCATCGGGAAAACCGTAGTTCGTTGCGACGAGGTCCTGGACGCCGTCGGCGTTCAGATCCCCCGCGACGAGCGCATCCTGATACGTCGTCGACAGGGTGCGGATTTCGCCACCGAACGTTCCGTCACCGATGCCAAGGTGCACGGCGATTCCTATCCCGAATGTCGTCATGGCGAGATCCGGCCTGCCATCGGCATCGAAGTCGGCCGCCGCGATGTCGACAGGACCGCTTCCCGTGGGATAGCGCGCCTCGGGTGCGAATGTGCCGTTGCCGTTCCCGAGCAGGACGGAGAAGTCCATGGAATTGTTGTTGGCCACCGCCAGGTCCATGCGGCGGTCGCCGTTCCAGTCGCCCGCGACGATGCCCCTGGGGCCGCTTCCCACGCGCATTTGCGTGGCTCCCGTGAAGGTGCCATCTCCGACTCCAAGCAGGACGGAGACATCGTTCGAGCGGATGTTGGCCACCGCCAGGTCCGCCTTGCCGTCGATGTTGAAGTCCGCGACCGCGACTGCCTGAGGCCCGTCGCCGACCGTATACCGGCTCTCGGGTTGGAAGGTGCCGTCGCCCCGTCCGAGCAGAACGGAGATCACCTTCGAGTTCACGCCGACATTGGTCACCACGAGATCGGCGATGCCATCGCGGTTGAAATCGGCGCTCGTCACGTCCCAGGGCTCCGACCCGACGGGGAACGCCGGTTCCGGAAACAGCGGCACGGCATGGAGCGCGGGACCTGCTCCGAGGCCCGAGAGCATGGTTGTGAGGCAGAAAAGCGGGGCCAGTCTCTGGAATCGCTGCCGGAACACGACGAAGCGGATGTTCATCTGGATCCACGGAGCAAAAGCCAGCAGGAGCTTGTTCATGGCTCACCTCCACGGTGCGAGGGGTTGAGGGATGATTGCTTCCAATCCATATACCCCCAAACGCACAGAAGGACAAGGGGAACGCAGCGATTTCACCCCTCGAGCGGATCGACTGTATCCTGCCCGCACCCACGACCGGGCTTGCGGAATCGGCCCGTGCCGGAGGGGGTTGGGGCAGCGGGGCGAATCATGGCGCGATGGTCCGTCTACATCTTGAGGTGTGGTGACGGGACTCTCTACACCGGCATCGCGACGGACGTGCGCCGCCGGCTGGCCGAGCATGCGCGGTTCGGCAGCCGTGGCGCGAAGTATTTGCGCGGAAGAGGCCCGCTCCGGATCGTGTTCGTGAGGTCCGTCCGCACGCGGGGAACGGCCCTCCGGGCCGAATGCCGGATCAAGAAGCTCTCGAAGGCGCGGAAGGAAGCGCTTATCGCGGCGACGCCCCCGTCGAAGCAGGCTTCACCTCGTCCGGCAGCGCGGGAGACTTCTCGCCCGGCGCGGGCGAGGCGGGCGAGCCCTCCGGCTGCGGGTTGAGGTGCGCGTCGAGCCATCCGACCCACTCACGATAGACCGAGCGGCTGCGCACCGGGTCGCCGGGGAAGTGCCCCGGCACGGGCCAGGCCACAAACTTCGTGGGGACGCCGTTGTCCTTGAGGGCGTGGTACAGGCGGTACGACTGGGTGATCGGCACGCGCGCGTCCCCCGTGTCCGACAGAATCAGGGTGGGCGTCTTGATGCGCGGCGCGTAGGTGATGGGCGACTGCTCGCGGTAGGCCTTGTCGCGGCCGTCTGTGTAAGGGGATCCGCCGAACGACCAGCGGGCCTGCACGTTGAAGTCGGCCAGGGCGTACTGGTCGATGAAATCGGTGACCGTCGCGCCGGTGACCGCCACCTTCCAGTCGTTGTAGTGGCCGATGAGCCACGAGGTCATGTAGCCGCCGTACGACCAGCCGGATACGCCGATGCGCGCCGGGTCGACGAAGCCGCGGCCCTTCACGACCTTGAGGCCGGACATCACGTCGCGGCCGGGGCCGTCCCCCGCGTCGTTGACGATCGCCCGCTGGTAGGAGTTGCCCAGGTTGTCGCTGCCCCGGTAGTTCGGCTGGAAGACGACGTACCCTCGCGCCGCCAGGATCTGGCCGAAGGACGAGAAGCTCTCGGTCGAGGCGGCCTGCGGACCGCCGTGAATGAGCAGGACGAGCGGGTACTTCCTCTTCGGGTCGAATCCCGGCGGATAGATCAGGACCCCGTTCTCGGCCAGCCTGTCCGGTCCCTGCCACGCGATGCTCTCCACCCGTCCCAGGTCGAGCGACGCCACCGCGTCGTTGAACGACGTCAGGCGCTTCGGCGCGGCCTCGGGCGACGGCATGTAATAGAGCTCCGTCGGATGCTGCGACTCGCTGCCGGTGAAGGCGACCGCACCGGTCTTCGACACCGCCGCGTCGATCCAGAACGACCAGGAGGGGTTGGCCTTGCCGAGGTCCAGGCGGCGCGCCGGGCCGTCGAGCGGCTGCAGCCAGAGCGAGACGCGCGTGCCGTCGTTCCCGCCGACCAGGATCGACCGGCTGTCCGGCATCCAGATCGACCGGTACAGGCAGCGGTCGAGGGCGCGGGTGACGGATTTCGGCTCGCCCCCCGCCGCCGGCACGACCTGGATCTCGTTGATGTTGTTGAAATCGCCGTCCCGCGGGTACCAGAGTGCGATGCGCGATCCGTCGGGGCTGAAGCTCGGGAATCCCTCCAGGAGCGTCCGCCCGGTCAGCGGGCGCATCCCCCCCGAGGCCACGTCGAGGATCTGGACCGAGGTCTTGTCGCCGTCGCCGAAGTGCGGCTTCTCCTGCCGGGCGAAGGCGATCTGCCTGCCGTCGGGTGACCAGGACAGGGGAGACGACGGCGGGCCGGGGGGCTCGCTCACGGGAAGGCTCCACGCGCCCGAGGTGAGCCGCTTGGCCGCCCCGCCTTCGGCCGGGACCAGCCAGATGTGCGACGGAAGGGCCGCCTGCTGCGCCAGGTAGTCGTTGTTGCCGACCTCGAATCCGTCCTCCCCCTTCTTGATCGCCTCGCGATTGTCCGGCACCTCTTCCGTGACGAAGGCGAGGGCGCCTCCGTCCGGCCTCCAGGCGAACTGCTGGACTCCGGCCCAGGCCTGGGTGATCTGCAGGGCGTCGCCGCCGGCCATCGGCATGACGAAGATCTGCCGGTGCCCCTCCTCGTCCAGGGGCACGGGCGGCGCCGGTGTCCCCGTGCCGGCGGCCGTCGTGGCGGGCTCCGGCCTCGCCGAAGCCTTCGGCGTCCCCTTCGCGAGGAACGCCAGCGTCCCGCCGTCCGGCGACCAGCGCGCATGGGCCAGCTCCTCGCGGCCGCGCGTCAGGACACGCTGGGCCCCCGTCGCCACGTCCACCAGGACCAGCTCGGCCTCGTGCCGGTTGTCGTCGTAGTTGGGGCGCGACACGACGATGACGATCGACTTCCCGTCGGGGGAGATCTGCGGGTCGCTCACGCGCACCAGCCGGGCCAGGTCCTCGAAGCCGATGCGGCGGGGGGCGCCGGCTTTCGGCAGGTCGGCGAGGGCAGGCAGCGTCATCAGGAGCAGGGCGGCAGCGACGGCCAGGGCGGATCGTCGTCTCATCGGTGCGTCTCCTTTGCGGGGCGGCAGGGTGGAAGGCCCGATTATAGGCCAGGCCGGGCTCATAGTGGCGCCGAGAGTGTGGAGACAGGTCGTGTGCACGGAGCCGTTCGCGGGCGGGAACCGTCCGCGGACAACTGCCCGCCCGCGAACGCGGTGCCGCGGTGAAGCGTGGAGAACTCCTTGATCAAAGGAGGGGAGACGACCTGGCGCAACCCTTGTAGATGGATGGGCATGGACCGGCAGGTCGTCGCACTCATCCGATTCGGTTCCACACTCTGAGCGCCACTATGCCTGTGCTACCATCCGCCAGCGGCGTGCCGGGAGCCGTCGAGGCCGCAGCATGACGAAGGGGAAACAGCAGAACCGGCGCGCCCGCAAGCGGCTCGAGGTGCGCTACGGCCTCGACGAGCCGCGCTACATCGGATACTCCGGCAACCTCTCGAAGACCGGGATCATGGTGCGGGCCGTGCACGTCTTCCCTCCGGGATCGGTGCTCAACATCGAGCTGAAGCTGCCGGGCGGGAGCGTGCGGGCGCGGGGCGAGGTCGTCTGGGCGCGCGAAGGCCCGCCGCAGTGGGTGATGACCGGACGCATCGGCATGGGGATCACCTTCATCGAGCCCCCCGCGGAGCTCCTGGCCCACGTCGACAAGTGATCGCGTGAAGCCCGCCGGGTTCTTCCGTCCGGGGTTCACGGATCTGCTCGGCGTCTTCCTGGTGGTCCTCGTCGTCCTGGGCGGAACGCACCGGTTGTTCAACGACGCCGACGCGGCGACCCACGTGGCGACCGGCTGCTGGATCCTCGAGCATCGCCAGATCCCGCGCGTCGATCCGTTCTCGGGGACGCACGCCGGCTCGGAGTGGTTCGCGCACGAGTGGCTGGCGGACGTCGCTTCCGCCCTGGCATGGCGGGCCGCCTCGTGGCCGGGCCTGCTCGCGGCGGCGGCCATCCTGATCGCCCTGGCGCACGTCCTTCTCTTCCGGTTCCTGGTACGGCGCGGCGACGACGTCCTCGCCGCCTTCGGCGCGGTCGTGGCGGCCGCGGCCACGGCCTCGTCGCACTGGCTGGCGCGACCGCACCTGTTCACCGTCCTGTTCCTGGTGATCGCGGCCGTCCTGCTCGAGGAGGTCGTCGCCGGGACGCGGGGCCGCGGCGCCCTGGCCGTCCTGCCGCCGCTTCTCGTTCTGTGGGCCAACGTGCACGGCGGCTTCCTGGTCGCGTTCGTCGCGCTCGGCTGCTATCTGGCGGGCGCCCTCCTGACCGCCCGCGGGCGTGCCCTCGCGGTCCCGCTCCTCCTGACGATCGCCGCATCGCTCGCCGGCATCCTGATCAACCCGTGGGGATGGCGGCTGCCGCGGCACCTCATCGCGTTCTTCGCTTCGAAGGGGCCGGCGCTGCGGGCCACCACCGAGTTCGCCCCCGCCTCGTTCGACGACCGCGCGGGCTGGGCGCTCCTGATCTTCCTGGGGCTGTGCGCCGCCGGGCTCTACGGCAGCCTGCGCGCGAAATCGGCTCCCAGGCCCGGCACGCTCCTGGCGCTGGGCGTGACGGCGGCGATGGCCTTCCTGTCGATCCGCCACGTCGAGGTCCTGGTCGTCTTCGGAGCGCTGGTCATCTCGGGCGGCTTCTCGGCCCTGCTGCGGAACCATGCGGACTCGCCGACGCGCGCGCTGCTCGAGACGCTGCGGGCCCGCGAGGCGCGGGCCGGGGGGGGGATCCTGCTCGTCCTGCTCGCGCTGCTTCCGGTCCTGGCGATGGCAGGGGCCTTTCCCCGGGCCGGGTTCGACCCGGAGCAGTTTCCGGTCGGCGCCGTGGCAGCCCTCAAGGCGTCGGGGCCCGCGCCGGCGGGGCCCGTCTTCTCGGCGGACGTGTGGGGGGGCTACCTGATCCTGGAATGGCCCGAGGCGCGGGTGTACGTGGACGGGCGCTGGGACATGTATGGAGACGCCTTCTTCATGCGCTATGCCGACATCTACCTGGCGCGCCCGGGCTGGCCGGACGGCCTGCGGGAGGCGGGTGTGAGCCTGGCGATCCTGCCGCGCGATGCGCCCCTGGCGGAGGCGATGCGTGGCAGCGCCGATTGGGAGCGCCTGCGCGCGGACGGGCCCGCCGAGGTGTTCCGCCGCCGCGCACCGGGAACGAGCTCCTAGGAGCCGGCCCAATACCCGGACAGGCTCCTAGTGTCGCGTCATCGAAGTGTTGTTAACGCCGAGACCGACGATGCGCCCCGCCTGCAAGGCGCGACGAGGGACAATATCCAGCATATTCGACCGAGGAGCAACGCCGCAGGCGGGGATGCAGCGACGGTCGAA